>Ga0247829_10000825_pt1 | contig 13016 bp, 13 predicted proteins | sample 12C_Control_Day4_FD_207765 | JGI IMG/M metagenome (GOLD analysis project Ga0247829, IMG submission 207765) | Soil microbial communities from agricultural site in Penn Yan, New York, United States - 12C_Control_Day4 | ecosystem: Environmental > Terrestrial > Soil > Agricultural land | place... | reverse complement strand
GTCCGCGGCTCTCCGCCTTCACCGACCTGCGGCCCGTTGTCGCCCCCGACCTCGGCCTCACCCGTCGCCCGCGGCTCAGCGGGCTCGCCGACCTCGGCTTCACCTGTGGTGCGGGGCTCGCCGATCTCGGCTTCACCTGTCGCGCGGGGCTCGGCGGTCTCGCCGGTCTCGGCTTCGCCTGTGGTGCGGGGCTCGCCGGTCTCCGCTTCGCCGGTCGCGCGGGGCTCGCCGACCTCGGGTCCGCCTTCGGCGCGCTCGCCTGGTTCCTGGCCGGTGCCCGGCTCGAGCTGATTGACGCCTTCCCGTTGCTGATCCCGACCGGGCTCCAGGGCAGGGTCCGTGCCGGCGTTCTGCTGCTGGAGTTGCTGGACGCGCGCCTCGAGCAGTTGACGCATCTCGGCCTGGAGGCGGTTGTTCTCCTCCATCAGCGTGAGCATCTGCTGCTGGCTCTCGAGGATCGACTGCTGCAGCGCCGCGATCCGCTGGGCCACCTGCTCGGACTGCTGAGGCGTCTGCCGGACCGCGTCCCGGGATTGGATGCCCTGCCGTCCGGCGCCGTTCTGCTGCCCCGGCACCCCTTGGAAGCGGCCCTCCGGCCGGAACACCTCGTCCATCCGGCTCGAGGCCAGCGCCGCGAGGTCCGCGCTGTTCAGCGTCGATCGGCCGATGGCCTGCAGCACGGACGGATCGGTCCGTTTGATGTCCTTGGCCGCCTGCGTCAGGGCAGCCTTGAGCGCCTTCGTCCCCCGACGCTCGTTCCGCCCCCAGCGTGAGTACCGGCGGGCGATCCTGCGGACCGGATTCCTGGTCCTGGACACGCGCGGTTGTCTGGGGGCGGGGCCCGCCTCCTGCAGCCGGTCGCTCGCCCGCTGGCCGAGCCGCTCCGAGACACCGGCATACCGATCCGGGCGCATCTGTGCGTCGACGTGGAGGCTCGCCAGCTGCTGCAGGTCGGACTGCGTCATGTTGGCGCGACCGATCCGCTCGCGGACCGCCGGGTCCATCCGCATCACGTCGCGGGCCGCCTGCGCGTACGCCGCCTTCAGCGTCTTGCGACCCCGCGACGTGGCGCGCCAACGGGAGTACCTGGCGCGAACGCCGGTGCCTTCCTGCGAGGGCTCACTCATCGGGTCTCCTAGTCGATGTACACGGCGTAGTTGACGCCGACTGAGGTCGTCAGCGGGTCCTTGCTGGGCTTCGTGCTGTACAGGTGGATCTGGGCGCCCGGGCGCAGCCAAACGGCCAGGTGCCGGCGGCCGGTCCCGGCGCCGGGCTCCCACTCGTCCGCGAACGTCGGGCTGCTCTCGTCGCCGACGTAGTCGGGCTGTCCCCAATGCCTGGTGGCGAGCGCGAGGTGGTCCGGCCAGTGCGTGTCCAGCCCGAACTCGGCGGCGGCGATGTCGTCCGGACCGATCTCGTACGCCGACCAGCCGCTGTCGGGGCAGTCCGGGAACGCCAGCCCGTCGAACACGATCATGGTGGTGCCGCGGCGGGTGGTGAATCCCCAGGAGACCATGTCGGCGCCGATCACCTCACCGGCCTGCAGCGGCCACGGCTCCCAGGCGGTCTCACCCATCACCCGGTGCACCAGGGCGCGCACGACCTCCGGCCCGGCCTCGTCCCCGTCCGGACCCGCGATCACGGTCCAGTCCGGAATTTCGGCGAGATCCGCCATCGCCAGGTCGTCCTGATCGAGCGGCCTGTCCTGCGTCTTCATCCGGCCCCGACGTCCTTCCTGCCCGGTTCGCTGACCGCAACCCTCTGTAGAACTTCTGTGCGCAACCGTAGGCGGCCCAATGGGTCATTCGCCAGCCGGTACGACGCAGCTGTGGACAACTCGGATCCACCCGATCGGCCGGCTCCCGGACGGCGTGCGGGAGCCCAGCAGACCAGGCCGTACGCTGGTCCGGTGAACAAGGAACACCACTACGGCTTCGAGACGCTCGCCATCCACGCCGGGAACGAGCCCGACCCGACCACCGGTGCGGTGGTGCCGCCGATCTACGCGACCAGCACCTACAAGCAAGACGGCGTCGGCGGCCTGCGCAACGGCTACGAGTACTCGCGCTCGGCGAACCCGACCCGAACGGCGCTCGAGGAGTGTCTGGCCGCGATCGAGGCCGGCACCCGCGGCTTCGCGTTCGCCAGCGGCCTGGCCGCCGAGGACACGCTGATCCGGTCGGTGTGCGCGCCGGGTGACCACGTGGTGTTCCCCGACGACGCGTACGGCGGCACGTTCCGGCTGTTCTCCCGCGTGCTGAGCAACTGGGGTGTCGAGATGACGCCCGCCGCGGTCACCCACCCGGAGGCGATCCGGGCCGCGATCCAGCCCGGCAAGACGAAGGTCGTCTGGCTGGAGACCCCGACCAACCCGCTGCTGAACGTCGCGGACATCGCGATCGTCGCCCAGATCGCGCACGACGCCGGCGCGCTGCTGGTCGTCGACAACACGTTCGCCTCGCCGTACCTGCAGCAGCCGCTGGAGCTCGGCGCGGACGTGGTCGTGCACTCGACGACCAAGTACATGGGCGGCCACTCCGACGTGGTCGGCGGCGCGCTGATCGTGCGGGACGCCGAGCTGGCGGACAAGATCGCCTTCCACCAGAACGCGATCGGCGCCGTCGCCGGCCCGTTCGACTCGTGGCTGGTGCTGCGCGGCATCAAGACGCTCGGGGTCCGGATGGACCGGCACAGCGACAACGCGGAGCGGGTCGTCGAGTTCCTGCAGCGGCACGACTCCGTCACCCAGGTGCTGTACCCGGGCCTCGACGGGCACGCCGGCCACGAGACCGCGGCCAAGCAGATGAAGCGGTTCGGCGGGATCGTCAGCTTCCGCGTCGGCGGCGGCGAGGCGCAGGCCCTGGACATCTGCAACAAGGCCGAGGTCTTCACCCTCGGTGAGTCGCTCGGCGGCGTCGAGTCCCTCATCGAGCACCCCGGCAAGATGACGCACGCCTCGGTCGCCGGCACCCCGCTGGAGGTCCCGGCGGACCTGATCCGGCTCAGCGTCGGCATCGAGACGATCGACGACCTGCTGCTCGACCTCGATCGCGCAATGGCGTGAGTCTGGTGGTGGCGGTCGACTTCGGGTCGACCTTCACGAAGGCGGTCGCGGTGGATTCCGGCTCGGGCGAGCTCGTCGCCCGGGCCGAGCACCGCACGACGATCGGCACCGACGTCATGGACGGCTGGCACGCCTGCCGTGCCGTCCTGGAAGCGGCTGACCGGGGCGTCCGGGACGCCGAGGTGCTGGCCTGTTCGAGTGCGGGCGGCGGGCTGCGGATCGGTGTCGTGGGCAACGAGGAGCTCGTCACCGCGGAGGCGGGCAAGCGGGTCGCGCTGTCCAGCGGCGGACGCGTCGTGGCGGTCGTCAGCGGCGGGCTGACCGCGACGAGTCAGAAGGAGCTGCGCAAGGACCGCCCGGACGTCGTGCTGCTGCTCGGCGGGACCGACGGCGGCAACTCGGCCGTCCTGCTCAAGGCCGCGGAAACGCTGGCGAAGTACCGCTGGCGGAAACCGGTCGTTGTCGCAGGCAACATCGACGCCCAAGCGGAAATCACGGAAACACTGACCGCGGCGGAAGTCCCGCATGTGCTGGCGGAAAACGTCGTACCGGAGATCGGCGTGTTCGCGCCGGACAGCGCCCGCGCCGCGATCCGGGAGATGTTCCTCGCGCACGTGATCGGCGGGAAGAACCTGTCCCGGGACCCGTCGTTCGCCCGGATGGTGCGCGCCGCGACGCCGGACGTCGTACTGCGGGGTGTCGAGGTGCTCGCCGCGCTGCACGGCGACGTGGCGGTCGTCGACATCGGCGGCGCGACCACCGATGTGCACTCGGTCATCGAGCTCGATCCCGAGGACGCCAACCTCGGCCGCGAGGTGGTCGCGACGCATCCGGTCACCAGGACCGTCGAGGGCGATCTCGGGATGCGCTGGAGCGCCGTACCGGTGGTCGCTGCGGGCGAGGAGGCGGGACTGGTCGCGGATCCCGGCGAGCTGCAGGCGGCGGCCGAGCGCCGGCGCGCGGACCCGTCGTACCTTCCGGGCAGTGACCGGGAGGCGTCGTACGACGAGGCGCTGGCGAGTGTCGCCGCGACGGTCGCGCTGCGCCGGCACGCGGGACGGCAGCGGATCGTGTTCGGGCCGGGCGGACGCGTGATCGAGCGGTCCGGGAAGGACCTGCGCGAGGTGGACCTGCTGGTCGGGTCCGGGGGAGTGCTGCGGCACAACCCGCCGGAGGTCGCGGCCCGGATCCTCGGCTCGATCGGGACCAACGCGCAGGCGGAGGGCTGGCTGGTCCCGGAACGCGCCGAGGTGTGCGTCGACACCGACTACGTGCTCGCCGCGGTCGGCCTGCTCGCCGACGACGCCCCGAAGGCCGCCGAAGGCCTGGCCGCCCACATTCATGGAACGAGCCGCACCGGGCACTAGTCTCGTCATCACCAAGCCTGCGGAGGTGGGATGAGCGAGACGGGGCGGGACCGGGCCGAGGACCGCGACGAGTCGAGTCCGGTGGCGGACAACGACGTGCTGGAGTCGTCGAGCGCCGAGCCGGCGGCGCACTCGGTGCCTTCGGAGCCCGCGGCGCGCAAGAAGGTGGATCACGGCGTGACGCCGGCGATGGAGATCGCCAGTGCCTGGGCCTGGCGGTTCCTGGTGATCGTGGCGGCCGTCGGCGTGATCGGCTACGGGATGCGGTACCTTTCCGAGGTCGTCGTACCGGTGACCGTCGGCGTCCTGCTCACCGCGCTGCTGGTGCCCGTCACCACCGGCCTGCAGAAGCTTCGCCTGCCGCGCGGACCGGCGGCCGGGATCACGGTGATCGCGACGATCATCGTGCTCGCCGGCCTGCTGACGCTGGTCGGCACGCAGATCGCCGGGCAGTTCGAGGACCTGTCCAACCAGGTCGGCGAGGGTGTGCAGAAGATCCGCGACACGGCCCGGATCAACTTCGGTCTGACCGACGCCGACATCACCAACCTGTTCAAGCAGGTCCGCGAACAGATCACGTCCGGCGGCGCGCTCGGCCAGCAGGCGGCGGCGGTCGGTACGACGGCGACGCACGTGGTGGCCGGGCTGTTCATCTCGCTGTTCTGCCTGTTCTTCTTCCTCTACCAGGGCGAACAGATCTGGTCCTGGCTGGTCCGGCTGTTCCCGCGCCGGGCCCGGGACAAGGCCGACTCGTCCGGCCGGAAGGCGTGGGTGTCGCTGACCGCGTTCGTCCGGGCCACCGTGATCGTCGCCGCGGTCGACGCGATCGGGATCTCCCTCGGGGCCGCGATCCTCGGCCTGCCGCTGGTGAGCGCGATCGGCATCCTGGTGTTCGTCGGCGCGTTCATCCCGGTCGTCGGCGCCCTGGTCAGCGGCATCGTCGCCGTCCTCGTCGCGCTGGTTGCCAAGGGCCCCATCGTCGCGATCATCATGCTCGCGGTCGTGATCGGCGTCCAGCAGCTCGAGGCGCACGTGCTGCAGCCGTTCCTGCTCGGCCGCGCCGTCAGCGTCCACCCGCTGGCGGTCATCCTCGCCATCGCCACCGGCGTGGTCATCGCCGGCATCGTCGGCGCCCTGGTCGCGGTCCCGACCGCAGCCGTCCTGAACACCATCGTCAACCACCTGGCGGGCAACGACGTCGACCCCGAACCCCCCAGACCGCTCCCCAGACGCCGCAACCACCAGGGAGCCACCGAGGACTCCCCGATCGTCGACTAGGCCCTAACTACCCCGCTCGCCCTTCGACCGCTCCTGGCTGAGGGAGTGCCCGGTCCGTCCGGCCGCGCCGCTCGTGCCGGCGGCCTGCACCTGGCCGGGCATCGCCTGGCCGGAGTTCAGCAGCCCGACCGACTTGTCGATGTCCGGGTTCGCCTCGCGGGTGCGGATCTGGTTCGCCCAGGCGCCCATCCGGCCCCTCAGCCCGGCGGTCTGCTCGGCGTCGAGCCCGTACTTGGCGTATTCCGCGTCCGGGATGCGCTGGGCGTCGTCGAGCAGACTGGCGAACATCTGCCGGTCCATCGGGGACGCCTCCCGGGCGTCGGCCAACTGGAGCAGATGGTCGGTCGAATACCCGGCCTGCATCGCGGCGTCGACGTCCACGAAGTCCTTGGCCTCGCCGCGGGTGTAGATCGAGGCCGCCTTCGAGCCGACCGCGTCCTCCACCGAGATCACCGGGCCGACCTCGGAGTCGACCGGCGGCTTGGCGCGAAAGTCCTTGCCGAAGTCGATCTGCGCCTTCTCCTCGCCCCTGGCGACCTCGATGCGGGCGTGGTGCGGTCCCTGGCGGATGATCTCCGTGCTGTAGCCCTGTTCCTCGAACGCCGCTCGGGCGTCGTTCATGGTCTCGCCGACGTCCTGGTTCATCTGGTTGGTGAACAGGTCGATGTCGTCGGACTGGCGGCTGCCGATGCCGTGCTGCGCGAGGGCGTTGCCGCCGGCCAGCGCGAAGCCCTTGTCGCGGAGGGCGTCCAGGGCGATCCGGGTGGCGCGTTCGTGCTCCGGCTTCATCCTCGGGTTCCGTTGCCCGCGGCAAGCTGCGGGAAGGCCTGGTTCCACAGGTCCGCGCAGCGGCGCGGGAGCCGGAGCCGCGGCCAGAGGGCGACCAGGATGTCGCGACTGAGGTACTGCGTCAGGTCGTCCTGCGTCGACGCCTCGCTGATCACCTTGGTGTACAAGGCGGTGGCTTCGTCGATGTTCGACAGGTCGTACCGGCTGTTCGGTCCCCAGTCGAGGCGCGTGGGCAGGTCGATGACGCCCGCGGTCGGCCCCTGGAGCAGGTCCAGCGACTCGGGGACGACGTACGGGATCATCGACGCGTAGGTGTCGCCCGGCTGCGCCTCGTGCTTGTCACTCATGAGGACATCGTCCCAGATGACCCGTCCACCGGGTGGTCGGTGAGCGCCGCGGCCCAGTCGGCCGCCGTACGCCGGATGCGCGCGATCTGCTCCGGAGCAGCGCCGTAGCGGAGGAAGCCGGCGTCCGGGAGACGGGCGCCGGCCCGCAGCTGGCCCGCGAACATCTGCCGGTCCAGCGGGGTGGCCTCGCGGTGGTCGGCCAGCTCGAGCAGCGTGCTCCGGTCGTATCTGCCGCTGTCGAGGACGAACTGGACGTCGATGAAGTCGCGAGGCTCGAGCCGGGAGTACACGGCGCCGACCTTGCTGCCGATCGCATCCGCCTCGGACAGCACCGGACCGATCTGCAGCCGCACCGGAGGCTGCTGCCGGTGATCCACACCCAGGTCGGCCTTGGCGCTCGACTCGACCACGAGCCGGGCGAACAGCGGCGCCCGCCGCGCGACCTCGGTGTCGAGGCCGGCTGACCGGAACGCGGTGACCAGGTGCTCGACGGACTCGGCGAAATGCGCCGGGTCGAGGTCGTTGGTGAAGAGGTCGATGTCGTCGGACTCGCGGTGGCCGAAGCCGTGGGCCTGGAGGGCGTAGCCGCCGGCGAGGACGAATCCGCGGTCGGCGAGGGCTTGCAGGCCGACGGTGGCCATCCGGGTCTGCAGCGGATTCATGGGCCCAGTCTGCCGTGCGAACAAGCGAAGACGCCGCCGAGCCAGGCCCGGCGGCGTCTCTTCGGGTTCGGGTCGGGTGTCAGCCCTTGCCGATGCCCTTGTTGTCGGCGTTCTTCTGCAGGGTTGTGGTGGCGGTCTGCTCGGTCGCAGGGGTCTGGGTGCCCTGGCCCTGGTTGACGGCCTGCCCGGCCGGTGCCAGACCACCGAGGGCGTGCGCCTGGGTCTGGGCGTCCATCTGGGACTGGAGCCGCTGCGCCACGTCCTGTGCGGCTGCCAGCCGGGCTTCCAGCGTGCCGCCGGTCATGATGCGGCTGTGCTGCTGACTCAGGTGCGCCAGATCCTGCGTTGTCACACCCGGCATGTTCCCGTCGAACCGTGCCATGGCGATGGTTGCGCGGGCACCTTCGGAAGCCCTGCTGACGCGGCCTTTCTGGGCCTGGAGCCAGCGCCCTGCCCGGTCACGGAGATCGCGTCCGGCGTCCATCGCACGTCCGCCGAGCTCGGTGGCCCGGTCGACCTGCCGGCCACCGAACGCGGCCGCCCGGTCGATCTGCTGGCCGCCCCACTCGCGGCCGGCCTGGATGCCGCGGCCGGCCGCTTCGACACCGGCCTGGTAAGCACCGGCGGCCTGCTGGCCGAACTCCGCGGCCCGGTCGAACTGCCGGTCGCGGAACGCGGCGGCGCGGTCGACCTGCTGGCCGCCGAACGCGGCGGCCCGGTCGATCTGCTGACCGGCCCACTCACGACCGGCCTGGGCCTGCTGACCGGCCCACTCACGCCCGGCCTGCAGACCCTCACGTCCGGCCTGGATCTGCTGGCCGCCCCATTCGCGACCGGCCTGGATCTGCTGGTCGGCCCATTCACGGCCGGCGTTCAGGTACTGACCGGCCTGGCTCTGCAGGCGCTCGGCCATGTCGCTCAGGCGCTGCGTCTCCCGGTCGAAGACCGCCTGGACGCGAACGGTGGCGCTCAGGACCTTGTCGTTCACCTTGTCCTTGAACGGCACCTTCTGGGCCTGCTTGATGAGGCGATCGAACTGTTCCTTCTCCAGCGCGGCGAGGCGGCCGAGGTTCTCGAAGTTCTGCTGGGGCTGGCTGGCCAGCCAGTCCAGGGTCTCGGTCCAGGTGCGTTGCGGCTGCGGGCCTTCGGTGGGCTGCGACATATCTCGGACTCCTAGTCGATGTAGACCGCGTAAGTGACGCCCACCGCTTCGGTCAGCGGGTCCCGCGTCGGCTTGCTGCTGAACAGGTGGAACTGCGCGCCCGGGCGGACCCAGGCGGCCAGGTGCCGCTTGTCGGCGCCCGCACCGGGGCGCCACTCGTCGAGGAAGTGCGGGCGGCTGTCGTCGCCCACATAGTCCGGCTCGCCGAGGTACTTGCGCGCCAGGTCGAGCATCGCCGGCCAGGCCTGGTCGAGCCCGGCCTCGGCCGCCGGGATGTCGTCGGGGCTGATCTCGTACGCCGACCAGCCGCTGTTGCGGGCGTCCGCGAACGCGAGCCCGGGGAAGACCACGATGGTGCTCCCGCGCTTGGTGGTGAATCCCCACGAGGCGAGCACGTCGTCGATCTGCTGCCCTGGCAGCAGCGGCCAGGGCTGCCAGTCGGTCACCGACGTGACGCGGTGGACGATCGCCTTGACCACCTCGGGGCCGGTCTCGTCGTTGTCCGGTCCGGCGATCGGTCGCCAGTCGGCGATCTCGGCGAAGTCGGCGATCGCTGCGGCGTCTTCGTCGAGGGGCCTGTCCTGGGTTTTCATTCCGGGCTTGGTTCCTTCCGTCAGTACTCGAGCCGTCGGCGGCAACCGTACGGCGGTAGCGGGGTCAGCATCTGGAGGGCGATGAGCCCTGGAAAGCGGACTGATCCGCAGTTAGCGGGCGGGTCCGCCGCGGTCGGGTTTGCGGGTTTCGAAGGTGCTGGACTCGGTGCGAGAGCCGTGCACATCGCCGGTCCGCGCCTGCCCCGGGTCGCACCGGGGCAGGGTTGCTGCCTGGACGCTCTTGGCGAGGTCGGGGGACAGTTCTGACGGGCCGTTCCCGCTCATCGCGGCGACCTGCCGCGACATCCGGGTCAGGGCCTCCTGCGACACGCTGCTCTCCGGTCCGGTGGCCGGCGCGACGTCGCCGTTCGCCATCTGGTCGCGGAGCGCGGTCCGGGCGGCCCGGCGCTCGTCGAGTGCTGTCATGACCCCTCCTCGTTGAGGTACACCACATAGTTGATGCCGACCGACGTCGACCTCGGCGTCGGTTTGTTGCTGTACAGGTGGATCTGCGCGCCCGGCGGCGTCCAGACCGCCAGGTGCCGGCGGTCGGTGCCGGCGCCGGGGGCCCAGTCGTCCTCGAAACCGGTCTTGCTCTCGATTCCGACGTACGACGGCTGTCCCCAGTGCCGGCAGGCGAGGTCGAATTTCGCCGGCCAGTGCTCGTCGAGCCCGGCGGCCGCGGCATCGACGTCGGCCGGCTCGAGGGCGAACGCGACCCAGCCGCTGAACGGGCTGTGCGGCAGCACCTGGTCGTCGTACACCGCGAGCTCTGTGTTGCGGCGGGTCAGGAAACCCCAGCCGTCGAGCTGGTCGTCGATCACCGTCTTGCGGTTGATCGGCCACGGCTTCCAGTTCGTCGCGGACTTCACCCGGCGGATCAGGCGGCGGACCGGCAGCGGTCCGGTCTGGCCCGCGTGCGGGCCGCCGAGGCGTCGCCAGTCGCGGACCTCGGCGATGTCGGCCATCGCGCGGTCGTCGTCGTCCAGCGGCCGGTCAAGTGTCTTCATCCGTGCGGCAGTCCCTGTCGGTTGCGGTACGTGTCGAAACTAAGTCCCCGGAGGGGTCAGGCGGACGTCCTGCTCCCGGCCTGTCCGCGGACAGAACGAGAACAGCCGCCCTGGGAAGCTTCCCAGGGCGGCTGTCGGGTAGGTCAACCGAAGTTCGGTATCGGTTCGGTCAAGCGCCGGTCAGTGCATCGCGGCGGCCGCGGAGGACTCCAGCGACTCCTCGCCCTCGGGCTTGGGGCCGTCGTTGCGGCCGGCCAGCCGCTGCTCCGGCGTGATGACCGCGAGGACCAGTGCGATCGCCAGGAACGGCAGCGAGACCAGGAACACGTCGTCCATCGCGTCGACCAGACCGTGCAGCGCCCAGCCCTTCATCGGCTGCTGGAGCAGGTGCAGTGCCTGCACGCTGTTCGCCGCGTCGGCCAGCTTGTCGACCATGCCCTGCGCGGCCTGCGGCACCAGGTCGGTCAGGTGCACCTTCAGCCGGCTGGTCAGGACCGCGCCGTACACCGCCGTACCGATCGCGCCGCCCATCGAGCGGAAGAACGTCATCGTCGAGGTCGCGGAGCCCATGTGCTGCCGGGGCACGCTGTTCTGCGCGGCGGTGACGGTGATCTGCATCGACAGACCCAGACCGGCGCCCATGACGAACATGTAGATCGCCAGCTGCCAGTACGGCGTGCTCAGGCTCAGCGTCGACAGCAGCACCATCGCGCCGCTGACCATCACCGCGGAGATGATCGGGTAGATCTTGTACCGCCCGGTCTTGCTCATCAGCTGGCCGCTCGGGATCGACGCGGAGAAGATGCCGACGATCATCGGCAGCAGCGCCAGGCCGGAGCGGGTCGGGGACAGGTCCTTGACCGCCTGCAGGTACAGCGGCAGGAAGATCAGCGCACCGAACATCGCGAAGCCGAGCAGGAACGCGAACCCGGCGTACCCGGAGAAGATCCGGCCCTTGAACAGGTCCATCGGGATGATCGGCTCGGCGACCCGGAGCTCGATGAACACGAACGCGATGGCCAGCACGACGGAGCCCGCGAGCAGGGCCAGCGTGGTGCCGGTGCCCCAGCCGTTGGACGGACCGCTCCAGGACACGGCCAGCAGCAGCGAGGTGACGGCGGCGGCCACGGTCGCGGCGCCCAGGTAGTCGATCTTGTGCGAGCGCTTCACGTGCGGCAGCTTCAGGACGGCGCTGACGATGCCCAGGGCAACGAGACCGATCGGCAGGTTGATCCAGAAGATCCAGCGCCAGCCCGGGCCGTCGGTGAGCAGGCCGCCGAGCAGCGGGCCGGCCACCGAGGACAGGCCGAAGACGGCCCCGAAGTACCCCATGTACTTACCGCGCTCGCGCGGCGGGATCACGTCGCCGATGGTGGCGAACGCGAGCGACATCAGACCGCCGGCGCCCAGGCCCTGGACGGCGCGGAAGCCGATCAGCATCTCGATGTTCTGCGACATCGCGGACAGCACCGAGCCGGCGAGGAACGTGAGGATCGCCGCGATGAACAGCGGGCGGCGGCCGTAGAGGTCGGAGATCTTTCCCCACAGCGGGGTGGAGGCGGTCGAGGTCAGCAGGTACGCCGTGACCACCCAGGACAGCTTGTCCAGGCTGTTGAACTCACTGACGATCCGCGGCAGCGCGGTGCCCACGATGCTCTGGTCCAGGGCAGCGAGGAACATCCCCGCCATCAGTCCGCCGAGGACGACCAGGATCTGCTTGTGGGACAGGTAGTTGGGACCACCGTCGGTTGGTGCAGCGCCGCCGGCGGTGGCGGGCTCTGTGGTGCTCATCTGGTGCTCTCCAGGTTGTTGTCGGTGTTCTCGCGGGCGACGGGGTCACCGCCGGGCGCGGAGTCTTCGGTACGGCGCTCTGCCGGGGCGGGCCGGCTCAGCCGCGGTGCGACCGCCGCCCAGCCTTTGTCGGCCCAGGCGGCGCTGCTGGGGGCTTCGGTGAGGGCGGCGACGCCGTCCGCGAAGCGGGTCATCAGCCGCTCGAAGGTCTGCACGTCCTCCTCGGACCAGCCCTCCATGGCCGCGCTGAGCAGCTCCATCCGGTGCCGGGCGCTGGCCTCCCACTGCTCGACGCCCTGCTCGGTCAGCTCGACGCGGAACGCGCGGCCGTCGTCGGGGTCGGGGGAGCGGCGGACCAGGCCGAGCTGCTCCAGGGACCGGATGTGCCGGCTCGTGGTGGAGGCGTCGAGCTCCAGCCGCGCGGCGAGGTCGGACAGCCGTAGCGCGCCGTTGCAGCGCAGCGCGAACAGCACGACGTGGGCGCTGTGGTCGATGGTGTCGCCGGGTTGCTTGGCCTTCAGCCGGCGCCCGATCCGGGTGAACGCGTGCATGACGCCCTCGATGGGGGTCTCCGGGATGTACGCGTCGTTTACTTGCATGCTGCAAGCATATACATGCTTGCGTGATACACGCAAATGACTTTCCATGATCATCAACTGAGCCGCCACTCATTTGCTCTCTGTCGCCGGGTGATCACTTTCTGCAGCCGAAACGTGGGTGTGGGCAGTAATGCGACGGTGCAGGCCGGCGTTTTGTGACGCGAGGTAAGTCCTCGGCGTACTGGGGGCCGATCCGGACGAGGGTGCGGGCTCGCTCGTCTTCGCGCTGGCGGCCGCGGGGCCGTCGTTGGCCGTGCTGGTGATGTGGCTGCTGCACCGTGAGCGGCGGCGCGTCGTCCGGTGGTCGTTGGCGTGGCCGGTCGCCGCCGTCGTACTGGGTGCGCTGCCGCCGAC
>Ga0247829_10000824_pt1 | contig 13030 bp, 8 predicted proteins | sample 12C_Control_Day4_FD_207765 | JGI IMG/M metagenome (GOLD analysis project Ga0247829, IMG submission 207765) | Soil microbial communities from agricultural site in Penn Yan, New York, United States - 12C_Control_Day4 | ecosystem: Environmental > Terrestrial > Soil > Agricultural land | place: USA... | reverse complement strand
CTTGTCGACGAGCGCGGGCAGCTGGAACGCGAAGTGATCGGAGTTGCCGAGGCCGCCGTGGAGCAGGATGACCGGCGGCCCCTTGCCGTGGACGGCGTAGTAGATCTTCGCGCCGTTCACGTCGACGAAGCCCGAGGCCGCCGGTGCGGGCATCGCGGGCGGAAGGGGGAGCTCTTGCCAGCGTGGCTTCGCGCCGGCGTGCGCGGGGGCGAGCAGGCAGGCGGCCACGGCGACCGTGGTGGCGACGACGAGGGCCCGCACGGCCCGATGATAGCGCTCAGCTCGGCTGCAGCGCGAGCACGAGCTGGAACGAGGCGGTGTCGGGCTCGCCCTGCTTGTCGCGCGGGATGGGGAACCGCCATCCGGTCATCAGCTGCGCGATGCAGGCGTCGACCTCGGGGGTGACGCCGCCGGCGCTGGTGTCGTCGAGGGAGCCGCGCTCGGTGACGGTGAAGGAGATGGCGACCTTGCCGGTGAGAGTAGCGTCGGTGGTGAGGCCCTTGCGGTAGCAGCGCGCGAGGCCGCTCATGTAGACCTTGTTGATCTTGTCGAGCACGAGCTCGACGGTGAGCGTGGTGACAGGGGGACGCCGTCCGGGGACCGGACGAACGATGACGCGCGGCGGATCACGCTCGTCGTGCTTGGGGTCGGTGGCGGGCGCGCGGGTGGGATCGTCGACGAGCGGCCGCACGTCGGTGCCGAGGCGCGGGCCCGGCTCCTCGCGGAAGGTGCGGCCGTCGTCGCCGATGTGCAGGGCGCGACCGCGGACGTCGGCGAGCTGCGTGTCGAGGTCGGCGCCGGGCTTGCGGTCCCTCATGGTGTCGCGGGTGCCCGCGGCGGTCTCGCCGGGTCCGCTGAGCAGCGAGGCGAACCGCGCGATGTCGGCGTCGGAGACCGACGGAGTCGCGGGCCGCGCGTCCGGGCGTGGGCGCGTGACGATCGGCGCGGGCGTTTGCGAGGGCGCCACGGGGGAGGCGGCGCCGGCGGTGGGTGGTCCGCTCGCGTCGGCGGTGGACGTCTCCGGTGGTGCGGGTGGCTCGTCGGGGAGCACGACGTCCATCGCCTCGTGGCGATACGTGGATGCGAGCGACGGCGCGAGCAGCGAGGGCTCCTCGGCGTCGGTCATCCATGCGTAGGCGGCGATGCCGAGGTGCGCGACCAGCGACGCCCCGATGACGGCGGCGAGGCGGCGGTCGATGCGGTCGGCGAGCGTGCCGCGCAGGGAGGCAGGCAGCACGGGGCGCGGCGCGGCGGCGGGGGCGACGAAGTCCTGAAACAGGACGGTCACGTCGCCGACCTGGAGGCGCCCGCGCGCGCCGGGCTCGAGGGCGATGGTCCACACGCCGTGGTCGCCGGGCCCGTCGTGAAGCTCGGTGCGTACGTGCTCGCCGTGCGCGAGGCGCCCGTGCATGTTCGCGGTCACGCGCAGGAGCGCGCCAGCGGGCGCATCGCGCTCGGAGGGAGTGAACAGCGTGTGCGCCTCGGGGATCCCGTCGCCGGGCACGGAGAGCGCGCAGCGCAGCGAGTGTCCGAACGTCACGGGCGCACCGTGCGGGAAGACGCGCTCCTCGACGAGCTGATCGCCGAGGAGGACAGCGACGCGAAGGGCACGACGCGGCGCGCGGGCAGTCATGCGACTTCCAACGCGTCACCCGCGGGTCTGGTCTATCGATCAGGTCGCGACGTGATCGAACGGCTCAGTCTGGAACCAGCTGCAGCTGAATCCGGAAGCTGGCGGAGGTGGCCTCGCCGTCCTTGTCCTTCGGGGCGGGGAAGCGCCAGCTGCCCATCAGGCCGGTGATGCACGCGTTGACCTCGGCCGCCGGGAAGCCGCTCGCGGTGCCTTCGGTCGTCTTGCCGCTCTCGTTGACGGTGAGGTCGAGCGTGACCTTGCCGCGCGCGCTCGCATCCTTCGCGAGGTAGGTCTTGTAGCAGCGCTGGAGGCTGCTCATGTACGCCGACTTGATCTTCTGCAGCACCGCGTCCGCGGTCAGCGTCGAGTCGTCGAAGGTCTGCTTCGTTCCGACGGTGATGCGGCCTTCGGGCGCCTTCTCGGTCGTCTTGCCGCCGCCCGCGCTCGTCGTGCCGCCGGGGGCGTCGATCTTGGGGCCACCGCCGGTGCCGAGCTTCGGGTCGCCGTCACCGCGCGAGCCGCGCCCCGAGCCGCCGCCGACGGCGACGGTCTTGCCGCTCTCCTTGACGTTCGCGATCTGCTGGTTGAGATCCGCGCCCGGGCGCCGGTTGCTGATGTCGCCCTCGGTCTTCCCGTCGGGGCCGTCGCCGGACATGATGTTCGCGAACGCGGCCGCCGCATCCTCGGCCATCGCGACCGAGTCCTTGGTGTCACGGCCGCCGCCGGAGTCCTTCGACGGCGTGGTGCTCGGCGTCGACGGCTTGGTCGTCGACGGCTTGTCGGGCTTCTTCTCGTCGGTCGCCGCACTGCCCGCCGCGGAGCCCGCGTCGGTCGGCTTGGGCTGTTCGGGCGGCGTGAGGTCGACCGTGTACGTCTCGTTCTTGAACGTCAGGTTGTACGCGCGATCGGCCTGGGAGCTGGGCACCTCGACATCGGTCCACAGAGCCCAGACCACGACGACGAGGTGCGCGAAGATCGAGATGCCGAGGATGACGCTCAGCTGCGGATCGAAGCGATCCGCGATCGTGCCGCGCACCGACGCCGGCAGCATCGGCTTGGGCTGCCGCGGTGGCTCGGTGACGAACTGGAACAGGATCGTCAGGTCGCCGATCGAGAGCTTGCCGCGCGCGGTGTCCGCGATCGGCAGCGTCCAGTAGCCGCCCGCGTTCGTCGCGCCGCGGCCCTTGAGCACGTCGAGCGTGTGGACCTGACCGCTGCCGTCGGAGATGCGGCCGTCCATCTTGTCCAGGAACCGCAGCGAGTACTTGTTCTCGTCGATCGCGAACAGCGTGAACTCGAGCGGCAGGCCCTCGACCGGGATCGAGAACGTGTTCTTCATCGACTGGCCGAGCGACACGGGCACGCGCTCGCGGATGAGCCGCTCCTCGACGATCTTGCCGCCGAGCAGCACGCCGACACGCAGGATGCGCTGGCGCTGCCCCGAGGACTGAGCTGGACGTTGCGCCGCCATCAGAAGGGCGCCTTCTTGATGGTCTGCAGGATGAGCGGCATGAAGTCCTGCTTGAGGTTCTCCCACTCGTAGTCGATCGACTTCGCCGTGAGGACGTAGACCACGGACGGCCGCGGGACCTTGCCGCACACCGAGACGACGGTGTCGATCACGGTGACCGGCTTGCCGTTGATGTACTCGATGTGGAACTTGCCCTGCTTCTTCTCACCACTGCCCTCCTCCTCGTCGGAGCAGCCTTCCGCGCGCGCCACTGTCGTCGACGCGAACGCGCCGAACGCCAGGACCGCAGCAGTCGTCAGCCAGAATTGCTTCATGGTCTCCCCCGGAGGTGGTGGCTAGTATCGCAGGTGGTGCTCATGGTGTCGCGCTGGGCTTCTGCTTCTTCTGCGCGCGCTTGAGCGCCTTCGTCACATCCTTCATCCGGTCGTCGTACAGCTTCATGTCGACGGCGGGCATGTTCTTGTACTGATCGAAGAAGGCCTTCGCGGTGTTGAGCCGCTGCACCGCATCGGGCACGCCCGGGAACGGGTCGTTGTCGAGGTAGAGCAGTCCGAGATTGTAGTAGGCGGGCCCGTAGTTCGGATTCGCCGACGTCGCACGCTTGTACGTCGACTCCGCCGAGCGCACGAACTGCGCGCGTTCGGTGGAGCCGGCCGGATACTCCGCCGAGCGCCCGCGGTACGCCGAACCGAGCGACGTCAGCGTCACGGCGTCGTTGCGCGACAGCTCCCGCGTGAGCCGCTCGAACGTGCGTTGCGCCTCGCCGTACTGCGCCTGTCGTAGCTGATGCGCGCCGAGGTTGACGAGCGCGCTCGCGTGATTCGGATTGCTCGTGACGGCCTTCTGGTACGCGAGCACCGCGCGATCGGCGCGATTCGTCTTGTCGTAGACGAGCCCGTACACGTAGTTCACGTTCGCGTTGTTCTTCGCCGACTCGCGCTTGTACAGATCGTCGAGGACGAGCTCCGCCGTGTCGTAGAGCTTCTTGTGGTAGTAGGCGAACGCGACCATCGCCGCGGCCTCGACGCTCGCCGCATCGATCGAGAGCGCCTTGCGTGCCTCGCTCAGCGCGGTGTCGCCGTCGGGCGTGGGCCGGCTGAGCGCATCGCGCGCGACCGCGAGGTGCCCATCGACCTGCGCCTTCGCCTGCTGCGGATCGACGTCGTAGTTCGGCGGCGTGACGACCACCTCGGGCGGAGGTTGGTCGGATTCTGGTGCTGGACCGCCCGCGTCACCGCCCGGATCACCGGGGGCACCCGGTCCGGTCGTCGACCCCGGGCTGGTGCCGGACGTCCCGCCGGGCGCGCTTCCGCTCGGGCCCGGGTCCGCCGGATCGCCCGTCTCGTTCATCGACTGCGAGCCGTCCTTCGGGGCGCCGCCACCCGCCGGCGTGGTGGGCTCCTTCTTCCCGCCGCCACCACAGGCGACGAGGACGGAGAGGAGGAACGCACCCAGGCGCATGCTCCTACCAACGCCCGTCGTCGTGTTTCGATCCATCATGGCGCCTCCGTGCCCTGGATGATCTCCTGGCGCAACACCGTGAACTCCTGCGGGAACTCGCGGCCGAGGTTCTCCATCGCCAGGCGGCTCCACTTGTTGGAGAGGCCCCCGCGCTTGGCGAGGTCGGCGACCTCGATCCACACGGCGCGGGCCTCGTTCAGGTACTTCTTCAAGTTCTCGTCGCGCTGCAGCTCGTACTTCTCCACCGCCGACGCGACCTTCGCGACGGGCACGGGGATCGGAGCGTCGCTGAGCTTCTGCGCGTAGCCGTACTGGATCTCGCCGTAGCGGACCTTCGCGGCCATCGTGTACTCGGCGACCGCGTACGCGTCGAGCGCGAGGTACTTGTCCTCCGCCGTGGTCTTCGACTTGTCGATCGCGGTGCGCTGCGCGGTCGCATCCTTCACCGTCTTCGCGGCGGTCTTGATCGCGTACGGCTCCCACGTCTTGCCGTAGTGCTCCTCGGCCTGCGCGAGCTGCCACTCACCGGCCAGCTTCGCGCCACGGCCGCTCTTGATCGCGCCGCGCGCCTTCCACGCGGTGATCGTCTCGGCGCCCGCGGTCTTCGCGAGCCCCGCCTGGTTCTTCTTCAGGCGCAGCGCCGCGACGTCGTAGTAGCTCTGGACGTAGTCGTCCTCGTTGCCGGCGTCCTTGCCGTACTTGCTGCGCCACTTCGTGTACGTCTCGATCATCGAGTTGACGTCGCCGCTCTGGCGATAGATGCCGGCGACCGACCACAGCGCGCGGTCCTGCTTGCGGCGCTCGGGCTCGATGCCCTGGTACTTCGTGTACAGCGAGATCGCCTGCTTGAAGTCGCGGTTGAGCTCCGCGGCGAGCGCGGCGTTGTACATCGCATCGAGGCCGATCTGCTCGAGCGTGCGCGGCTGCTCGCCCGGCAGCGGATCGGGCGCCTTGATGCCCTTCGCCTTCGCGGTCTTCGAGGTCTCGTAGACCTGCAGGTACGTCTTCACCGCGGCGTCGTACTCGAACGCCTGCTGCTGACTCACCGCGGTGAGCCGCATTGCATCGAGGTAGTACGGGCTCTCGCGGAACTTCTTGTTCGAGTTCGCGGTGAACTCCTTGAACAGCGCGATCGCCGTCTTGGGCCGATCGCCGAGCTTGTAGCTCGCCGCCGCGTTGTAGAGCGCGATCGGCAGATCCGGATCATCCGCCGGCGCGGTCTTGTAGAAGCGGTAGAACGACTCCGCCGCCGGGATGTACTGGCCCTTGGCGTACAGCTCGGCCGCGCGCGAGAAGTTGAGCGAGCGGTTCTGCGAGATCGCGAGCTTGATCGCCTCGGCGTCGCCGCACTTCGCCGCGATGAACTGCTTGTTCGTCGCCTCGATCGCGTCGAAGTTCGACTGCGCCTCGTACACCGCGAGGATGCCGTCCTTGGCCTTCACCGCCTCCGGCGAGCCGCAGAACTTGTCCATCACGCCGCGGAACCGCGCGATCGCATCGTCGACGTGCAGGTATGCGAGGCTGATCAGCGCCGCGTTGATGCCCTGCCCCGGCGCTGCCTTCGGGTCCTGGACGACGTTCTGATAGGTCTCGTACTCGGCGCGCAGCTTCAGGTACAGCCCGGGGATCGGCTGCGGCCGCCACGAGCCGTTGGACTGGGACGCCTTGAGCTCGGCGATCGTCGGCACCTTGAGCGGCTGCAGCGCGCCGGCCGCCACCTGCTTCTCGACCTCGGCCTCGTACGACTGCAGGATCGAGCGCGCCGAGTCGATGTAGTACGCCGTGCCGATGTCGCGGTGATCGCGGACCCACTCGTAGGCGGTGACCGCCTCCATGTAGCGCTCGCTCCAGTACAGCGCCTCACCCTGGAGGAACGTGAACTCGTAGACGTAGTCGGACTCGGGATACGTCTTGATGAACGTGCGGTAGAGATCGACCGCCTTCGCGTACATCGCGAGGTAGTCCTGCTTGTCCTGCGGGTCCTTCGTCGACGACGCCTCGTAGTCCTTGCGCATCTGCGTCGCGGCCGAGTGCGTGTTGCGCGTCGCTGCGTACAGCGCGCGCTCCGCGATGCGGCGCTGGTTCTCCATCGCCTCGCGGTCCTTCTCGTTCGCCGCGTACCAGGGCGTGCACGGCGCGTAGCGCGTCGCGAGCTCGGCGGCCGCGGCGTCGGCCGCGAACTTGTCGCCCTTGAGCTCGAAGACGTTGACGATCTCCTGGTGCACGATCGGGTTCTGCGGGTTCAGCTCCCACGGCGGCCCGATCGCGATGCGATACGCATCGACGGCCTGGTCCCAGGCCTGGAGCTCGGTGAACGCCTTGCCCATCGCGACCCAGACGTCGCGCACGTGCGGCTCGTTCTCGCGGCCCTTGTAGAACGCCTGCGCGCGCTCGAACGCCTTGGTCGGGCTCGAGTTCGCCTCGCCCTCCCACGGATCCGTGAACGCGACAGAGACGTACTGGATCGACTCGTCGCGGAGCTCGAGGGCGGGCGTGCCGCCCTGCGCGACGATGCTGTCGTACAGCTTCACGCTCTCGTCGAAGCGACGGATCGAGTCGGGGAGGTAGTCGCGCTTGTAGTACGACCACGCGAGCTTGTAGAGCGACTCGGCATAGAGCTTCGACTCGTTGCCGCCGTCGGCGATCTTGAGGTACGCCGCGATCGCCTCGTCGATCTCGCCCGTGATGGTGAAGTGGTGGTCGGCGATGCCGCGCACCCACGCGTGGCGCACGAGCTCGGTCTCCGCGCCCGGATACGGCGTGCACGACGCGTACGGATCGCGCAGCTGGCGCTTCTCGATCCGCTTCAGCGCCTCCTCGCGCGTGGGGATCGGCGGCGCCGGCTGGTTCCACGTGTGCTGGTTCGCGCACGCGAGCGCGAGGAAGACCTGGAGCGACTTCCGCTCGTCCTTGGCCTTGCCGTAGTAGCCGAGCAGATAAAGCGTCGACGGCGTCTGCCGGTAGCTCGGGAACTCGGTGAGGATCCGCTCCCACAACGCCGTCGACCGCGTGTAGTCGGCGACCACGCCACCCTCGGGCATCGGAGCGCCGGTCGCCTCGGTCTCGGCGAGCTTGGCCTCGACCTCGTCGTCGGCGCTGTCGATGTAGAGATCCGCGAGGCGGAACATCGCGTCCGGCGTGAACTGCTCGTGCTTCGGATGTTCTGCGAGGAACTTCTCGAGCTTGGCGATCGTGTCGCCGTGACGCTTCGCCTTCTCCGACTGGATCTTGGCGATCCGATCCGCGTACTTCTTCGTCAGATCGTTGGAGCGCGTATCGAACTCGCGCTTCGCGATCGCACGCATGCGCGCGTCGTGCTCGTTCGCAGCCGCCGTGAAGCGGTCGAACTCGGCCTCGTTGTCGGAGAGCTGGCGCTTCTCGTCGGGCGTGAGCTGGCGCGGCGCGACGTTGACCGGCACCGTCGGCAGCGCGGGCGGCGTCCCACCGTTGCCCGGCTGGCATTGACCACCGGCGGGGACCGCCGTCGCGGGCGTGGGCGCAGCGGGCGTCGGCGTCGGCTGCGTCGGCTGTCCGAGCCCTGGACCGCTCGGAGGATCCGCCGGGATCGGCTGGCCGGTGTCGCCCGGCGCGCCGGTCGGAGTGTTGCCCGGCTGGGCCGCCGCCACCGACGGAGCGACGATCGTCGCGAGCATCGTCACGAGCGCGACGAAGGCGCTCGCCTTGGTTCGCATCGTCCTCATCACTTGGATCCTCCCTTCTTGGGAGTCGTCTCGTTATCGGGCCGCACCACCGGCGCCGCCGGAGCCTTCGGCGCATCGCCGCCCGGCTTCACGCGCGATGTCTCGCCGGTCGCCTTGTCGGGGCTCACCGCCGGCGAGGTGTCCGCGGCCGGCGCCGACGGCGTCTGCACGTTCGCGTCGAGGATCCCGCGGAACTCGTCGCGCAGCTGCTTGAGCTCGCGCGACTGGGTCAGGTTGAGCCGCTTGAGATCGTCGTCGGCGTCTTCCTTCTGCGACCACAGCACGTCGATCGCGCCGACGTCGGTGCGGACCACGATGTCCTCGAACTTCGCCTTCACGTTCTTGAAGCTCTCGCCGAGGACACCACCGCCGATCGCGCGTGACTCGACCTCGTACTCCGCGAGCTCTGCCTTGTACTCTTCGATCAGCTTGCGCTCTTCGGCGATCGTGTTGTTCGCGTTCGCGAGCGCCTGGTCGACGATGTTCTCGATCTGCTTGTCGGTGCCGTCGAGCTCCGTCGAGATCCGCTGCGCGCGATCCGCGAGCCCGACCAGCCGCGACGACTTGCTGCGATCTCGGCTCGCGCTCGCATAGCCCGCCAGCAGGCGCTGCTCGGCGTTCTGCGCTTCGAGCACCTTGCGACGTGCCTCGCGCGATCCGACGATCGCCTCGTCGCCGACACCGGCGAGGTCGCGCCCGAGCTGGAGCTCGCTGCGGATCTCCGCTAGCTCCTTCTCGATCGCGAACGCCTCGGCCGCGGTCGCCGCGAGCTCGGTGTTCACCGTCTGCTTCTGCTCGGGCGTGATCGCGAGCGCGCCCTCGGTGGGGCCGGTCGTGACGTACGTGCGCAGCGCGACCGCGACGGCCTGCGATGCGCCGAGCGCGCCGGTGATCTCGCCGACCGTCTCGTCGATCTTGTTGTAGCCGTCGCGGGTCTCCGTCAGCATCGCCGCGTGGGCCGCGTCGGCGTCGGGCATCGCCGCGAGCTGCGCGACGAGCGCCTTGCGATTGCTCGCGGCCTGCGAGACGTCGCTCGCCGGCGAGATCAGCGCGAGCTGCTGATCCGCGAGGTCGGCGCGCACGTCGATCAGCTCGCGCTGGAGCTGACCGATGCGCTGCCGCCGGGATGCGAGCCCCGGGTACACGACGGTCTTGTCGTTCGCCGCGAGCACCGCCTCGAGCCGCGCGACCGTGGCCTCGGCCTCGGCGAGGTCCGCCTGGATCGCGCCGAGATCGGACTGGTTCGCGACGACGCGCTGGACCTCGGGCTCCTCGCGCAGGTACTGCGCCGCCGCCTCGGGGATCGGTGCGGTCGCCTGGAACACCGTCGACGACCGGCCCGCGAGCTGCGCGATGTAGTCACCTGCGTTGCCGCTGCCGTCGACCATCGCCGTGATCGACTGGTACGACGGGTAGTACAGGCGGTGCGTCTCCTCGAACACCGCGGCCGCCTTGTCGTACTCGATCGCCGGATCCTTGTGCTCGGCGTCGATGGTGCCGGTGATCAGCGCCTGGCGCAGCAGCTGCGCCTTGCGGATGCGGAGGTTGCCCTCGAGCAGGCGCACCGTCGGCGTCTTGTTCGACTGTGGCTCCGACTGCGCGAGCAGCTCGAGCGCACGCAGCGCCTTGTCGAACTGCTTGCTCTTCACGTAGACCCACGCGATCTCGTAGAGCGCGTCGGAGAACAGATCCGAGTGGCGATCGACGAGCAGGTACGCGTCGATCGACTTCGCGAGCTGATCGCGCTCGTAGTACAGGCGGCCGAGCGCGAGCTGCGAGAGCTCGATGACGCGGCGCTCGACGGCCGCCCGAGGTCCGATCGACGGACGCCGGCCGATCAGGTCCGTGTAGACCTCGGTCGCGCGCGCGAGGTCCTTCTTCGCGACGCTGGTCGCGCCGACGTAGTACTGCGCCTGCAGCTCCCACTCCGAGCCCTTGGCGACGGAGTTGAACAGCGACAGCGCGTCATCGAGCTTGCCCTGCGAGAAGGCGAGCTTGCCCTTCACGTACGGAATCTCGGCGGTGCTCGGGCTCGACCGCTCGAGCGCGGCCACCGTCGTCTCGAGGTCGGTCGCGTCGTTCTGCGCGATCGCGATCTCGACGAGCCGCACCAGCGACGGCTGGTGGTACTTGCTGCCCGGCTTCTGCGCGAGCTGCGCGAAGTACGCGCGGGCGGCGCCCTTGTCGCCCTTCTGGTACAGCGACTCGCCGAGGTAGAACGTCGCCGCTTCCTGCTCGGCGCCCGGCTTGCTCGCGAGGTCGAACAACACGAGCGCCGCGGCGTCGAAGTCACCGAGCGCGTACGACGTCTGTGCGTCGACGAGCCGGCGCTCCGGCCGCGCATTCGTCAGGTTGTCCGGGCGCGGCAGCGTCTGCGCGATCTGCTTCGCCTCCTGCTCGAGCTGCCCGAGCTTGCTCTCGGTGTCGGCGGTGGCGGCGCCCGGCAGGCACAGCAGCAGCGCCGCGAGCCAACGCGATGCGCGCGTGGGGCCCATGGTCACTTCCCTGCCGTCGGCGTGGCGGCCGGCGCCTCGGCCGGCTTCTCCGGGGTGACCTGCGTGATCTTGCACTCGACCGCGGGCCGCTTCTCGAGCGGCGTCGTCGGACCGCCCTTCTCGTAGCCGCGGCAGTCGATCTTGGTGATCTTGCCCTCGCCGGCGACGAACGACGTGCTCGCGGGAGCCGTGAACGTGTACTTGTTCAGGTACTCGAACACGCCGTAACCGTGGCCGCGATACGTCGCGACCGCCGACAGCGTGTGATTACCCGGCGCGATCGGGCCGGCGAAGATGTCGAACGACTTCGTCTTGTACAGATTGTCGCCGGTCTCGTCGGTGCGGACGAACACCTGCGTTCCGTCGAGCGAGTAGATCAGCTTCGTCAGGCGGAACGAGCTGCCCATGTCGTTGCTGTGCGCGATCAGCGACTGCGCTCCCACGCCGCCGCCGATCATCTGCTCCTTGAGCATCTGCACGCGCGCCTTGAGCTGCCACGCGCGCTCCTTGAGCGCTTGCGTCTTCTGCTCGAGCCGGCGCATGCGCACCGCCGTCGGCATGTCCTCGGGCTTCACCGTCGCCGGATCCGGCGCGGCGGCGGGTGCTGGTGCTGGCGCGGGCGTGGGCGTGGGCGTGGGGGCGGGCGCCTTGGGTTGCGCCATCGCGGTCCCCGCGATCACGAGCGAAGAGAAGACGACCAGAGTCGATGTTGCTCGCATGCCTGAATCTCCAAACCGCCAGCTCGCGGCCACGTACGGAGGTCGACGCAGGAGCGACCGGCCACCGCAATTTCCTTTGGAATGCAGCGGTTGTAACACCGGCCCGGAGGCGCTTCAACGTTTCCGGCCGCTCTGGACCAGGTGTGACCAGAGTCGCTCGAGCACGGGGCCGATGCCCTGCCCGGTCGCGGCCGACATCACGAGCAGCTCGACCCCGAGCTCGGCGAACGCTTGCTTGTGCAGCTCGACGTCGCCGCCATCGGTCGCGTCCGCTTTGTTAAGCGCCACTACTTGAGGCGTGTTCGCCAGCTCGGGCGCATAGCGAGCCAACTCCGCGTTGATCACCTGGAAGTCGGCGAGCGGCGAGCGCTCGGGGCCGGTCGTGAACGTGCCGTCGAGGATGTGGAGCAGCACGTTGCAGCGCTCGACGTGCCGCAGGAACTGGTGGCCGAGACCTGCACCGTCGGCGGCACCCTCGATGAGCCCCGGGATGTCCGCGATCACGAAGTGGCGTTCATCCGAGAGCTGCACGACCCCGAGGTTGGGGACCAGCGTCGTGAACGGGTAGTCGGCGATCTTGGGCCGAGCTCGTGAGACATGGCTGATGAACGTCGACTTGCCGACGTTCGGAAACCCGAGCAGCCCGACGTCGGCGAGCAGCTTGAGCTCGAGCCGGACCGTGCGCTCCTCGCCCGGCGTGCCGGGCTCGGCCTTGCGCGGAGCCTGGTTCCACGCCGTCTTGAAGTGGATGTTGCCGCGGCCGCCGGTGCCGCCCTTCGCGAGCACGTACGTCTCCCCCGCCGTCGACAGATCGACGAGCTCGTCCCCCGTGTCCTCGGCGGTGATCACCGTGCCGACGGGGACCTTGATCGTGAGGTCCTCGCCCTTGGCGCCGTACTGATCCTTGTTGCGGCCGTCCTCGCCGCGGTCGGCCTTGTAGTGGCGCTTGTACTTGAAGTCGAGCAGCGACGAGAGGCCGCTATCGGCGACGATGACGACGCTGCCGCCGTTGCCGCCGTCTCCGCCCGAGGGCCCACCGTGCGGCACCCCATCCTCGCGCCGGAACGCGGCAGATCCATTGCCGCCGTCTCCGGCTTTCACGTGGATGATCGCCTCGTCGATGAACTTCATGGCGGCCTACTTGTACCTGTGATCGGGCTCTCTGGCATCGTCCACGCCATGCTCGTTCGATTCCTGTGGGTCGTGGCGGTCGCGGTCGGTTGTGGCAAGAGCGGCAGCGCCAGCTCCTCCGGCAGTGCGGCGACGACCGGCAGTGCGGCGACGAGTGGCAGCGCGAAGTCGTGTCAGGTACAGGCCGACGAGCTCGCCGCGATGCTGCGCTCGCCCGCCTTTCAGCTGAGCCCGATCGGTGCGGTCCACGGAGTCGCGCTGCCGATCCGCACCGACGTGCGCGGTCAGGCTCTCCCCGAGGCTCCCGTCTTGATCATTCGATCGACCGAGACGAGCTTTCAGGGCCTGATCGGAGGCGACGTCGCCGCGGCGCTCGAGAGCGCGAGAGAGAAGGCCGATCGGCTGTACATGCAGATCGA
>Ga0247829_10000823_pt1 | contig 13041 bp, 9 predicted proteins | sample 12C_Control_Day4_FD_207765 | JGI IMG/M metagenome (GOLD analysis project Ga0247829, IMG submission 207765) | Soil microbial communities from agricultural site in Penn Yan, New York, United States - 12C_Control_Day4 | ecosystem: Environmental > Terrestrial > Soil > Agricultural land | place: USA... | reverse complement strand
CCTACGAAGCTGCCGCGCGCTGGATCAACGCGCAGGACGTGCCGATCGTGGCGCTCGACGTTCCGAGCGGTCTCGATGCGGATCGCGGCGCCTGGGTCGGCGGGGTTGCAGGCGTGCGCGCCACATCGACCGTGACCTTCATCGCCGACAAGCCCGGACTCCACACCGGCGCCGGATGCGACGCTGCCGGCGAGGTCGTGCTCGAGCCGCTCGGCCAGGGTCCGGTCTCCGGCGCAGGCCAGCTCGGCGGCCCGGATGCGTTCCCCAGCCTGCTGCGGCCACGTGGCCGCGACACGCACAAGGGCAGCTTCGGCAACGTCGCCGTGGTGGGCGGTGCCCGTGGCATGGCCGGCGCGGCAATCCTCGCGGCCCGCGCGGCATTGCGCCTCGGCGCTGGCCGTGTCTATCTGTCGCTTCTCGGCGCGCCGGATCTGCCGTTCGACCCCGGCCAGCCGGAACTGATGCTGCGCCCCCTCGATCAGTTGCCCGAGGTCGATGCCATCGTCATCGGCTGTGGCATGGGCACCGCCGCGGACGCCGTCCACGCGCTGCGCCGTGCGCTCGCCTCCGCGGCGCGACTGGTGCTGGATGCCGACGCGCTCAATGCCGTGGCCCAGGACGCCAGCTTGCGCGACGGGTTGCTCGCGCACCCGGGCGTGCGCGTTCTTACGCCCCATCCTCTCGAAGCCGCACGGCTGCTCGCCGTGTCCGGAGCACAGGTGCAGGCCGACCGCATCGCGAGCGCGTGCCGGCTGGCCGGCACCCTGCGCTCCTGGACCGTGCTCAAGGGCGCCGGCAGCGTGATCGCCGCACCCGACGGACGCTGGTGGATCAACGGCACGGGAGGACCCGCGCTTGCGACCGCGGGTACGGGCGATGTTCTCGCGGGGATGCTTGGCGCGCTGCTGGCTCAGTCCTTCGATGCGCAGGAAGCGGCATGCGGTGGCGTCTGGCTGCATGGCGCGGCCGCCGATTCGACAGGCCGCGACGTGGGCCTGGTGGCTGGGGACCTGCCCGGGCTCGCTGCCGCGGCCTGGTCGGCGCTGCGTCGAACGTCAGCCTGAACGCACGCGGCCGGCGTGCAGTTCGACGCGGCGCGCGCAGCGCGCCGCGATCTCCGGGTCGTGCGTAACCAGCACCAGTGTCGAGCCGCGCTCGCGGTTCAGTTCGAACATCAGGTCCATCACTGCCTCGCCGGTATGCGCGTCGAGCGACCCGGTCGGTTCGTCGGCGAGCAGGATCGGCGGCCGGGCGACGAAGGCGCGCGCAAGCGCGACGCGCTGCTGCTCGCCGCCGGACAGTGTGCGCGGATAGTGGGCCAGGCGCCCCGCCAGGCCGACGCGCTCGAGCAGCGCACGCGATGCCTCGAGCGCAGTCGATCCTTCGGGCGGCGCAGCGCCGAGCTCGAGCGGCAGCAGGACGTTCTCGAGCGCCGTCAGATGGGGCAGGAGCTGGAACGACTGGAACACGAACCCAACCTGGGCGCCACGCAGTTGTGCGCGGCCGTCCTCGTCGAGGGCGAACAGATCGTTGCCGAACATGCGCACCGTGCCGGTGGTCGGCGTATCGAGCCCCGCCAGCAGCCCCAGCAGGGTCGACTTGCCGGAGCCCGACGCACCGGTGATGGCCACCGTCTCGCCGGGCGCGATGACGAGATTGATATCATCGAGGATCACCAGGCTGCCGGTCGCGTCCTGTACGACTTTCGACAGCCCCTGCGCCTCCAGAGCATGTTCTGACATAGGGATCCGCAGGAATCCAGCGATGAAGACACGTATCGATCGCCGGCATTGGCTGGCTGCAACCGCCGCCCTCGGCCTGTGCGGGCCGACGATGCGCGCGCTCGCCGCAACACCGACGCTGCTCGTTCTCGGCGACAGCTTGTCAGCGGAGTACGGCTTGAGGCGCGACAGTGGCTGGGTCAGGATGCTCGGCGACCGCCTGGCCCAGAACGGCGCGCAGTATAACGTCGTGAACGCCAGCATCAGCGGCGAGACCACGAGCGGCGGTCGCACGCGGCTCGCATCCCTGCTCGAACGCAACCAGCCGGCAATCGTCGTCATCCAGCTCGGCGCCAATGACGGCTTGAGAGGCCTGCCGCTCGCGCAGATGCGCGAGAACCTGCGGGCGATGATCCAGGCGTCGCAGAAGGCCGGGGCACGGGTGCTGCTCGTCGGCATTCGCGTGCCTCCCAATTATGGCCGCGAGTACAGCGACCGCTTCGCCGCGGTGTATGTCGACCTGGCGCGCAGCGAGAAGGCTGCGCTCGTGCCCTTTTTCTTCGAAGGCTTCGCCGAGAAGCTGGACATGTTCCAGGCCGATCGCATGCACCCGAACGAGAAGGCGCAACAGCCGATGCTGGATCTCGTCTGGCCGCAGCTGCAGCCGCTGCTCGGCCGCAACCGCGGCTGAGGTCGCGCACGATGCATCGCAACGTCGTCGAGATCGACGCCGCGCTGGGCGCGACACCGCCGTTCGACACCATCATCGACGTGCGCAGCCCGAGCGAATTTGCGGAAGACCACATGCCGGACGCGGTCAACCTGCCGGTGCTCGACGATGCGGAGCGCGCGCGCGTCGGCACACTGCACCGCGGCTCGACCTTCGACGCCCGCCGCATCGGCGCTGCGCTGGTCGCGCGCAACATCGCGCGCCACCTCGACCAGGCGCTCGCCGACAAGCCGCGCACCTGGCGACCGTTGGTCTATTGCTGGCGCGGCGGCCAGCGCAGCGGCGCGCTGGTCCATGTGCTCGAACGTATCGGCTGGCACGCGCGCCAGCTCGACGGCGGCTACCGCGCATACCGGCGTGCGGTTCTTCAGGAACTCGAGGCACTGCCAACGCGTTTCGACTGGCGCGTGATCTGCGGAACAACCGGCAGCGGCAAGAGCCGGTTGCTCCAGCACCTGCGCGCGACCGGTGCCCAGGTTCTGGACCTCGAAGGGCTTGCCCACCACCGCGGCTCGGTACTGGGCGCGATGCCGACGTTGCCGCAGCCTTCGCAGAAGATGTTCGAGTCGCGCCTGTGGTCGGCATTGCGCGGCTTCGCTGCCGCACGACCGGTGTTCGTCGAATCGGAGAGCCGCAAGGTCGGCGACCTGCGCGTGCCGGATGCGCTCATCGGCGCGATGCGCGCGGCGACGTGCCTGCGCCTCGAGTTGCCTCTCGAGTCGCGCGTGCGGCTACTGCGCGCGGAGTACGAACACTTCGAGGCACATCCGGATCTGCTCGAGCGGCAGCTCGACTGCCTGATCGCCCTGCACGGCAAGGAGCGTGTGGCGTACTGGAAGGAACTGGCACGCGACCATGCGTGGGACGCCATGGTCGAACGCCTGCTCGTCGAGCACTACGATCCGGCGTACCTGCGCTCGATCCGGCGCAATTTTGCCCGGGTCGATGCGGCGCAGACGCTGGCAGTGCCGAGCGACGCCGACGCCGAGTTCGGCGCCCTTGCCCGCCAGCTCACCGCCTGACCGGGCCGGCCAGGCTTACTTGGCGGCGCCTGCGTCCACCGCCTGTGCCGGCGCGCGCTTGAACTCGGCATTGAGGACGACGGCCTTGTGCTTGGACTTCAACGCGTCGAGGTACGCCTGGTCGTCGGCGGCGCCGTAGAGTCGCTCGAGTCCGCGTTGCTCGCCCTCGCGCCGTGCCGTGTCGACCTTCTCCGGCATGCTGACCGAGACCACCTGGTAGACGGCGACGCCGGACTCGGTGTCCGCCACCACGTACGTCGGCAGTTTGTCGGCCGGCACGCGCATGACCGCATTGAGCGCCGCTGGCAGCATCTTCTCCGGCGCATTGCGGGAGACGCTACGCGGGGCAGAAAAACCGGTGGCCCCCGGCGCGTTCTGCAACGCGGCCGCCCGCGCGGTCGCTGCCTCGCGCGCCAGACGCAGCGCCTCCTCACGCTGCAGGCGCTGACGAACCTGTTCCTTGACCTCCGCGAGCGGCCGTTGCGCGGCCGGTCGGTACTCGACAATGCGCGCCGCAGCCATACGGTTCGGTCCGATCTCGGCCGCCTCGGTGTTGCGCTTGTTCTTCACGACGTCGTCGCTGAAGACTGCTTGCACGAGCCGCGGCACGAACACGAGGGGCTCGCCCTGCGCCGCCGCCGCGCCTGCTCGGGTGACATTGTCGGCGGTCTTGATGGTGAGCTTGAGCTTGTCCGCGGCCGGCCTGAGGCTGTCGGACTGCTCGTACACCAGGTTGCTGAACTGCTCGGCGGCCTCCGCGTACTTCTTCGAGGCTCGCTCGCGCTGCAACTCGGCGCGTATCTGGGCCTTGACCTCGTCGAACGGCTTGACCTGGGCGCCCTTGATCTCGGTCACGCGGACGATGTGGAAGCCGAAATCGGATTCGACGATGTCGCTGATCTCGCCGGACTTGAGCTTGAACGCCGCTTCCTCGAACGGCTTGACCATCATGTCGCGACCGAAGAAGCCGAGGTCGCCGCCGTTCGCCGCAGAGCCCGGGTCCTTGGAGAGCTCGCGGGCGAGCTTCGCGAAGTCGTTCGGGTTTGCCCGCAACTTGGCGAGCGTCGCCTCGGCAAGCTTGCGCGCGCCGCCCTTGTCCTTTGCCGAACCGTTGTCGCCGGCGGTGAAGAGGATATGGCTGGCGCGCCGCTGCTCGCCCTCGCCGAAGCGGCCCTGATTCTTGTCGTAGGCGTCGCGCACGTCGGCATCGGCGACCTCGACCTGCGCCACCACATCGTCGAGCGACAACACCAGGTATTCGACCTTGGCGCTCTCGGCAGTCGAGAACTGCGCGCGGTTCGCCTCGTAATACTTCGCGATCGCCTCGTCGCTGATCGTCGCCTTGGCGAGGAAGTCGGCGGCCTCGAAGCGCTGCTCGCGGATGCTGCGCGACTCTTCGCCGAGGCGCTGCAGGCGCTCGAGCATCTGCTGAGGAACCACGACGCTCTGCGCCACGCCTTGCAGCAGAGTCTGTCGTCCCAGGTCGTCACGCACTGCCTGTTCGAACCCCAGTTCGTTGCGGCCTTGCGCCGCCAGTACGGTCTTGTAGCGCTCGTAGCTGAATTTGCCGTCCTGCTGGAACGCCGGCAGTGCGCCAATCACCTCGCGCAGGCGGTTCTCGCTGACCACCAGATGTTCGCGCGCGGCCTCCGCCGCGAGCGCCTTGTCGGCGAGCAGGCCGTCGAGCGTCGCGATGCGCGCTTCGGGCGTGTCGAGCGCCTTGGGGTCGAAGTTGCCGCCGAACATCTGGCGCATCTGTTCGATGCGCTGGCGCAGGACGTTGTCGAATTCCGGCTGCGTGACTGGTTGGCCTGCGACCTTGGCCAGGGCGTTGTCGCCCCCCATGAACCGCTCGTAACCCTGGATGCCGAAAAAGACGAACGACGGAAAGACGAGCACCAGCAGGAAGAACATCAACCAGCGGCGGTGCGAGCGGATGGATTCGAACATGGGACGGTCGCGAGCCTCGTCGGTGAAGTACGCAGCAACAAAACAAAAAAGGCGAACCAGAGTTCGCCTTCTTCGTGGGTCTGGCGGAGTGGACGGGACTCGAACCCGCGACCCCCGGCGTGACAGGCCGGTATTCTAACCGACTGAACTACCACTCCTGCATTTCACTGCTGCGCAGTGTTGCGTCCCATCGACCGGTGTCGCGTTGGTGGGTGCTGAGAGGTTCGAACTCCCGACCTACGCCTTGTAAGGGCGCCGCTCTACCAGCTGAGCTAAGCACCCCTGTGCCGATCGGATGAAACCGGCGCCGCTCATCAGCGAGTCTGTCAGTTTACTGCATCCTTCAGGGCCTTGCCAGGTCGGAACTTCGGGACCTTCGCAGCCTTGATCTTGATGCTGGCGCCGGTACGCGGATTGCGGCCAGTGCGAGCCGCGCGCTTGCCCACCATGAACGTCCCGAACCCGACCAGAGTGACTTCGTTGCCCTTCTTCAATGAACTGCGAATGCCTCCGACGATTGCCTCGAGCGCGCGGCCGGCGGCAGCCTTGGAGATGTCGGCCTGCTTGGCAATGTGTTCGATCAATTCGCTTTTGTTCACTTAAACCCCCTCGTGGGTTGGGTCCGTATTATTGACGTTGGTTGGCGGCCGCGACGACTTGTACTTGTGCTTGTTGGGCAGCCGTCTCGACTTCTCGGTGGTCGAACTGCGGTGCAGGGCGGCTATTCAACCGCGCACCACTAGCAGTGTCAAGCCAGTTTCCGAGGGAAGACTCCACGTCAGACACGGACGCACCAGCGTGCCGCGGCGTCGCTTGACGACGCGGCACGTGGCTCGGTCCGTATTCAGTGCTTGATCAACTCGCTGCTTGCCGGCGGCGGCGCCGCCGGTGCCACCTGCGGCGCACCGTCTTCCTCGGTCAACGGCTGCGGCTGACGCTGCAGTGCGATTTCGAGAACCTTGTCGATCCACTTGACCGGAACGATCTCGATGCGGTTCTTCACGTTGTCTGGAATCTCCGCAAGGTCCTTCACGTTCTCCTCCGGGATCAGCACGGTCCGGATGTCGCCACGATGCGCCGCAAGCAGCTTCTCCTTGAGGCCGCCGATCGCCAGCACCTCGCCACGCAGGGTGATCTCTCCGGTCATCGCGACATCGGGCCTCACCGGGATGCCGGTCAGGGTCGACACGAACGCCGTGGTGATCGCGATACCGGCGCTCGGCCCGTCCTTCGGCGTGGCGCCTTCGGGCAGGTGGATGTGGATGTCGCTCTTCTCGAAGACCTCGTCCTTGATGCCGAGGCGGCGGGAACGGCTGCGCACCACGGTGCGTGCCGCTTCGACCGACTCCTTCATCACGTCGCCCAGCGAACCCGTGCGCAGGATGTTGCCCTTGCCCGGCATTTTCGTCGCCTCGATCGTCAGCAACTCGCCGCCGACCTCGGTCCACGCCAAGCCGGTCACCTGGCCCACCTGTGCCTCCTTCTCGGCGACGCCGAACGTGTAGCGCCGGACACCGAGGAACTTGTCGAGGTTGCGCGGTGTGACCCGCGTTTTCCCTGCCTCCTTGCCCTTGATCAGCGAGGTCTTCACCACCTTGCGGCAGATCTTCGACAACTCGCGTTCCAGTGCTCGCACTCCGGCCTCGCGCGAGTAGTAGCGGATCACGTCGCGAATGGCCGCTTCGCCGACCTCCAGCTCGCCCTTGCGCACGCCGTTGTTCTTCATCTGCTTCGGCAGCAGATAACGCGCGGCGATGTTGACCTTTTCGTCCTCCGTGTAGCCCGACAGCCGGATGACCTCCATCCGGTCGAGCAACGGCGGCGGGATGTTCATCGTGTTGGCCGTGGCCACGAACATCACGTCGGACAGGTCGTAGTCGACTTCGACGTAGTGGTCGACGAAGGTGTGGTTCTGCTCGGGATCCAGCACCTCCAACAGCGCCGACGACGGATCGCCGCGGAAGTCCTGGCCCATCTTGTCCACCTCGTCGAGCAGGTACAGCGGATTGCGCACCCCCGCCTTCGACAGGTTCTGCAGGATCTTGCCCGGCATCGAGCCGATGTAGGTGCGGCGATGGCCGCGGATCTCGGCCTCGTCACGCACGCCGCCAAGGGCCATGCGCACGAACTTGCGGTTCGTCGCCTTGGCGATCGACTGGCCGAGCGAGGTCTTGCCGACGCCCGGAGGACCGACCAGGCACAGGATGGGCGCTTTCAGGCGGTCGACGCGTTGCTGGACCGCAAGGTACTCGAGGATGCGCTCCTTGACCTTGTCGAGGCCATAGTGATCCTCGTCGAGGACCTTCTGCGCATTGGCGATGTCGTTGTTGATCTTGCTCTTCTTCTTCCAAGGAAGGCCGACCAGCGTGTCGATGTAGTTGCGCACGACGGTCGCCTCTGCCGACATCGGCGACATCAGCTTGAGCTTCTTGAGCTCGGCCTCGGCCTTCTCGCGCGCCTGCTTGGGCATGCGCGCCGACTTCACCTTCTTGTCGAGTTCGTCGAGGTCGGCACCATCCTCGCCCTCGCCGAGTTCCTTCTGGATCGCCTTGACCTGCTCGTTCAGGTAGTACTCGCGCTGGCTCTTCTCCATCTGGCGCTTGACGCGCCCACGGATACGCTTCTCCACCTGGAGGATGTCGATCTCGGCTTCGAGTTGCCCGAGCAGGTGTTCGAGGCGCTCGCTGAGGTTGAAGATCTCGAGGATGCGCTGCTTCTGCTCGAGCTTCAGCGGCAGGTGCGCCGCGATCGTGTCGGTCAGACGGCCTGCCTCGTCGATGCCGGCAATCGAGGTCAGGATCTCCGCCGGAATCTTCTTGTTGAGCTTCACGTACTGATCGAACTGGCCGACGATCGCGCGCCGCAGGGCCTCGACTTCCGGCTGCGCGGACGCTTCCGGCTGAACCGGTGTCAGCTCGCAGACGAAGTGCGCGCCGAGATCCTCGATCTTCTGGATGCGCGCCCGTTGCGTGCCCTCGACCAGCACCTTCACGGTGCCATCGGGCAGCTTGAGCATCTGCAGGACACTGGCGACGCAGCCAATGTCGTAGATATCCTCGGCGGCGGGCTCGTCCTTGGCCGCGTTCTTCTGCGCGACGAGCATGATATGTTTTCCGCCGTCCATCGCCGCCTCGAGAGCCTTGATCGACTTCGGCCGGCCCACGAACAGCGGGATGACCATGTGCGGAAAGACCACGACGTCGCGCAACGGCAGCAGCGGCAAGGTGGTGGGTTCGGAAGGCAGCAGGTTGCTTGACATCGAATGCGTTCCTCTGGGACAGATCCCGGGCTACATGCGGACGGGCCGCGCCTTAATCAAGGGCAGCCGCGCGAATCCAGGTGAACTTCGGGGCAATCTAGCACGCTGCGGCGGTGCTGCCGCAGAGGGCGGACGTACCAAACCGGCGGGTCGAACGTCAGCGCGGCGCGCCGGCGACTTTCGGTTGATCGGCGTACATCAGGATCGGACGACCGCCGATCACCGCGTTCTCGTCGACGACCACCTTGACGACGCCGCGGGTACTCGGCAAATCGTACATGACGTCGAGCAGCACGCCCTCGACGATCGAGCGCAGGCCACGGGCCCCGGTCTTGCGCTTGATCGCCTTGCGTGCAATCGCCGACAGCGCCTCCGGCCGCACTTCCAGTTCGACACCTTCCATTGCCAGCAGCTTGTGGAACTGCTTGGCAAGTGCGTTCTTCGGCTCGACCAGGATCTGCACGAGGGCATCTTCGCCGAGTTCGTCGAGCGTCGCCACGACCGGCAGGCGGCCGACGAGTTCCGGAATCAGGCCGAACTTGATCAGATCCTCGGGCTCGACTTCACGCAGCAGGTCGCCAACCGCGCGATCGCTGGCGCTCGTGACTTCGGCGCCGAAGCCGATGCCGCTCTTCTCCGAGCGGTTGCGGATGACCTTCTCCAGCCCGTCGAAGGCGCCGCCGCAGACGAACAGGATGTTCGTCGTGTCGATCTGCACGAAGTCCTGGTTCGGGTGCTTGCGGCCGCCCTGCGGCGGCACGCTGGCGATCGTGCCCTCGATCAGCTTGAGCAGTGCCTGCTGCACGCCCTCGCCCGACACGTCGCGGGTGATCGAGGGGTTGTCGCTCTTGCGCGAGATCTTGTCGATCTCGTCGATGTAGACGATGCCTCGCTGCGCCTTCTCGACCTCGTAATTGCAGTTCTGCAGCAGCTTCTGGATGATGTTTTCGACGTCCTCGCCGACATAGCCGGCTTCCGTCAGAGTCGTCGCATCCGCGATCACGAAGGGCACGTTGAGCAGGCGGGCAAGCGTCTGCGCCAGCAGCGTCTTGCCCGAACCCGTGGGCCCGATCAGCAGGATGTTGGACTTCGCCAGCTCGACCTCGTCCTTGCTGGACAGGTGCTTGAGCCGCTTGTAGTGGTTGTAGACCGCGACCGAGAGAATGCGCTTGGCCTTCTCCTGGCCGATCACGTACTGGTCAAGGATGCTGCAGATCTCTTGCGGCGACGGCAGGTCCGACTTGGCGATACCCGCACCCGGCTCGCCGGTGGTCTCGTCGCGGATGATGTCGTTGCACAGATCGATGCATTCATCGCAGATGAACACCGACGGGCCAGCGATGAGTTTCTTGACTTCATGCTGGCTCTTGCCGCAGAACGAGCAGTACAGCAGCTTCTCGCTCGAACCCTTCTTGTCGGACATCCGTCTGTGCCTGCCCCGGTTCCGTTGACTAGGCGTCGCCGCGCTTGACAAAGATCTTGTCAATCAATCCGTAGCTTACTGCATCCTCCGCGGACATGAAGTTGTCGCGGTCGGTGTCCCGTTCGATGCGCTCGATCGGCTGGCCGGTGCGCTCCGACAGGATGCGATTGAGCCGCGCCTTGATGTCGAGGATCTCGCGCGCCGCGATCTCGATGTCCGAGGCCTGGCCCTGCGCGCCGCTCGATGGCTGGTGGATCATGATGCGCGAGTTCGGCAACGCGTAGCGCTTGCCCTTGGCGCCCGCCGCCAGCAGGAACGCACCCATGCTGGCCGCCATGCCGACGCAGATCGTCGATACGTCCGGCTTGACGAACTGCATGGTGTCGAAGATCGACATGCCGGCGTAGACCGAACCGCCCGGCGAGTTGATGTACAGCGCGATGTCCTTGTCCGGATTTTCCGACTCCAGGAACAACAGCTGCGCGACCACGAGATTGGCCGTCTGGTCGGTCACGGGGCCGACCATGAACACCACGCGGTCGCGCAGCAGACGCGAATAGATGTCATAGGCGCGCTCGCCGCGTCCGCTCTGCTCGATGACGATCGGGACCATGCCCAGGCCCTGGGGGTCGCTCATGCGTGAATCACCTGCCATAAACCCTGCTTGCTCCTTGTCCGGGATTTCAGGTCGCGTTGCCCATCAGTTCGTCGAACGGCACCGCCGCATCGACCACCTTGGCTTTCTTGAGGACCCAGTTCACTACATTGTCCTCCAGCACGACGGTTTCAACCTCCGCCAGGCGCTCACGGTTGCCCAAATACCACTGGATGACCTCGGCGGGACGCTCGTAACTCTGGGCAATGTCCTCGATCGCCTTGCGGATCTGCTGCTGCTGCGCCTGCAGGTTCTCGCTGCGTACCAGCTCGGCGATCAGCAGTCCGAGACGAACGCGGCGCTCGGCCTGTGCGGTGAACACCTCCGGCGGGAAAGGTGCATCCTGGACCGACATGCCACGCGCCGCCATGTCGGAGCGCGCCATTTCCGCCAGTCGGCGTTGGTCGGCCTCGACCAGCGTCTTCGGCACGTCGAAGCTCGCCACTCCCAGCAGGGCGTTCATGACACTGTCCTTGGTGCGTGCCTTGAGGCGCGTGTTGACTTCGCGCTCCAGATTGGCGCGCACTTCCGAGCGCATGCGCTCCAGGTCGCCGTCGGGCACGCCCAGCGACCTGGCGAACTGCGCGTCGATCGCCGGAAGCTTCGCCTCCTCGACTTTCTTGACTGAAACTTCGAACTGCGCGGCCTTGCCAGCCAGGTTCGTCGCACGGTAGTCGGCTGGAAACGTCAACGGAAAAGTCTTCGACTCGCTCGCCGCCATCCCTTGCAGCGCCGTCTCGAACTCCGGGAGCATGCGACCCTGGCCGAGCACCAGCGGGAAATCGGTACTGCTGCCGCCATCGAAGGCAACACCATCGAGCGTGCCGCGGAAATCGATCGTCACCCGATCGCCGTCCTGCGCGCCGCGGGTGACCGTCTCGTACGTGGCGCGCTGGCGCCGCATGATCTCGAGCGTGTTGTCGACCTGGGCATCGCCGACCGCGCAGCTTGCACGCTGAACCTCGGCTCCCGACAGGTCGCCGAGCTTGATCTCCGGATAGACCTCGAAAACCGCCGAGAACGCCAGGTCGCTACCCTCGCCGGACTTCGGCTCGAGACGCGGCGTGCCGGCCACACGTAGCTTGCTTTCGCTGACCGCCGCGTTGAACGCTTCGCCGACCTTGTCGTTGAGCACTTCGGCCTGGACCTGGGCGCCGTAGGAGGCCGCAACCATCTTCAGCGGCACCTTGCCGGGGCGGAAACCGGGCATGCGCACGGTGCGCGCCAGCTTGTTGAGGCGGGCAGTGACTTCCTTGTCGACCTGCGCACTCGGAACGGTCAGGTCGACGCGGCGCTCGAGGCCGCTCAATGTTTCGATGCTCTGCATGGCACTTTCGTCGTTGAACCGGCGCAGGCGCCGGCGGGATGCTGGTGTGGTGCGAAGGGGGGGACTCGAACCCCCACGCCGGTGAAGGCGTCAGGACCTAAACCTGGTGCGTCTACCAATTTCGCCACCTTCGCGATGGCGCCGGTCGAAGACCCGATGCCGAGTTTCGCTCAACAGGGGCCGCAGTTTAATGGAAGCGTGCGACATGTCGGGCGCGGCGAATGCCCGTGCTAGCGTCGCCGCATGGGGGTCGGCCACTACGAGAACTTTCCCGTCGCCTCGGCGCTCGTGCCGCGACACCTGCGGCCAGCCGTCCGCGCCATCTACCGCTTCGCCCGCACCGCCGACGACCTCGCCGACGAGGGCGACGCCCCGCCTGCCGAGCGTCTGGCGGCGCTGCGCGCGCTGGACGGCCAGCTCGACGGGGTCGCCGCGTCCCGCGCGGTTCCGGAGTGGTCGGACCTCGCAACAGCCATCCAAGCACACCGGCTCGGGATCGATCACTTTCGCGCCCTGCTCTCGGCCTTCGGCCAGGACGTGACCACCGCGCGGTACGCCAACCGCGCTGACCTCCTCGATTACTGCGCGCGTTCGGCGAACCCGGTCGGCCGCCTCATGCTGCAACTGTTCGGCCGCGACGAACCGCCGCTGCAACAGCAGGCCGATCGCATCTGCTCGGGCCTCCAGCTCGTCAACTTCTGGCAGGACGTGGCAGTCGACTGGCGCAAGGGCCGCGTCTACCTGCCGCAGGACGAGCTCGCGCGGTTCGGAATCAGCGAAGCGCAGATCGCGGCGCAGCGCGCCGACAGCCGCTGGGCAGCGATGATGCGCGCGCAGACGCAGCACGCGCGCGAACTCCTCGAGGCCGGCCGGCCGCTGGCGCGTGCCCTCGGCGGACGCATCGGCCTGGAGCTGGCTTTGGTGGTCGCCGGCGGCCTGCGGATCGCCGAGCGC
>Ga0247829_10000822_pt1 | contig 13056 bp, 9 predicted proteins | sample 12C_Control_Day4_FD_207765 | JGI IMG/M metagenome (GOLD analysis project Ga0247829, IMG submission 207765) | Soil microbial communities from agricultural site in Penn Yan, New York, United States - 12C_Control_Day4 | ecosystem: Environmental > Terrestrial > Soil > Agricultural land | place: USA... | reverse complement strand
GCTGCATTGCCGGCTGTCCTGGCCGTGGGTGCGGCGCTGGAATCGCTTGCGTGTGATTCGGTGGCGCCACCGACGCCGTGGCGCGCGGCGTGGCGCCGCACGGCGGCGATGATCGCGCAGGGCCTGCCGATCGCGGCCGCGCTGTTCCTGCTGTTCCCGCGGCTTGCGACGCCGTTGTGGGGCTTGCCCGCCGATCGCATGGCCGCGACGGGCCTGTCGGATCGCATGTCGCCGGGATCGATCAGCGAGCTCGCGCTGAACGACGCCGTCGCATTTCGCGTCGATTTCGACGGCGCGCCACCGCCGCCGCGCGCCCGCTATTGGCGCGGCCCGGTGCTGTCGCTGTTCAACGGCCGCGAATGGCGCAGTCTCTCGCCGCGTCTTGGCGGCAGACTCGTGACCAGTGGTGCACCCGCCGCACGCTATACGGTGACGCTCGAGGCGAACGATCATCCGTGGCTGTTCGCGCTCGATTTCCCGGCGGGTATGCCCGACATCGACGAGGAAACGGGAACGCGCGGAAACGCGGGCGGCTTCGCCGGCTATTCACGCGAGCAGCAATTGCTGATGCGCGCGGGCGTCACGCAGCCGCTGCGCTACACGATCGAATCGCGGCTGACCGACAGCTATCCGGTGGCGTCGCAACAGGAGGCGATCCTCAATGCGCGGCAGCCCGCGGGCAATCCGCGTACCGTCGCCTTCGCCCGCTCGCTGCGCGAGCAGCATCCCGACGATCGGCACTTCATCGGCGCGGTGCTGCGCTGGTTTCGCGACGAGCAGTTCTTCTACACGCTCGCGCCACCGCTGCTCGAGCAGGAGCCGGTCGACATGTTCCTGTTCGACACTCGGCGCGGCTTCTGCGAGCACTACGCGAGCGCGTTCGTCGTGATGCTGCGCGCGGCCGGCATTCCCGCACGCGTCGTCACCGGCTACCAGGGCGGCGAAATCAATCCGCGCGGCGGTTACATGATCGTGCGGCAGTCGGATGCGCACGCCTGGGCCGAGGCGATCATCGACGGCGAATGGCATCGCTTCGATCCGACGGCGGCCGTCGCGCCGTCGCGCGTCGAGCGCGGCTTGTTCGGCTCGGTGGCGGCGGGCGAGCCGGTGCCGCTGTTCGCGCGCGAGGACGGCGGCTGGCTCAAGAGCGCGCAGCTCGCGTTCGATGCGCTCAATCACCAGTGGCGCCGCAACGTCGTGCAGTTCAATCGCGACCGGCAGCGCGCGTTGTTCCGTGATTGGAGGCTCGATCAGTTCGACGCCTGGCAGGTCGCCGTCGGGGCGTCGGCTGCGCTGCTCGCCTGGGCGGGCGGCGTATTCGCATGGTTCGCCGCACGCCGCAAGCGTCAGGAGCGTGCGTTGACGTTATGGGCCGACGCGTGCCGCCGGCTCGCCCGCGCGGGGTTGCCGCGTCATACGCACGAAGGACCGCTCGCGTTCGCCGAGCGCGCGGCCTCACGCTGGCCGCAGTTCGCGATCGCGTTTCGCGCGATGGGCGATTCATTCGCCGCGCTGCGCTACGGTGACGCGACGCGGGAGAGCGAGCGGCTTGCGCTGATTGCCACGCTCGAGCGTGCGATCGACGTGCTGCCGGCCCCCGCGACGCTGCGCGCACTCAGGCGAAGTTAGGCGGGCGGAAGATACTTTGCCGGGTCCATCGGCTTGCCCTGCCGGCGGATCTCGAAGTGCAGCTTCACCTGGTCGGCGTCGGTATTGCCCATCTCCGCGATCTTCTGCCCCCGCGTAACCTGTTGCCCTTCCTTCACCAGGATTTCGCGGTTGTGCGCGTACGCCGACAGGTACGTCGCGTTGTGCTTGATGATGATCAGCTTGCCGTATCCGCGCAACCCGTTCCCCGCGTAGACCACGCGCCCCGGCGCGCTCGCATGAATCGCCTGGCCCGCGGTGCCGGCGATGTCGATGCCCTTCAGGTTCGCCGTGTCGGAAAAGCCTGCGATGATCTTGCCCTTCGTCGGCCATGCCCAGTCGAGGCGATCGGGATCGCCGGCCGTCGCGGGTGGGGAAGCGGACGCGGCGGGTGGGGCAGGCTCCGCCTTCGCGTCGCTTCGCGGCGTGGGCACGGGCTCGCTGCGCACGCCGCCGGGTTGCGCCATCGCAAGCTTCTCGGTCGGGGCCGGCATGGCACTCGCGGCGAGCGTGAGCTCGCGCACGGCCTGATCCGAGTACGGCTCCTTGATCGCCTTCGGACCCGTTTTCAACGATACGTCCGACGACCGCGCCGCGGCACTCGCCGGAGTCGCAATGCCGGACGTTCCCGCGACAGCGCTCGCACCGGACGCGCTCGACGACGCAGTCGCACCCGCGCCGGATCCGGATTCGACGATCGGCGTGGCGCGAAGCGGCGTCGTGACCACGCCACCGGTGCCCGCAGCAACCGGATCCTGCGCAACCGGCAGGGCTTCGCCCGGCGCGATCAGCCGCAACACCTGGCCGACGCGGATCACGTTGACGTTCTCGATGTTGTTCCACGCCGCGAGTTCGCGGTAGTCGAGGCCCGTGTCCAGCGCGATCTGATGCAGCGTATCGCCGCGCTTGACCGTGTAGGTTGGGATGGGTGCCGGCTGGGCTGGCGCAGGCGCAACGGCAGGCGGGACGAGGACGACCGGCGCCTCCGTGCTCGCCATCGTGCGATCTTCGACAGGCGCCGGACGGCGCGTTGCGCAGCCCGCAAGCAGCACCACCGCACAGGCGACGGCGACCGCGACGCGGAAAGCGGGATTCGACAAGGCGAACGACGGGAAAAGACGCATGCGATGCAACGACTCGTCGGCCACGCGAGAAGTTCAGCCGAGTCCCGACAGGAGCGGGACGAATCTTACCGTATCGAACGTCTGCTCGCGGATGCCGGCGGCCGCTTTCTCGATGACCGTCAGGCGTTGCACGCCGCGCTCGCCCTCCTCGTTCTTCGCGAGCGGGATCACCATGCGGCCGCCGGGCTTCAGGTAGCCCACGAGCGCGCTCGGCACGTGCGTGGCACCCGCGCTCACGACGATAGCGTCGACCTCGATGGCCTCGCCGAGGTCGGCGCTGCCGTCGCCGTGCGCGAGGTGCACGTTGCGAATCTTCAGCGCCTGCAGATGCCGGCGCGCCTTGTTGACGAGCGTGCCGATGCGCTCGACCGTGTACACGGTCTTGGCGATCTGCGCGAGCACCGCCGTCTGATAGCCGCAGCCGGTGCCGATTTCCAGCACGCCGTCGAGCGCACGCCCGTTGCGGGCCAGCTCGGTCATCCGCGCGACCACCCACGGCTGCGAGATCGTCTGGCCGTGGCCGATGGGCAACGGCGAATCGTCGTACGCGCGAATCGCGAGCGCCTCGTCGACGAAGATGTGCCGCGGAACGGCATTCATCGCCGAAAGCACGACCTCGTCGCGGATGCCGTCGGCGCGGAGGCGCTCGACCATGCGTGCGCGCGTGCGGTCGGACGTCATGCCGATGCCGCTCGTTGCGCCGCCACGCGCCGTCATCGCCGCCCCGTCAGCCGTCGCTCGCGCGATCGAGCCATTGCGTCACGTCCGCCATCTGGTCGCGGTTGGTCAGGTCGATCTGCAACGGCGTGATGGAAACGTAGCCACTCTCCACCGCATGGAAGTCGGTGCCCTCGCCAGCGTCAGCGGCCGCGCCCGCTGCGCCGACCCAGTACACGGTCTCGCCGCGCGGGCTCTGCATCCGGATGACGTCCTCCGCCTTGTGCCGTCGCCCCAGCCGCGTGATCCGGTAGCCGCGGATCGCGGCGCGCTCGACATCGGGAACGTTCACGTTGAGAAGCCACGCGCCGGCGGCGCGCCGGCGATGCTGTTCGAGCAATTCGAGTGCCACCGCCGCGGCCGTTTCGAAATGTGCGGCCGCCTTCGATGCCAGCGAAATGGCGACGGATGGCACGCCGAGCAGGAAGCCTTCCGTCGCGGCGGCGACGGTGCCGGAGTAGATCGTGTCGTCGCCCATGTTCGCGCCGAGATTGATGCCCGAGATCACCATGTCGGGCAGCGCGTCGAGCAGCCCGGTGACCGCGAGGTGAACGCAGTCGGTGGGCGTGCCGTTGACGAACAGGAAGCCGTTCGGCGCCCGTCGCACCGATAGCGGCCGGTCGAGCGTCAGCGAGTTCGACGCGCCGCTGCGGTCGCGCTCCGGCGCGACCACGGTGATTTCGGCGTGCTGCGCGAGCGCGGCCGCGAGATGCTCGAGGCCCGGCGCGAAGTAGCCGTCGTCGTTGGAAAGAAGGATGCGCATCGGCGCCGCTGTCGCTCAGGTTCGATTCGACGTGCGATTCGGCGTGCGCGCCCTATGCGCGAAAGCCCCGCGGATTCGGCGCGAATTATAAGCTATCCGCTGTTGCGCAAGCCGGCGGCGAGGCCGTTGATCGTCAGGTGGATCGCACGCTGCGTGCGCACGCCGGTGTCGCCCGCACGATAGCGCCGCAGCAGCTCGACCTGCACGTGGTTCAGCGGATCGAGGTAGGGAAAGCGATTGCGGATGCTGCGGGCAAGCGTCGGATTGTCCTCGAGCAGTGCGCGCTGGCCGGTGATCGCGAGATAGTGGCGAAGCGTCACCGCATGCTCGTCGCGGATGCGCGAAAAGATCGAATCGCGCAGCGCCTCGTCGGGCACGAGCTCGGCGTAGCGAGACGCGATCGCGAGATCGGTCTTCGCGAGCACCATGCCCATGTTCGACAGCGTCGCGCGAAAGAACGGCCAGCGCACGTTCATGTCGGATAAGAGCGCGATGCCGCCGGCGTTTTCCGCGACGTAAGCATCCACCGCCGAGCCGAAGCCATACCAGCCCGGCAGCATCAGCCGGCATTGCCCCCACCCGAACACCCATGGAATCGCGCGCAAGTCCTCGATGCGCGTCGAGGCCGTGCGCGACGCCGGGCGGCTGCCGATCTTGAGCTCGGCGATCTCGGCGATCGGCGTCGAGGCGCGGAAGTATTCGTTGAACCCGGGCGTGTCGTAGACGAGCGCGCGATAGGCCCGCAGCGCGTGCGCCGACAACGCATGCATCGCGGCGAAATAGCGCTCGGCGGAATCGCCGAGCTGCTCGACGTCGAGCAGGCTCGCATCGAGCGTCGCCGCGACGAGTGTCTCGAGGTTGCGCCGCCCGAGCTCGGGATCGGAATACTTGCTGGCGATGATCTCGCCCTGCTCGGTCACGCGCAGTCCGCCGGTGACGCTGCCCGCGGGCTGCGCGAGGATCGCGTCGTAGCTCGGGCCGCCGCCGCGGCCCACGGTGCCGCCGCGTCCGTGGAACAGGCGCAGGCGCACGCCGTGAGCCTGCGTCGCCTCCACCAGCGCGCGGCACGCGCAATAGATCGCCCAGCTCGAGGCGACGTAACCGCCGTCCTTGTTGCTGTCCGAATAACCGAGCATGACTTCCTGGCGGTCGCGCCGGCTCGCGACGAGCGTGCGATACGCCGGCAGCTCGAACGCCGCGCGCATCGTCTCGCCGCAGCGCTTGAGATCGTCGATCGTCTCGAACAGCGGCACGATGTCGACGGCAAGCGACTCGCCGTCGGCGAGACCCGCTTCCTGCAGCAACAGCGCGACCTCGAGCAGGTCGGAGACCGACTGGCACTTGGAGATCACGTAGTTCGAAAGCGCGTCGGCACCGAAGCGGCGATGGATTTCGGCCGCGGTTCGCAGCACCGCGAGTTCCCGGTCGACGCGATCGGAATAGTCGAGGTGCGGCGAAGCCAGCGGCCTCGGATTGCCGAGCTCGCGAACGAGCAGCGCGACGCGCGCATCCTCGGCGAGCGCCGCGTAATCGGCGGTAACTCGAGCGCGTGCGAAGAGCTCGGCGACGACCGCTTCGTGCACGTCGCTGTTCTGGCGCAGGTCGAGCGTCGCCAGGTGGAACCCGAACACGTCGGCCGCACGGCGCAGCGGGTCGAGCCGCCGTTGCGCGAGCGCCTCGGCACCATGCACCGCGAGCGATTCGCCGATCGTGGTGAGATCGGCGAGGAACTCCGCAACACCGGCATACGGCGCCGACTCGGCCCGCGCAGGAAGCGCGGCCGTGTATCCGGCGAGATCGCGCGCCGTTGCCGCGAGCCGGCCATAAACGCCCACCAGCGCCTGCCGATAAGGCTCGTCCTGCCGGTGCGGGTTGTGATCGCCCGCGGCGGCAGCCAGCGCGAGCAACGCAGGCGACGGCGTGACGAGCCTTGTCGACAGCGAAAGCTCCGCACCGAGCCGATGCACTTCGTCGAGGTAATGCTCGAACGCGACGGCGGCCTGCGCACGAATCGCGTACGCCAGCGTATCCGACCCCACATTCGGATTGCCGTCGCGATCGCCGCCGATCCACGAGCCCATGCGGACGAACGACGGCACCCGATCGCGCGCGAGGCCGAAGCGCGCGGCGACCTCGCGCTCGAAACCTGCATACAGCCGCGGCAACTCGGCGAGCAGCGTATAGCGATAGTACGCGAGCCCGTTGTCGATCTCGTCCTTCACCGCGAGTCCGGCGAGGCGCAGCATGGCCGTCTGCCACAGTTCGAGCACCGACACCGACAGGCGCGCCGCGAATTCGGCGGTCTCCGCGGGCGTGAGCGGCGTCCGGTCGCGCCACGCGAGCAGGCGCGCGATCTCGCGCTCCGCGTCGAGAATGCTCTTCCGTTGAACTTCGGTCGGGTGCGCGGTCAAAACGGGGCTCACGCGCGCATCGTCGAGCCAGTGCGCGAGCGTTGCGCTGTCGACGCCTGCGGCCGCGATGCGACCGAGCGCGTGGGCGACGTCGCCGCGCCGCGGCGGCGATCCCGCCATCGCGTGCGCGCGTCGGCGGCGGTTGCGATGCACGTCCTCGGCGATGTTCGCGAGATGCGAGAAATAGCTGAACGCCCTGACCACCTCCAGCGTCTCGCCGATCGGCAGCGGGTTCAGCAGCGCGGCAAACGCGCTGCGCAGCCGGTCGGCCTCGGCACCGCTCGCGCGGCGAAAGCCGATCGCCGTCTGGCGGATCGCCTCGACGCGCTCGAAGCCGGCGGCGCCGATTTGCGCGCGCAGCACGTCGCCGAGCACGCGGCCGAGGAGCCGCGTGTCCTCCCTGAGCGGCAGATCCTTGTCGACGACGTCGGGAGCGTTCACCGGGTTTTCAACCTACAGATAAGGAGATGCTGGCGATGCTAGCATTGGCAGCTTCATCCGCTCGCCCATTTCGACGGACGCTCGACGAATGAATGCTCCGCGGCGCGAAGCCACCGAAGCGAGCATCGCCGATCTCGCAGGCCGTGCGCGCGCGCTCCGTGCGACGACGCTGCACGAGCTGTTCGCGCGCGATCCGGCACGCGTCGTCGCGCTGACGTTCGAATGGAACGACTGGCGCATCGACGTCTCCAAGGAACGACTCGACACCGAGACGCTCGACGCGCTCGTCGCCGCTGCGGATGCGGCCAACGTGTCGCACTGGATCGCGGCGCTGTTCGCCGGCGAGAAGATCAACCTGTCGGAGCACCGGCCGGTGCTGCACACCGCGCTGCGCGCGCCGCCGTCGGCCGAGATCGTTGTCGACGGCGTCGACGTGACGGTCGAAATGCGCGCGACGCGCCAGCGCATGTCCGAGCTGGCGCGCGGCGTGCGCGAGGCGCGGCGGAAGGGCGCCACCGGGCGGCCGCTGCGGTCGGTGATCAACATCGGCATCGGCGGCTCGGATCTCGGCCCGAGGCTCGTCTGCGACGCGCTTTCGGGTCCCGAGCATTTGCGCGGCGCGCCCGACGTCGCGTTCGTGTCGAACGTCGATCCCGAGCACCTGACGCGTGCGCTGATCGATCGCGATCCCGCGTCCACATTGTTCATCGTCACGTCGAAGACGTTCACGACGCAGGAAACGCTCGCCAACGCGCAAAGCGGGCGCGAGTGGCTCGTGCGGCATCTCGGTGCGGGCGCCGACATCGCGCCGCATTTCATCGCCGTGACGTCGAACGTCGATGCCGCCCGCGCGTTCGGCGTGCGCGACGCCGACATCCTGCCGATGGCGGAAGGCGTCGGCGGCCGGTACTCGGTGTGGTCGGCCATCGGGCTTGCGATCGCGATGCGCGCAGGATGGCAGGCGTACGCCGACCTGCTCGACGGCGCGCAGGCGATGGACACGCACTTCCGCATGGCGCCGCTCGCGCGCAACGTGCCGGTGCTGCTCGGCCTCGTCGGCTACTGGAATGCACGCTGGCTCGGCCGTTCGCAGCGCGTTGTCGTCCCGTATGCGCAGGCGCTCGCGCGGCTGCCGGCGTACCTGCAGCAGTTGCAGCTCGAAAGCAACGGCAAGAGCGTCACGCGCGACGGCGAGCCGGTCGACGGCCCGACGGCGCCCGGCCTGTGGGGCGACGTCGGCACGGACGGACAGCACGCGTTCTTTCAATGGCTTCACCAGGGAACGCACGAGACGCCCGTCGAGTTCATCGTGCCGCTGCGCGCACAGCATCCGCTGCGCGACCAGCAGACGCTGCTCGTCGCCAACGCGCTCGCGCAGGCACAGGCGCTGCTGGTCGGCCGCGGCGAGACAACGCTCCGGCCCGAGCTCGCCACGCAGGGACTCGCCGGCGCCGAGCTCGACGCCGCCGTGCACGCGCGCCGCTGTCCCGGCAATCGCGCATCGACGACGCTGCTGCTGCCATCGCTCGACGCGCGCTCGCTCGGCTCGCTGCTCGCGCTCTACGAGCATCGCACGTTCGTCGAGGGCCTGCTGTTCGGCATCAATTCGTTCGACCAGTGGGGAGTCGAGCTCGGCAAGACGCTCGCGAAGCCCATCATCGCGGCGCTCGAGGGCCGTGCGGAGCTACCGGTCGACGTCGATCCCTCGACGCGAGCACTGGTCGCGCACGCGCGCGCCGCGCGGTCACCGCGGTAGCGCGTTCGGCGGCTGCGCTGCGTACGCGCCGCGGATCGCCTCGGCGAGCGAAGTCACGGCCGCGGCGTACAGACGGCTCTTGTTATAGCGCGTGATCACGTAGAAATTCGGAAACGCGATCCACAGGCTGGTCGCGCTGTCGTAACCGTCAGCCGCCTCCTCGAGCGCGAGCACGCCCACGGGCTCGGACGACAGCGGATCGGGAAGCCACTCGGCAGCCACGCCATCGGCATTCCACGCCGCGAGCGGACGACGTTCCGAGATGCCGCCGTCGAGCCGCGCCATCGTCGCTTCGCGCTGCGACGGCGCGACGCTCGCGCGCGTCCACACCGGCTGCCCGCGCAGCCAGTCGTGGCGCGCGAGATAGTTCGCGACGCTGCCGATGACGTCGTCGTCGCTTCGCCACAGGTCGATGTGTCCGTCGGCGTCGAAGTCGACCGCGTAGCGGCGAATGCTACCCGGCATGAATTGCGGCACGCCGAGCGCACCCGCGAACGATCCCTTCGGTACGAGCGGCGAGAAGCCTTCGCTGCGCGCCAGCAGCAGGAACTCGACGAGCTGCCCGCGGAAATAATCGGCGCGACGTGGATAATCGAACGCCAAGGTCGACAGCGCGTCGATCGCGCGGTACGAGCCGGTGTTCCGGCCGTAGAACGTTTCCACGCCGAGGATCGCGACGATGATCTCGGGCGGCACGCCGTACTGCTGCTCGGCGCGTGCCAGGGCGGCCTCGTGCGCCTTGAAAAACGCGACGCCCTCGGCGATTCGCTGCGGCGTCAGGAACTGCGGCGCGTACTCGTACCACTTCGGCGGCTCGACGAAAGGCCGCTGCATCGCCGCGACGATCTTCGGCTGAAAGCGCGCGTCGGCGAACCAGCGGCTGAGCGTCTTGCGCGAGAAGCCGTGCTCGTGCGCGATATCGGCGATGAATTCGCGCACGTCGGCGCGGTTGGCATAGCCGTCCCCCGGCGCACCCTGCTTGCGCGGCGGCGCAGCCTGCGAATCGACGGTGAACGTGAAAACGACGGCCGCGAGCGCGGCGAGGATGCAGTGACGCGAATTCATGGCGGTTCTTGCGGACCGGCGATAGTACCATCGCTTCCTGCGAAACGAAGGCGGCGCGGGGTGCGCACCGCGATCGCACGCATTTCAGGCGAAGCGTTCTTCTCGTCGATCTCAAGCGAAGCGTTCTCTTACGTGCACGCGCTCTATCCGCTGTTTCGACCGCTGCTCTTCGCAGCCGATCCCGAGGTCGCGCACGATCTTGCGTTCGGCGCGCTCGACGCGGCCGCGCGCATCGGCGTCGCACGGCTCGCCGCGCCGCGGCTGCCCGCGGCGCCCGCCGACGCGATGGGCCTGCGCTTCGACAATCGCGTCGGCCTCGCCGCCGGGCTCGATAAAAACGCCGCACACCTGCGGGGTCTCGCCACGCTCGGGTTCGGTTTTCTCGAAGCCGGAACGGTCACGCCGCGGCCGCAGCCGGGCAATCCGAAACCGCGGATGTTCCGCATTCCCGAGGCGCGCGCGCTCGTCAATCGCCTCGGATTCAACAACGACGGCGTCGAACGTTTCGTCGCGAACGTCGATCGCGCCGGTTATCGCGGCATTCTCGGCATCAACATCGGCAAGAACTTCGACACGCCGAACGAGCGTGCCGCCGACGACTACGTCGCGTGCCTGCGGGCGGTGTACACGCGTGCGAGCTACGTCACCGTCAACATCTCGTCGCCGAACACGAAAGGCCTGCGCGATCTGCAGTCCGATGCCGCGCTTGCCGCATTGCTCGCGCGGCTGACGAGCGAGCGCGACACGCTCGCTCAGCAGCACGGGCGGCGCGTGCCGCTCGCGGTCAAGATCGCACCTGACCTCACCGACGATGCGGTGCAGTCGATCGCGCGGCTGCTCGTCGCACACCGGATCGATGGCGTGATCGCGACGAACACCACGCTCGCGCGCGACGGCGTCGAGGGACTCGCGCACGCCGCCGAGGCGGGCGGCCTGTCGGGCGCGCCCCTTACGACGCGATCGACGGCGATCGTGCGCACGCTCGCGCGCGCACTGGACGGCGCGCTGCCGATCATCGGCGTCGGCGGCATCCTGTCCGGCGAGGATGCGCGCGCGAAGATCGACGCGGGCGCGACGCTCGTGCAGCTCTATACAGGGCTCATCTATCGCGGACCTGCGCTCGTCGCCGAATGCGTACGCGCGCTGGCGACCGCGTGAACGTTCAGCCGCGAATCAGCGCTTCGTCTGCCCGACTACGTCGATGTCAGCGGAATCGAGCCGCGTCGCGATTGCAAGGTCGAGCGCTTGCTGGCCGTGGACCCATTCGATGGAATCGCACGGCGTTTGCAGGATGATCTCCAGCACCCGGTCGGCCTGGTCGGGAATGGCCCACCGCAGAAAGCGCCTGATCTGCGCCAGACCATCGCTGTAGGGCGAAGTGACGCATCGGCGCGATTTCTCCGACCCACCCCTTGTAGCCGTAGGCTGATGCAGGCCGATCGTCGCGCGCGAGCCGATCAGCACGCGCTCGACGCCCGCGATGAAGATCAGCGCGCACGCCGACGCGCACCGGAGGCGCGTCATCGTCCGGAACTGTCGGGTGCGCACTTCCTTGGCTAGGTTTACGCCATCGTCGACGATGCCGCCGGGCGATTCCAGAAGGAGCCACGGTTTGCTGCAGCCGCGCTTCTCGCTCGATTCGACGACACCGTCGAACTTCAGCGTCGCGTCCCGGTTGATCACGCCTTGCAGCGCCACCACGCAGGTATCGCCGTGGATCCCGCCGATGACGAAGCGGCCGCCGTCGAACGGAACGATCTGCTCACGGGCCCGGTCCAGTTGCGCGAAGCGTTGCCGCGCGCGCTGGCGCAGCGGCGAGGCAGGATCTCCCGCGCGCGGATTGGCGATCACGCTCGCGTACCACTTCTGGGCCTCCTCGAGGCTACGTGTGACACCTGTTCCGGTTTCGTACAGCACGCCGATGCTGTACTGCGCCTCGGCATCGCCCTGCTCGGCCGCCTTCGCGTACCAGCGCGCGGCAGCCGCGTAATCCTGCGGAACGCCGAGTCCCTTCTCGTAAAGGACCGCTACGCTGTACTGGGCCGCGACGTTGCCCTGTTCCGCGAGCGGCAGCCAAAGCGCCAGGGCGGTCGCGTACTGTCCCTGGTCGTGCGCGGCAAGGCCCTGGTCGTACGGTCCGCCGAACGCAACAAGGCTCACGAGCAGCGCGCAGCCGACAAGCCCCGCGCGCAGCCTTTGCTTCATCGATCGCCGACGAGAATGCGCGCGTGCGCTTCCGCGACCACGACCCCTTCCTGGTTCGTGGCGGCGCCGTCGAGGACGACGACGCCGCCGGCATGCTTCGGCTTGGCGAGCAGGTCGCTCACCGTCCATTTCGTCGTCAGCGTGTCGCCGGCGCGCACCGGCGCGACGAAGCGCGCGTTGTGCTCGAGGTACGCGATCGCCGTGCCGTGGAAGTACATGCCGACGGCCGCGCCCATGATCGAAGACGTCAGCATGCCGTGCAGGATCGGTGTGCCGAAGCGCGTGCGCTTCGCGTATTCGGCGTTCACGTGGTGCGGATTGAAGTCGCCGATCAGGCCGGCGCCCATCACGATATGCGTCTCGGTGATCGTCAGCGCGCTCGAGAACGTGTCGCCGATGCGAACGTCGGCGAAGCAGCGGCCGCTGCCCTCGATGGCATTCATGCCGGAACGGAAGCGTTGCGCGCGCGCAGCGCGGTCAACTCGGCGAGGCAGAGCTCGGTGTACGCTATACCCGCGTAGATCGGCAGCACGAGAATGTTGACGACGGGTATCAGCGACAGCGGCGCGAGCGTGAGGCCGAGTCCGAACAGGCGCGTGCGGTTCTCGCGCAGCACGGCGTCGAGCTCGGACGCGCTCGCGTGCTCGGCCAGCGCGTCGTAGCGGAACATCCGCTGCGACAGCCACGCGTTGAGCAAGAGCGACGCGGCAACGTATACCGGGGGAATCAGCAGCAGCGGCAACGTCGCGAGCCACAGCGCCACAAATGCGAGCAGCGCCGAAAGGGCGTTCCGAAGGCTGCCGCCGACCGTTCCTCCTCGCCGCGCGGCAAGCTGCGGGAAATGCCGCGTCGCGACGATTTTCACGATCACCGGCATCGTGAGCACCGCGATCGCCGCGAGCGCTGTCGCCGCGGCGAGTGCTGCGA
>Ga0247829_10000819_pt1 | contig 13071 bp, 11 predicted proteins | sample 12C_Control_Day4_FD_207765 | JGI IMG/M metagenome (GOLD analysis project Ga0247829, IMG submission 207765) | Soil microbial communities from agricultural site in Penn Yan, New York, United States - 12C_Control_Day4 | ecosystem: Environmental > Terrestrial > Soil > Agricultural land | place... | reverse complement strand
GCCTGCTGGCTGCGCGCACGGACGTTGTTCGGCGCCGCGACAAGGCCGAGCTGCCGCATGTAGCCCTTCGGGCCGACGGCGCTTTCCTTGGTCATCTCGGCAACGAAGGCGCGGATCGCCGGAATTGCCCGGACGTGCGCGTTCTTGACGTAGATGTAGAGCGGGCGTGCGCCCGGATATTTGAACGTCGCGATCGAGTCGTACGTCGGCTGCACGCCGTTGATGGCAATGCCCTTCAGCTTCGATGTATTTTCTTCGAGGAAACTATAGCCGAAGAAGCCAAGGGTGTTCGGGTTCGCCGCGAGCTTCTGGACGATCAGGTTGTCGTTCTCGCCGGCCTCGACGAAAGCACCATCCTCGCGGATCCCCTGGCAGATGGACTTGTATTTCGATTCGTTGGACTTCTTCAGTGCGACCATCGAGCCATTGGTCTCGCAACCGGCCGAGAGGATCAGCTCGTTAAGCGAATCGCGCGTGCCGCTGGTCGGCGGCGGGCCGTAGACCCGGATGGCAATGGCCGGAAGTTTCGGATTGACGTCTTTCCAGGTGCGGGCCTTCTGCGGCTTGCCGAAAGGCGTCTTGGCAAGCGCGAGGTAGATATCGCGTTGAGTCAGCCCGGAGAGCCCGGTCGATCTCGCTGTGGCAAGAGCGAGGCCGTCCACCCCGATCTGGATCTCGGTCACTTGGCTGACGCCGTTGGCGGTGCAGGCCTTCGCTTCCGAAGCCTTCATCCGGCGGGAGGCATTGGAAATATCCGGAAAGCGCTCGCCGACGCCGGCGCAGAATAGCTTGAACCCCGCTCCAGTGCCGACCGATTCGATGACCGGCGCGCCGAGGCGCGGGTTTGCGCGGGCAACGCGCTCGGCCGCAGCCTTGGCGAACGGATAGACGGTCGACGATCCGACGGCGCGCATCTGCGACCGGGCATCGGCCATCGCCGGAATGGAAATAAGCGCCACCGTCGTGGCGGCGAGAGTTTTGAAGCGAGTCATTGTCCTGTCCCCTTGGCGGCCTCCCCGGCCGCCGACAGAAACCGGACTAGGCGGGCGCCATGACCGCTCGGTGACATGTTCGTTACGGTTCGGTGACAGGTTAAAAAAAGGCGGGCCCAACGGACCCGCCTCGCTTTGTCGCTTGGATTATCGAATTCAGGCCGCGGCGCCTTCGCCGTCGTCGGCGCTTTTTGGCCGGCGGGTGCGGCGGCCGGGACGGGCTGGCGGTGTGTCGTCCTCGTCCCCGATGTCATCGCCCTCGTCGCGGGCAATGGCCGGAGGAAGAGCGTCGAAGGGCATACGGCGATCGTCGTCTTCCGCCTGTTCCGCGGCACTGCCATTGCTGCGCGGGCGGCGCTCGCTGCGCTCCGGCCGTTCGGCCCGTTCGGCCCTCTCGGGGCGATCGTCGCGCTCACGGGTGCGGCGGCGTGGCTGGCGCTCTTCTGCCTCGGCGCGTTCATCGGCTTCCGCTTCGATGAAATCTTCGCCTTCGTCGTCGCTATCGTCGTCACCGCGCTGGCGGCGCTGCTCTTCGAAGCGCACTCGGCTCTCGCTCAGGACACGGAAATAGTGATCCGCGAACTGGAGAAAATATTCGGTCTGGACTCGGTCGCCGGCAAGCTGCGCGTCGCGTGCCATGTTCTTGTATTTCTCAAGAAGCTGCGCCGCATTGCCGCGCTGGCGGTTATCGCGAGCATTGCCGCTATTGCCCGGCATGCCTTGGGGACGCTGACCTCCGCGACCACGACGGCGGCCGCTCTGACGATTATTGATCAAATGCTGTATCCCTGTCGCACTAGCGCCGTATCAGCGGCGCCCTGTCTGTCCTGTCCCTTCAACGGAAAGGCTTCATTCTTCCGTGGAAAGGCCGGACCTCAAAGGGCCGGTGTTTCTTTGCCGGGATGTTGCCGAAGTCGGCGCGTTCCACAGCAAATTTTCATCGGAAAAATCGGGCGGGAGCGCTTCAAAAGCATGAGTGCGGCCCCGTCCCTGCCCCCCGATGTAGGCCCGAAGAGGCCAGATTCCAAGCCTTTTGTTTCAGCCTTCGACGACCAGGGCGCGGGGCCGTCCGCCAAGATCGCGGACCAGGAACGGCTTCAGGCCCTCCGCCTCAAGCATGGTCGTGACGGCTCCCGCCTGGTCGTGGCCGATCTCGATCGCCGCGATCGCGCCAGGTGTCAGGAGCCGCGCGACTTCCGGCGCCAGACGTCGATATTCGTCGAGACCTTCGGGCCCAGCGAACAGGGCCTCGCTCGGCTCATATTCAGCGACGCCCGCGCCGAGCTCGGCGTCCTCCGCGACATATGGCGGATTGATGAGGACCAGGTCGAAGCGCTCGCTGATTCCTGCCGCCCAGTCTCCGCGTTTGAATGTCGCGCGCTGGCTCAGTCCCAAGCGCTTCGCATTGGCGCGAGCATATTCGAGCGCCTGAGGCGATGCATCGACCCCGATCCCCGTAGCACGCGGCCACTGATCCAGCGCCGCCAGCAGCAGGGTCCCGGGCCCGGTGCCGAGATCGAGAATTCGCGACGGTCCCGCCCCTGCCCCGAAATGATCGAGCGCCGCCGCGATCAAGGTTTCGCTGTCGGGCCTCGGGACGAGCACGCCCGGCCCAACCTCCAGCTCGATGTTCCAGAAAGCCCGCTTACCGGTGATGTAGGCGACGGGCTCTCCGGCGAGCCGTCGATCCAGAAATCCCGCGAAGTCGGCCGGTTCGGCAACCGGCGGCGGATTGAGCAGCAACCCGTCGCGCTCGATGCCGAGCGAATGCGCAAGCAGAAGTTCGGCGTCGAGCCGGGGTGTGTCGCTGACACCCTTGAGCCGCGCCGATGCCCGCGCCAGCGCGCGCGAAAGTGCCGTCACGCCTCTTCCAGGCTCGCCAGGCGCGCTGCCTCGTCCTCGGCGATGAGCGCATCCGCCAGTTCGGCCAGTCCCGGCCCAGCGAGAATTTCGTCAAGCTTGTGCAGCGTAAGGTTGATCCGGTGGTCCGTGACGCGCCCCTGCGGGAAATTGTAGGTCCGGATCCGCTCCGAGCGGTCGCCCGACCCGACCATCGATTTGCGAGCGCCGGCACGCTCACTCGCAAGCCGCTCGCGCTCCAGCTCAAACAGGCGGGTTCGAAGGACCTTCAACGCTTTCGCCTTGTTCTTGTGCTGGCTCTTCTCGTCCTGCTGGATGACGACCAGTCCGGTCGGCAAGTGGGTAATGCGGACGGCGCTGTCGGTGGTATTTACCGACTGCCCGCCAGGTCCTGACGAGCGATAGACGTCTATCCGCAAATCCTTGTCGTCGATCTGGACGTCGACCTCCTCCGCTTCCGGAAGCACCGCGACCGTCGCCGCTGAGGTGTGGATTCGTCCGCCGCTTTCGGTCGCGGGAACGCGTTGGACGCGATGCACACCGCTTTCGAATTTCAACCGGGCGAAGACACCGCTTCCGCTGATCGAGGCGACCGCTTCCTTGTAGCCGCCGACGTCCGACGCAGACGCGCTGATCATTTCGAAGCGCCAGCCCTGCTCCTCGGCGAAACGCTGGTACATGCGCATAAGGTCGCCCGCGAACAGCGCGGCCTCGTCCCCGCCGGTTCCGGCCCGAACTTCAAGCATCGCCGCGCGCTCGTCGGCGCTATCCTTCGGCAGCAGTTGCAGGGCCAGCGTGCGCTCCGCATCGGGAAGCTGGCGTTCGATCGCTCCAAGCTCTTCTTCCGCCATCGCCCGCATGTCAGCGTCCGCGTCACGCGTCATTTCATTGAGACTGTCGCGTTCGGCGCGCAATCGGCGGACTTCGCGCGCCGCTGCCGCGACCGGCTCGACCTGGGCATATTCCTTGCTCAACCGGACGAATTCGTCCGGCGCGAGATCGGGCGCAGCCATTGCCGCGGCAAGCTCGTGGCGCTTCGCCTCGATCGACGCGATCTTGTCCGACGAAATCGACTTCACGGGCGAAGGGCCTCCGTCAGGGAATCGAAAGCCACCGCCCGCTGCTCGCCCGTTCCGAGATCCTTGAGCTGTGCCTGTCCGCTGGCCACTTCGTCGTCGCCAAGAATGATGGCGAAACGAGCGCCCGAGGCATTGGCCCGCTGGAGCCGCTTCTTCATGTTTCCGCGATAGGCCATGTCGGCCGCGATCCCCGCCCTGCGGATGTCGGCCAAAAGCTTGCCCGCGGCGCGCTCTCCCTGCTCCCCGAGCGGAATGAAGACGGCGTCGCTACGTTCCGCCACCGGCGCATCGAGCATCATCGCCAGCCGCTCGATCCCGGCCGCCCAGCCGATCGCCGGCGTGTGCGGACCGCCGAGTGCCTCGACCAAACCGTCATAGCGCCCGCCGCCGAGCAGCTGCGACTGCGCGCCAAGCTCCTCGGTCACGAATTCGAACGCCGTGTGACGATAGTAATCGAGGCCCCGGACCAATCGCGGCTCGCGAACCCAGGCAATACCTGCCGTATCCAGGCCCTTCGTAACCGCTTCGAAAAAGCCACCGGCCTCGACCGTAAGGAACTCGTCGATTCCGGGCGCACTGTCGGCGATCGGCCAATCCTGGTGCGCCTTCGAATCGAGGATTCTGAGCGGGTTGCGGTCGAGCCTCGAGCGACTGTCCTCGCTCAATTCCCTCTGATGCTTGGTAAAGTGCGCGTGGAGCGCGTCGCGCCATTTCGTCCGAGTCTCGGGGTCGCCAAGCGTATTCAGGCGCAAGGTCGATCGATCGGCAACCCCAAGCTCGCTCAGCAACTGGGCCGCGAAAGCAATTGCCTCGACATCCGCCTGCGGTTCGGCCGCGCCGATAATCTCCGCGTCGAGCTGGTGGAACTGGCGGAAGCGGCCCTTCTGCGGCCGCTCGTAGCGGAAGGCCGCGCCATGCGTCGCGATCTTGAGCGGCGCATATTGCTGCCACCCCTCGGTGAGATAGGCGCGGGCGATTCCGGCCGTGAACTCCGGCCGCATGGTCACCGAATCGCCGCCCTTGTCGTCGAAGCTGTACATTTCCTTCGAAACGACGTCCGTCGATTCACCGAGGGACCGGGCGAATACAGCCGTGGATTCCAGAACCGGAACCTCGACCCGCTTGAAGCCGTAGATCCTGCGCACGCGGTCAAAGGCGGCGACGACCGCAGCCATTCGGTCGGCGTCTGCGCCCAGCAGGCTTTGCATGCCCCGAACGGGCTGCGGAGTTTCGGTCTTCGCCATCGCTTGGGCGCGATAGCGGCAAGCGGCTAGTTCGCCAACCACCCCGCCGGCATCGGGATTCTAAAGGTCCCCTTCGATGTCCGGCTTGCGTGCCGCATCCGGTGAAAGCGAGCGATAGAGCCGCCCGCCAAGCACCGCCCCGACGATCGGCGCGACCCAGAAGATCCACAGCTGCTGCAGCGCGAGGCCGCCGACAATGAGCGCCGGCCCGGTGCTCCGCGCCGGATTGACCGACGTGTTGGTGACCGGGATCGAGATGAGGTGGATGAGGGTGAGAGCGAGGCCGATGGCCAGCGGCGCGAAACCGGCTGGAGCGCTGCTGTGCGTCGAGCCCATGATCACAAGCAGGAAGAACAGGGTCATGACGACCTCGATCACCGCCCCGGAGACCAGAGAGTAGCCGCCCGGCGAATGATCGCCGACACCGTTGACCGCGAGGCCGTTCGGCTCGAGCACATAGCCCGGTTGGCCGCTGGCGATGACGTAGAGCGTATAGGCCGCCGCGATCGCGCCGAGGACCTGTGCAACGATATAGACGGGCACATCCTTGGCATCGAACCGCCCGCCCGCCCAAAGCCCGACCGTCACTGCGGGATTGAGATGACAGCCGGAAATGTGGCCGACCGAATAGGCCATGGTGACGACCGTCAGGCCGAAGGCGAGCGAGACCCCAAGTAGTCCGATCCCGACGTCCGGGAATGCCGCGGCCAGGACCGCGCTGCCGCAACCGCCGAGCACCAGCCAGTAGGTGCCGATGAATTCCGCGACCGCCTTGTTCGTCGTGTTGGCCATGATGCCCTCCTTCCTGACTGCGGATGGCGTGGCTGATCCATGTTGAATTGACCACTGGGGCTAACCCTAGGGGTGGCCTTCGCGAGCCCGCATCGCTAGAGGCGCGGGCATCATGAACATCGACCTGATTCCCGCCGGCCCCGACGTGCCGAATACCGTCAACGTGCTCATCGAAGTCCCGATCGGCGGCGAGCCCGTCAAATATGAATTCGACAAGAAGAGCGGGGCGATGGTCGTTGACCGGATCCTGCACACGCCGATGCGCTATCCGGCCAATTACGGCTTCATTCCGCAGACCCTGTGCCTGGATGGGGATCCGCTCGACTGCCTGGTGATGACCCGCTGGACGCTCCAGCCCGGCGTGGTGATCGCGGTTCGCCCCGTCGGCGTGCTCTATCTGGAAGACGAAGCTGGCGGCGACGAGAAGATTCTCGCCGTGCCTGTCACCCGCGTCTCGCCTTATTACAAGGACGTCGCGGACTTCACGGACCTGCCGCCGATCGTGGTCGAGCAGATCGAGCACTTCTTCACCCACTACAAGGACCTCGAGGCCGAAAAGTGGGTGCGGGTCGGCACCTGGGGCAATGCAGAAGCGGCCAGGCGGGTCGTCGAGGAATCGATCGCGCGCGCGAGCGCCGTTCCGGCCTAGCGCGATCCTCCGGGTGCCCGCTGGAAGCGCCGCGGCAAGAACAATTTCCGGAAGCTGATCGACACCGTCCGGCCGATCGGCTCGATTAGGTCTTCCTGGTAGGCGAAGGGCACGATGCCGTCGCTGTTGCGAACCTGCGGCTTGGCATTGAACAGGTTTTTCACCTCTAGCCGCACCGAACTTCCTAGAAAGAAGGGATTCTTCGCGACCAGGTCGAAGCGCTCACCGAGGTTGGCGAACAAGCGCAGGTCGAAGCTCGCATAATCGTCGAACTTGAGGTCCGGCCCGGTCAGGCTGTCTACCCTCGTCGCGCTTCGCCAGTTAGTGCTCAGCCGCGCACCGAGCCCATTGTTATAATAGCCGCCCTCGGCATCGACGACGTGGCGAGGCCGGCCTCCGGTTTGGCCGACCGCCTCGCCATCGAGGTAGTCGAGCTTGGGCAGGCCAGAGGCGATTTCCAGCTCATCCTCCAGCGTGATCGTGTGATTGAGCGAAAAGGTCAGCCGGCCGCCGTTGCGACCGCCGAAGAACCCGCCGCCGCGCCCGCCGCGGCCGCGGCCGCCAAATTCCCCGCCTTCAGGTGCCGGACCGCCCTCGGCGCCCGGACGAGGTCCTTCCCCGCCAGAAGGTGGTGGAGTGTCGGTTGTCGAAGGCGGCGTTGCCTGTGGGCTTCCGCTCGCCGCACTGCCTTGCTGGGCGTCGCCTGGCCCGCGCGTTCGCGTCGAGGCCCCGAAGCGCTCACGCAGGGCCTGGATCTGTTCGCGGGTCGGGGTCGCCGATTTCAAGGACTTGCTGAAGTTGAGTCCCCAGCGGACCGTGTCGCGCCGCGACTGGTCGCCATTGACCGGGCGCTGGTCGACACGGATCAGATTGCCCAGCCCATCGCGCTCGAACCGCCCCGGGAACGCGGCTTCCAGCGCTGGGGTCGCCGCCGGGAATCCGATCTGCGGATTGTCGATCGTCTGGCTGACATATTCCGCGCGCACGCGAAGGTCGGGTTCCTGGAGCACCTGCCAATTGGCTCCGAGCTTGAATACGCTGCGGCGGTCGGCTTCCAGCGCAGGATTGCCGCCGGTTAGCGTCGTCACCTCGACCGTTTCGCCACGCACGGCATCGAAATAAGGCACGCCGTCCGTCTCGACGAACGGATTGCCAAGCTCCTGAAGGGTCGGCGCGCCATCCTCGCGGGTGAAGCTGGCAATGACATTGAGCCGCCGCGTCGGAGACCAGGTGAGGCCGCCGCCGAAGCTGGTCAGCGTGCCGAAATCGCTCAACTCGGCGAGCCGGAAATTGGCGTTGGCACTGAGGCGCCCGATTGCGCTGTCGGTTGAGGTCAGCGGCAGGTCGATATTGGCGGAGCCTTCGCCGATCGTTCGCCCAAGGTCTGCCTCGCTGAACAGATCGCGGCGACGCGATTCACTTTCGAAGTCGAGCCGAGACAAGCCGCTCTTGAACGTTGCCGTCGCCTCGCCGGCGGGAAGCTTGAACAGCGGCCCGCTGGCGGTGGCATCGAGCACGAGGTCCGTCCGCGTGGAATTGCTCTTGTCGTCAGTCAGCGCCGTTGCATCGCTACGATCGGAGTCGCTCTCCGACCGTTCATATTCGCCATTGCCCGAAACGCTCAGCCGCCAGTCGCCGCGGTTCGCATTGTAGATTGTGCCGAGGCCGAGCGAAGTCGTGTCCGAATCGCGGGTCAGCACGTCATCGGCATCGAAGTCCGCAAGTCCGAAGCGGGAACGGCCGTGGCTTCGCGCAGCCTCGCCGGTGATCGTCAGCGCGCCGTTCTCTCCAGCCGGCCGATTGTGAACCCCGGTAACGCGGGCCGACTGTGCGGCGCCGACCAACGTCCGCGCGGAGCGCTCGTCGACGCTGCTTTCCGGATTGGTGGCGATGTCGCGCTCGGCCTCGTAAAGCGGATTGTTGCCGTCGATCCGTGCGTTGATCGAGGTGCGCTTGCCGTCGCGAATCGCCAGCCGCGTGCCATCGGCGAACCCGCCGGCATATCCGCCGTCGGTCGCCGCGATGCCGCGAAGCTCGACCGACGTCGAGTTGAAGCGCGGGCGAAGCACGATGTTCACCACCCTTTGGTCGGCGGTGTAGCCGTATTTCAGAGCCACTTCCTCCGGCAGGATCTCCATCCGCTGGATTGCCTCGGGCGGAAGATCGCGGAGCTCGCGAAAGCCGGATATGCGCTGGCCGTCGAGCAGCAGCACCGGGCGACCGCTGGCCCGGCCGCGCGCGCTTCCCGTCTGGCTTTCGACCGCTTCGAGGAGCTCCGAAATGCTCGTCGCTCCCGTCGCGCGGATGTCGCGGGCGTCGAGAACGTTCTCAGGCGGGATATCGCCCACGACTTGGCCGGGCAGGCGCTGCCCAACGACGACAATCGCGTCCTCGTCCTCGACGAACTCCTCGTCGGTGGCAGGAGCATTCGCATAGGGAGTCGGAGTTTCGACCGGAGCCTGGGCTTCCGAAGTGGGCGGCGATGGGGGAGTTTCCTGGGCCAGCAGCGGAAACGGCGCGGCGCCGGCAAGCAAAGCAACAAACAATTTTTTCATGGCCGCGTCCTTCGGGGGCGCAACCTGAACGCCCCCTGTCGGAGGCCGATGCGCTTCGACGAACGGCGCGGCGAGGACTGCGAACGCGTCGAAAAAATCAGGAAACCAGCCGCAAACCCGCGATTGCTCCGACGATCGTGAGGATCAGCAGCGCCCGTATGAGGCTCGCCGGCTCGCCGAAGAAGGCGATCCCGACCAGCACCGTACCCACCGCCCCGATCCCGCCCCACACCGCATAGGCCGTGCCCATCGGAATGGTGCGCGCCGCATATTCGAGCAGCGCCATGCTGATCGTCACGGAAACGAGGAAAGCAAGCGTCCAGGGCAGGTTCTTGAAACCGTCCACGAACCGAAGCGAGGTCGTGAAGCCGACTTCGAACAGCCCGCCGAGGATCAACCAGAACCAGGCCATGACTTACCCCTGACTTTCGAGCGTCGGATGCTCGATCTTCCGAGTGCGGGCCGCGATCAGGCAGCCGGCGATGATGAGCGACGCGCCGGCGAGCGTGAATAGGGACGGCACTTCGCCGAAAACCATCCAGCCGAGCACGGCGGCATAAAGAAAGCCGCTATACTCCGTCGCCGACAGATAGCCCGCGCCGGCGCGGGCGTAGGCCCAGGCGAGCAGCAGCATTCCGGCGATCGACAGCAAGGTGGCGAGCAGCAAGGCGCCCTCATGCCCCGACGGATAGGCGGGCACGCCGGCGAGCGGCGATGCCAGCCAGAAACAGGCGCCGGTGACGAAGAACTGAAAAAAGGCGATCTCTAGCGGCCCTGCATTTTGCGCCTGCCGCCGCATCACGACGATGTTCAACGCATAGCAAATCGCCGAGCCGAGGATGGCGATCGAACCCCACAGTGCGTCTTCGCCAAGGTCCGCGCGGCCCTGGCCAACGAAGATCAGCACGACGCCGGCAAAAGCCAGGAGCGAACCTCCGGCCATCCGCTTTCCGACCGGCTCGTCGAGGAAGATCGCAGCCAGCACCAGAGCGATAAGCGGGGCGACGAAGGTCAGCGCGATGGCTTGCGCCATCGGTACGCGGGCAAGGCCCCAGAAAAATAGGAAGCTCATCGGCACCATCAAGGCGCCGCGCAGCAGGTGGAGTTTCATGGCGCGGTTCGTCGGCCAGCGCTTTCGGACCGTGAGGTAGAGCGGACCGACGATCAGCACGGCGGCGAGCTGGCGCCAGCACATCGTGGCGTAGGTGCCGATGTCCTGCGCGAGCCCCTTCATCACCGCGTCCATCGCCGACAACGCACCGATCGCGACGAGCGCGACGGCGAAGGCGAGATAGGGCTGCTGGCGGACGTCGTTCATGGGTCTCGCCGCCATAGACGGAGCGGCGGCAAAGGAAAGCTCAGCGAATAATCATCCGGTCGCCGCTGATCTCGATGTGACCCATGCGCGACAGGAAGGACTGGCCGAGCAGCGAGACCTCCGATCCCTTGAGCACCGCTCCCGACACCTGCTCGACGCGCTTGCCGTCGAGCGACACGCTGTCGAGCGTGACGAACTGGCCGTAGACCGCGCCCGAGGCTCCGGAGCCGACTACCTGGTAATTGGAGGGATCGAGCGGGATCCCGAGGCGGCGAGCGTCGCCTTCCGTTAGCGCCACGGACGTCGCGCCGGTATCGACGATGAAGTCGACACTCTGCCCGTTGACCTGCGCGCGGGCGAAGAAATGCCCGTTGTCTTGCCGCTGCAGCGTGGTCCAAGGGCCCTCGGCCACCGGGACGGGAGCGGCCGTTGGAGCGGGGGCCGGAACGGATATGGTTGAAACAGCCACGGTTTCCGGCGGTTTTCGGGACGATATCGAGGGTAGCAGCAGTCCGGCCGCCAGCCCGATGGCGATGACAATGGCGTAGAGGCGCAGCATCTTGGGCCATCCTCTAGCCCGATCAGCGTAAAGGAATGCTTTAGCGCTGCTCCTGGACCAGCCGCATCAGGTTCGCGAATGCCGCGGGAGACTGTGCGCGCATCTGCTTGAGCAAGTCTCGGCGCGGGGCATCGTCGGCGGCGATCCCCGCGATCATTCCCGAAAAGCCGTCGAGCCGCGAGCCGTGCATCCATTCGCGGATTTCGGGCTCCTCGTTCCACGCCTTCTGGTTGATCATCCCGACCAGGCTGGCAAGCGGATAATCCGTAATCGCGTCGGGGAGCGGGATCGGTCGGGCCAGCGCATTCTTCTTGTCATCGTCGTCGTAATGCGACTCGATGAAGGCCGTTAGCGCTGCGCTAAACGCCGGCTGCGGGATGCGGATCATCTGCAGCGTGATCCGGTCGCCTTGCCATAGCGGCACAGGCGGATTGCGGGTGATCGCCGGGGCAGTGCAATCCACGAACAAAGCGTCATCGGGAACAGCCCGTTCGCCCTTTTCGACCACCAGTCTGCCCGGCTCGATCCGCGTGACGGGGCCGTCGCGGATGACCGTTTCGACGGTTGCCAGGAGGTCGATCTCGGCGCGCGAGCTCGTCGCATAATGATACATGGAGGGGCGCGTCCGCGGATCGATGCGCATGACGTAATCCGCCGCCTCCAGTCGCTCGAACAGGTCCTCGACGTGACTCGCCTCAGCCCAGGCGGTCATGAGGGCCAGCTGCCCGCCGATCGAATTTTCGAACTGGGCCAGGCCGGGCTGGAGCTTGGCGCGATTTAGCAGCCAGGCATCGCGCGGCCTGACCCAATGGATTGCCTGCTGCGGAACACCGGCCTGGAGAAGCCAGGCGACGCAATCCATGCCAGTTTTGCCCGCACCGAGAATAACGAACGCCGAAGGCACGGCATCCGGCTTCTTCCAGAGGGCCGGAAGGTCGTTCGGGGGAACCAGCCTTGCACCATCCCCGACCTCGAACTTCGGCCGGTGAGTCGAGGGAACGGTCGTCCCATAATAAGTGGAATCGACCAGCCGCTGGTAGCGGACCTCCGTCTCATGCCCGTTCAGTATCCCCCGAAGCCGCCCTTCGCCGAGCCATTCGGTGAGCGGCAGGTAGCGCACACGGCCGCTCGGAAGCAGGCGTCGCTCCATCAGCGTTTCGAAGTAAGCCGAGACCTGCGCACCGCTGGCAAGGTGAAGCAGGCCCTTGTTGAGGCCGGCCTCGTCGATCTGGCCGTCGCTGAGCTCAAGCCCGTTGACGCCGTAATAGGCTGCAGGTTGGTGGAGGCGGACGAAGGAATATGCGTCGTTCCAGTGCCCGCCGGGCCTGGCGTGGCGATCGGCGATGACGATGTCGGCGTCGGTCTGATCGAGCAAAGTATCGGCGAAGGCGAGACCGGAGCAGCCGCTGCCGATGATGAGATAATCGGTCTCCAGCCGATCCACCCTATTCGGCGGCGACAGCTGGATCGGCGTGGCCGGCGTCGGTCATGCCGGATTCGATCTCGGCCGCCTTTGACTCGACCAGCTTGACGATATGCTCGATCATGTCGGCATCTTGCACATGGTGGTCGGTAATGCCGGACAGATAGACCATGTGCTTGCCCTGGCCGCCGCCGGTGATGCCGATATCCGTCTCCCGCGCTTCACCCGGGCCGTTGACGACGCAGCCGAGCACCGAAAGCGACATCGGCGTGCGAATGTGCTGGAGCCGTTCCTCCAGCGTCTGGACGGTACGGATGACGTCGAAGCCCTGCCGCGCGCAGCTCGGGCAAGACACGACCCTGACGCCGCGGTTGCGAATTCCGAGGCTCTTCAGGATTTCGTAGCCGACCCGTACTTCTTCCTCCGGCTCGGCGGAGAGCGAGACGCGGATAGTGTCGCCGATCCCGAACCAAAGGAGCGAGCCGATGCCGATCGCGGACTTGACGGTTCCGCCGATCAGGCCGCCGGCCTCCGTAATGCCGAGGTGAAGCGGGCAATCGACCGCATCGGCGAGTTGCTGGTAGGCGGCGACCGCGAGGA
>Ga0247829_10000817_pt1 | contig 13101 bp, 13 predicted proteins | sample 12C_Control_Day4_FD_207765 | JGI IMG/M metagenome (GOLD analysis project Ga0247829, IMG submission 207765) | Soil microbial communities from agricultural site in Penn Yan, New York, United States - 12C_Control_Day4 | ecosystem: Environmental > Terrestrial > Soil > Agricultural land | place... | reverse complement strand
CCGGGATCGAGCTCGATCGCCGAGCGGAAGGCTTCGATCGCTTTCGGCACTGCCGCGCGTGATGCGGTCAGCAGGTGCGTACGCCCGGCACCGATGAACTCGCTCACCCCTGCGCGCGCCGGCAGAATCCCCGGAGGAAAGATCGAGAGGACGCCGCTCGGCCGTGGCGGCCGACGTGTGACAGGCGCAGTGAAGCGATACCCGCTGCGCGGTACGGTTTCGATGCAATCGATTCCAACGCCCGAGCTGCCGAATATCTTCCGCAGCGAGGCGACGTGGACCGAAATGATTCCTTCTTCGACGGACGTATCCGGCCACACGAGATCGAGCAGCTCGCGCTTGCTCACCAGCGTACCCGCACGGCGGGCCAGCGCGACGAGCAGATCAAAGACCTTCGGCGGCAACGCAACGGCCACCCCGCATCGCGACAGGCGACGTTCCGCGACGTCGAGAACGAACCCTGCGAATTCGTAGACCTCTTCGGCTGCCATGCTGCTTTAGGCGAAACTTCGGCCGCCGTTAAGGACGGCGGTCGTCATGCCGCGCCATTGTGTACCCGGAAGGAGGCTGAAATGCACGATCCATTTGTGGGTACGTGGAAGCTCAACGCGTCGCGATCGGAGTTCGATCCGAACCATCGGCCGGCGGAAGCGACGATGCGCTGGCAGCTCCAGGAGGACAATTCCTACCTGATGCTCGCGGAAGGGGGCAATCAGAAGGGAGAGCGGGTTGCCGAGAAGCCACAGCTACTGCGCCCCGACGGCTTGCGATACCCCGTGGACGGTTTTCCAGGCCTGACCACGGTCACGACCCGGGTGAACGAGCACACGCTTCGTGCCGAGGCCAGAAGGCAAGACGGCTCGCTTGCGGGGGAAGGCACCTACGTCGTGGGAGACGATGGGCGGTACATGAACGCCGTCACCGCAGGCTTCGACTCACAGCTTCGCCGCTTCGAGATGCGTACCTCCTGGGACCGCGTGTAGCAAGCCGCTGAAAAATGACGGCCTGGATGGAAAATGGGAGAATTTTTGCCATCTTCCTTTTGCCATTTTCCATACAGGATGCGTCAACATCCTGCCGGTCGTGATCGCGACGAGTCCCCAGGCGACGGCGGCAGGCCGCCCTGAATCCGGATGCGCCCCAGCGTGCTTCCCAACGTGAACGGCACCGTGCGGCCGTCTTCGAGGCGCAGCGTCAGATCGTCGGCGCCGGCGAGTACTACGGCCTCGGGCATGCCGTTGATGTCGATGGTACCCTCGACGACCGTCTCATCCGAGCTGATCGGAGGAGACCGCTGTGTGGAGACTTCGATGTGGTAGGTCGTGGTGCGGAGCAGGCGATCTCCGGCGTAGATCTCGCCGACACCCTCGAGAACTTCCAGCTTCTGTCTTTCCATCGAATTTCTCCCCGCCAGCGTTGGCGGACATTACCACGCACATCCCCGCGACAAAAGTCGGATCGAAGAGCAGCAGCCGCGCCATTCGGCGGCCGCCCTCAGCTGTGTCAGACCATTACACCGGCGATGACCGGCGGCGCGATACAGCATACAGAATGGACGCGAGGGTCACACAGCCACCGAAGGCGAACCACTCGTCACGAGTGACACCGGTGAGGAGCCAGAGGATCGCCGCGCACGCCAGCCACGGGACGATATCGGCGAATCGCGATGCGAATCCGCTGCTCGGCACCGATGCGCTCACCGTTCTCAGCCGCCACGCGGCTATCGCACAGCCGAAATAGACTGCGAGCGCGCAGATGTTCGCAAGCATCGCGAGCTTCTCGAAACTGCCGGTGAGTGCGAGCGCGAGCGTGAGGACCGACTGCACCACGATGGCCACGTGCGGTGCGCGGGTGCGGGGATGAATGGTGGCCAGGACGGCGGGCAGGAATCGATCGCGCGCGAAGGCGTACACCATGCGTGGCATCGACAGTGTCATGCCACCGAGGTAACCGAAGGTCGAGATCGATGCGCCAGCGAGGAGAACCGCGCGTGCCCAGCCGCCAAGCGATGCCCCGGCGGCATCGGCGAGCGGCGATGCCGTCCCGCGGGCGAGTTCGGCGCCAAGAACGCCCTGCGCAACGACCTGCAGCAGGATGTAGAGCGCGGTGATGCCGATCATCGCCAGGGCAATGGCGCGCGGCACCGTTCGAACGGGATCCTTGACTTCTCCGCTCGGCATCAGCGCGACCTCGATCCCCGCGAACGCGAACACGAGGAGCAACGAAGTGCGTGCCACGTCGAGCGCGGTGGGCGTCGTCCACGTCAGATTGTCGGCGCGGACGAAGAACACGCCGCCGACCGCAATCAGCAGCAAGGGAATGAGCTTCGCCGCCGTGACGATCGAATTCAGGCGCGAGCCTGCCGCGACGCCGCCGATGTTGACTGCCGACCAGAACAGCAGCGCCACCGAAAGCGTCGCGGCGGAGGCGACGGGGCCGCTCAGCGCGGGAACGAGCAATCCAACGCTGGCCGAGAAGACCGTCGCGACCGCCGACGAAGCAAACGTGCCGAGCAGCCACAGAAGCACACCGGAGATGAAGCCGGCGTACGGTCCGAGCGCCACCGCGATGTACGCATACGGTCCGCCGGTGAGCGACACCCGGCTGCCTGCCTGCGCGATGCAGAAGACAATGAGGCCCATCGCCACCGCGCAAACGAGGTATGCCAGCGGCGCAGCGGTACCGAGCGATGCAGCGACACTCGACGGGAGCCGGAAGATGCCCGCGCCGATCGTGATGTTGACGATGCCCGCCGCCAGGCCGATGGTGCCGATGGCGCGAATGAGGGGTTCGTCGGCACTGCGCGCAGTTGTCGCAACGTTCATGCTCGTGCGCGGCCGCGGACGGCGCCCGCGCGACGTCCTTCGAGGATTCGCAGAAACGACCGGCCCTGCAGCTCCTCGATCGTCAGGCCAGTGGCACGAGCCTCATCGAGCGTGATCGCGCCGGAGCTGAGGCCGCGAATGAAGAAGTTCAGCAGCCCCTGCCCCGTCGCGGCGTCGTCGAACACATCACCGACCAGAGTGGCTTGCGCGGCCTTATCGACGAAGTTGCGCAGGCGAGTCGTCGCCGCCGGGAGCGACGACAGGAAAAACGAGTACACGGCCGCGTAGCGGATCGGCAGCTGCGCCGGGTGGAGGTCCCAACCCTGATAGTAGCCGTGCACGAGCGAATGCATCGCGTCGTCGAAGTGGACCTTCCACGCACGATGCACGCTCTCTGCGTTTTCGCGCTTCTGGTCATCCGTCAGCGTCCCGCCGGCAGGTGCGCGATGCGGCGCCACCGGCATGATGTTGGTCGCGCCATCCGAGAGGCGGACGCCGCTCTGGGCGAGGGCGACCTGCATCATGTGCTTGGCGAAATCGCAGACGGGGTGGCGCATGTGCTGCCACGACGCGGTGATGCCACAGAGCGCGGTGTAGTCGTAGGTGCCGAAATGCGCGCCGAGCACGCGTCCACCGCCGGCCGCCACGAGCGCACGCAATGGAGAGCTGCCGTCGGCGCCGAGAATGGACTGCGGCGTTTCGATCATCAGCTCCAGCTTCAGCGCCCCGGATTTGAGCTTCAACCGCTGCTCCAGCAACGCGCCCGCGCGCGCGACCGCGGCGACCTGGCCCGCCGCCATCACCTTCGGAATCGTGATGACGAAGTTCGACGGCAGGGCACGCCGTGTCGCCGCAGCGAGAGTGCTCACGAAGATGTCCAGCGTTCGCAGGCTGCGTCCGTGCAGCTCCTTCGACAACGGCTTGATGCGGATCCCGATGAACGGCGGCAGCGTTCCGGCAGCCGCACCCGCGGCGAGCTCGGTGGCCACGGATGCCGCATGGCCGTCCTCCTCTGCATCCGGCCGATTGCCGTAGCCGTCCTCGAAGTCGATCCTGAAATCCTCGACCGCCTCGCGTTCGAGCTTCGCGACGACTCGGGATCGCACGAGGGCCGCATCCACATCCGATGCGAGGTCGAGCGCGCGGGCAAGCGCGGCGCCGTCCGGTGCGTACTCGTGGAGCGCTGCCAGCGCGAGACGTCCGAGTCTGACTGCCGTGTCTGCCTTGAAGAGGTGGGCGCCGCCGTACATCGTGTGGACCGGTTGACGCTCGCCGGTTTCACCGGGGAATGCCCGCGCTACATTGGCGTTCGTTCGCCGCAACTCGCTGAGTACTGGACCGAGGTCGCGAGCCGATAGTGATCCCGCCGCTGTTTTCCGCATGGACGCTCCTACGTACCGCGGTAAGTGGTGTAGCCGAACGGACTGATCAGCAGCGGTACGTGATAGTGAGAGACGGCACGGTCGAGCGTGAATTCCACCGTCACACGGGGATGAAACGCAACGGTTCCCGCCTGATTGAAATAACTGCCGGTGTCGAACACCAGCCGATAGACGCCGCTTTCGAGCGGCTCGGTGGCGTCGGTCAGCGACCGCAGGCGGCCATCCGCGTCAGTGGTTCCATCCGCGACAGCGCGCCACTTGCTTCCCTCGCCGACCTGAAGCTCGACGTGCACTCCCGCGGCAGCCGTACCGTGCGCCGTATCGAGCACGTGCGTGGTGATCGCGCTCATGATGCAGACCCTATCATTCGTCCGGCCGCTTGCGGCAGCACGCGATCCTCGTTGAACACGACTTCGCCGCGGAGGATGGTCGTCCGCACCCGTCCACGCAGGGCCATCCCCGCGTAGGGAGTTACGGGATGACGATGGTGCAGCCGGGATGGATCCACGGTCCATACGGCATCGGGATCCCAGAGCACCAGATCCGCGTCCTTGCCCGGTGCGATCGAGCCTTTCGCCGCATCGATACGCGCGAGGCGCGCGGGTGCCGCGGCCATCCATTCAGCAAGTTTGTTCATGGCCATCCCGCGCGAGCGGAGACCGGTCCAGATCGCGGACAGGCCGATCTGAAGGGATGCGATGCCTCCCCATGCCTTCACGAAGTCGCCGTCCGCGAGGTGCTTCGCGGCTGGCGGGGCCGGTGAATGGTCGCTGGCGATCAAGTCAATGTCTCCGTCGAGCAGGCCCTTCCAGAGCCGCTCGCGATGCCGGCGCTCGCGTATCGGCGGTGCGCACTTGAATGCGGTCGCGCCGTTAGCAATCTCTTCCGCCGCGAACATCAGGTAATGCGGGCACGTCTCGGCGCTGATGGGGACGCCGCGGGCGCGTGCGTCGCGCAACGTGGACATCGCATCGGCGCAGGCAAGGTGCACGACGTGCACCCGTACGTGATGTTCCTCGGCCAGCGAAATGAGCATCTCGATGGCCTGCTTCTCTGCGGCGCACGGACGACTCGCCAGCCACGTGGCGTACAGCCGCGGATCACCGCAAGGTTCACGCAATGCTTCGGGCAGTTCCGCGTGGACGAGCAGCGGAACACCGAGCGCGGCGAGGATCGGCATCGCGCGACGAAGGTCCGCTTCGTCGACGTGCTGGAACTCGTCGATGCCGGACGGCGCGAGGAAACACTTGAACCCGAGGACGCCGGCGTGAACCAGTGGCTCGAGCTCGCGTGCGTTGCCCGGAACGACGCCTCCCCAGAAGCCGACGTCGACGTGGGACCGGCCGCGGATCGCCCGACGCTTCGCCTCCAGACCGGCGACGTCGGTCGTTGCGGGTACGCTGTTCAAGGGCATGTCGATCAGCGTCGTCACGCCGCCCGCCGCTGCCGCGCGCGTCGCGTGCTCGACTCCCTCCCAGTCGTCGCGGCCGGGATCGTTCATGTGCACGTGCGTGTCGACGAGGCCGGGCAGTAGGGCGAGGTCCCCGGCATCGATGCGGCGAGCGCCGGTCGGGATCTCGTGTTCGCGCGCGATCGCGGCGATCCGGCCGTCCTCGACGAGGATCGCTGCGGGCCTGATGCTGTCGGGCAGCACGACGCGTTCGCTCCGGATGACGAGGTCGATCACGTCCGCGCCGCTATAATCACGATCGCCGAAGCGTCGCCTGGATGACGCCGTGCGGCTCCTCCGTGGCGACGAAGATCTCGTTCCGGTTTTCGAGGCCGTACGCCGTGAGATCGACCGCCAGATGATGACGGTTCGGCATGACGAGATGAATGTCAGCGACATCCGCGATCCCGTCGAGGACGGCGCGTGCCATAGCGTAGAGCGTATGCTGCACCGACTGACTCTCGTGATCCGCGAACGTCTCGAGCAGCGTGCGCCGCACCGCGTGCCATGCCGGGCCGTACGCGGTGCCGGAGTCGTAGCGCCACGTCGCCGTGAGCGCGGTGGCGAGCAACCGGTCGTCGGTTTCGGCGAGTGTGGTGAAGTCGTCGCGTTTGAACCCGGCGAACGCCGAACCCGACGACTTGAGGATGACGAGGTCGGCGACCCCCGCGTGCACCTGCGCTTCGAGCCGGTCCATCCGCACATGCGCCGTTCGCGACTCGGGTCCCTCCCGTATGAACGCCTGCCCGTGTTCGCGGCCGTCGACCGTGATGCGACTCCACAGGTGCTCGCGCATGTCGATCGTCACGCGACGGACTCGGGGGTTACCGTCGAGAAAATGCTCCGCGAGCACGAGGCCGAAGTGTTCCGGCTCGGCGAGCCGCTCCCGCGCGGCCAGCGCGTAGACGGTGTTCTTCATCGTGTCGGTCGGCAGCACGTCGGTGTTGTCGCCGTCCGTGTAGCAGGCGTCGTAGTCCCCTTCGAAGCGGACCGCGAGTGTGAGATCCCGGATCGTGTGCCGATCGCCCGGCCGCGCCACCTGCACGAGACGCACACCGGATTTTCCGTACGCCGTATCAGCCAGCATCGAGAGGCTCCGAGAAAGGACCGAATAAGTGGCCGCCGATCATAACACTCCGGCATTTGCCGGCCTCGCCGACCTGGCATCCGCCCGCGTCGGCGCGCGCGCGATTGCCGCGAGCGACGAGTTCTTCGCGCCGAAGGGCAATCTCGTCAAGCCCTCGCCCGCCGTCTTCATCCCGGACAAATTCACGACGCGCGGCAAATGGATGGACGGCTGGGAGTCGCGGCGTCGACGAACACCGGGTCACGACTGGTGCGTCGTGAAGCTCGGCATGCGCGGCAGAATTCGCGGAGTGAACGTCAACACCGCATTCTTCACGGGCAATTTCCCTACGCACTGTTCCGTGGACGCCCTCGACACCGCACGCGTGGTGGCGAAATCGGTCGCGGCAAGGGAAGGCGCTCCGTGGACGAGAATCCTCGAGCAGACACCGCTCCGTGGCGACTCGGACAACTTCATCGCCGTTGCGAGCGACCGGCCATGGACGCACGTGCGGCTCAACATCTACCCGGATGGCGGCGTTGCCCGTCTGCGCGTCTACGGCAACGTCGTCGTCGATTGGAGTCGCGTCGCGCCACGCGGCGGCGTCGTGGACCTCGCGGCCATCGAACACGGCGGACTCGTGCTCGGCGCGAGCGACATGCACTACGGCGCGAAAGACAACGTCATCATGCCGGGGCGTGCTGCGAACATGGGCGACGGGTGGGAGACGAAGCGGCGGCGCGGTCCCGGCCACGACTGGCTCGTCATGCGCCTCGGCGCTCCCGGGCGCGTGCGAAAAGTGGAGATCGACACGAATCACTTCAAGGGGAACTATCCCGACTCAGCCTCGATCGAAGCCTGTCATGCGCCCGGCGGGGATCTCAGTCAGCTGGCGTCGGTGAACTGGCTCGAGTTGCTGCCTCGCGCCAAACTGCAGGCGCATCACCGTCATTTTTTCACGCGCGAATTGCACGATGCAGGTGTCGTCTCGCACGTGCGCCTCAGCATTTACCCGGACGGCGGCGTCAGTCGGCTGCGCGTGCATGGAACGCTGGCAAAGGATTAACGTCGCCGCCGATAGCGAAGCGCGCGAGCTGCTCCGGCTCTGTTGTGGTGCGTCCGCATGGATCGAGCAGATGCTTGCCCTTCGTCCGTATGCCGACCGTGAGGAAGTGCTCAACGCCGCGCGCGACATCTGGTTCGCGCTTCCCCCCGATCAGTGGCGCGAGGCCTTCGCACACCATCCGCGGATCGGCGACCTCGACTCGCTGCGAAGGAAGTTCCCGTCGAGCGCGCCGCTTTCGGAACGTGAGCAAGCGGGCGTGGATGCTGCGCCACCGGCGGTCCTGCAGGCACTGCTCGACGGCAACCGCGTTTACGAAGCGCGATTCGGCCACATCTTCATCGTCTGCGCCACCGGCAAGACCGCGGAGGAAATGCTGGCGATGCTGAATGCGCGGCTGAAGAACGGTCAGGCTGTCGAGACTCGGATCGCGGCCGAAGAGCACGCGCGGATCTGCGAACTCAGGCTGCTCCAGGAATCCATCTAGAGAGCCTTTCTTGTCGGAGAAACGCGTCGCCGGCTCTTCAGACGCTTCACCCTTTGTAGGTTATCCGATAAATGACGCCCGCCTCGTCATCGGCGATCAGCATCGATCCATCCGGCATCACGAGGACGTCTGCCGGACGGCCCCACGCGTCGGCAATCGTCCTCGATCCGCGCGAGGATCGCGTGCCGCGCAGCCAGCCTTCCGCGAAAGGCGTATAGCTCACCGCTTTGTTTCCCTTCAACTTGACCAGCATGATCCGGTAGCCCTGCGGCTCGGAGCGGTTCCACGAGCCGTGTTCGGCAATGAAAATCTGATTCCGGTATTCCTCCGGAAACATGCGACCGGTGTAGAACTTCATCCCGATCGCCGCGACGTGCGCGCCGAGCTTCATCGCCGGCGGCTCGAACTCGCTGCACGGACGCTTCGCGCCGAACTCCGGGTCCGGCGTGTCGCCGGCGTGGCAGAACGGGAACCCGAAATGGAGGCCGGGCTTGTACGCGCGCAGCAGTTCGTCTGGCGGTACGTTGTCGCCCATCTCGTCGCGGCCGTTCTCGGCGAGCCACAACTCGTGCGTCTGCGGGTGCCAGTCGAAGCCGACGGTGTTGCGGATCCCGCGCGCAAAGATCTCCTGACCGGTGCCGTCGGCTTTCATGCGCGTGATCGTAGCGAACCGCTCGTCTTCCCCGGTGCGGTCGCAGATGTTGCACGGCGCGCCGACGGGCACGTAAAGCATTCCGTCGGGACCGAACGCGAGATATTTCCACCCGTGATGTGTTTCCTTCGGCAGCTTGTCGTTGACAATCACAGGCTGCGGCGGCGACTCCAGCTTCGATTCGATTCCGTCGTATCGAATGACACGCGAGATGTCTCCCACGTAGAGCGCCCCGTCGCGAAACGCGAGCCCGCTGGGCGATGCGAGACCGGTCGCGATCGTGTAGACCTGGTCCGCCTTCTTGTCTCCATCACGGTCGACGACGGCATACACGCGGTGCGCGGTGCGGCTGCCGACGAACAAGGTTCCCTTGTCGCCAAGTGCCATCTGGCGGGCGTTGGGGACCCCGTCCGCATAGAGCTGGATGACGAATCCAGGAGGCAGCTTGATCTGGTCAAGTGGCAGCTTTTGAATAGTTTGCGGCGATATTGCGACGGCAGCGAGAAGGACGGCGGCGGACAGCAATCGAAGCATCTTTTGATCCTATGACAGGTCGCGGTGCTAATTTTTTATCTCTGTGCTATTTTCATAGCACCTTTTGTCCGGATCATCCGTCTAAGGCACTGTCGGAGCGAAATACACGAATGAGCCCACAGCCGCACCTCGATCTCAGCCGCCGCGAGCGGCAGATCATCGACATTCTTTATTCGCAGGGCCGCGCGAGCGCTGCAGAGGTCCAGAGTGCCCTGCCAGACCCGCCGAGCTACTCGGCCGTCAGGGCGATGCTCCGGATCCTCGAAGAGAAGGGACACGTCAGGCACGAGCAGGACGGACCGCGTTATGTCTACCTTCCCACCATCGAGCGCGATAACGCGAAGAAGTCCGCGATGCGGCACATGCTGCAGACGTTCTTCGACGGGTCCGCGTCGCAGGCGATCTCGGCGTTGCTCGACGATCCGCGTGCGAAGTTCTCTGACGCCGAGCTGGACCGTCTCGCGGGGATGATCGACAGGGCACGGAAAGCGGGAGCATGACGATGGCGATTCTCGAGATCCTTCAGAGCTCGTTCAACTGGCTGCCGGTGATCGACATGGTCGTCAAGACGACGCTACTGCTCGCGTGTGCCGCCCTGCTGACGACAGGGTTGCGGCGGAGCAGTGCCGCATCACGCCATCTGATCTGGACGGCGGCGCTGATGGCGGCGCTCGCGCTGCCAGTGCTTTCGCTGACCCTGCCGCGCTGGAACGTGCCCGTCCTCACGCTGTCGGCACCGGACAGGTTCGCGGCGACTCCCGCGGCGTCGATGGATGCTGCGTCGTCGCGCATGGCTGAAACCATCCAGCCACGTCTCGGCGGGTCATCACGTCCGGTGGCCGCAGCGCCGTCGAGCACCCTGCGCAGGTTCTCGCTGCCACAGTTGTCGTGGCCGGCGCTGATCGCGTGTATCTGGGCAGCCGGCGCGCTGATGATCCTGGCGCGCCTCGCGGTCGGCATCGGCGTCGTCCACTGGATGTCGCGGCGGACGGAGATCGTCACCGATGCGCCGTGGCTGGCGCTCGCTCGCGAGATCGCGGCGCAGCTTGGCCTCACGCGTGTGACGTTCCGGCGCAGCCAGCAACCGGCGATGCCGATGGCGTGGGGTGTGTTCCGTCCGTCCGTGCTCATGCCGGCGGATGCCGACGCGTGGCCGCACGAGCGGCTCCGCATCGTCCTTCTGCACGAGCTCGCGCACGTGCGGCGCGCCGACTGCCTCACACACATCCTCGCGCAGACGGCGTGTGCGCTTTACTGGATGAATCCTCTGGCCTGGCTCGCGGCCCGCCGGCTGCGCACCGAGCGCGAGCGCGCGTGCGACGACCTCGTGCTCGCCTGCGGCACGCCGGGCCCCGACTATGCCGATCAACTGCTCGAGATCGCGCGGGCGACGGGCTCGGGCCGTTTCTCGCGAACCGCCGCGGCCGCAAGCCTCGCCATGGCGCATCGCTCACAACTGGAAGGAAGACTCATGTCGATACTCGATCCCTCGATTCCCAGACACAGCGTCAATCGCGTATGGGCCGCCGCGGCCACCACGCTGGCGCTGCTCACCATCGTGCCGCTCGCGTCTCTGCAGCCGTGGGTATACGCGGCGCCGGCAATGATCCCGGCGGAGACGCCGCAGCAACCCGCCGTCGTGCAGAAGGCAGAGACGAAGGTGAGCGTGCAGCAGAAGGTGAACGTGGAGAACGCGGTCGTCAATCAGGAGATCGTTCACGGCGCCGTGCAGGGAGCACTGCAAGGGATCTCGCAGGGAGCGATCCAGGGTATCGCACAGGGAGCGGTGCAGGGCATCACGCAGGGAATCACCCAGGGTGTGACGCAAGGCGTCACTCAGGGCGTCAGCCAGGGTGTTCTTCAGGGCGTCGCGCAGAGCGTCATCCAATCGGTTCCGGGAGCAATTTCCGGAGCGCTCGACAACGCGCTGAACGTCGACCAGTCTTCGAAGGCGGACCCGAAGGTCGTCGCCGCACTCACCGAAGCGCTGAAGGACAGCGACAAGGAAGTGCGTGAATCCGCGATGCACGCGCTCGTGCAGATGCGCGATCCCGGCATCTTCGATCCGCTCGTCCTGGCACTGAAGGATGCCTCGCCGGATGTTCGCGAGAGCGCGGCCTTCGGGCTCGGTCAGCTGCGTGACAAGCGTGCGGTGGCGCCACTCACCGCCGCACTCAAGGATTCAGCGGCAAACGTTCGTGAGCAGGTCGTGTTCGCACTCGGACAGCTCCGCGACCCGGCAGCGGTCGACGGTCTTGCCGCAGCGTTGAAAGACGAGAACGCCGACGTTCGCGAGCAGGCGGCCTTCGCCCTCGGACAGCTGCGCGACGAACGCGCGATCCAGCCGCTCCTCAGCGTGATCAAGGACCCGTCCGACAGCGTCCGTGAGCAGGCCGTCTTCGCGCTCGGGCAGCTGCGCGCGCGTGCCGCGGTCGACCCGCTGATCATCGCGACAAAAGACGCCAACGCCGAGGTGCGTGCGCAGGCGGTCTTCGCGCTCGGGCAGACGCGCGACCCGCGCGCCATCGACGCGCTCACTGCGGCGCTGAAAGACAGCAGCGTGGAAGTGCGGCAGCAGGCCGCGTTCGCCCTCGGGCAGATCTCCCGGTAATCCGGTCGTCTGGCAGCCCCGACGCCTGCTGTGTTCGGAGCTGCCGGAGTCGTAGCGTAGCCCTTCAGGGCTTGTCGTACGCCGGCACGCAACCAACGTTGCCCGACGTCGTTACGTTTGCAGATGCTACGTTTTTAGCAGGAGATGCGCATGTCTCCCGTCGCTGTGTTCTTCCGGACGTTGTCGCGAACGAGCGCACTGTTCCTCGGTGCGGTCTTCGTGTTCCTCCATCCGCCGCTGCAGTGGTCGTCGCCTCAGCCGATGGCGACGACGGAAATTACAGCGATGCGGCCGCAGCACACGATCCAGGAGCTGTCGTCGCAGCTCACGGCGTCGGACCCTGCCGTCCGCGCGCGCGCTGCCTGCGATCTTCGCGAGCGCGGCGACAACGCTGGCGCCGCGATCGACGCACTCATCGCGCTGTTGCCGGATGCGGCGCCGCTCGAGCGCTCGGTCTGCGGACAGAACTGGTGGCGGTGGAATCCGGAGAGCCGGACGACGCCGGGCGAGCAGGCAGCATCGGCACTCGTGTCGATCGGCAGCCGCGCATTCGATCCGCTCGTGCGCACGCTGCGGCATCAATCCTGGATCGCGCGGCGCAATGCGGCCTGGGCGCTCGGCGCGCTCGATGATGTTCGCGCCGTTCAGCCGCTGATCCCTCTGATGAAAGATCCGGAAGCACCGGTGCGTGAACAGACGGCGTGGGCGCTCGGCGCGCTCGACGATCGTGCCGCGGTGCCGGCGATCATCACGGGCCTCAAGGATTCGGATCCGCGCGTGCGGCGTCAGGCCGCGTGGGCCGCCGGCGCGATCGACGATCGCCGTGCCGTGGATCAACTCGTCGCCATTCTGCGAGACAACGATCGTGCCGTGCGCGAGCAGGCGGCATGGGCGCTCGGCTCGATCGGGGACGGCCGCGCGGTCGAGCCGCTGCTTCCGCTGCTCAAGGATCAGGAACCGGCCGTCCGCCGCCAGGCTGCGTGGGCCATCGGGGTGCTGAGCAAGTAAGGGAGGCCGCCGAGCGGCGCCCC
>Ga0247829_10000816_pt1 | contig 13102 bp, 13 predicted proteins | sample 12C_Control_Day4_FD_207765 | JGI IMG/M metagenome (GOLD analysis project Ga0247829, IMG submission 207765) | Soil microbial communities from agricultural site in Penn Yan, New York, United States - 12C_Control_Day4 | ecosystem: Environmental > Terrestrial > Soil > Agricultural land | place... | reverse complement strand
AGGCCGTGGCCGGGGTGTGCGTGGGGTTGCGTGCACGGCGGTCTTTTCATTCCAACCCAATCAGGAGAGGCAAATGAAGTTCGACATCACCTTGCGCAAGAGCGCCATCGCCGCCGTGCTGGGCCTGCTGGCCGCCACGCAGGCTTCCGCCGACGCCTTCATCGCGATCGGTCGGCCCGGCAACTTCACGTTCAGCAGCGCGTCCGGGACGGTCGCCGTGCCGATCGGCGCCGGCGTCTTCCAGACGCCGGCGTTCTTCAACTTCGCGGGCCAGCGGTTCATCGTGAGCTACACCGCCGAGTGCGCGGTGGCCGCGGCGGCCGGCGTGACGTCCACGTGGCTCGACGTGGACGTGCGCGCCGTCAACATCGGCACCGGACAGGTGTTCGTGCTGACGCCGACCGGCGGGACGCTGGACGCGCTGTGCACCTCCAACGGCACGGCAGGCAGCGACGGCTGGCAGATGAACGCGGTGAACGCGATCGGCGGGCCGGGCATGCCGGCAGGCAACTACGTGGTGCAGGTTCGCGCGCGGCTGAGCGGCGCGGGCAGCGGCCACCTCGGCGACACGTCACTGGTGGTCTGGCGCTAGGACGGCGGCGCGGCGCCAAGAGCGCCGCGCCGCCGCCTACGCGCGGCGGCGATCGACCCCGCCCCACGCCAGTCGCAAGGTGTGGGGCACCGCCGAATCGAAACGCTCCGCGCACCGCCGCAGGTAGCGCGCAACGAGCGATGCGCGCTGGGGCTCGAGCCGCTTCACCTGCACCTGCAGCCGAGCGAGCGCCGCGGCCAATTCGATATCGATGGCCTCGGTGACGCTGTCATCGGGCCCCTCATAGCAGCCGGCGTCTTCGGCAGGCACCATGAATTGGGCCGCCACGTCGAGATAGAAGCGGCGGTTGGGGTGCACCACGTGGCAGACCAGGTGGTCGCCGGCGTAGACGCAGGCGTCTTGCGCCGGGCCCACGATCACGACGGTGTCGAGCTCGTGGCGGCCGGTCTGCGCGGTGTCCCGGATGCCGAGCGCGCCCGCGGACCAGACCTGGCCGAACAGAACGATGCTGCAGTCTCGCTCGCGAGGGCGCCGGGGGGGCTGGCCCTGGCGCTGCTGCGTGAGAAGGTCATGGCACAGCGCCTGATGCAAGGCGTGGGCAAGGGCGTGGACGGGATCGCGGTGGAACATGATTTTCTCCCAGGTGGCCGGAGTCGGCGTGCCCACCGCTCCGCAAGGTCATGGTGCAGCGCGCGCGATGCTCGTGCCATCCCTAGTCGATACGGCGGCGAGGGCGGGCGGGGGCTGCACCGCGAGCACCGGCCGGCTGCTCGCAGCGTGCAGCGCGCGCGCCTCGCGGACACGCTCGGCGGCGAGGCGTTTCTCTTCGCCTTCGGGTGAGAAGCAGGCCGCGCCGATCGCAGCAATGATCGCGACCCCGAGCGTGGGCCGTGTGGTGTTCCGGTTCTTCATGAGGGTCGGCAGTGTTCCCGCCCCAGCGGGACACGTGTGGCTGCCGAACGGCGAATATCAATACGATTCCGGCGATGCGAACCGCAGGCCCCGCGATCGGGGGGGCTTGACCTTACCATCGTTGGAACCTTCAACATGCGTTCGTGTCGAACGCTCGAGAAGCTTCCCCATGAGCACCACCGCATCACTGTCTCGGCCCAACGGCATCACGCTCCAGGTCACCGGCATGACCTGCGCATCCTGCGTGTCCCGTGTCGAGAAGGCGCTGCTGAAGGTGGACGGCGTGTCGTCGGCCTCGGTGAACCTCGCGACCGAGAAGGCGACGGTCCAGGCACTCTCAACCGTGCCTGTCGCGGTGCTGAAGGCTGCGGTGGAGAAGGCCGGCTACGCCGCCGCGGAGCTGGCCGAACCGAATGCCGCGCCCGGGGCCCGGCTACCGCCATGGTGGCCCGTCGCGCTCGGCGCGGCGCTGACTTTGCCGCTCGTCGCGCCGATGCTCCTGCAACTGTTCGGCATCGACGTGGTGCTCGATGCCTGGCTGCAGCTGGCGTTGGCCACCCCCGTCCAGTTCTTCCTCGGATGGCGCTTCTATCGCGCCGCCTGGAAGGCCGTGCGCGCCGGGGCCGGCAACATGGATCTTCTCGTGGCGCTGGGCACGTCAGCGGCGTATGGCTTGTCCGTGTACCTGCTGTTCCGGCATGCCGGCCACGGCACGCCGCACCTGTACTTCGAGGCGTCGGCGGCGGTCACCACGCTGGTGCTGCTGGGCAAGTGGCTCGAGGGGCGCGCCAAGCGCCAGACGGCCGACGCGATCCGGGCGCTCAACGCGCTGCGTCCGTCCAGCGCGCGCGTGCTGCGCGACGGCGTCGAGGTGGAGGTGCCGGTCGATCGGGTGAGCGTCGGCGACCTGGTGTTCGTCCGGCCCGGTGACCGCCTCCCGGTCGACGGCGAGGTCGTCGAGGGCAGCAGCCATGTCGACGAGTCGCTCATCACCGGCGAGAGCATGCCGGTCGCCAAGATGCGCGGCCACAGGGTGACCGGCGGCTCGATCAACGCCGAGGGCGCACTGACGGTCCGGACCTCGGCCACCGGCACGGAGACCACGCTCGCGCGGGTGATCCGGATGGTGGAGTCCGCGCAGGCGGCGAAGGCGCCGATACAGCGCATCGTCGACCGCGTGAGCGCCGTCTTCGTGCCCGTGGTGCTCGGCATCGCCCTCATCACGTTCCTCGGATGGATGGGGGCGACGGGCGACGGGGAGCAGGCGCTCATCGCCGCGGTGGCGGTGCTGGTCATCGCGTGCCCGTGTGCGCTGGGCCTCGCCACGCCCACGGCCATCATGGCGGGGACGGGTGTCGCCGCGCGTCACGGCATTCTCATCAAGGATGCGGAGGCGCTCGAGGTGGCCCGTTCGGTGACTGTCGTGGCGTTCGACAAGACCGGCACGCTGACCGAAGGCCGACCGTCGCTGGTGGCCGTGGAACCGGCCGCCGGCATGCGCCGCGACGAGGTGCTGCGCCTCGCGGCCGCGGTCCAGACGACGAGCGCGCATCCGCTCGCGGTCGCGGTGCTCGACCGCGTGCGGGCCGAACGGCTGCCCGTTCCGCAGGCTCGCGAGGCCCGTGCGCTGCCGGGTCGCGGGGTGCAGGCGGCGGTGGGCGGCCAGGTGCTGGCGCTCGCGCAGCAGCCGGCTGCTGCGCGAGCTGGGTGTCGAGGCGGGGCCGCTCGCGCAGCCCGCGCAACGGCTCGAGCACGAGGGCCGGACGATCTCCTGGCTGGTGCGCCTGCAGGGCGATGCCGGGCCAGCGACGCTGCTCGGGCTGCTGGCGTTCGGCGACACCCTCAAGGCGTCGGCCTTCGCGGCCGTGGCGCGGCTGCACGAACTCGGCATCCGGACGGTGATGCTCACCGGTGACAACCGCGGCAGCGCGGAGGCGGTGGCCGGGGCGCTGGGCATCGACGAGGTGCGTGCGCCGGTGCTTCCGGACGAGAAGGCGGCCGTCGTGCAGGAGCTTCGCGCGGCCGGCCACGTGGTCGCGATGGTGGGCGACGGCATCAACGACGCCCCGGCGCTCGCGGCCGCCGACGTGGGCATCGCCATGTCGACCGGCACGGACGTGGCCATGGAGACGGCGGGCATCACGCTGATGCGCGGAGATCCGCGCCTGGTGGCCGACGCGCTCGACGTCTCGCAGCGCACCGTGGCCAAGATCAAGCAGGGACTGTTCTGGGCCTTCGCCTACAACGTGCTCGGCATTCCGCTGGCGGCGTTCGGCATGCTGACGCCGGTGATCGCCGGAGCGGCGATGGCGTTCAGCAGCGTGAGCGTGGTGGCGAACGCGCTGCTGCTGCGCCGCTGGCGCGGGGCGGGCAGGAAGTGAACCCCCCGAAGCGCCTGCGTGCCGCTTCGGCGCCATGGAGAACTGTGATGCAAGCCATGATGAACATCGGCGAGGCCGCCCGGGCCTCGGGCGTCTCGGCGAAGATGATTCGCCACTACGAAAGCGTGGGCCTGTTCCCCGAAGCCGCGAGAACGGACGCCGGGTACCGGCAGTACACCGACCGGGAGATCAACACGCTGCGGTTCATCCGCCGCTCCAGAGACCTCGGCTTCTCGATCGAGCAGATCCGCGAGCTGCTGGGCCTCTGGCAGGACCGCAAGCGCCCGAGTCGCCAAGTGAAGGCGCTGGCGCTCGCCCACGTCCGCGAACTCGACGAGAAGCTGCGGGAGCTCCAGGCCATGAAGGCCACGCTGGAGCACCTCGCGCACTGCTGCCACGGTGATGACCGGCCGGACTGCCCGATCATCGATACGCTGTCGCAATCGCCTGCAGCCCCTGTGCTGATCTGAAATTCGTGAAGCCCCTGCGCATCCTCCTGCTGCTGCTCCTCGTCGTGCTGCTGCCTGCGCGCGGTGCGCTGGCGTCCGCGATGCTGTGTGCGCCGGCCGGTGCGGGAACGCACAGCGAAGCGGCGGCGATGGGTCACCACGCAGGCGGGCAGCACGAGCACCACGACGCCGCCGTTCCCGCTGACGCTTCCTCCTCCGCGTGCGCCTTCAGCCCAGGCCGACAACAAGACGCTCGACGTGCGCAAGCCGTCGGGCGGCCATTCCCATCATTGACCGAGGACACTCCCATGACACTGTCCAAGCGACACGCCGCCCTGGCAGCGCTGTTGGCATGGGCCTGCATCGTGCAAGCGCACGGCGATACGGCCTTCGGTCGGGTCGGCGACCCGGCGAAGGCCACGCGCACGATCCGGGTCGACATGGCCGACACGATGCGGTTCACGCCCGACGACATCACCGCGAAGCGCGGCGAGACGGTCAAGCTCGTCGCCAGGAACAAGGGCAAGGTGCTGCACGAGCTGGTGCTCGGCACGGCGGACGAGCTGAAGAAGCACGCCGAGCTGATGAGAAAGTTCCCGGGCATGGAGCACGAAGAGCCGCACATGACGCACGTGAAGCCGGGCCGCACGGGCGAGATCGTGCGCCGCCTCGACAAGGCGCAAGGCAAGATGACGCTCCGGCGCGGGCCGCTCCCGAGCCTGGCGATGCCCGCGATGACGATGGTCTTCAAGGTGGCCGACTCGAAGATGCTCGACGGGCTCAAGGAAGGCGACAAGGTGCGGTTCGCGGCGGACCGGGTGGACGGCACGATCACGGTGACGGCGATCGAGGTGGTGCGATGACGCCGGTGCGTGCGGGCACCCCGCTGCGGATCGACTTCGTGTCGGACGTCGCCTGCCCCTGGTGCGCCGTGGGGCTGCACGCGCTCGAACGCGCGCTCGAGCGCCTGGACGGCGAGGTGCAGGTCGAGCTGCACTTCCAGCCGTTCGAGCTCAACCCGGACATGCCGCCCGAGGGGGCGGACGCGGGCGTGTACCTGTCGCGCAAGTACGGCACGACGCCGCAGCAGCAGTCCGCCGCGCGGCAGCGCATCCGTGCACGCGGCGCGGACGTGGGCTTCGAGTTCGGAGAGCGCCGGCACGTGTGGAACACCTTCGACGCGCATCGCCTCCTGTACTGGGCGGGGCTGCACGCGGGCCAGCGCGCGCTGAAGCACGCGTTGCTCTCGGCCTATCACACGCGCGGCGAGAACCCGGCCTCGCGTGACGTGCTGGTGGCCGCTGCGGCGGCTGCCGGGCTGAACGCAAAGGAGGCGTCCCGCGTGTTCGACAGCGGCGCGTTCGGCCCGGAAGTGCGGGAGCGCGAACGGCACTGGCAGGAGCTCGGCATCCACGCCGTTCCGGCCGTGATCATCGACGAGAAGCACCTGATCGCGGGCGGGCAGCCGCCCGAGGTGTTCGAGCAGGCCCTGAGGCAGATCGCGGCGCTGCGCGCGAGGGACGAGGCCTGACGGAAGCCGGCGAGCCGTTCAGTCCAGCGGCCACGGCATCGACTTCGGCAGCGTCATCGCGGGCGTGGGCGCCGGCGCGGCATGGTCCGCGGCAGCCTCCACCGCACGCCACCACGGCGTGACGTCGGGCCCGTGCGCGGGCTCCACCGGTTCTCCGAGGCGCGGCATCAGCAGCTGGGCGCCCTTGGCGGGCGCGAGCGCGAGCAGCGTCTCCGCGGGCTCGTCCCACGCATGCATCGCCAGCGCGAAGGTGCCCCAGTGCACGGGCAGGAACGCGCCGCCGCCCAGCAACGACAGCGCTTCGAGGGCGTTCCCGGGGCCGAGGTGGATGTCGCCCCACGAAGGATGGAAGGCGCCCACCTCGAGCATGACGAGATCGAACGGGCCGAGCCGTTCGCGAATGGCGGCGTACTCGGTGGTGAGCCCGGTGTCGCCGCTGAAGAACACCCGATGGCGGGCGGAGCGGATGACGAGGGACGACCACAGCGTGGCATTGCGATCCTTCAGGCCGCGGCCGGAGAAGTGCTGCGACGGCGCGGCCGTGATCGTGAGGTCGGCGTTCGGGAGCGTGTGCGATTCCCACCAGTCGAGCTCGGTGATGCGGTGCTCCGGAACGCCCCACGCCTGGAGGTGCGCGCCCACGCCCAGCGAGGTGACGAACGGCACCTCCTGGCGCGCCAGCTCGCGGATCGTCGGGTAGTCCAGGTGGTCGTAGTGATCGTGCGAGACGAGCACCGCGTCCACGGGCGGCAGCGCGCGCAACGCCACCGGCACCGGCTGGAACCGCTTCGGCCCCGCGATCTGCGAAGGCGACGCGCGCGGCCCCCAGACGGGATCGGTCAGCACACGCACGCCATCGATCTCGACGAGCACGGTCGAATGCCCGAGCCAGGTCGCGCGCAGGCCGGTGCCCGGCGGCGCGCGCCAACCCTCGCGAGGGTCCATCGACGGCAGCGGGCCGCGCGGCACGCGGCGGTTGCCGCCGCACAGGAAATCGCTCAACGTCGGCTTCTCGGCCGTGGCGTCGCGCAGGCCGGGCAGCACGGGATGCACGTTGCGGAAGCCGTCGCCGGCCCACATCGGCGAGGCTTTCATGCGCTCCAGGCGCAAACCTTCGGCGCGCTTGCCCAGTGACTTGATCATGGTGCGAGTGTGCCAGCGTGCCATTCCTGCCGGAGAATCCGTGCCCGCGCCCCGCTTGGAGGGCGATCACGCCACCTCTCATGCACCCCTCTTTCAGTCGGCTCGCGCCGACCGCCGTCGTTGCTGCCTTGTCCACGATGGCAACGGCTCAGACCTCGAATTCCGCAACCTCCTCGCACACCATCACCATCACCGGCACGCGCGAGAAGCGCCTGCTCTCCGACACGCCCGAGTCGGTCGGCATCATCAGCGAGCAGGACATCAAGCTCACCGGGCCCATGCACCCGCAGCAGATCCTGGGACAGATTCCCGGCGTCGCCGTCGGCGTCACGAACGGCGAGGGCCACACCACCGCCATCCGCCAGCCGTTCACGACCGGCCCGCTCTACCTCTATCTCGAGGACGGCGTCCCGACGCGCGCCACCGGGTTCTTCAACCACAACGCGCTGTACGAGGTGAACATCCCCGCGGCCGGTCGCGTGGAGGTCGTTCGCGGGCCCGGCACGGCCCTGTATGGCTCCGACGCCATCGGCGGGATGGTGAACGTGCTGACACGCACGCCGTCCGGCGATCCCGAGGGCTCGATGTCGGGCGAGATCGGCAGCTTCGGGTGGCGCCGGCTGCTGCTGGACGGCAGCACCGCGGTCGGGGAAGGTGCGATGCGCGGGGCCCTCAACCTCACCCGCACCGACGGCTGGCGCGACGCGACCGGCTACGAGCGGCAAAGCGGCAATCTGCGCTGGGACACCGGCTTCGGAGGCACGACCGTCAAGACGATCCTCGGCGTCACGCACATCGACCAGCAGACCGGAGCGAACTCGCCGCTGACCGAGCCGGACTACCGGGACCATCCGACGAAGAACAACATGCCGATCGCGTTCCGGAAGGTGCAGGCGGCGCGGCTGTCCACCGAGATCGAGCGCGAAGCCGGGCCGTCGCTGACCACGATCACGCCCTACCTGCGCTACAACGCGATGGACTTGAACGGCACGTTCAACCTGGCCTTCGATCCACGCATCGAGCGCAGCGAGGTGCGTTCGGTCGGCTTCCTGGCCAAGTGGCGCCACGACTTCGCCGGCGCGATGCGCCCGCGGGTGATCGTCGGGATGGACGTGGATCACAGCCCGGGCGAGCGCCAGGAGGACGGCCTCACGCTCACGCGCGAGGGCACCGGTGCGAACACCGTCTACACCGACTACGCCGTGGGCAACCGCATCTACGACTACGAGGTCACCTTCGACAGCGTGTCGCCCTACGTCCACGCCGAGCTGGCGCCGCTTCCGCCGTTGCGATTGACCGCCGGGCTGCGTTGGGACCGCATCCGCTACGACATGCGCAACCGGATCGCCGCGGCCTCGACCACCCAGGCCCCGCGGATCTACGGCCAGATCCCGCAAGCCACCGTCGACTTCGAGCGGCTCAGTCCGAAGCTGGGCGCCACCTGGGCGTTGGATGCAGACACCAGCCTCTACGCTTCGTTCAACCACGGCTTCCGCACGCCCTCGGAAAGTCAGCTGTTCCGCGCCGGCGCGGGCGCCACGCCCGAGGAGGCGCAGGCGCGCGCGCAACTCGCGCTGCGCCTCGAGCCCATCAAGGCGAGGCAGATCGAACTGGGCGTGCGCGGCGAAGCGGCCCGCTGGACCTACGACGCGGTCATCTACCACCTGGAGAAGCGCGACGACCTCGTGAGCCAGCGTGACCTGGCGACCAACGTGACGACCAGCGTGAACGCCGGCAAGACGCGCCACCGCGGCATCGAGGTCGGCCTCGGAACCGCATTCGCCGTCGCGTGGCGCCTCGACGCTGCGCTGTCCTATGCGAAGCACACCTATGTCGAGTGGGTCACGGCGAACGCGGACTTCTCCGGCAACGAAATCGAAGCCGCGCCGCGCGTGCTGGCGAACACCCGCCTGACATGGACGCCGCGCGACGGATCGTCGGTGCAACTGGAATGGACGCGCATCGGCTCGTACTGGCTCGAGGCCGGCAACTCGGCGGCCTTCGGCAAGTATCCCGGCCACGACGTGTTCAACCTGCGCGCGTCGCACCGCGTCGCACCGCACGTGTCGGTGTTCGGCCGCATCATGAACCTGGCCGACAAGCGCCATGCCGACAGCGCCTCGGTGTCGTCGAACACCCCGGTGTACTCGCCGGCCTTGCCGCGTGCGTACTACGCGGGACTGGAGGGATCATGGTGAAGCGAGGGCTGGCCGTCTTCCTCTTCGCTGCATGGCTGGCATCGGCGCTGCCGGCGCAGGCTCAGGCTCCGTCGAAGCATGCCGGCGGCCACGGGCGCGGCCGACCGGCGGCCTCGCTGGCCATCGGTGCCGCCTTCGCGCCGTCGGGCGAGCTGTGGATCGTGGGCCTCGATGCCGAGCAGCGCCTCGTCGTGCAGACCAGCGCGGACGACGGCAAGAGGTGGTCGCCGCCGCGCCCGCTGGACACGCACGGCGACACGCCGGCGGCCGACGCCGAAGCGCGCCCCAAGATCGCTTTCCATCCACAGGGCCGCTTCGTCGTCGTCACCTACACGCAGCCCCTCGGCAGGCCCTACACCGGGACGATCCGGATGTTGCGGTCGGACGATGGCGGCCGCACGTTCTCGGCGCCCTTCACCGTGCACCGCGACCGGCAGACCATCACGCACCGGTTCGATGCCGTGGCGTTCGACGCGAAAGGCACGCTGCACACGCTGTGGGTCGACAAGCGCGATGCGGAGGCGTCGCTTGCCGGCGGCCGCAGCGACTACCGCGGCGCGGCGATCTACCGCAACGAGTCCACGGACGGCGGGCTGACCTTCGGCCGCGACCTGAAGCTCTCGGACCACAGCTGCGAGTGCTGCCGCATCGCGCTGGCGCCCTCCCCGGACGGCGGCCTCGTCGCGCTGTGGCGCCACGTCTACGCGCCGAACCAGCGTGACCACGCCTTCGCGCCGGTGGACACGACGAGCGTCGATCGCGATCCGGTGCGCGCCACGTTCGACCGGTGGGCGCTCGATGCCTGTCCGCACCATGGGCCGGCGCTGGCCGCGGCGCGCGGCGGCGGCTACCACGCCGTGTGGTTCGGCGAGCGCGACGGCGTTGCGGCCGTGCGCTACGCACGCCTGTCCGCGGCGGGCCGGCCGCAAGGCGAGCCGATCGCCCTGCCGGACAGCGCCGCCGAGCATGCCGACGTGCTGAGCGCCGGCCCGCGTGTCGCGGTGGTCTGGCGCAGCTTCGATGGCCAGGGCACGCGCTGGCGCGCATGGCTGTCGCAGGACGGTGGCCTGAACTTTGCGCTGCGCGAACTCGGCCGCACGGACGGCGAGAACGACCACCCGCGGCTGGTGCGCCGAAACCAGGAAGTGTTTACGCTGTGGCGAACGACGAAGGGGGTGCAGGTTGAACGCTTGTTTCCGTAGCCTGGCCGCGGCGCTCGCCGCCGGCGCGGCCCTGGGCTGCGAGGCGGCGCCGCTGCAGGTCGAGGCCTTCGACGCGCAGGCCTGGCAGGCGCTGCAAGCGTCCGCGCGCAAGGCCACGGCCGTCGTGTTCACGGCCACCGACTGCGCCTACTGCCCCGCGGTGCTGCAGCGGCTGGCGGACGAGATCCGGCAGCGCAAGCTGGACGCAGAGCTCGTGGCCGTGGTGATGGACGTCGCCCCGGGCCAGGACGATGCCCGGCTGCTGGACGACCCGCACCATCGCGACGTCGACCGGCTCCTCGCATTCTCGGGCCAGGGGGTTGCGCTGCGCCACGCGGTGAACCCGGCGTGGCGCGGCGTCACGCCCTACGTCGTCTTCCTTGCCAAGGGCGCCGCGCCGAAGTGGGTGACGGGGCCGCCCTCGCCACAAGCCGTGAACCAATGGGCCGCCGCCGCCCGCTGATGCGTTCAGCGCTCCGGCAGCGAGACCGATCGGAACGAGCGCCACAGCACGAGGTCATAGCCGATCTTGAGCAGCCCGCAGAGCACCAGCGGCAGGGCGAGCCAGCCGGCCGCGAACAATGCACCGCCTGGCGCGGGACTCAGAGCCGCGGCCAGGCTGCGCGGCACGGCGGTGAGGCTGGCGGCGGCGGGCCGCTCCTGCGGCGTGACGACTGCCATGACGTACGCCGTGCGCGTCGGCACGTCCATCTGGGACAGCGCGCTGCGCACGAAGAGCAGCGCGAGCGCCATCGTCCTTCGGCAGTTCACCGGACCAGCGATGCACCTCCGCCGGGTCGCACCAGCGGGCGCCCGGGATCATCGATCTCCTTCAGCGCATGAGAGTGACCGCCAGCCCCGCCAGCGCGCTGGCGCCGAGCAGCGGCAGCACGCCGACCTTGAACCGGAACAGCGCGACCGCGGCGCTGGCCGCGATGAGGGCCGACACCGCGTCGAACGGGCCCGCGAAGCCTCGGGGCCACAGCACGTGCCAGGCGAAGAACAGCGCGAGGTTGACGATCACCCCGACCACGGCCGCGGTGATGGCCGACAGCGGCGCCGTGAAGCCCAGCTTGCCGTGCGTGGCCTCCACGGCCGGGCCGCCGGCCAGGATGAAGACGAACGACGGCAGGAACGTGAAGAAGGTGACCACGGTGGCCGCCAGCGCCCCGCCGGCAAAGAGCGCATCGGGGCCGGCCACCTGCTTCAGCCAGCCGCCGACGAATCCGACGAATGCCACGACCATGATCAGCGGCCCCGGCGTGCTCTCGCCGAGCGCCAAGCCGTCGATCATCTGCGGGCCCGTGAGCCACTGGTGCTGCTCCACGGCACCCTGGTAGACGTAGGGCAGCACCGCATAGGCACCGCCGAAGGTCATCAATGCCGCCTTCGAGAAGAACCAGCCCATCTGGGTGAGCGTCGCCTGCCAGCCGTGCGCGGCGACGAGTGCCGCCATCGCCACGGCCCACAGGCCGACGCCTGTGCCGACGACACGCGCGAAGTGTGCGCGCGAGAAGCGTGCGTGCGCGGGCGGGGGCGTGTCGTCGTCGATCAAGGCAGGGCCATATTTCTGCTTCGCGCTGCCGTGGCCGCCACCGATCGTGAACACGGCGGGCCAGCGCCGGGCACCGAAGTGGCCGACCAGCCCCGCGGCGGCCACGATGGCGGGGAACGGCGTGTCGAACGCGAAGATCGCGACGAACGACGCCGCCGCGATGCCCCACATCCAGTGGTTCTTCAGGGCCCGCGTGCCGATGCGGTGCGCCGCGTGCAGCACCAGCGCGGTGACCGCGGGCTTGATGCCGTAGAAGATGCCCGCGACCAGCGGCACGTCGCCGAAGCGCAGATAGATCCAGGAGAGCGCCACGAGGATGAACAGCGACGGCAGCACGAACAGCGCGCCCGCCACGATGCCGCCCCGCGTGCGATGCATCAGCCATCCGATGTAGGTGGCCAGCTGCTGCGCTTCGGGCCCCGGCAGCAGCATGCAGTAGTTGAGCGCGTGCAGGAACCGGTTCTCGCTGATCCAGCGACGCCGCTCGACCAGCTCGGTGTGCATGATCGCGATCTGCCCGGCCGGGCCGCCGAAGCTGATGAACCCGAGCTTCAGCCAGAAGCGGAAGGCCTCGCCGAAGCTGACGGCGGCGGGGCAGGTGGGCGCATCGGCGTGGGCTGGCGTTGCGGCGGCTACGGTCGTGGTCATGCTGCAACTCCTGGCGCGGCGTAGAGGGCGTCGAACACAAGGGCGGCGGCGGCGCTCAGATCGTCGTCGCCGGCATGCACTTCCCTCAGGCCCGCGAGCACGGCTTCGAGGCCGGGGGCCTCGGGCGCCGGAATGCCCCCGACATCGAGGTAGTGCACGGCCCGGGCGATGCGCTGCAGCCGCGGATCGACTTCCAGCCCGAAGCTGGCCGCGATCACCTCGAAGCTGACGCGCGCACCGACGTGCGTGAAGCGGGCGCCGTCGTAGTCGAAGCCGAGCGCGCCGCGCGGCGCCGGCGTGGCGCCCGCGGGGTCGTCCAGCCAGAGGAACGTTGCGTCCGGATCGATGAGGCGCCGGATGAGCCAGGCGCAGGCGAGCCGGTCCACCCACGGGCGCTTGCGTGTCGCCCAGCGCTTGCCGCGAAAGCGCCTCGCGTCCAGGCGCTCGATGCCGTGCGCCGGCTGGACGGCCGGCTCGCCCTTGGAGAAACGCGCATCGAGGGCGGCCCGCAGGGCCTGCAGATCGGCTTC
>Ga0247829_10000813_pt1 | contig 13114 bp, 9 predicted proteins | sample 12C_Control_Day4_FD_207765 | JGI IMG/M metagenome (GOLD analysis project Ga0247829, IMG submission 207765) | Soil microbial communities from agricultural site in Penn Yan, New York, United States - 12C_Control_Day4 | ecosystem: Environmental > Terrestrial > Soil > Agricultural land | place: USA... | reverse complement strand
GCTCGGACCTCGTCGGCACGTCCATCTCGTGCTGGAGAACGACCACAATGCCGCGCGCTATCTGAGGCGCGATGGCGATGGTCGGCCGCGGCTCTACTCGGCGCAATGGAACGACGACTATCATCACGCCATGCATGTGGCGCTCACCGGCGAAGGCGGCGGCTATTACGGGGACTATGCGACGGGTGCCGTCCGCCATCTCGCGCGCACCCTGGCCGAGGGCTTCGCCTATCAGGGCGAGCCGTCGCGCTTCCGCAAGGACACTCCGCGCGGCGAGCCGAGCCGGGACCTGCCGCCGCCGGCCTTCGTGAACTTTCTGCAGAACCACGACCAGATCGGCAACCGCGCCTTCGGCGAGCGCCTGTCCGCGCTCTGCGCGCGCAATGCGGCAGCCGCATCGGCCGCGATCCTGCTGCTGGCCCCGCATGTCCCGCTCCTCTTCATGGGCGAGGAATGGGACGCGCCCGAGCCTTTCTCCTTCTTCTGCGATTTCTCGGGCGAGCTGGCCGATCTCGTGCGCGAGGGTCGGCGGCGCGAGTTCGCGGAATTCCCCGCCTTCGCCGATCCGGCGATGCGCGCGCGCATCCCCGATCCGACCGCGCCGGCCACATTCGAGAGCGCGATCCTGGATTGGAGCCGCATCGACGAGCCGCTGCACCGCGAGCGGCTGGATCTCTACCGCACGCTGCTCCATCTGCGCGCCAGCGAGATCGCGCCGCGCCTTGCCGGCATGCGCGACGGCGCCGCGACGGTTGAGGAGCTGGGCGAACGCCATATCGGCGTGAGCTGGCGTTTGGGCGATGGTGCCACCCTGACGCTCGACGCCAACCTCTCGGCAGACGCGGAGCGGCATGTCCGGTCCCGGCGGCGAGAGGGTCGCGTGCTCTTCGAAAGCGAACCCGGGCTTGCGGCCAGGCTCGCCGCAGGCTCCATGCCCGCCTGGTCGGTGCTATGGACGATCGCGGATCCGGAGGTCTGACCCAATCCCCGCTGCATCGGCTGGCCTCGCAGGCCGGGCTTGATCGCCGCTATGTGGATGCCCTCGGCACGCAGCGGGAGGTCTCGGACGATAGGCTGCGCGCGCTCCTGGCAGCGCTCGGCTTTCCGGCGGCCACCGAGCAGGAGTTGGAGGGAAGCCTCAAGCGCTGCGAGGAGGCGCGCTGGCGCCGCCCGCTGGAGCCGGTCCAGGTGCTGTTGCGCACGGCCTTGCCGGCGCGTATTCCCATCACTCTGCCCCAAGGGACCGAGCGCCTGCGCTGGCGCCTGGAGGAGGAGTCCGGCGCCGCACATGAGGGCAAGGCCGGCTGGACGAGCCTCCCCCTGCTGGATCAGCGCCTCCTCGACGACCGGCCGCTGGAGCGAAGGCGGCTCGATCTGGAGCTCGACCTTCCCGAGGGGTATCACCGCCTGGTTCTGGAGGAGCCCCGTGCGGAGCTGCGCCTGGTGGTCGCGCCGCCGCGCTGCCACCTGCCGCCCGCCCTGGACGAATCGGGCGAAGCCTGGGGCATCGCCGTCCAGCTCTATGGCTTGCGGGGTCGCACTGACTGGGGCATCGGCGATTTCGGCACGCTCGCCGAGTTCGCCGAGACCGCGGCGGGACTTGGCGCGCATCTGATCGGCCTCAACCCCTTGCATGCGCTGTTCCCGTCGGATCCCTCGAAGTTCAGCCCCTATTCCCCCTCCAGCCGCGAGCGGCTGAACGTCCTCTATGTCGACGTGACCGCCATCCCGGAGTTCGAGGAGAGCCGCGAGGCGCAGCGGCGGCTCTCCGATCCCGCCTTCCAGGCGCGGCTCGACGCGCTGCGCTCGGCTGAGTGGGTGGATTATCCCGGCGTAGCGGCCGCCAAGCGCGAGCTGCTGGAGCTGCTCTGGCAGAGCTTCGTCGATCGTCATCTCGACCAGCCGGGCTCCGAACCTGGCCGCGCCTTCGCCGACTTTCTCGAGCGCCAGGGCCAAAGCTTGCAGGAATTCGCGCTGTTCGAGGCCTTGGCCGAGCATTTCGCCGAGATCGGCGTCGGCGCCTATTGGGGCCACTGGCCGGAGCCCTATCGCGACCCGAAATCCGAGGAGGTCGCCTGCTTCGCCGAGGAGCGGCGCGGCCGCGTGCTGTTCTCTGCCTGGCTGCAATGGCAGGCGGACCGGCAGCTCGCCGAGGCCGCCGAAGCGTGCCGACGCGCGGGCATGCCGATCGGGCTCTATGCCGATCTCGCCGTCGGCGTCGATGCCGGGGGAGCGGAGGCCTGGGGCGATCCCGAGCTCCTGGTGCGCGAGGCGCATGCCGGCGCGCCGCCCGATCTCTGGAACATGCTGGGCCAGGATTGGGGGCTGCCGCCCTGGAACCCGTTCGCCCTGCGCCAGCGCGCCTATCAGCCTTTCATCGATCTCTTGCGCGCGAACATGCGGCACGCTTCGGCGCTGCGGCTTGACCACATCATGGCGTTGATGCGGCTCTATTGGGTTCCGGCCGGGGAGCGCGCCGACCAAGGCGCCTATGTCGCCTACCCGCTCGACGACCTCCTTGCGATCCTGGCGTTGGAGAGCCGCCGCAACAGCTGCATGGTGGTGGGCGAGGCGCTCGGCACCGTGCCGCCGGGCTTCGCCGGACGGCTAGAGGATATGGGCGTGCTGTCCTACCGCCTGCTTTACTTCGAGCGCGGCTCCGAAGGCGAGTATCTGCCCCCTGCGGCCTATCCCCGCGCCAGCATGGTCGCCGTGACCACCCATGACCTGGCGACGCTGCCCGGTTTCTGGAGCGGGCGCGACCTCGACATCAAGTCCGAGCTGAACCTGTTCCCCGACGAGGATAAGAAAAGGCAGGCCTTCGAGGAGCGCGCGCGCGACCGCCGTCTGCTGGTGGAGGCCTTGGAGCGGGAAGGGGTGCTTGGCCCTGCGGCTGCGTCACGCGCCGCAGCCAGCAAGGACGCACCGCCCGAGCTCACCGAGGCGGCGTACCGGTTCCTCGGACGCTCGCGCGCGCGGCTCCTGGCCGTGCAGATCGATGACGCGCTCGGCCTCGTCGAGCAGGCGAACCTGCCGGGCACAACGGACGAGCACCCCAACTGGCGGAGGCGGCTGCCCGTCGCCGTCGACGAGCTCGACCGGCAACCCTTGCTCGGCCGCATCGCCGGACGGCTCCGGCGCCTCAGGCCGTGGTCGCCGACATCCGCCGCAGGCGAGCGGGTTGCGCTTCTGCCGCCCGCGCCGGCAGCCGTTCCGCGCGCAACCTATCGGCTGCAGCTAGGTCGCGACTTCGACTTCCGTCGGGCGACGGAGCTGATCCCCTATCTGGACCGGCTTGGCATCAGCCACGCCTATTGCTCCTCCTATCTCAAGGCCCGGTCCGGCAGCGCGCACGGCTACGACATCGTCGACCACAACCGGCTCAATTCCGAGATCGGAGATGAGGCGGCATTCGAAGGGTTTGTGGCGGAGTTGCGCCGGCACGGCATGAGTCAGGTGCTCGACATCATTCCCAACCATATGGGCGTCGGCCGCGCCGACAATCCGTGGTGGCTCGACGTCCTGGAATGGGGCCGCGCCTCGCCTTACGCCGCGTTCTTCGACATCGATTGGGAACGCGAAAAGCCGGAGCTGAAGGGGAAGGTGCTGCTGGCGTTGCTGGGCGACCAGTATGGCGCGGTGTTGACCTCGGGCCAGCTCGCGCTGCGCTTCGATCCCGACGAGGGCTCTTTCTCCGCCTGGTATTTCGAGCACCGTTTTCCGATCTGGCCGCGCTATTACGGGCGCATCCTTGAGCGCCGCGCGGCGCAGGCACGGCGCGAGGGCGCGGCGCCGGACTCCGCGCTGTCGGAGCTGGACACGGTGCTGGAGGAGCTGCGCGCGCTTGCCCCGGGGGACGGAAGCCTCCGCGCCGGCCGCCGCCAGCGCGAGCGCGGCAATGCCGTCAAGGCGCGGCTCGCGAGGCTGGTGCGCGCACAGGCGGAATTGCTGCCCGTGCTGGAGCGGGCTGCCGCGGAGTTCAACGGCATACCGGGCGAGCCGCGCAGCTTCAACCCGCTGCATCGGCTTCTGGAGCGCCAGCATTATCGCCTCGCCTTCTGGCGCGTCGCGGCCGACGAGATCAACTACCGCCGCTTCTTCGACATCGACGACCTGGCCGGCATCCGCATCGAGCTGCCCGAGCTGTTCCAGGCGACGCACCGGCAGGTGTTGCGCTGGCTGGCCGAGGGCAAGCTCTCGGGGCTGCGCATCGACCATATCGACGGGCTCTACGACCCCGCGCAGTATGTCGAGCGCCTGCAGCGGCGCGCGCGGCAGATCCTCGGCGGCGAGGATGGGCGGCAGGCCCTGTATGTGGTGGTCGAGAAGATCCTCGCCGCCCATGAGCGCATGCGCGACTGGCCGGTCGCGGGCACCACCGGCTACGACTTCCTCAACCTGGTGAACGGCCTGTTCGTCGACGGGCGCGGGGAGGGGGCGCTCGACCGGCTCTATCGCCGCTTCACCGGCCGCGAGCAGGACCTGGACCAGGTCCTCCACCAGGCGAAGGTCCAGGTCACCCGCAATCACCTCGCCAGCGAGCTGGAGGTGCTGGCGCGCGACCTCGACCGCGTCGCCGAGGCGAGCTGGATGAGCCGGGACTACACCACCAACGGTCTGCGCGAGGCCTTACGCGAGATCGCCGCCGCCTTTCCGGTCTATCGCACCTATGTGCGTCCGGGCACGATCGATGCGGAGGACCGGCGCGACATCGACTGGGCGGTCGCGCAGGCGCGGGCGCGGTCAACGGCGCCGGACCGCAGCGTGTTCGAATTCATTCACGGTGTGCTGACCGGCGATGCCGAGGCGGGTCCCGGCCACACTTATACTCGGCGCGAGTTGGCGCGGTTCGCCATGCGGTTCCAGCAATATACCGGCCCCGCCATGGCCAAGGGCCTCGAGGACACCGCCTTCTACCGGTACAACCGGCTGCTCTCGCTGAATGAAGTCGGCGGCGATCCGCGGCGGTTCGGCGTCACGGCGGCCGCCTTCCATCACCTCATGGGCGAGCGTGCGGCGCGCTGGCCGCACACCATGCTGGCGACCGCGACGCACGACACCAAGCGCGGCGAGGATTTGCGTGCCCGACTGAATCTGCTTTCGGAGCTGCCGGATGACTGGCGCACGCGGGTGCGGCGGTGGGCAAAGCTGAACCAGCGCCGCAAGACGTTGCTGGACGGCGTTCCGGCCCCGAACGCCAATGACGAGTACCATCTCTACCAAATCCTGCTCGGCTCCTGGCCCCTGGAGCTGAGCTGGCCGGACCCGATCGAGGAGGGGCCCCTCGCCGCCTATCGCGAACGGATCGAGGGCTATGCGGTCAAGGCGCTGCGGGAGGCCAAGGAGACGACGAGCTGGGCCGTGCCGAACGAGCCTTACGAGCGGGCGATGCTCGATTTTGTCGGCCGGCTTCTCGACGCCACGCGCCGCAACGTGTTCCTCGAGGATTTCCGCCCCTTTGCCGCGAAGATCGCCGCGCTTGGCATGGTCAACGGGCTCGCCCAGAAAGCCGTGACGCTCGCAGCGCCGGGGGTGCCGGACATCTATCAGGGCACCGAATTGTGGGATTTCAGTCTGGTCGATCCCGACAATCGCCGGCCCGTCGATTACGCCCTGCGGCAGCGGCTCCTGGAGGGGCTTCCCGCGATGGACGGCCCCGGCTCCGCCGAGGCCGTGCGCGCGCTGTATGACGAGTGGGCGAACGGGGCGGTGAAGCTGCATCTGGTCCGGCGCATGCTGGAGCTGCGGGCGCGACACGAGCTGCTGTTCAAGGAGGGCTCCTATCTGTCGCTCGAGAGCGCCGGCACGCGCGCCGAGGCGCTGTTCGCCTTCGCCCGCCGACGGGGAGAGGAGGGACCGACGCTGATCCTCGCGGTGCCGCGCCTGGCAGCGAGCCTGTGGTCGGACGAGCCGCCGCCCACCGGGCAGGCGAATTGGGGCGACACGGGCCTCATCCTGCCGCCCGAGCTTGCGCGCGCGGGGGTGAACTGGCTGACCGGCGAGGCGATCCAACCGACCGCGCGCGGGGAGCTGGCCATATTCACCGCCGCCGAGCTGTTCCGCACCCTCCCGGTCGCGGCGATCCTGGTCTAGCCTCAGCCGCCATGAAGCCGGCCATCCGCGAGGAGACCGCTGCCGACCGCCTCGCGGTGCGCGAGGTGATGACCGCCGCCTTCGGGAGCGCGGCCGAAGCGGACCTCGTGGACCGCCTCCGCGCGGACGGCGATGTCGCGATCGCCTTGGTCGCGGCTGAGGGCGGGCGGATCGTCGGCCAGATTCTGTTCTCGCCCCTGCGGGCGCCGTTCCGCGCTCTGGCCCTCGCGCCGGTGGCGGTCCTGCCCGAACGCCAGCGCCAGGGCATCGGCTCGGCGCTCATCGAAGCCGGGCTGGCCCGCGCCACGGCCGCGGGGTGGGAAGGCGCCTTCGTTCTGGGCGAGCCTGCTTTCTATGGCAGGTTCGGGTTCGAAGCGGGCCTGGCCGCAGGTTTCCAGTCGCCCTATGGGGGACCTTATCTGCTGGCGCGGGCGCTGGCGGGACCCCTGCCCGCACGGTCCGGGCGGATCGATCATGCCGCCGCCTTCGCCGCGCTGAGCTGATCTCCCTTTGCGCGCGCTTCCGGGCGCTCTTGGCAAACCCGCCCGGGCTGAGGCATGGTGCTGCCGATTTCGGCGGGCCCTTCTGTCCGGCCGCCGGCAAAGCCTGATCAGGGGAGGGCGATCCGCCGATGAAAATCGCGGTGCTGAAGGAGCGTCGGCCCGAGGAGACGCGGGTCGCGGCTTCGCCCGACACGGTCAAGAAGCTGATCCAGCTCGGCGCGGCCGTGTCGGTCGAGACCGGCGCGGGGGTGTTCGCGTCCTTCTCCGACGCGGCCTACGAGTCGGCCGGCGCCAGCATCGCTCCCGATTTCGCGACGGCGCTCGCCAATGCCGACATCGTGCTCAAGGTGCAGCGGCCGCTGGCGGGCGAGGATGGCGCGCCCGACGAGCTCGGCGCCATGAAGCAGGGCGCGGTGCTGGTCGGGATCTTGAACCCGCATTCCGACCGCGCCCTGATCGACGGCTATGCCCGGCGCGGCCTCACCGCCTTCGCCATGGAGTTCCTGCCGCGGATCACCCGCGCGCAGACCATGGACGTGCTCTCCTCGCAGGCCAATCTCGCCGGATATCGCGCGGTGCTGGAGGCGGCGCATGAGTTCGGCCGCGCCTTCCCGATGATGATGACGGCGGCCGGCACGGTCGCGCCCGCGCGCGTCGTCGTGCTGGGCGCCGGGGTCGCGGGGTTGCAGGCGATCGCCACGGCGCGCCGGCTGGGCGCGGTGGTCTCCGCCTTCGACGTGCGGCGCGCGGCCAAGGAGCAGGTGGAGAGCCTCGGCGCCAGCTTCATCGAGGTGGACGACGCGGTCGATGCCGAGACCAAGGCCGGCTATGCGCGCGAGATGGACGAGGCCTATCGCAAGAAGCAGGAAGCCAGGCTTGCGGAGGTCCTGAAGAAGCAGGACATCGCCATCTGCACCGCGCTCATCCCCGGCCGCCCGGCGCCGCGCCTGATCACCGAGGCGATGGTGCGCGACATGAAGCCCGGCGCGGTCATCGTCGACCTCGCGGTGGAGCAGGGCGGCAATTGCGAGCTGTCGGAGCTGGGCAAGGTCGTGACCCGGCACAATGTGCGCATCGTCGGCTATCCGAACCTGCCGGGCCGCATCCCGGTCGATGCGAGCCATCTCTATGCCCGCAACCTGCTCAGCTTCCTCTCGCTCCTCATCGACAAGGAGACGAAGGGGCTGAAGATCGATTGGACCGACGAGATCGTCGCCGCAACCGTGCTGACCCGCGACAACCGCATCGTTCATCCGGCGCTGGGCGGCTGAGGAGTTTCGAGAATGGATCCCGAGGACATCTCCGAACGCGCCCAAACGCTGGCGGACGAGGCCGAGCGGCTGTCCGAAGCCGCCGAGGGGCTCGCCAGCGACGCCACGCGCATGGTCATCGAGACGAGCCAGGCCCATGGCCTCGATCCGCTGGTGTTCGGGATCACCGTGCTCGTGCTGGCGGTGTTCGTCGGCTACTACGTGGTCTGGCGGGTGACGCCGGCGCTGCACTCGCCGCTGATGGCGGTCACCAACGCGATCTCCAGCGTGATCATCGTGGGCGCGCTGATCGCCGCCGGGCCCGCCGATCTCAGCGCCGCGAAGATCCTCGGCTTCCTGGCCGTGATCCTCGCCTCGGTCAACATCTTCGGCGGCTTCATCGTCACGCAGCGCATGCTGCAGATGTTCCGCAGGAAGCAGCGCTGATGGGCGGGAAGGGGACCTGAAACATGAGCGAGACCCTGACCGCCCTGGCTTACCTCGTTGCGGCCATCTGCTTCATCATGGCCCTGAGGGGTCTGTCGAGCCCCGAGACCTCGCGCGCCGGCAACATCTACGGCATGGTCGGCATGGCGATCGCCATCGCCACCACCCTGCTGCTGCCGGAGGTGGAGAGCTATTGGCTGATCATCCTCGGCATCGCCATCGGCGGGGCGATCGGCACGGCGATCGCGCTGCGCATTCAGATGACCGCGCTACCGCAGCTTGTCGCCGCCTTCCACAGCCTCGTCGGCATGGCGGCGGTGTTCGTCGCCTCCGCCGCGTTCCTCTATCCCGAGGCCTACGGGATCGGCGTCGAAGGCGACATCCGGCGCGCCAGCCTCGTCGAGATGAGCCTCGGCACCGCGATCGGCGCCATCACCTTCTCGGGCTCGGTCGTGGCGTTCGCCAAGCTGCAGGGGCTGGTCAGTGGCAAGCCGCTGGTCTTCCCCGGTCAGCATCTGCTCAACGCCGCGCTCGGCATCCTCCTGATCGCGCTGATCGTCTGGTTCGTGGCCGACCAGCCGCCGGCGGCCTTCTGGCTGCTGACGCTGCTTGCCTTCGCGCTCGGTTTCCTCATCATCGTGCCGATCGGCGGGGCCGACATGCCGGTCGTCATCTCGATGCTGAACTCCTATTCCGGCTGGGCGGCCTGCGGCATCGGCTTCACGCTCGAGAACAGCCTCCTGATCATCACCGGCGCGCTGGTCGGGTCGTCCGGCGCGATCCTCAGCTACATCATGTGCAAGGGGATGAACCGCTCGATCTTCAACGTCATCCTCGGCGGCTTCGGCACCGAGGGCGGCGCGGTCGCGGTGGGCGCCTCCAATCGGTCGGTCAAGAGCGGCAGCGCCGAGGACGCGGCGTTCCTGATGAAGAACGCGCGCAAAGTGATCATCGTCCCCGGCTACGGCATGGCGGTGGCGCAGGCGCAGCACGCCCTGCGCGAGATGGCCGACCTCCTCAAGCATGAGGGCGTCGAGGTCAAATACGCGATCCACCCGGTCGCGGGCCGCATGCCGGGGCACATGAACGTGCTCCTGGCCGAGGCCAACGTGCCCTATGACGAGGTGTTCGAGCTCGAGGACATCAACCGCGAATTCTCCACATCCGACGTCGCCTTCGTGATCGGCGCCAACGACGTGACCAACCCCGCCGCAAAGACCGACAAATCGAGCCCGATCTACGGCATGCCGATCTTGGACGTGGAGAACGCCAAGACGGTGCTGTTCGTGAAGCGCTCGATGGCCTCGGGCTATGCGGGCGTCGAGAACGAACTGTTCTTCCGCGACAACACCATGATGCTGTTCGGCGACGCCAAGAAGATGTGCGAGGAGATCGTCAAGGGGTTCTGACGGCCGCCAGCTCGCCCCGGGCGCGGCTCGGCAGGCCGTCACGGCATATTGAGTTTTCCGCGGTCTCGCTTCAGCATGGGCCCTCTGGGGCCGGAACTGGTTGAGGGGGTACTCCGACAGAGTTTCACGCACTGAACGGCCGTATGGCCGAGGTGTCCCATGAAGCTCCGGCGCTCGACCATTCTGGCCCTCGCCCCGTTGGCGCTCGCGCCGGGCTGCGCCCTGCCGCCGCAAGCCGCGCCGGCCCCCAGAGCCGCCATCACCGCGGCCGGCGCCGGGCTGGGCTTTGCCGTCGAATATGTAAAGCCTGAGGACTTCCGCGATCCCGGCGGCGCCACCCGGACCTTCTTCCCGGTGAAGTTCGTCTGCGGCGAGGCGCGGGCCGGCGATTCGCTGGCGCCGGCCGTGTACACAACCAGCGTCAACGTCGTCAGCCTGACGAAATTCAAGACCAGGGTCGGCTGGCAGTTCATCGTCGTTCCGAAGACCGTCGTCGGCGCGGCCGCGGAGCTGCGGTCCTACGGCACGGTGGAGATGGATTGCGCGTTCATCCTCGCCAATCTGGTTGCGGCGGGGGTGAGCGTCGGTTCCTTCGTCGAGGGGTTCCTGCTGATCGAAGCGCTCGACCGCACCACCGTGCGCGTGGTCGCGGTCTATTCCGCGCTGCACAAGCAGCTGCATGGCGACCCGCTCCCCGATCTCGTGCCAGTCGAGACCGAGGAGAAATTCTGCAAGCGAGACGCCGAGGGCCGGCTGATCGTCACCATCGGCAACGAGGGCGATGGAACCGCGGTGCCCAGCTTCGCAAGCATCGCTTTCGCCAACCACGCCCCAGTCCCGCGATCGACGCCGGCGATCGGACCGGGCGGTCAAGTGGACCTCGCGCCGGTCGAGATCCCGATCGAAGGCGAGGGCATCATTACCTTCACGATCGACGCCGACACGGACGGGGAGGCGCTTGAATCCGACGAGTTCAACAATGCCGCCATCGGCACATGCACCATCATCAACTAGATCGGCGCGCGCCGGCGGCCTGAAGGATCGCGGAGGTCGGAACGTGCACGAGGACCGGGGCGCCAGGGCGCCGGCCGCTTTGCGGGAGCGACCATGAGCCATCCCATCCAGATCATCCTGACCCGGCAGCTTGCCGGGTACCTCAACGTCCCGCTGTTCCTGGTCGACCCGGAAGGGCACCTGCTCTTCTACAATGAGCCGGCCGAGACCATTCTTGGCCGCCGCTTCGAGGAAACCGGCGCGATGTCCGCGGACGAATGGTCGTCCGCCTTCGTTCCGCTCGACGAGGACCGGCAGCCCCTTCCGCCCGAGAAGGTTCCGCTCAGAATTTGCCTTGCTCGCCAGCGCCCGGTCTATAGGCGCATTTTCATCCACGGCCTTGATGGCGTATTGCGCCATGTCGAGGTGGCCTCGATCCCAATCACCGGGTTGCAAGGCGAGTTCCTCGGCGCCGCGGCGCTGTTCTGGGAGATCTCGGAGTGATGCGCGTCAAGCTCTGGGGCACCCGCGGATCGATGGCAACGCCGGGCGCGGATACCGCCCGATACGGCGGCAACACATCGACGGTCGAGGTGCGCGGCGAGGACGGCACGGTGCTGGTGCTCGACGCGGGCACCGGCATGCGCAAGCTCGGAGTGGAGATCGGCCCCGAGACCCGCCGCATCGACATCCTCCTCACCCATCTGCATCTGGACCATATCCAGGGGCTGGGCTTCTTCGGCCCGCTCTACGACCCTGAGATCGACATTCACATCTGGGGACCGGCGAGCAGCACGCTCTCGCTGGCCAGCCGCTTGTCGCGCTATCTCTCCCCGCCGCTGTTTCCGGTGCATCTGCGCGATTTGCCGCGCGTCACCTGCCACCATGTTCCCTGCCCGTCCTTCGAGATCGGTCCTTTCCGCATCGACACCGCGCTCGTCTGCCATCCGGGGCCGACCGTGGGCTACCGCATCGAGGCGGAGGAGGGCTCAGCCGTCTTCCTTCCCGATCACGAGCCCGCGCTTGCCCTTCACCGGGGTGAATGGCCTGCCTCGGATTGGATCTCGGGATACGGTCTCGCGGCCGGCGCGGATCTGCTGATCCACGATTCGCAATACACCGACGAGGAATATGCCCGCTGCATCGGATGGGGGCACAGCTCCTATCGCCATGCGTTCGAGTTTGCATCTCGCGCCGGCGTCAAAAAACTCGTTCCCTTCCACCACGATCCCTGGCACGAGGACGAGACCTTGGACGGCATGCTCGAGGCGGCCGTCCGGCAGTTCGCTCGGTCCTATGCGGTGTCCGCCGGGCTGGAGGGCGCGATTTTCGAGCTGCCCAGCCCTTGAGGTGGGCCGAGAGACGGCGTGAGGCGCCGTCAGAGCCAGCCCGCCTTGCGGAAGCGGTGGAAGAGGGCCGCGCACACGGCCAGAATCAGCCCCAGCACGACCGGATAGCCGAACCGCCACTGCAGCTCGGGCATGGAGCTGAAATTCATGCCATAGATGCCCGCGACCGCGGTCGGGACCGCGAGGATCGCCGCCCAGCCCGCCAGCTTCTTCATCACCTCGTTCTGGCGGAAGGAGGCGAGGAGAAGATTCACCTCCACCGCCGAGGCCAGCGTGTCGCGCAGGGATTCGATTCCCTCCTTGATGCGGATGGCATGGTCGGCGATGTCGCGGAAATAGGGATGGGTGCCCGGCTCGATGCCCGGCACATCGGCGCGGGTGATGCGGCTGCAGATCTCGACCAGCGGCGCCACCCGGCGATGCAGATCCATCAGCTCGCGCCGCGTGTCGAAGATCTGCTGCACAGCCGATGAATCGAGCGGGCCGGAGAACAGCTTGCGCTCGATCTCCTCGACGGTCCCCTCCAGCGCCTCCAGCACCGGCTTATAGTGGTCGACGATGAAGTCGACGAGCGCATAGATCACGAAGCCCTCGCCCCGGCGCAGCTCCTCCGGCAGCGCCTCGCACCGCATGCGCACGTCGCTGTAGGTGAGCGAGGGGCCGTGCCGGACCGTCACCACATAGCCGCGCCCGGCGAAGATGTGCGTCTCGCCGAAGACGACATGCGCGCCCTCGAGCTGGGCGGTATGGACGACGATGAAGATGCCGTCGCCATAGACCTCGAGCTTCGGGCGCTGATGGGCGTTGAGCGCGTCCTCGATCGCGAGATCATGCAGCCGGAAGGCCCTTTGGACCTTGCGCATGGTCTCGTCGTCGGGCTCGTGCAGCCCGATCCAGACGAACCGCCCGGGAGCGGTTTCGGCAGACGAAAGCGCGTCGATGTCGATCTCGCGGAGGCGCCGGCCATGCTCGTAGCTGGCGCTGTTGACCACCATGCCCATGTCGTGGCCTCCGTCGTATCCTCAGGCCGATAATAGCATGCCTTGCACACCCACCGGCTACGCCAGGAG
>Ga0247829_10000812_pt1 | contig 13122 bp, 10 predicted proteins | sample 12C_Control_Day4_FD_207765 | JGI IMG/M metagenome (GOLD analysis project Ga0247829, IMG submission 207765) | Soil microbial communities from agricultural site in Penn Yan, New York, United States - 12C_Control_Day4 | ecosystem: Environmental > Terrestrial > Soil > Agricultural land | place... | reverse complement strand
TCTGAAAGGCCGGCCGTTCGCTCCCAAGGGCGTGGAGTGGGAAAACGCGGCCGCGTACTGGCGCACGCTGAGAAGCGACCCGGATGCGAAATTCGACCGCGAGGTCACGCTCGATGCGCGCGAGATCAAGCCGCACGTCACGTGGGGCACCTCGCCCGAGATGGTCGTCGCGGTGGACGACGCGGTGCCCGACCCGGACAGGGAGAAGGACAGCCTGCGCCGCGAAGGCATGGAGCGCGCGCTGAAGTACATGGGGCTCGAGCCGCGCACGCCGATCACCGACATCCGCATCGACAAGGTGTTCATCGGCTCGTGCACCAATTCGCGCATCGAGGATCTCCGCGCTGCGGCCGCAGTCGTCAAAGGAAGAAAGAAGGCTTCCTCGGTACGGCTGGCGCTGGTGGTGCCCGGCTCCGGCGTGGTGAAGCAGCAGGCCGAGCGCGAGGGCCTCGATCGGCTGTTCCGCGACGCCGGCTTCGAATGGCGCGAGCCGGGCTGCTCGATGTGCCTGGGCATGAACCCCGACCGGCTTGAAGCGGGCGAGCGCTGCGCCTCGACCTCGAACCGCAACTTCGAAGGCCGCCAGGGCCCGGGCGGGCGCACCCACCTCGTCAGTCCCGCCATGGCCGCCGCCGCAGCGATCGCAGGGCACTTTGTGGATATAAGAAAATGGACAAGTTCACCCTCCTGAACGGGCTGGTCGCGCCGCTCGATCGCGCCAACGTCGACACCGACCAGATCATCCCCAAGCAGTACCTCTCGTCGATCAAGCGCACCGGATTCGGCCAGGGCCTGTTCGCCGACTGGCGCAAGGATCCCGGCTTCGTGCTCAACCAGCCGCGCTACAAGGGCGCCAGCATCCTGCTCGGGCGCAAGAACTTCGGCTGCGGCTCCTCGCGCGAGCATGCGCCCTGGGCGCTCATGGACTTCGGCTTTCGCTGCGTGATCGCGCCTTCGTTCGCCGACATCTTCCACACCAACTCGTTCAAGAACGGGCTTCTTCCGGTCGAGCTGCGCGAGGACGAAGTCGATCGCCTGTTCCACGAGTGCAACGCATTTCCCGGATTTCGTCTGGTCGTCGACCTGGAGCGGCAATCGGTCTCGACCACCAACGGCGAAGCATCCTTTCACTTCGAGATCGACCCGTTCCGCAAGTATTGCCTGGTGAACGGCCTCGACGAGATCGGGCTCACGCTGCGCCACGCGGACAAGATCCGCGCGTTCGAGGCGCAGCGCAAGGCGCAGCACCCCTGGTATTTCTGATTCCCCGAGCCGACATGAAGATCGCGGTTCTGCCCGGTGACGGCATCGGGCCGGAGATCATTGCGCAGGCCACGCAGGTCTTGCGAAAGCTGAATCTCTCCATCGAAACCAAAGAAGCGCCCGTGGGAGGCGCCGGCTACGAGGCGAGCGGCGATCCGCTGCCGGCTGCCACCTTGTCGCTCGCGAAAGCGGCCGACGCGGTTCTTTTCGGCGCGGTCGGCGATGCGCGCTACGACGCTCTGGAGCGCGCCAAGCGGCCCGAGCAGGCGATCCTCGGGCTGCGCAGGGAGCTCGGCCTCTTCGCCAACCTGCGCCCGGCGCAGGTGCATCCCGAGCTCGCCGGGGCCTCGGCGCTGAAGCCCGAGGTGATCGCCGGGCTCGACATCCTCATCGTGCGCGAGCTCACCGGGGATATCTACTTTGGCCAGCCACGGGGGATCAGGGACGTGAGCGGGACAAGGGAAGGCTTCGACACCATGCGCTACAGCGAGCCCGAGATCCGCCGCATCGCCCGAGTCGGGTTCGAGGCGGCCCGCAGGCGCTCCCGCCGGCTGTGCTCGGTGGACAAGGCGAACGTCCTCGAGACTTCACAGCTGTGGAGAGAAATCCTGACCTCCGAGGCGCGCGCCTTTCCGGATGTTGAATTAACCCATATGTACGTCGACAACTGCGCGATGCAGCTGGTGCGCAACCCGAAGCAGTTCGACGTCATCGTGACCGGCAACCTGTTCGGGGACATCCTCTCCGACGAAGCCTCGATGCTCACGGGCTCGATCGGCATGCTGCCCTCGGCCTCGCTCGACGAGCGCGGCAAGGGCCTCTACGAGCCGATCCACGGCAGCGCTCCCGACATCGCCGGCAAGGGCGTCGCCAACCCTCTCGCGACGATCCTTTCGGCGGCGATGATGCTGCGCTACTCGTTGAGCGAGCCCGCCGCGGCGGACCGGATCGAGCACGCCGTGCGAAAGGTCCTGCGGGCGGGGCTGCGCACGGCCGATATCCACACGGCCGGCACGCGCCGGGTCGGCACCGCGGAAATGGGCGCGGCGGTGCTCGAGGCGCTTTAGACTATCGCCATGGTGAGAGCAGGGATCATCGGCTGGCGCGGCATGGTGGGCTCGGTCCTCGTGCAGCGCATGCGCGAGGAGCGCGACTTCGATCAGCTCGAGCCGGTGTTCTTCTCCACTTCGCAGGCGGGCGGCAAGGGCCCCGACATCGGCAAGCCCACCGAGCCGGTGAGGAACGCCCTGGACGTGGCCGAGCTGAAGAAGCTTCCGGTGCTCATCTCCTGCCAGGGCGGCGACTACACGAACGAGATCTACCCCAGGCTGCGGCGCGAAGGCTGGAAGGGCTACTGGATCGACGCCGCGAGCGCCCTGCGCATGAACGACGATGCGCTGATCATCCTCGACCCGGTCAACATGCCGCTGATCGAGGCTGCGGTGGCGAAAGGCGTGAAGGACTTCATCGGCGGCAACTGCACGGTGAGCCTCATGCTCATGGCCACCGCGGGCCTCTTCGAGCACGACGAGATCGAGTGGCTGACGAGCATGACCTACCAGGCGGCCTCGGGCCAGGGCGCGGCGGCGATGCGCGAGCTGGTCGAGCAGATGACGGCCATCGGCCAGGGCGCAAGGGAGCTGCTCGCCGATCCCGCCTCGGCGATCCTCGACATCGATCGCTCGGTGAGCGGCTCGATCCGCTCCGGCTCGCTGCCGAAGGAGAGCATCGGCTATCCGCTCGCCGGAAGCCTTCTGCCCTGGATCGACAAGGACCTCGGCAACGGGCAGAGCCGGGAGGAATGGAAGGCGCAGGCGGAAGGCAACAAGATCCTCGGGCGCACCGGCAACGGCCGCGCGCCGGTCCCGATGGACGGCGTATGCGTGCGGGTGGGGGCGATGCGCTGCCACAGCCAGGCGCTCACCATCAAGCTGCGGCGGGCGCTGCCGCTCGACGAGGTCGAGGACATGCTCGCGGAAGCGAACGACTGGGTCAAAGTGGTACCCAACCGCAAGGAAGAAACTCTCGCCGCGCTGACCCCGGCGGCCGTGACCGGCAAGCTGGCCGTCCCGGTCGGCCGCCTGCGTAAGCTGCCGATGGGACAGGACTTTTTGTCGGCCTTCACGGTCGGCGACCAGCTGCTTTGGGGGGCCGCCGAGCCCTTGCGGCGCATGTTAAGAATCCTTCTGGAGTCAGGCCTGAGGCATTAAGCCGGAAGAGTAATTCTTTAAGTTGCGGTCGTAAGGCCATGATGTTAAGGTAGTTGGTCCACCTAAGAAGACCAAAGTAGTGCGAACTAAGGCGAACTAAGGGACGGGGGCACAGTGAGGACAATCAGCGTAGCGATCTTGGCAGCCGTGCTGGGGCTGACGGCGCCGTTTGCCGCCCTGGCCGCAGGCCTTGGCCGCTTGAGCGTCCTCTCCAACCTCGGCGCGGCGCTCAACGCCGAAATCGAGATCGTCTCGCTCCAGCCGGGCGAAGAAGACAGCCTCAACGCACGCGTCGCCTCCGCCCAAGCTTTCCGCGAAGCCGGCATCGAGCCCACGGCGGCGTTGCGCACCATTCGCTTCGCGGTGGCGCGGCGCGACGGCCGGCCGGTGCTGCGCGTCACGTCGGCGGCGCCGATCAACGAGCCCTTCGTCGACCTGCTGGTCGAGCTCGAGTGGCCCGGCGGGCGCCTGGTGCGCGAATACACCCTGCTTTTCGACCCGCCCGAGTACAAGACCCCGCAAGCGATCGCCGCTGTGCCGGAGAAGCCGGCGGCGCTCACGGCGCAACCGCTGCCTCCGCTCGAGGCCAAGCCGCAAGCCCAGCCGCAGGCGCCGTTCGAGGTAAGAAATGATGGCACGGCGCTCGCGCCCGTGCAGGACTCGACGCCGCTCGCGCAGGCCGAGGCGCCAGCAGAGAGGCCGGCTGCGAACCCGGCTTCCGAGAGGCCGGCTGGAGCAAGCGCCGCGGCTTCGGGCACCTATGAAGTGAAGCGCGGCGATACGCTGGGAGAGATCGCGCGCGCCAACCTGGCGCCGGGCGTGAGCCTCAACCAGATGATGATCGCGCTCTATCGCGCCAACCAGGACGCGTTCCTGCGCGAGAACATCAACCTCGTGCGCGCGGGGCGCGCGCTCAACATTCCCGGCGCCGACACCGTGAGCAGCATCGAAGTCGAGGAGGCGAACCGCCTGGTGCAGTCGCACCGGACCGAATGGGAAGACTATCGCAGCCGCCTCGCGGCCCAGCCCGCGCGCGCGGAAGCCGCTTCGGGCCGGCGCGCCGTCACGGGCAAGATCGAAGCGAAACCGGAGGCAACCCCGCCCGGCGCGGGCGAGGACCGTGTGCGCCTGTCGAAGGCCGATGCCGCGAAGCCCGGCGCGTCCTCGCGCGCCGCGCGCGCCGACGACGCCACCGCGCGCGAGCGAGCGCTCCAGGAAGCGCAATCGCGCGTCACCGATCTCGAGAAGAACGTAGCCGACCTGCAGAAGCTGCTCGAGCTCAAGAACCAGCAGCTCGCCGAGATGGAAAAGAAGGCCGCCGCGGCGAAGCCTGCGCCGCCGGTTGTTGCAGAGGCTCCGAAACCGGCCGCGGCGCCCGCCCCAGCGGTGGAAGCGAAGAAGGCTGACACTGCGCCTGCCGTTGCACCCTTGCCCGAGGCCAAAAAGGCCGAGGCGCCCAAGCCCAGGCCCAAGGCGGCGCCTCCACCGCCGCCGCCGAGCCTGCTCGACGAATTCCTCGACAACCCGATCGCCCTCGCGGGCGCAGGCGCGGTGCTGGTGCTGCTGCTCGGCTATGGACTGTGGTCGTGGCGACGCAAGCGGGCCAACCAGGCCAAGTTCTCGGACAGCGTGCTGGGCAGCGGTACTGCGCCGTCTTTCAAAGAGCCGGGTGGCTCCATTTCGGGCGCGAGCTCGCAGGCTTCCGTGAGCCAGGCCTCCGGCATGGAAGCCGAGGAGGTCGACCCGATCGCCGAGGCGGACGTCTACATGGCGTACGGCCGCGATGCGCAGGCCGAAGAGATCCTGAGAGAAGCGCTGCAGAGGGATCCGAACCGCACGCCGGTCCACGCCAAGCTTCTGGAGATCTACGCCAAGCGCAACGACACGAGGTCGTTCGAGAGTAGCGCCCTCAAGCTGAAGAGCCTGACGAACGGCAGCGGGCCGGATTGGGACAAGGCGGCGGCGCTCGGACGCTCCATCGATCCCGCCAACGCGCTCTATGGCGGCGGTGCGGGTGCGCCGGGCATGGCGAGTCCCGCCGCGGCAGCGGCATTCGCCGGCGCGGCGGCGGCTGCGCCGGCGATCGACTTCGACATCGGCGGGGGCACGTCGCCGGGCATGGACAGCACCGATATCCAGTTCGACGACCAGCCGAAGCCCGTGATGCCCTCGAGCATCGACTTCGACCTCGGCGCGGGCACTTCCCCGCAGAGCGCGAACGCGTCGGATCCCGACGCCACCCTCGCGGCCATCGACTTCGACCTCGACGCGGGTGGCGCGGAGAAGAAAACCGCGGCACCGGCGATGGCCGCCGCCGAGTCGCCGGCGAGCGCCAGTGGGCTCGATTTCGACCTGAACCTCGACCTCGGCGACCAGGGCGCCTCGCCGGAGAGATCGATTCCCGCGATGGACCTTTCGTCGATCAGCCTCGACCTGGGCTCGACCACCGGCGAGGCGGCCGGCGCGGCGTCAAGCAACGACCCGAAGTGGCAGGAGGTCGCGACCAAGCTCGACCTCGCCAAGGCCTACGAGGAAATGGGCGACAAGGACGGCGCGCGCGAGCTGCTCGGCGAGGTGATGAAGGACGGCGACGCCACGCAGAAGGGGCAGGCCGAGCAGCTGCTCAGCAAGTTGGGGTAAAAATCGGGGTCAGAGCCCAATTTCCGGCGGCGCATCGCTGAAGGAAATTGGGCTCTGACCCCGATTTTATGTCCCGCATCGCGCTCGGAATCGAATACGACGGCAGCCGCTTCCTCGGCTGGCAGACCCAGCCCGGCGGCGGCGCGGTGCAGGACGCGCTCGAGCCGGCGCTCGCCGCGATCGCCGGCGCGCCGGTCGGCGTAACCGCCGCCGGACGGACCGACCGCGGCGTGCACGCCCGCCTCCAGGTCGTTCACTTCGACACCGACGCGGAGCGCCCCGCGAGCGCCTGGGTGCGCGGAGTCAACGCGCTGCTGCCCGATTCGGTCGCGGTGCTGTGGTCCCGCGAGGTCGCCGGCGACTTCCACGCACGCTACAGCGCCGTGTCGCGAACCTACCGCTACGAGCTCCTGAACCGCGGCGTGCGCCCGGCGCTCGCCGCGACGCACGTCGGCTGGTTTCATCTGCCGCTGGAGCTCGGAAAGATGCAGCAAGCGGCGGCGCATCTCCTCGGCGAGCACGACTTCTCGGCGTTCCGCTCTTCCGAGTGCCAGGCGAGGACGCCGGTCCGCACGCTGCACGCGCTCGACATCGTCGCCCGCGGCGAGCGCATCGACTTCATCCTGCGCGCGAACGCCTTCCTGCATCGCATGGTGCGTAACATCGTCGGTACTCTGGTCTACGTCGGAAAGGGCAAGCACCCGCCCTCGTGGGTGGGGGAGGTGCTGGACTCGAGAAGCCGGAGCGAGGCGGCGCCGACCTTCGGCCCGCAGGGCCTTTATCTGGAGAAGATCCAGTACGATGCCCGGTGGGGACTGCCCCAGTGAGAACGCGCATCAAGATTTGTGGAATCACGCGCGCCCAGGACGCGTGCGCCGCGGCGCAGGCCGGCGCGGACGCGATCGGCCTGGTGTTCTACCCGCCGAGCCCGCGCTACCTCTCGAGCGAGCGCGCGGTGGAGATTCGCGATGCGCTGGGGCCGTTCGTCCAGACCGTGGCGCTGTTCGTCAATCCGGATGCCGCGCAGGTGGCACAGGTGCTCCAGCGCGTGCGCCCTGCGATGCTGCAGTTCCACGGCGAGGAGACGCCGGAATTCTGCGCGCAGTTCGGCATGCCCTTCGTCAAGGCCTGCAGGGTGAGGCCCGGCATCGATGCGCTAGAATACCTGCGGCCTTTTTCCCGCGCCGCGGCGTGGCTCTTCGACAGCCATGTCCCGGAGTACGGCGGGGTGGGCGAGCCCTTCGACTGGTCGCTGCTTCCGGCCACGCGGGAGCGCCCGGTGATCCTGTCGGGCGGGCTCGCGCGAGGAAACGTCGCCGCGGCGGTGCGCCGGGTGCGGCCCTGGGGAGTGGACGTGTCGAGCGGCGTCGAATCGGCGAAGGGCGTCAAGGACGCCGCGAAGATCGCGGCCTTCATCGCGGAGGTCAGGAATGCGGATGTATGACTTGCCCGATGCGCGCGGGCATTTCGGCCCCTACGGCGGCGTGTTCGTCGCGGAAACCCTCACCGCGGCGCTCGACGAGCTGCGCGCCGCCTACGAGCGTGCGCGCAAGGATCCGGCGTTCCAGGCCGAGTTCAAGTACGAGCTTAAGCACTACGTGGGGCGCCCGAGCCCGGTCTATCTTGCGAAAAGATTGACGGAAAAGTGCGGCGGCGCCCGCATCTACATCAAGCGCGAGGACCTGAACCACACCGGCGCCCACAAGATCAACAACACCATCGGCCAGGCGCTGCTCGCCCGCGACATGAAGAAGCCGCGCGTCATCGCCGAGACCGGAGCCGGCATGCACGGCGTCGCCACCGCGACGGTCGCGGCGCGCTATGGCATGGAGTGTGTCGTCTACATGGGCGTGGACGACGTGAAGCGCCAGGCGGCCAACGTGCACCGCATGGGTGTGCTCGGCGCGAAAGTGGTGGGGGTGGAGTCCGGCTCGCGCACGCTGAAGGACGCGCTCAACGAGGCGATGCGCGACTGGGTCACCAACGTAGACACTACCTTCTACATCATTGGCACCGTCGCCGGTCCTCACCCGTACCCCATGATGGTGCGCGACTTCCAGTCGGTGATCGGGGAAGAGAGCATCGTGCAGATGCAGGAGCTCGCCGGTCGGCAGCCCGATGCCGTGATCGCCTGCGTCGGCGGCGGCTCCAATGCAATGGGGATTTTCTACCCGTACATCCCGCACGCCGGTGTGAGATTGATCGGAGTGGAAGCCGCCGGAGAAGGTCTGGAGACGGGGAAGCACGCCGCATCGCTGTGCGCCGGCAAGCCCGGCGTTCTGCACGGCAACCGCACCTACCTCCTGCAGGACGCGAACGGCCAGATCACCGAAACGCACTCGGTGTCCGCAGGCCTCGACTATCCCGGGGTCGGCCCGGAGCACGCCTGGCTGAAGGACAGCAAGCGCGCCGAATATGTGGCGGTGACCGACGACGAGGCCCTGGCGGCGTTTCACGAGCTGTGCCGCAGCGAGGGCATCATCCCGGCGCTCGAATCCGCGCACGCCGTGGCGCAGGCGATGAAAATGGCGCCGTCGATGCCGAAGGACGCGATCCTTCTCGTCAACCTCTCCGGCCGCGGCGACAAGGACATGCACACCGTCGCCGAGCGTTCGGGGAAGAAGCTTTGATGTCGCGGATCCAGGGCCGCTTCGAGGCGCTCGCCAAGGCTAAGCGCAAGGCCCTCATCCCGTACATCACTGCCGGCGATCCGCATCCGTCGCTCACCGTGCCGCTCATGCGAGCACTGGTGGAGTCGGGCTCCGATATCCTCGAGCTCGGCGTGCCGTTCTCCGATCCGATGGCCGACGGTCCGGTGATCCAGCGTTCGGGCGAGCGCGCGCTCAAGCACGGCATCGGCTTGGCCGATGTTCTCGAGCTTGTCACCGAGTTCAGAAAATCGGACAGCGTGACGCCGGTCGTGCTGATGGGGTATGCCAATCCGATCGAGGCGATGGGCATCGAAAGGTTCGCCGCCGCGGCGAAAGCGGCGGGCATCGACGGCGTGATCGTCGTCGACTATCCACCCGAGGAATGCCTCGACTTCTCCGCCCTGATGAAGCGCAACGGCGTCGATCCGATCTTCCTTCTCGCGCCGACCTCGACGAAGAAGCGCATCGATGAAGTGGCGAGGAGCGGCAGCGGTTACCTCTACTATGTGTCGCTGCGTGGCGTAACCGGCGCTTCGAACATCGATTTTTCCGAGATCACCAACAAGATACCGGCCATCCGCGCGGCCACGCGGATGCCGATCGGCGTCGGGTTCGGCATCCGCGACGCGGAGTCGGCGCGCCGCGTCGCCGAGAGCGCCGACGCCGTGGTCATCGGCAGCCGCATCATCCAGGAGATCGAGGCCGCCGGCGCCGAGCAGGCGGTTGCCAGGGTGAAGGCCTTTCTGAAACCGATCCGGCAGGCACTCGACGCGTGACCCGCCAAACCGAAATCAGGGACAGACCACGTTTTTCTTTCCGGTCTGCGCCGCGGGAAAACGTGGTCTGTCCCTGTTTTGGTGTGGGAACGGAGGTTCGGTAGATGAGCTGGTTGCAGAAGCTTCTGCCGCCGAAGATCCAGCGGACCGGCGCCGCAAAGAAGACCGTGCCCGAGGGGCTGTGGACCAAGTGCGCCGCGTGCGACGCCGTGCTCTACAGCACCGACCTCGAGAAGAACCTCAACGTCTGCCCCAAGTGCGGCCATCACGAGCGCCTCGGCGCGCGGCCGCGCCTCGACGCGCTGCTCGACCCGGACGGGCGCTTCGAGATCGGCGCCGAGGTGCTGCCGGTCGACACGCTCAAGTTCAAGGATTCGCGCCGCTACACCGAGCGCCTTGCCGACGCGCAGGAGCAGACCGCCGAGAGCGATGCCCTGGTGGTGATGCAGGGCTCGGTCAAGGCCCTCGGCGTGGTGTGCGCGGCGTTCGAGTTCGACTTCATGGGCGGCTCGATGGGCTCGGTGGTCGGAGAGCGCTTCGTGCGCGGCGTGCGCGTGGCGATCGAGCAGAAGCTGCCGTTCGTCTGCGTGACCGCCTCGGGCGGCGCGCGCATGCAGGAAGGGCTGCTCTCGCTCGCCCAGATGGCGAAGACCACGGCGGCGCTCACCGACCTTGCCGAGCGGCGCCTGCCTTTCGTCTCGATCCTGTCGGATCCGACCATGGGCGGCGTGTCGGCGAGCTTCGCGATGATCGGCGACGTCGTGATCGCCGAGCCGAAGGCGCTGATCGGCTTCGCCGGGCCGCGCGTCATCGAGCAGACGGTTCGCCAGAAGCTGCCGGAGGGCTTTCAGCGCGCCGAGTTCCTGCTCGAGAAGGGCGCCATCGACATGATCGTCGACCGCCGGCAGCTGCGCGACAGGCTGCACTCGGTCCTCAGCCTCCTCAGGGGAATGCCGGCCGACAGCGCCGCGTGAGCCTGCTCGCCGAGGTCGTACGCACGTCGACGCAGGTGGCCGCGACCGCGAGCCGCCTCGAGAAAACCCGCCTCATCGCCGCGTGCCTGAAGCGGCTCGATCCGGAGGAAATCGGGATCGCGCTGCCCTATCTCTCCGGCGACACGCGCCAGGGCAGGCTCGCGCTCGGCTACGCCACGCTGCAGCCGGCGCTCGGCTCGCCCTCCGGCGCGCCCCTCCTGCAACTCGCCGAGGTGGACGCTGCTTTCTCCGAGCTGAAGAACACCAAAGGCAGAGGCTCGGCCGCGCACCGCAGCCTCCTTCTCAAGGGATTGTTCGGTAAAGCAACCGCGGAGGAGCAAGACTTCCTCGTCCGGCTGATCGTCGGCGAGCTGCGCCAGGGCGCCCTCGAGGGCGTGATGCTCGATGCGGTGGCGGCGGCGGCGAGCCTGCCGCCCGCGGAGATCCGCCGGGCCGCCACGTTCGCCGGCGGCATCGCGCCGGTCGCAAGAGCGGCGCTCGCCGACGGCGCCGCCGGCCTTGCGCAGTTCTCCATCCGCCTGATGCAGCCGGTGCTGCCGATGCTCGCGCAGCCCGCCGAGGACATCGAGAGCGCCATGGGCCAGCTCGGCACCGCGATCCTGGAATGGAAGCTCGACGGGGCCCGGGTGCAGGTGCACAAGTCCGGCGACGAGGTGCGCGTCTATACCCGCAGCCTGAACGACGTTACGGCCGCGGTACCGGAAGTCGCAAGCGCTGCGAAAAAAGCAACGGCGCAATCGCTGATCCTCGATGGCGAGGCGATCGCGCTGCGCGCCGACGGCCGGCCGCACCCCTTCCAGCTCACCATGCGCCGCTTCGGGCGCAAGCTCGAGCTCGAGGCGCTGCGCGCCGAGCTGCCGCTTTCGGTGTTTTTCTTCGACTGCCTGTACCGCGACGGCGAGCCGCTCGTTGCGCGTCCGGCGTCCGAGCGCCACGACCTGCTGCGCTCCGCCTTGCCTCCCGCTGTCGTCACGCCTTCTCTGGTGACCAACGACGTAAAGAAGGCAAAAGCTTTCTACGGCGCCGTTCTCGCACAAGGGCACGAAGGCATCATGGCGAAGGCCATGAACGCGCCCTACGAATCGGGCCGCCGCGGCGCGGGCTGGCTCAAGGTCAAGCGCGCCCGCACGCTCGACCTGGTGGTCCTCGCCGCCGAGTGGGGGCATGGGCGGCGCCGCGGATGGCTTTCCAACCTGCACCTGGGTGCGCGCGATCCTGCGAGCGGCGAGTTCGTCATGCTGGGCAAGACGTTCAAGGGCCTTACGGACGAGATGCTTGAGTGGCAGACGAAGGAATTCCTCGCCCGCCGCATTGACCCGCCCGGCGGAGGCGACGACTGGACGGTGCGCGTGCGGCCCGAGCTGGTGGTCGAGATCGCGTTCAACGACCTGCAGGAGAGCCCGCATTATCCGGCCGGCCTCGCGCTGCGCTTCGCGCGCGTCAAGGGCTACCGGCCGGACAAGCGGCCCGAGGAGGCCGACACCATCGACACGCTGCGGCGCATCTACGAGGAAAGCCTGTCGTGAGATCGCTCGGCGAATGGCTGCGCTACATCGAGCGCCAGCACCCGAAGTCCATCGCCCTGGGCCTGGAACGCGTTTCCGAGGTTTTTTCGAGGTTGAAAGCCGACATCGGCTGCCCGGTCATCACCGTGGGCGGCACCAACGGCAAGGGCTCGACCTGCGCGATGCTCGAATCGATCCTGCGCGCCGCGGGCTGCCGCACGGGCCTCTACAGCTCGCCGCACCTCCTGCGCTACAACGAGCGCGTGCGGGTCGCAGGCGTCGAGGCTACGGACGAGGCGCTCGCCGAGTCGTTTTCCGCAGTCGAGCAGGCGAGGGGCGAGCTCGCGTTGACCTACTTCGAATTCGGCACGCTGGGCGCGCTGCAGCACTTCTCAAGGGAAAAAATCGAGGTGGCGGTGCTGGAAGTCGGCCTCGGCGGCCGGCTCGACGCGGTGAATATCGTCGACCCCGACTGCGCGGTGCTGACAAGCGTCGGCATCGACCACGTCGATTACCTCGGCGCGACGCGCGAGGACATCGGCCGCGAGAAGGCGGGAATCTTTCGCGCCGGGCGCCCCGCGGTGATCGCCGAGCCCGATCCGCCTCGCTCGGTGCTGCAGGCCGCGGGAGAGAAGCTTTTCCTCGGAAAGGATTTCGGCTATCAGGCGCAGGCAGGACAGTGGACCTACTGGGGCCCCGGCGGGCGCCGCGGCGGGCTCGCCTATCCGGCGCTGCGCGGCAAGGTGCAGCTGCGCAACGCTGCCGCGGCGATCTGCGCGCTGCACGCGGCCGCGCTGCCGGTCGCGATGCAGGACGTGCGCCGCGGGCTCGCCGAGGTGGAGATTGCGGGGCGCTTCCAGGTGCTTCCCGGCCGCCCGCAGGTGATCCTCGACGTGGCGCACAACGCGCAGGCCGCGGGCGTGCTCGCGCAGAACCTCGCCGATTCGGGCTTCGCCTCCGAGACCGTCGCGGTGTGCGGCATGCTGCGCGACAAGGACATCGGCGCCGTGCTGCGCAGCCTCGCGCCGCGGGTGACGCGATGGCATCTCGCTTCCCTTCCCGCGCCGCGCGGTGCTCATGCC
>Ga0247829_10000811_pt1 | contig 13126 bp, 14 predicted proteins | sample 12C_Control_Day4_FD_207765 | JGI IMG/M metagenome (GOLD analysis project Ga0247829, IMG submission 207765) | Soil microbial communities from agricultural site in Penn Yan, New York, United States - 12C_Control_Day4 | ecosystem: Environmental > Terrestrial > Soil > Agricultural land | place... | reverse complement strand
CTCCAGGAAGTTCGAACCGAGGACGCGGCGGATCAGAGGTTCGTGCGGCGGCGTGTGCGACACGGTCGGAAGCATAGCGCGCTCCTCCGCTCGCGCAGCGTGATCTCTGTCGGGGATGATCTCGTCAGGCGTTGGCGGACTCCGGACGGTGCGACGGCGGCGGAGCTGCGCCATAGTGCGGCGGTGTCGGCCCTGGTCCAGATCAAGCGCCACGTCACCCAGCTGAGGGGGTGCACGGCCTGTCCGAACATGATCGGGCCCGTGGTGACCGGCCAACCCGTGGTCTCGCCCGTGATGCTGATCGGGCAGGCCCCGGGGACGAAAGAAGGTCCTGCCGGCAAGCCCTTCGCATGGACCGCGGGCAAGACGCTGTTCGGCTGGTTCGCCGGTCTCGGGATGACCGAGGAACAGTTCCGTAGTCGGGTTTACATGGCCGCGGTGTGCCGATGCTTCCCTGGCAAGGCCGCCGGCGGCGGTGACCGCGTCCCCGACGCCGACGAGATCGCCCGCTGCAGCAAGCACCTCCTCGCGGAGGTCAAGATCCTGAAGCCGCGCCTCGTGCTCCCCGTCGGCAAGCTCGCCATCACGCAGCTCGTCCCGGACGCCGACAAGCTCGCCGACATCGTCGGGACGCGGCGGCGCACCACGCTGGGTGGCGTCGAGATGGACATGATCGCGTTGCCGCATCCGTCGGGCGCGTCGACGTGGCACCGCACCGAGCCGGGCAAGACGTTGCTCGCGCGCGCGCTCGCACGACTCGCCGAGCACGAGGCGTGGCGCTCACTCCTCGACCCGCCGGCGTCTCGGGTGATCGCGCGATGAGCCACGTCGCCGAGTTACTCGCAGAGCTCGTCGCCTTCCCGACCCAGCAGGCGAACACGGAGCGTGCGGCAGGCGACGAGCGCGCGTTCTGCGAATACCTCGCACCGCTGCTCCGCGCGCGCGGCGCCGATGGCGTGACCGTCGGGACCGCGCCGCGCACCGACGGCAGCCCCGGGGCCTACGTGTTCGCGCACTGGGGCACGCCGCGCCGGATCATCAACGCGCACGTCGACACCGTGCCGGCGAACGCGGGCTGGTCGCGCGATCCGTGGCGGCCGCACACCGAGCACGGCCGGCTCTACGGGCTCGGGGCCGCGGACACCAAGGGCTCGATCGCGGCCACGCTCGTCGCGCTCGAGACCATCACGCCGCGCGACGTGGGCGTGCTGTTCTCGGGCGACGAGGAGGCGGGCAGCCACGTGATGGGCGCGTTCCTCCGCTCGCCGCACGCCGCGGCGATCGAGCAGGTGATCGTGTGCGAGCCGACGGCGCGCACCGCGGGCACGCGACACCGCGGGATCATCGGCCAGCAGGCGACGCTCCTCGGCCCCGGCGGCCACTCGTCGAAAGCTGACTTCCTGCCCAAGCCGCTCGCGCAGCTCGCCCGGCTCGCGGCGTCGCTCGACGACTACGCGCGCACGCAGGTCGACGTCGGCCCCGCGGGGATGACCGGCACGTGCCTCAACATCGCCGCGCTGCACGGTGGTGTCGCGTTCAACGTGATCCCCGCGCGCGGCCGCCTCGAGTGGTCGCTCCGCCCCTACCCCGGCTTCGATCGCGCCGCATGGGATCGAGAGATCGCGCGACGCGCCGCCGCGATCGATCCGGAGATCCGCGTCGAGACGATCATCGTGCACGAGCCGTTCGGCTGCGACGCGCTCGCGGAGCTCGTGCGTCCGTTCGTACAGCGGATCGGCGCGCTCGACTTCTGGACCGAGGCGGCGATGTGGCAAGCGCACGGCGCCGACGCGATCGTCATCGGCCCCGGCGACATCGCGCAGGCGCACGCCGCCGACGAGTGGGTCGCGCTCGAGGATCTCGACTGGGCGGTCGCGATGTTCCGTACGCTGCTGACGGCTTAGTTCGCTCTCGGCGTGGCGGTGCCCTGGTACTCGAGGTTGTCGCGCATGAACTTCTTCATCCCGCGCTCGGGGCGAAGCACGAGCTCGTCCTCGGCCTCGTAATCGGGCAACGCCTCGTCGGTCCACGTCGCGCGCTGCACGGCCTGGAGAAAGCACGCCTCGAGGCCCGGGTTGGCGAGCGTGTTCTCCTTGATCGTCACGTCGGACACGGTGACGACACCGTTCACGATCTTCGTCTTGAACCGCAGCGAGAGCTTCTGGTTGCGGTGCACGCGCTTGGTGACGCCCTCGTAGCAAGCCGCCGCCTGCGCGGTGAGCCGCTTGGGCACCACCTCGACGAACTGGGTGAAGAACTCGTCGCTGTCTGGATCGAGCTTCGCGGGCGCCACGTCGGCGGGCGCGGCGGCCTCGGCCACCGGCTGGGCGATCGGTGCGCTCGGCGGTGCGCTCGACAGCGCGGGCGGCGCGGTTCGCGTCTCGGCGGTGCGCGGCGCCGGTGCGGCGCTCGACGAATCGAGCTGCTGCCACAGCACGACCAGCACCGCGATGATCACGATGCCCGCGATCGCGAGCCACTTACCCATGCTTCACCGCTGACTCGTCTCGTACTTAGCGTACTCGCCAAACCCGTTGATCGTGGTGCCGCCCTGCATCGGTTTGAAGTTCCAGTACTCGGTGCCATCGACGCTATACAGCTCGAGGCCGCCTTCGCACTCGGCTCCACCGCCCTCGCTGACGCCCACCTTGTAGAGCATCGCCTGATCACCCATGTAGGTGTAGCTCTCCACCCAGCCATCGCCGTCGGGATCGGTGCGATCGACGCGGAACGCGTACGTGGACGCGAGCGCCGGCGGCGTCGGGCACTCGTTGGTGTCGATGCTCGCCGAGAACGTCCACGTCCCGACGGGCCAGCATCCAGTGGGGACCTCGACGGGGCGCGCCGGTGTCCCCGGCGTGAACGAGCCCGTCACCTTGAACATCGCGTTGCACACGATGCCGAGCGTGTCGTCGCGATCGTCGACGCCGGTCAGCAGGTCGCCGCCATCGTCACCCACACTGCACGCACCGAGGAGGACGCCGACCGCGAGCGCGAGCTGCTTCATGCAGTTCGGCCCACGCAACTGCGGTGCCACCGCCAACACCTCGATATGTGTGAAGCGATCGGTGGTGCACGCGCCCCACCTGGTGAGTGCAGACCTCGTGCGCGAAGTGAGCACGAACCATTGCGCTGGGAATCCGCGCTCGGAACAATCAGTCTTGGGGCACATGCGATCTGGATTGATCACGCTGTCACTGGTCGCGCTGATCTCGTGCAAGGGCGAGAAGGCATCACCTCCATCGCCCTCGCCGGTACCCGCGAAGGCGCCCGTCGAGGAACCGAAGGGACCGCAGCCGATCGAGACGACGCGCGACAAGATGGAAGCCGATCGCGCCGATCGCGCCGCCGCGAAGGACGCGACCAAGGGCGACAAGAGCGACGACGAATGGGTGCCGGCCGAGTTCAAGAGCGGCATGGCGAAGTGGAAGGACGTCGGTGTCTACGTCGACGGCAAGCCGATCGGCTTTCTCACCTTCGGCGAGCTGCCGATCGCCCTCAAGCCGACGTGGGTGAAGGACAAGGTCTCGGCCGAGAAGCGGCCGGGCACCGACGATCCGGGCTGGCGGTGGGCGCAGCAGCGCTTCTACCGCTTCGATCAGTATCTCACCGCGCTCGGCGTGGACATCAAGCGCATCAAGGAGCTCCACGTCTACGGACCCAAGTTCTCCGAGACGAATATTTCGACCTCAAAGGATCTTCTGGGCCCCAAGGGCAAAGAGTTCAAGTTCCGGTTCGGTGCGAACACCGGAGGCAAGCCGATCGCCTTCGTTCCGCCCGGCTTCGGCAACAAGAAGAGCGCCGACAAGATCGCGGGCGTGATGGTCTACATCAAGAAGAAGCCTCCCGTGATCGTGCCCAATCAGGGCCTCGTGCTCGACGGCGTGCTGCAGACCGGCGTGCCGTACTACGGCGATCCGATCCGCGGAGGGATTCGCGTCTATCTCGATGACAAGCTCGTCGGCATCATCAAGCGCCAGGAGCTCGACGCGAAGCAGGCGATCACGGATGCGAACGGTGCGCTGCGCTGGAAGCTGGTCGACGTGCTCGCGGCGCAGGGCATCGATCTGTCCAAGGTCGTCGAGCTGTGGGCCGTGCGTGACGAGCTGCGTGCCGAGCACTGGCCGGCGTCCGAGCTGCCGACGCTCCTGTTCTCCGCGAGCTCGCAGGCCAAGGGCGGCGTCCTGCTGACCGACAAGAACATCCGCGCGAACGTGCTCGCGCTGCATACGCGGGCCCTCACGCCGGACGAGATCCCGGCGGTCACACCGGACGACGAGTGACCCATGCCGGCCAACCCACGGTGGGGTCACGTCCCCCAGGGCGGGGACAGCGGTCCCATTCGCGATCGCGGAGCGGCTGGACGCTGAGGTCCGTAGATCCCGAGATCGCTACGGTTTGGCGGCCTGGGGCCCCAGGTTGGTGGGGACCCACCCCATGTTGCACGGAGATGACCTCCAGCGTTTTCAACCAGTTCCGGTGTGCACGTAGCGGCACACCCCTTGCTGACTAGCTCGGCAACACCGGGACTCCTCTCAACCAAACGGGGCAACTCCAAAATGACCAACCTGAAGAAGCTTTTGATGTTCGCCGCGACCGGGCTTCTGGCTCCACTCTCGGTGGAGACGGCGCACGCAGAGATCGGCGCGCCGGTCACCAAGCTGATTGTCCCCTCGCCCACCAACGACACGGCGCCGATCAACAACGGACGCCTGCGTCGTACCGACGAGGAGCAGCCCGGTAACGAGATGCCGACCGCCGGCTTCTTCGCTGGCAACAAGGAAGGCCTCTACTTCGCGATGACGACCGAGCTGCCGGCGACGACGACGGGCGGTGCGGTCCGCCCCGCGCGCCACCGCATGCAGCTGTCGGTGACCCCGTTCTCGCTCACGCAGAACACCACGACCGGCGCGGTCGACATCGTGCCCGACGTGTCGAAGTCGCGCTTCGTCACCGACAACGAAGGCAACGAGTACCGCAACGCGAACGCCCCGTGCGCGTTCCCCATCTTCAACGGCGAGTACGTCGCCGTGAAGTACAACTACCAGGACAACAACTCCGGTGACACCAAGGCGTATCTCCAGGTCTTCGACAAGACCGGCGCCACGGTGATGCCGCAGACGCTGCTGTTCGCGAAGCAGAACGACGACGCGTTCATGCAGCAGGACGGTTCGTGCGGCGAGTCGGTGAGCGTGTCGCCCACCGAGGACCGCCTGATCTTCTACGCCGGCGCCAACGGCAACGGCGCCGACGACGGCTGGTACGGCCTCCGCAAGCTCGAGAAGACCGCCACCGGCGTCACGCTCACGAAGATCGCCGACGGCTCGCTGTGCCCGCGCGAGGAGCGCTCGCGCGGCGCGTGCACGGTCTCGGCGTCCGACAAGGACACCGCGATCTGCACGTGGACCGAGGGCAACACGCAGCCGCAGCGCGACGGCACGTGGATCGCCGCGGTCAACATCGGCGAGGGCGAGACCGGCAACAACGTCCAGAGCCGCATCCTGTGGAAGAAGCAGATCGACGGCCGCAACACCGCGGACGACATCACCACCTACTCGATGCGCGCGATGCACGAGCGCATCCAGGCCGTGAACCCGCAGACCGGCCAGCTCGAGAACACGAACCGCATCATCTTCCGCGCCGGCGACCTGCGCGGCAACAACAACACCAACGGCAAGGGCGGCACGTACTACCGCTCGCAGATGGCCGTCATCGAGGCGACCGCGGCGGGCATGCAGTACATCACGCCGCTCACCGACACCGCGTTCGGCGCGCTCGCCGGCATCGACGGTACGCACCTCGGCATGACGTTCGGCATCTTCGGCTCGACCACCGCGTCGGCGCCGGGCGTCGTGTTCCTCTCCGGTAGCCACACGGGTGGTGGCGCCGCGGCGAAGGCTCGCTTCGTGACGTGGGACTCGGCGACCGGTGCGTTCACCGACGCCGGCACGGCCGCGCTCGCGCCCCACGACCGCCACCTCTACCCGAACTACCTCGGCAACAACCCCGGTAACCAGGGCCGCAACCACTCGTGGATGCGCACCATCGTGAACCCGTACGTCGGGCAGAACGGCAACAGCGACGCGTACCTCCTCGTCGCCGCGACGAGCGGTAAGTCGGTCGAGGACATGATGTATCCCGAGCGCAAGCTGTCCGCGTTCCTCACCCTCGTGCCGACGGCGCAGACCCCCAAGGCCACGCCGCCGGGTGGTGGCTCGGGCAGCGGTTCGGGCGGCGACGACACCGGCGGTGGCACCGGCGGTGGTAGCGACGACGGCAGCACCGACGACGGCTCGGGCACGGCGCTCGGCGGCTGTTCGACGACCGGCTCCACCGGCGGCGCGCTGTCCGCGCTCCTCGTTGGCCTCGCCGCCCTCATCCGCCGCCGCCGTCGCTAATCCCTCCCCTCTTCCTCGAACCCACACGGAGCTAACAGATGCGTTCCACTCTCCTGGCAGCGATCGCGACCGCGAGTCTGGTTGGTTGCGTCGGTGGGCTCGAATCGGGGACCCCTGACCCGCTCGAGAGCCCCGATGGTGACGGCAACGATAACGGTGACAACCCGTCCGGCGGGGACCTCACCGCGGCGAAGCAACTGTTCGACACCGACGTGTTCCCGCTGATCCAGAAGTGCGGCGGCGGCGCGTGCCACGCGGAGACCGGTACGAGCGCGACGCTGACGCGCTTCGTGGCGAACGACGCCGCGCGCGGCTGGCAGATCGCGACGAACTACCAGGCGCTGGTCGGTAACTTCGCCCCGAGCGCGGCGCCGATCCTCACCTTCATCAAGCCGGGCACGCACAAGGGCGTGACGTGGGCCGCCGACGAGGAGACGAAGATCACGACGTGGCTCACCAAGGAGGTCGAGCTGCGCAACGGACAGACGACGCCGGCCCCGACGGGCAGCGAGTCGCTGTCGTCGGCGACCGAGCGCGTGCTCTCCGAGTTCGCGGGCTGCATGACGCTCGAGAACTTCCAGGCGTCGAACATGAAGGCCTGGGGCGACGTCGACGCCGAGAACAACGCCGAGTGTGACAACTGCCACGCCACCGGCGGTGAGGGCTTCATCGCGAGCCGCGCGGAGGGTCCGTTCTACGCGGTGGTCTCGACGAAGAAGTACTTCTTCCTCCAGTACCTCACGGTCGACCTGACGCAGGGCGCGCCCAACGCGAAGGTCATCATCAACGAGACCTCGTTCCGCGGCGTGTACAACGCGATGGATCCGCACCGCGAGCACCCGCGGTTCAACCTCGACAACCCCGGCATGACCGCGCTCGAGTCGTTCTACGACCTGACGATGGCGCGCAAGGCCGCCGGCCTGTGCGACCCGCCGCGCGCGCTGCTCAACAATTGACGTAGACCGTGACCTCCGTCGAAAGGCGCTGCCCACCGGTGGCGCCTTTCGCGGTTTTCGGCGGTATGTTGGAGCCTCCATGAGTGAACTCGTCGGCGGCGATGGCCGCACGCACATCAACTCGCGGCTGATGCGCGAGTCGCTGCAGAACAAGACCGTGCTCGGCACGACCGACAGCGAGCGCGACCTGCAGATCTTCCCGGATGTCTCGATGGTGTCGATCGGCGGCCAGAGCATCTTCGATCGCGGCAAGGACGCGATCCTCCCGCTCGTCGAGGAGCTCGTGGAGATCAAGCAGGACAAGACGCAGAAGATGGTGATCGGCGTCGGCGGCGGGACACGCGTGCGGCACACGATCTCGATCGCGGTCGACCTCGGGCTGCCCGTCGGCGGCATGGCGCAGCTCGTCGGCGCGATGGAGGAGCTCAACGCGATCCTCCTGAACACGCTGCTCGCGCCCCACGGCTCGATGCCGATGCAGCGCGATCACTTCTGGGACCTGCCCCTGTACTTCGACGCGGGCATCACGCCGATCGCGATCAGCGTGCCGCCCTATCACTTCTGGGAGCCGCCGCCCGAGCAAGGTCACCTGCCGATGCACGGGTCCGACTTCGGGCTCTTCCAGCTCGCCGAGGTGCTCGGCATGAAGCAGGCGATCTACGTCAAGGACGAGGACGGCCTGTACGACAAGGATCCGAAGCGCCACAAGAGCGCGACCAAGTTCGGCAGGGTCACGCTGGACGAGCTGATGAAGCAGCTGCCCGAGGAGAACATCCTCGACCGCGAGCTGTTCCACGCCTGGCAGCATGCGAAGAACTTGAAGCGCGTGGTCATCGTCAACGGCCTGGTCCGCGGCAACCTCACGCGCGCGCTGCGCGGCGAGGACGTGGGCACCGTGATCGTGAAGGAGGCCGCCCGTGGCTGAGCGTCGCACCCTCGACTCCGCCGTCGCCAACTCCGACTACCGCCCCGTCGCGGTGATGCCCGAGGTCAAGGTCGTCAAGATCGGCGGCCAGAGCATCCTCGATCGCGGACGCGCGGCACTGTTCCCGATCCTCGACGAGATCGTCGAGGCGCGGAAGCGCGGCATCCAGGTCGTGCTCCTCGCGGGCGGCGGCACGCGTGCGCGTCACATCTACTCGATCGCGTCGGAGCTCGAGGTGCCGACCGGCGTGGTCGCGACGCTCGGCAAGTACATCCCGATGCAGAACGCGCGCATGCTGCAGATGCTGCTCGCGAAGCACGGCGGTCTGTACATCCTGCCCGACGACTTCGAGAAGCTGCCGCTGTACCTGCAGATGGGCTGCATCCCGGTGATGAGCGGCATGCCGCCGTTCGGCTACTGGGAGAAGCGCGAGGAAGGCAGCCGCATCCCGCCCCACCGCACGGATGCCGGCGTGTTCCTGTCGGCGGAGTTCCTCGGCTCGCCGCGCGCGATCTTCATCAAGGACGAGGACGGCCTGTACACCGACGATCCGAAGAAGAACCCGGCCGCCACGCACATCCCGCGGATCACCGCGAAGGAGCTCGAGGCACGCGGGCTGCCCGACGTCGTCGTCGAGCGCGTGGTCGTCGAGTACCTGCAGCGCGCGCAGTGGTGCAAGCAGCTGCAGATCGTCAACGGCCTCAAGCCGGGCCAGGTGCTCGCCGCGCTCGAGGGCAAGGATGTCGGCACCATCATCTCGGCGTAGCGCGCTCGTCGTCGTCGCGCTCCTCGCGGCGTGCGGCGACAAGGTCCCCGAGGCCGATCCGGCGAAGGCCACGGCGCTCGCGAAGGCGATGGCCGAGAACCCGCCCGCGCCCGCGGGCGTGCCGACGTGCACGGGCCCGGAGCTGCGCGATGGCGTGCGGCTGTCGTGGCGCTCGCTGCTCTTGCTCGCGAAGGACACGCTGCGCGACGTCCCCGAGCGCGCCGAGTGGACGAACCCCGCGGCCCTCGACGCGCCGGCCGTACGCACGATCCTCGACGCCGCGGCGGCCGAGACCGCCCGCCGGCGAGCCGCGGCGGTGTTCGTGCGCGCACCCGCGTTCGTCGTCTATCGCATCGACATGGTCGACATCCCGATCGCGCTGAACGTGAAGGAGCTCAAGCGCGGCTTCGTCAGCGTGCGCGCGATCCGCTACGCCAAGGGCGCGCCCACCTGCATCCGGGTGTTCAACGTGCAGAACGACAAGGCCAAGAGCGAGTGGGCGATGGATCACTCGAACAAGGCGACCATCGATCCGGCGGTCGCACAGGCGCTGCGCGACGACTACCAGGTGCAGCTGCTGGCGACGATCGCGCAGCTCACCGCCGCGCCCTGAGCGCGGCGACGCGCGCCTCGAGCTCGGCGAGGTTCGCGATGCTCGCGAGCTCGTGCATCACCGGCGACACGCACGCCTCGCACAACGCGAGCATCTGCTCCGGCGTCGGCAGCCCGTCGATCGGCGACACCGGAACCGCACCGTGCGCGAGCGGCTGCGCGCACGCTTCGCAGCGCCCACGGGCACGGGCCAGCACCGCCGCCTGGCGCTCGCGCAGCTGAGCCGCCGCCCCCGGATGCACGGTCAGGGCACGCACTGGTGGCGGACGGCGCTCGTGAGCGCCACGTCCTTGACCAGGCCGTCGTCGATCATCGCGGCGACCTGGCGCGCGCACACCGTCGTCGTGCCCTGCGGGTCGCCGTCGATGTTCGCGTCGTAGTCGATGGCGAGCACGGCGCGCTGGAGGTTGAGCACGGGGCGCAGCGCGTCGCAGTCCTCGAACTCGCCGCAGCGCTCGACCATCGCCCAGTCGAAGTCCGCGGCGACCTCATCGATGAGGCCAGGCAGCGTGGTGCCGTTCTTGAGGCCCACCGACAGCTCGCGCTCGTGCGCCTGCGCGGCGACCTCGCGGTACCAGCTCGGCTGCTCGGTGACGCTGATCGCGAAGCCGGGGTCGAGCATGATCATGTCGTTGCGGTCGGCCTCGACGCCGTCGCAGCCGAGCTGCTTCGCGAGATCGAGCCGCTTCCAGATCAGCGGCGCGAACTGGGCGCGGCTCGCATCGCGAATGTCGAGGAAGCGCTCGTCGGGCCCCGCGGCTGTGCTCCACCCGATCACGCTCCCCGCGGCCGGCGCATCCGGCCGATCCGGCGGGCTCGCCTCGAAGCCGGGGAACTTGCGCGCGTCGGGATCCGTCAGCCGGATCGCGCCGGTCTGGACGCGGCAGATGACGATCGGCGCGGGCGTGCGCGCCTTCAGCGTCGCGATCGTTCCGGCGAGCGGGCCCGCGGGGACGGTGACCGGATCGCCGTCGCCGTAGTCGATCGTCGTCGCGGTCGCGACCGCCCACAGGTCGAGGTCGTACATCGTCCGGCCGGCGGACACGTCGAAGGGGGCGGCGAGCTGGACGTCCCAGTTCTTCACGGTGCCCGGCTTCGGGCGCCACCACGCCACCGACGGCGGCGCGTCCGGGCGCGTCCCCGCCTCGGGGTGCAGGTGCATCTTGCCGTTGTCGCAGCCCGCGACGAGCGCGAGCCCGAGGACGATCGAGGCGAATCGCATGAGGTGATCCTATGCCCGCTGCGCGTGCGAGCGGTGTGACCTACGCGGCTCCTACTTCTGGCTGCCCTTGCCGTCGCCGCCCTTGCGATCCTGCCCCTTGCCGTCGCCGTGGCCAGAGTGGTTCGAGCCGTGCTCGCCCTTGCCGCCGCCGACGCCGCCCGTCGTGCCCTTGTCGCCGGCCTTCAGGTTCTCCTTCGCCCACTCGGCCGACTTGGCGATGCGGTCATCGATCTCCTTCTTGAGCTCGTCGGGCTTGTCCTTCGGCGTGATCGTGACCTTCACGCCATCGCCGAGCTTCGCGTCGAGCTTCGCCCACTCGGCCTTGGCCCCTTCGGGCACGTAGACCGGGCACTTGCCCATCGAGCCGCCGTGCGAGCCCTTCTGGTCGTGCGTCGAGGTCGGCGCCGCGCCCTCCTGCTTCGCCTTGAGCAGCTCCTCGGTGCGCTTCTGCACCGTCGCGATCGCGTCGTTGTCGTCGGCGCTGATGATCAGCACCACCGACTTGCCCTTGAGCTCGGAGCGGGTGGTCGCGCCGAACACGAGGCTCGGGCAGTTGCCGCCCTTGTTCTGCATCGTCGTGTTCGCCGCCGCGCTGCCCTCACCGCTGCCTGCCGCGGCGCTGCCCGCCTCGCCACTTCCTGCCGCCGCGCTACCGGCCGCCGCGCCCGTGTCCGCGCTTCCCGCGGCGCTGCCCACGGCCGAGCCCGCCGCCGAGCCCGCCGCCGCCTCCGTCGTTTCCTTCTTCTTGCACGCCGAACCGAACGCCAGGGACACACCAAGCAATGCCATCGCGATGCGCATGCCCTCGATGCTACCGTCAGCCCCGGTGCGGTTCACGATCCTGGCCCTGATTCTGAGCCTGTCGATCGGCGCCCACGCGGCCCCTTCGACCTACGACGTGAAGCTGCCGCCGGGCACCCGCGCCGACGCCTCCGGCCAGCTCGTCTCGGGCCGCGGCCTGCGCGAGACCACCGACTTCCTCGCCAAGGAGCTCGACCGCAAGGGGATCGCCGTCCAGCAGCGAGGCCCGTACCGCGTCCGCGGCGCCGAGGTCACCCGCTTCATCTCCCAGACACCGTCGACGTCCTGGCTCGCGATCCACGTCCTCCGCACCGGCGGCAAGACCGCGATCTTCTTCGTCGCTCGTCCCAGCTCTTGACGAAACGGCGCGCACCTTATAGGAAGTGCACCTCGTACTCGGGGATCGTCTAACGGCAGGACGCAAGACTCTGACTCTTGCTATCTAGGTTCGAATCCTAGTCCCCGAACCACTCCAAGGCTTGACCGTTCCATCCCATCCAGGTAGAACGTCCCGCCTTACCGGCCCCATAGTCTAGCGGTTAGGACGTCGGCCTCTCACGCCGAAAACTCGGGTTCAAGTCCCGATGGGGTCACCACAACGAACGGAAGAATCTCGCCGGGATCGGAGTCGAGATTCGCTCGAGCTACCGAGGCTCGCACCGCCCCACGATCTCGGAGGTGACCGTGATGCGCGCGGGCGGAAGCACGAGCGTCCGGTTCCAGCTCGCGAGCTGCGATGTCGCCTTGTCCGGGGGCACCACGGCGATGCCCGGGACCGGCTGCGGATCGAACGAGACCGTCGCCTCCAGGACGTAGTCGCCCGGAGCGAGCATCCACGTGGCGCCGACCGCGAGCAGGATCGTTCCCGATACTTTGGCGGGCAGCCCGACCGTCTGCGCGTCGATGCGCACAGGCAGCGTTCGGGTCGGGGCCAATGTCAGCCAGCGCGGCATGGGCTGCGGTCCGCTCGCCGGGACGACCGTCTGCGCGGACACCGGATCTCCCGCGCTGGTGAACAGCGATGCACGGACGACCTCGGCTTGATCGAGTAGGCGAACGCTGTCGGTCCGTTTGCTGCGCAGCTCGACCCGCACGGCGAACCGGCAACCGCCCACGTGGGCGTCGTCGGCCTCGACCCGCAGCCGGCCCGCGATGCCGTCGACCGCTGGTGACCACGCGCCGGAGGCCGCGGCGGGCGGTCGTGGGTCCGGTGTGAACGTCAGCCCGAGCCGTGTCTCGCCCTTCGCTGCGGGTGCTGGTGCCGTCATCACCGCCGTCGTCAGACGAGCGCGGCCCTTGGTGGCCTCGACGATCAGGAGGCGCCGTCGCGCCTCTCCGGGCCGGTCTGGATCGAGCGAGGACTCGCGTACGCTGGTGGCCCAGCCATCGGCCTCGAGCGTCTTCCGCCATGCGTCCGAAAGCGTCGGTGGAACGCCGCGGTAATAG
>Ga0247829_10000810_pt1 | contig 13129 bp, 15 predicted proteins | sample 12C_Control_Day4_FD_207765 | JGI IMG/M metagenome (GOLD analysis project Ga0247829, IMG submission 207765) | Soil microbial communities from agricultural site in Penn Yan, New York, United States - 12C_Control_Day4 | ecosystem: Environmental > Terrestrial > Soil > Agricultural land | place... | reverse complement strand
TGACGGGCGTACCCTTCTGCGCGCGGATGTCCGCTGCGACACTGTCGAGAAATCCGATCTGGCGATCGAACAGGACGACGGTCACCTTGCTCCACGCTTCATCGTGGACGGGCGGCCGTCCCGGCCCGCGCCTGGGTTTTTCAGGTGGGATTTCGTCTTCGATGATTCTGGCGATTTTGGACCCCGGCATGTACTCCCCTCTTAATCGGCCGGCGCGCATCCCCTCGGAGTTCGATTAAACCTGGTCCGGCAGCCGCAACAAAGATCGCTGAGGTGGCGCTATTCAACACTGTTGACCCAGTCCAGTGCAAGCTGAACTGCGTAGCATTCTTACGACTCCCGCAGGCTGGCCGTTGACACGCGGGAGCGGGGATAATCAACGGACACACAAATGAAGCTATTCGGCTGGCTCCGAAAGGAGAAGCGCGACAGTGCGCTTGATAATTGGAGAAACGATTGGGCGGCGGCAATCGAACACGGTGAGGACGGTGCAGCCCTGCGAGACCGTCTGACGACGCTCGCGACGGCAGAGCCGGACGTCGAAATGGAGCTCGAGATGCTCGACGCGCTGGATCAGCTCCGCGCAGTTCGGCAGACGGTATCGACGGGCGGGTTGCCGAGGGTAGATACCCAGCACCGGGTGATCGCAGCCGAAACGTGCCACTTCACCGCACCAGCTTCGATAGCCACCGACCACGCGCAGTCGACCGGCCGCCTCCTGCTCACTGCCTCCAGGGCAGTGTTCGTCGGCGCCGGACGTACCTCTGTGAGCGCATGGCACCAGGTCAACGAGATCGTGAGGATCGAGCGCGACGTGCTGCTCGTTCGCGCTGACCGAACGCCTGCCGCGCACTTCCGATTCAACAGCTATGGCGACGCCGTCGTCTGTATGTTCCTTGCGCGGCACCTGCGGATCGCCAGGCGCACCCGCCTATAATCAGCGCATGTCTGTGCAGGCACTGGAACGCACCGCGGTCGTCACGCTCGGTATCGAAAAGCTCCTCTCGAGCGAGCGTCGTCTCGTCGATGGACGCACGGTTGGGTTGCTCTGCAATCCTGCTTCGATCGACAGGAGCTATCGCCACAGCGCGGACCTGCTGCTCGCGCATCCGGCGACCTCGCTTGGTGCCATCTTCGGTCCGCAACACGGTTTCAGGGCCGATCTGCAGGACAACATGATCGAGACGCCGCACGCCTCCGACGCTCGCCGTCGCGTGCCCGTGTTCTCGCTCTACAGCGAAGTGCGCGAGCCGTCCGCCGAGATGCTGCGCGGGCTGGACGCTCTCGTCATCGATGTGCAGGACGTTGGCACGCGCGTCTACACGTTCATCTACACGGTCGCCAACTGCCTCAGAGCCGCCGCGCGTCAGCACGTGCCCGTCGTCGTCTGCGACCGGCCCAATCCCGTCGGCGGCGTCAGCGTGGAGGGGAACCTCCTTCGCGAGGAGTACGCGTCGTTTGTCGGCCAGTTTCCGATCCCGATGCGCCACGGGATGACCGTCGGTGAGCTGGCCTCACTCTTCAATCATCAGTTCGGCATCGGGGCCGAACTGCATGTGGTGACGATGGACGGGTGGACGCGGGAGATGTACTACGACGCGACCGCGCTGCCGTGGATCATGCCCTCACCGAACATGCCGACACTGGATACCGCGATCGTCTACCCGGGGGCGGTGCTCTTCGAGGGAACGAAGCTGTCGGAAGCACGCGGCACGACGCGACCGTTCGAGTTGATCGGCGCGCCATGGATCGACGCAGAACGGCTAGCCGACGCGATGAACGCACGGCAACTTCCAGGCGTCCACTTCCGCCCGGCGTTCTTCGAGCCGACCTTCCAGAAACACGCGGGAAAGACCTGCGGGGGTTGTCAGCTGCACGTCCTCGACCGGCAGGCGTTCCGGCCGGTGCGGTCGTGCGTCGAGTTGATCGAGGAGTTTCACGCGCAGGATCCGTCCCGGTTCGAATGGCGCGACCCCCCCTATGAGTACGAGCGCGAGAAGATGCCGATCGACATCCTCTACGGATCCGACCAGCTGCGCCTGGCACTCGCGGCCGGAAAGGTTCGTACGCTCATCGAGAGCTGGGCGCCCGAAGAAGAAGCGTTCGGGCGGATGCGAGAGCCCTTCCTGCTCTACTGACCGCGATCTATTTCGCCTTGGCGGTGCCCACCGCTTCGACGATCTGCCGCGCGTGGCTGTGCGCGTGAGCGCTGTAGATTTCGAGCCAGCGCCTCACGCTGTAAGCGCCCGACTCCGAGTGCGTACCTTCCCGCAGCCAGTCTTCCTCGCTGAGGCATTCGAGCAGTTGCGCGGTACACTCGCGCGCGTAGCGAAAGGCGGAGAGCGAGGCTTCGTGCGGACGGTCGTAGTGGAGGCGCGCCGCGAACGTGTCCTGGTCGTACCCGTTGATGACCGGACGATCCACGGCGAGCAGCAGCCGCAGGCGAACCGCCGCCGTCATCTCGCTGTCGGCGAGATGATGCACGATTTCGCGCGCCGACCATTTGTTCGGCGCTGGTTTCGCTGAGAGCGCCTCGTCGTCGGCATTGTGCAGCGCATCGACGACGGCGCGGTAGCCATCGCGATACAGCGCGATCATCCGGTCGCGTTCCTTCTTGTCCATTGGCGGATTACCCTCTCGTCTTGGCGATGCCCGGAGCCCTGGCCTCCTGCGGCGTCGCCGGCACCATGTGATTGGCAATCAGGTGCGCCTTGAGCGTCTCGAATGCGGCTTCCGGTGTATCCACAGGGTGAAGCAATCGCAGGTCGTCTTCACTGATCGCTCCCCACTCGAGCATCGGTTGCAGATTCAGGATCTGGTCCCAGTAGTCCCGTCCGTAGAGGATGACGCACAGTTTCTTCGACAGTTTGCGCGTCTGATCGAGCGTCAGGATCTCGAACATCTCGTCGAGCGTGCCGAACCCGCCTGGAAAGACGACGAGCGCCTTCGCAAGATACGCGAACCAGAACTTCCGCATGAAGAAGTAGTGGAACTCGAAGTGAAGGTTCTCGGTGATGTACGGATTCGGACCCTGCTCGAAGGGCAGTCGAATGTTCAATCCCACCGTCTTGCCACCGGCTTCGACGGCGCCTCGGTTGGCGGCCTCCATGATCCCCGGCCCACCGCCCGAGCACACCACGAATCGCCGACGGGGCTCCTCGAGCGAGAGACTCCAGGTGGTCAACATATGCGCGAGCGTCCGCGCGTCCTCGTAGTACCGGGACCATTCGAGCGCCTTGCGCCCGCGCTTCAACGCCGCCTCGTAGTCGGACGTGTTCTTCGCCTCGTGCGCGCTGAGCCGCGCAAGTTCGAGCTCGGCTCCTTCGCGGCTCAGCGTGCGCGCGGAGCCGAAGAAGACGACCGTGTCCTGAATGTTCTCAATCCTGAACCGCTTGAGCGGTTCGAGGTACTCAGCAAGTATGCGGATCGGGCGCGCGTCGGAACTGTCGAGGAACTCTATATCGCGGTAAGCCAGCGGATGCGGTTTCATGCTCAACGGTCACACCTCGAAAAACTGTATCATTTGCCCATGCGAAACCATCTCATGTGCGTGACACTGCTCGTCGCGGCGATCGCGATGAAAGCGACCGGTTCAGAGGTCGCAGCAGCAGCGTCCGTGCAGGCGCGGGGCTGGACGCTCGGTGAAGATGCCGCAACGAAACAGAACCCGTTGCAGGCCGATGAGAAGACTCTCGCAGCCGGCAAGGCCGTGTTCAAGCAGAAGTGTCAGAAATGCCATGGCCCCGGTGGTCTCGGCGACGGTCCCGATGCGGATCCGGATGCCGCCGGCGACATGGACCTGACCAACCCGAAGCGCGCCGAGCGCAACACGGATGGCGTCGTGTTCTACAAGGTACTCAACGGCCGTGGAAATCCGAAGATGCCAGCGTTCAAGGACGAACTCGGCGAAGAGCAGATCTGGCAGGTTGTGACTTACGTACAGACGCTTCGCAAAAAGGGCTGACGGCCGTTAACTACAAACTTCAAACCACAAACTACAAAAAGAACGAAAAATCCAAGAGAGGAGCGTTTTCGGAGTTTTTGAAGTTTGTAGTTTGAAGTTTGTAGTTGAGTTCCCTCCTACATCCTCGTGATGAGCTCACCGATTAGATAACCCACGCCCGCGACGCCGAAGCCGACGATGAACATGTCGCGGCCGCTGGCCCAGATACCGCGGCCGGTGAAAAGGCTGCGGGCCGCGCCAATGACGAAGTGCGCGCCCATGCTGATGCCGAGCGATACCCACACCGCCGGCCCATGATCCATCACCAGAAACGGCAAGATCGGGATGAACGCGCCGACGGCCGTCGCTGATCCGGTGACGATACCGTCGGTGAGCGGCGCCAGCTCCGCGGGGTGGATGTTCAACTCTTCGCGAACCATGGCGTTGAGCGCTTGGACGGGATCCTGCATCATCGCGCGAGCGGTCTGCCGCGCCTGATCCGCCGGCAGCCCCTTCGCTTCATAGATCAGCGCGAGCTCCTCTTCCTCGAGGTCCGGCATCAGCCGCATCTCGCTGCGCTCCATCTCGATCTGGTGCGCCTGCACTTCCGCTTCGCTCTTCGCGGCGAGATATCCACTCGAGCCCATCGACAGCGCATCAGCCATCGCGCCGGCAACACCGCTGATGATGACAATGTGCGGCGCCACATCGGCGCCGACGACCCCGGCGACCAGGCCGAAGTTCGCGGTCAGCCCGTCGTTGAATCCGTACACGAGGCTGCGGAGCATGCCGCCAGCGCCGCCGGAATGCCACGGCTCCCCTTCGCGTCCCATCACTTCGGAGAGCTCTCTCGCGTGTACCGCGGACTCCGCGGCTATATCGATTGCCGCCTGGTGCGCCGAGCGATGCGACGACTGCCGCGCCATCCCGAGATAGGCCTGAACCTCGCGCCCTTCTTCCGCGAGGATGAGCGGCAGAACGAGCCCGGACCCGAACGTCTTCGCCAGCCATGCCATCGCCTTCGTGCGGAAGGCGGTCCGGTACTCCGGCAGGGGACGACCTGCTTCCCGGAAAAGGGCCTCCCAGCGCGCGGCATGGCGATCCTCGACATCGGCGAGTTTGGCGAAGAGCTCGCGGCGCTCACCGGGTTCGACGGCGGCCAGCGCCCGGTACAGAACAGCGGCATCGCGTTCGTCGCGATAATGGTCGTCCCAGGACTCGTCGGCGATCAGTTTTTCTGGAGCGTTCATGGTCGGCCCGCTCCCGATCCTACTCCGTGGGGACTGGCGCGGGGACTCAATCCGAACGCACGGCCGAGCAGGACTGCCGCCGGCGCGGCGAGAAAACTGAAGAGCGCGCCCATCTTGGCTTCGTCGAGCACCGGACCCGGGGGGAAAGCGGCGGTCGTGAAGAAGAGCGCGACGGTAAAACCAATCCCGGCGGTTACGCCCAGGACGATGGTGTCCTGCAGGCGCAGCCTCCCCGGTATTCTGAGCCCGAGCCAGACCCCGACCGCGGACATGAGCACGATGCCCAGCGGTTTTCCAATCAACAGGGCGGCGACGACAATCCATGTTCCGCTGCCCACGCTCGACATCGGCACCCCGGCATTTGCCAGCCCGAAGAAGAACAGCACGAACTGCACCGGCACGCGGAAAGCGTGTTCGAAACGGTTCATCGTGTACGGAAGAATCGATTCACGCTCGCTGAAGAGACCGAAGTCGCGCTTCTCGTGCGGCATGAACGGCAGAACGGGCACGAGCGCCAGCGAGGGATGCACACCGCCGAAATGGAGCGCGCACCACGACAAACCACCGCCGAGAAACAGGTAGGGCCAGAAGCTCAACGTGCGTCGGCGCCTGAGCCACCACGAGACCGCCAGCGCGGGAATCATGAACATCGCGAAGGTCAGCATCGACAGCGGAGCGCTGGGATAGAACAGCGCCAGCAGCACGAGGCCGAGCGCATCGTCGGCAATCGCGAGCAGGAGCAGGAACGGGATCGCCGGGTGCGAGGCGGGAAAGATCAGGCGCGCCGCCATGTAGGAGAACGCTATATCGGTGGCGCAGGGCACCGCCCATCCGCGCATTAGTTCGGGTCGGCCCAACACCGTCGCAAGAACGAGATAAAGGGACGCAGGCGCCAGCATGCCGCCCACGGCGGCGAGCAGCGGCACGGCGGCTTCGCGGGGAGACGCCAGCGGTCCTTTCGGCAGACGCGCTTCGAAGATCTCCTTTGCCGCCAGCGCGAAGAAGAACACCATTCCGACGTCGTTGACGAGAAAGTGAAGCGGACCGTGCGTGAGGCGCTCGTAAGAGTGGAGATCGACGTTCGCCCAGATGAGCGCGGTGATCGTTCCGGCGACCAGCAGGAGCGAATTGTCCATCGTGAACGCCCACCATCGCGGGCGAACACGAAAAAGAGCGCTCATCCGATCTTCTGAACGTTGACATAGTTGGCATCGAGCCGCGACATGTCGGGGCTGACGCTGATGAACACGACAACGGAACCTTCGGCGACGAACCGCTGATCGATCAACATGCGCTCGAGCGCCTCGAGCTCGCGGATGGGGGTAAACACCGGTGTGATCCCGCGATACAGCGCAAGCACACGCGCGACCGATTCGCTGTCGGTCGCCGCGAGGACACGCGTGTCAGGACGCAGGGAAGAAAGCAGCTTCGCCGTTTTCCCTGCCCGCGTCACCGCAACGATCGCGTCTGCCCGCCCCCTCGTCGCCAGTGTCACCGCCGCCTCGCAGAGCGCGCGCGCGTGCATGCTGCCCACCGGGTCGGTAATCGGCGCGACCTGTTCGGAGGGCATCCGCTCCGCTTCGAGAATGATGGATGCCAGGGTCTGGACCGTTTTCGCGGGCCACGCGCCGATCGCGGTTTCGCCCGCGAGCATGATCGCGTCGGCGCCCTCGCCGACCGCATTCGCCGCGTCGCTGACCTCCGCTCGTGTCGGGCGCGGCTCGACGCGCATCGACTCGAGCACCTGGGTCGCAACGATTACCGGACGGCCGACGCTTCTTGCGTGGCGGATGATCTCCTTCTGTACCCGCGGGACCTGCTCGAGCGGCATCTCCAGACCGAGATCGCCGCGCGCGACCATGACGCCCTGCGCGAGCTCGAGGATCGCATCGAGATTCTGAACCGCGGCAGGGCGCTCGATCTTCGCGATCAGCGGCGCCACTCTTCCGCACTCATCCATGATCGCGCGCGCGCGCCGCAGATCCTCGGCTGTCTGGACGAAACTCAGCGCCACGTGATCGACACCGAGAGAGAGACCAAAACGCAAATCGTCGGCGTCCTTCGGCGTGACCGCCGACGAGGGGAGCGCGACGCCTGGAGCGCTGATCCCCTTGTGCCCGCCCAGCGTGCCGCCATTGACGACGATCGTTTTCAATTCGTCGGTCGACGTCGCCGTCACGCGCAGCTCGATGCGGCCATCATCCAGCAGCAGCCGGTCGCCAGGATGCGCTGAGCGCACCAGCTCGACGTACGGCGTGAAGAGGAGTCCGTCGCGGCAGGGCTGCTCGCCGCCACGAATGCGCAACTCGCTGCCCTCGACTAGCGCGAGCGGCGTGCTTCCCTCCAGGGCGGTCGTGCGGATCTTCGGGCCACTGAGGTCCTGCATGACTGCGACGACGCGGCTTGATGATTTCGCCGCCCCGCGGACGCGGCGGTAGATCTCCGCATGGGAGTCGTGGGTGCCGTGCGAAAAATTCAGGCGGAAGACGTCCACGCCGCTGGCGATGAGCGCCTCTATCACCGCCGGATCGTGGCTCGCGGGGCCGAGCGTCGCGACGATCTTCGTTCGCCTCATGCCGCCGCCCAGGGATCCACCAGCGCTTTCGTGATGCGCATCGATTCGGCATCGGCAAGCGCGTCGTTCAGTCTGTCGAGCGGATAGGTTCGGCCGCCGATCTCACGCCACGGAACGGTGGACGCGTAGCGCTCGAGGAACGAGAGCGCTCGCAGAAAGTGCCCGGGCTCGCTGCCCCAGCAGCCGCGGATCTCGAGGTGCTTGCGGTTGATCTGCCGGTGGGCGTTGATCGTACTGTCGCCGACGTCCGTGTAATGGCCGGCGATCACGTATCGGCCACCGTCGCGAACGAGATCGAGCCCTTCCTCGATCGCCGCCGCGGCGCCGGCGGCTTCGAGCGCGACGTCCACCCCCTCGCCGTGCGTGAGGTTGCGCACCTCCTCGAGCCGCTCTTCCCTGGTGGAGGCGCTCACGTGAAACACGTGATCCGCGCCCATGCGACGCGCCATGCGCAGCCGTTGGTCGGGGGCGCCGATCGCGATGATCGTCGAAGCGCCAGTCAATCGCGCAAGCGCGATCGCGCTGAGCCCCACGGCGCCGGTGCCCTGGACGACGACCGTATCCCCGGGCCGCAGCGCGGCCCGCTCGAGAATATGAACGGCCGTCAGCAGTCCGCAGCCGCCGCCGATGTAATCGTCGAAACCCACCGCGTCGGGGAGTCGCGCTACGCCGACACCCGGCTCGAGATAGATGGCCTGCGACCATCCGCCGAACAGCCCCTCGTTGGCAGAGTCGGTGATCCCATAGACCCTCCGCGCCGTGCAGCGCGTCGGCGTTCGATGCACGACACACGCGCGGCACCGTCCGCAGGTCCGGTGGACGTCGAAGAACGCCACACGATCCCCTTCACGCAACGTCGACCCATCGAGCGTACGCAGCGGACCACGCACGAGCTGCAGCGTGCCCGCCGACACATGACCGGGAATGATGGGATATGGCACTCCGCTCAGACGTCCGTGCCAGAGATGCACGTCCGTACCGCACACTTCAGACCGTTCGGTGCGCAGCAGCGCCGCGCCTTCGGGAAGATCCGGAACGGGGAACTCGCGCAACTCGATCGGCTGGCGCGGCGCAGGCATGACGGCGGCCAGGATGCGATCGCTCACAGCGGTACGTTACCCTTGATCCAGCTCAGATTCCACTTGCCCTGAATGATCTCCGCTCACACAGTTCGACGAGCCGCGCTGTTCGCTCATGCTCTCGCCATGCTCGCGTGCTTCAGCGCACCCGCGGCCGCGCAGGACTATTCTCCGCAGAAGCCGCGGCGGCAGTTCGTGACCGTCGGCATCGACTGGATGAACACCGAACCGCTGCATTTCGCATCGCATCCGCTCGAGGACCTCGTCGGTCGCGAGGTCGCCGAAGCGCAGCGGCAGGCGCACGACTACCACACCCGCGACGGCGAGATTCTGATCGACGTCCGCGAGTTTCGGAAGCGGAACCGCGGCGTGAGCCTGGCGATCTACCCGCTCGGCCTCAGCGCGGGGACGACACTGGGGCTCCGCGGCACGATCGAAGAGCTGCCAACGATCCGCATCGACTTCACTGGCACGGGTGCGCCGCCCAATTACGTCCTCACCGGCGCCACAGCGTACGATCTCGGCGCCGGCATTTATGTGGCGGATCGGTCTGCTGGCTGGGGTCTCGGCAGTGAGGCTTTCGTCGTGGGTGGTCTCGGCCGCATCAAGGCCGACGGGGAGATAGAGGGGTCGCGCCTGTTTGCCGAGGGAGGAGGCGGGCTGATCGTCGGACCGTTCGGTGTGCAGCTCGCAGTCAAGTTCGCCTGGAACAAGCTCGACGACCCGGTCGAGCATCGCTTTCTTACCGTCCCGATCACTCTACGCGGGACACTGAGTTTCTGATGACGATCGCTGAATGGCTCGAGACCGTCTGTGCCGACGCGGATCGCCGCGCGCTGCCGCAGCTCAAACCACTCTTCGAAACGCTGGCGCGCTCCACCGAGCGGCTGCGGCGAGCCGACGATCAGCGGCGTGCGCCGGCCGAGGCGACGCGACGACCGTGACGGTTCCTGCCGCTGATCTGCGCAGCATCGCAGAGGTATCCGCTCTGGTTGCGCGTCGCGAGGTATCGCCGCAGCATCTGCTCGAACGCTGCCTCGCGCGGATCGAGGCCGGTCGCCACCTGAATGCCTTCATCGCGGTGATGGCCGACTCGGCGAGACGGGAAGCGGAGCGTGCGGCAGACGAGATCGACGCCGGCCGATCGCGCGGCCCGCTGCACGGGATACCGATCTCGATCAAGGACCTGGTCGACGTGGCGGGAACGCCGACGACGTCCGCATCAGCGGTACCAGCGCTGCATCCCGAAACTGATGCGCCGATCGTGCGGCGGCTGCGCGACGCGGGAGCGGTCCTCATCGGCAAGACGAACCTGCACGAGTTCGCGTTTGGCACGACGACGGAGGAATCCTCGTTCGGGATGGTTCGGAATCCATTCGATACGCGGCGATCAGCCGGCGGGTCGAGCTCCGGCGCAGCGGTCGCCCTGATTGAGGGAATGTGCTACGGGTCCATCGGCACCGATACGGGCGGCTCCATCAGGATCCCGTCAGCCGCGTGCGGCACGGTCGGTTTGAAGCCTGCGCTTGGCGAGCTGACCTGCGAAGGCATCGTTCCCCTGAGCACCACGTGCGATCACGTCGGCCCCATGACGAGGACGGTCGGTGACGCGCGCCTGATGTTCGAAGCATTGGCTGGGTCGCCGCTGCCCATGGTCGCCAACAACGGTCCATTCGCGTTTGGTGTGCCGACCGGCTATCTGCTCGAACGGCTCGATCCCACTGTCAGGACCGCTCTGAGTGAGACCAGGCGGGCACTCGCGGCCGCAGGGCACCGCGTCCGCGACGTCCAGATCGAAGGGGCTGAGATCACGGCGGATGTCTATTTGCACATCGTCCTCCCCGAAGCTGCCGCGTATCACGCGCCGCTGCTCGAGCAGTATGCGGAGCTGTACTCTCCAGGGGTGAGGCTTCGGTTGGAAATGGGGAGGACAATTCTGGCGGAGGACTACGTCCGCGCGATGCAACTGCGGGGGATGCTGATTGCGCACGTCGATGCGGCACTTGCAGGTTGCGATGCGCTCCTGCTGCCGGCGCTTGCGATCCCAGCGCCGGTACTCGGGGAATCAACGGTGACGATCGACGGGGCCGCTGAACCGATCCGCACGGTGATGCTGAGACTCACGCAACTGTTCAACGTCACAGGGCATCCCGCAATTGCGCTGCCTTCGGGGCGAACGGGCACCGGGCTCCCTCTGGGTATGCAGCTCGTCGGCGCGCGAAAGGGAACGGCGCAGCTTCTTGCCATCGCCGCCGCTACCGAGGCTCAGATCACGGGCGGTGCGGGATCGGTCGGAGGCGGCACCGGGTGAATGTCCGGCCGATCCGGCTCGTCGGACGGCTGGCCGGGCGGAATCGGGGTGTTTACGGGCTGCGGCCTTTTCAACGGATCAGGTACATGCGGCACGTCGGGTATCGGCGGTTGTTCGATCATCTCGGCGGCCTCTGCAAATCAGGATCCGCGAAACAGATCACTATCTAAGATGTATCGGGCTTCTGACCGAATGCTGAAGCGGGTATTTCATACGTGGGAACGGCGCCTTGCGTCGGCGGCCGAGAACCGGACCGTCAGGCCCTTCGAGTGGGGCACGGAATGGATTCCGGACCTCGGTTCGCACGGAAGCGAGGCGTCACGTTTGCTCGACTGGTCGGCCCGCGCGCTGCGCGGGAGCGACAGCTTTTTTGCAGTCGACGACAACACCACCTACCATCTCGACGGCGACCGGCTCACCTTCATCAGCGCCGTCGTGACTCCACACGCCGACAACAATCGCGTGACGGCGCGCTATTTTCCCGACAAGTCAGCCGCGGGCAGGCGGCGCGCCGTCCTCGTACTACCGCAGTGGAACGCTGATGCTGGTGGCCACCTCGGATTGTGCCGGCTGATGAACCGGTTCGGGATCTCGGCCCTCCGATTGAGCCTCCCCTATCATGACGTGCGCATGCCGCCAGACCTCCTCCGCGCCGACTACATCGTCAGCGCCAACATCGGCCGCACGCTCGCCATCTGCCGCCAGGCCGTGCTCGATGCGCGGCACGCCCTGGCCTGGTTGCGTTCGCAGGGATACGAGTCGATTGGGATCATGGGCACCAGCCTCGGATCCTGCCTGTCGATGCTCGCCGCGGCACACGAACCGCTCGTCAGAATCGCAGCGCTCAACCACATCTCTCCGTACTTCGCAGACGTCGTCTGGAGCGGCCTTTCGACGGCACACGTGCGCCAGTCGCTCGATGACAACGTCGCACTCGATCAGCTGCGCGAGATGTGGATGCCGATCTCACCGTGGCCGTACATCGGTCGCATGCGCGACAAACGATCCCTGCTGGTTTACGCGCTCTACGATCTGTCGTTCCCCGTGGACCTGTCGAGGAAGCTGGTGAACGGGTTCCGCTCTCAGCGGATCCCGCATGAGGTGTCGGTCCTGCCCTGCGGTCATTACAGCACCGGTGTCGCGCCGTTCAAATACCTGGACGGATTCGCGCTCTGCAGATTTCTGGCGCGGCACCTGTGAGGCAGGCGCGACAGACCTGAACAGCTGCCTGACGGCGGCAATCCCGAGGCCCAACTGCCAAGCTGCTTCGGAATTGGTAGTTCGAGAAGTGCTGCGCTACAGGTATTTGACGATTCCGGCGAGGGCGTTGTAGAGCGCGCCGGCGAGAGCTTTCATCAGAGGAGAAACCTCGCCGCTGGCGACAGCATCGGCGACGGTCACCGGCTGTGTCACGAGCAACCAGATCGTCGCGCCCGCGAGAGCAGTCGCGACCAGCCCGATGACGGCCGCAAGGCTGAGGCTGAGGCGGGCGAAACTCATAGGAGCCTGTCCAGTCTAGGCCACCCCTCCAACCCTCGCAACATGCAGGCGGCGATTGGATCCCGTGCCCCGGCGAACGGCCGCCCATCAGCTACCGGTAACAATTGTTGATTTGACGCCAGAGGGGGGCGATGGGTTCCTCACGCACGGCCGACCTGCTACGTGCTACCTGCTGCGTGCGGCGTGCTATGTGCTCGGTCGCGAGTCGTCTTGACGATGAAGATGGTCACGGAGCACGGCATCGACCTCGTCGAGCCCGGTCGGCAGGTATGCCGGGTGGACGCGCTCGCCGGCTTCCAGCAGCAGCCGCACGGTCGTCGGGTAATCGCAGGGACTGGTGTCGCCGCTCCAGCCGTGCTGCGCGCCATAGAGGCAATTCTCGATCAGCGTGCCGCCGTAACTACGATCGCGAACGCTGATCGGCGGATCGTGCTGCAGCAACGCGCGGAGCATGTCGGGGTTACCGTGAAA
>Ga0247829_10000808_pt1 | contig 13132 bp, 15 predicted proteins | sample 12C_Control_Day4_FD_207765 | JGI IMG/M metagenome (GOLD analysis project Ga0247829, IMG submission 207765) | Soil microbial communities from agricultural site in Penn Yan, New York, United States - 12C_Control_Day4 | ecosystem: Environmental > Terrestrial > Soil > Agricultural land | place... | reverse complement strand
GGCCATCATGAAGTTGCGCCAGGCTCTCAAGGCGCCGACCCCGACTGCCACCGAGGAGGAAGAAGAGGGGAAGGAGCTACAAGAAGTGCCGAAGCAACTCTTCCCCAAGCAGCGCAAGCGCAACCTCGCGGCCGTCTTTGCCGACGATGCTCCTGCTGAAGCCCCGGGAAAAGCGCCCAAAGCTCAGCGCCTTGAGAACGGCGAGCGCCTGCAGAAAAAGAAGGCGCCTGTGGACTATTCTGCGCTGTTGTGATGTAATTTGTTCGCTTTAATAACACTCGCAAATTTCTCTCCCCGCATGTCTTCTGTTGATGATCTCTCATGGAGTCGAACGACGACGGGCACTAGGGTTAGGGTTAGGGTTATATAATAATTCTTTCCAGGAATGAACGCATATCCGCAGAGGCGGGGAGAGAAGACACGACGAAGACATGACGAAGACACGTCGAAGACACTTCGAAGACACGTCGAAGACATGCCGAAGACAGGCCACGTCACTCCTTTCACGTCACTTGGCATCTGGTGCGCTCCGTTTCGTCCTTTTCTTTATCTCGATTTATAATTCTTCTAGAATCGGGTCCACACAAGGATCTGGGCAAGAATTGGCACCGCATCCGTAACGGTGACACTATCTTCGTCAGCCCCCCCCCCCCCTGACCTCGATGGAAGACTCAGGCACTGTTCTCGCGACCTTTATGGCAAATAATAATTTACGCAAGAAGACGAGGGAGAAATTCGAGCGCTACGTGCGCATGAAGGCCGTCGACTGCTCCCAGGAGGCCGAGCTGGCAAAGGCCCTCGTCGATCTGAGGCGGCTCGCCCACGCCGAGGCCCAGGCAAGGAGCCGAGAGGTGCATGGCCGCGCCCCTGATCTCTCCACTGAAAGAGTGCGCCGCTACCGCGCCGAGGAGGCGAATCACGACTTTGAACTGGCGCGCGAGCGCCTCCGCCGCGGCGACGCGAAGGCCGCCTTGGTGGCGGGAAAGGCCCGCACGCGCGGCCGGAAAAAGGAGGCGCTGACCGTGACCCTCACCGAGACCACGAAAGAAGTGCTGGAGTCGATGGCCCAGGAGGCCTTGAAAGTCGCCTCGCACCGCTGCGCCCCTGACTGGCCGTGCTACGCACTCGTGGTCACAGACTTTGTGCAGCAGCTCGACCGCGCCCAGCCGGAACTCCACCTCCTGCCCGACATGCGCACCTTTTTCGCGTCCTTGGGCGAGTGCGCGCGGACGACCTATGGCGTCCGTGGCGCGGGCGTCGACAAGGACGAGCCCAAGTTCAGGCAGCTCAATTTCGATCGCAACTCCTTTGCCCTCTCGGACGCCGTCGACGCTCGCCTGACCCCGGCCCAGCGTCTCCAGATCAAGCGCTTCTTCGGCACTTTTAATGCCGTCCTGCGTGCCTTCCTCGAGTCCCTCCTCGCCAATTGCCCCGCTGGCGTGGGCGCCCCGACGTGGGCGGCCAGCCTCCGAGACGACCTCACGCACATCTTGGGGCCGGTCAACTTCAAGCGCTTGGCCTCCTTCCTCCTGCGCTACACGCCGAGCGGCGGGGGCTCCACGAAAGACGGCAAGAAGGGCCTGAGCGTGCACGTCGACCACGCCGACCCCGTCGGCAGCGTGCTCCTCGGCGGCTCGCACGTCAGCGCGGCACAGCCCTGCATCGCCGTCTACCCGACGCACGAGACGGACTTTGCGCCCGATGCGTTGAAGCCGCTCGAAATCTCCTACTCCGCCGGCGACCTCGTCTTCTTCAACGGGAGCTTTGCGCACGGCTCGGTGATTGCGGTGCCGGACCGCCTCCTGTATTCGCAGTTTTTGGCGACGAGTCAGTAAACACATTATCTAACATTCCCGTTGGTGCGCACAGAGAGCCGCCCGCCGACAAAGTCATCACGGTCGTGCCTTTTGTAGCGAAACGTCGGGAATTCGATAGGCGCGAATGCCGAGGTCCTTCTCAATGAGCGAACGGGCGTCGGGCAAGAGATCGAAGAGCGCCCGCTGCCAGTCCTCCTCCAGGCGGGCGACGTGCCGCGCGGGCTCGTCAATGAGGTCTTCGTCGTCGTCGTCCTCCCCTTCGCGGATCCGTTTGGACATGGTGTGTGAGAGAGACAACGACGAAGTGACCGCTCGGAGACAAAGGATAAAATGAGTTGTTAAATCAATCCAACCTCGACACGCGTTGACTGTGGTTGAGGTTGCGGTGCCCGTTCCAGGGGTCGTTGTCCTCCTCCTCTTCTTCACTGACGAGGCCGGAGGCGTCTTGGGGTTCCGGGTCGTCATCATTCGCTCGCACCTCCTCCTCGAGCGAGCGCTTGTAATTCTCGAGCGCCTCCTTCCGTGCGCGCCGCCAGGTATCCTCCTGAATGAGCACAAGATCGTCAAGGCTGCGCATCTCTCGGTCGAAGGCGCCCAGCAAAGGGGACCACCCCAGCGGTGACAGGACGCCCCCATCAACCCTATGAAAAGCGCCCGGAGGAACCTGGGCCAAGTCCAGTAACTCCGTCAGCAGCTGCTGGCAGTCCACGTCGCTCAAACGAAAGTTGGGGTGGTCATCCAACCAGTCGACGGTCATCACAGGGCACCCTTGACTCGCCGGGGTTAGGGCCCGGCCGTAGGCGGTCGCCAGACGGTCGAGGTAGGTGGGGTCCTTCGCGCAGTAGAGATCGACCTCCTTGGGATCGCCCCGCAGTCGAATGCGGTCCTTGAGCACTTCGGTCGGAGCTTGCATGAACAAGGTGCCCGTCATCGTGGGCCAGTACCCATCGCCCATGCGGCGCAGCTTCTCCAACAGGGCCGCGCGCTCGTCCAAGTAGACGGCCAGCTCCTCGTCGGAGATTTTCCCGTCGCCGTGGTGCATGAGGGCAAAGGCCTTGTCCCCGTCGATCGAGCGGTCCATAAAGACGACAGCGCCGCGCTTGGCGGCCATGGCCGCCTCGACCATCTCGAAGATGCGCTTGCACTCCATGGTCAGCTGGGTGGCGGTCGCCCGATGTTGGGGGTCGCCGCAAAAGTAGGTCAGCAGCGGGTCGCGCATGTTTTCAGACAGGACGACGGCCTCGATGCCGAGACACTGCCGGGCCCACTCCCCGAAGCGCTTGGTGGCCGTCGTCTTGCCCACGCCGTTGACGCCCTCGAACACAAAGATGCGCCCCTTGGCCCGGGCAGCGAGCGCGGCCTCGGCCGGCGTCTGGCGGTGGTGCAGGGTGTAGGTGGCGGCGGTGGCCTCCATTGCCCTTCTTTGGACCAGCCGACTGGTTGGGGAAATGACTGACTGTGCCGAAATCACACTCGCACTGACCCCCCCCCCCCCCTGAGCCATGCGAACAGACGATGCCTACGTGGTGGGCCTGGTGGTGATGATTGTGGTCAGTGGAATCTTAGGCGTCGTGTTTGTGGCACTGGCGTATTGAGTAAACGTTTAATAAAGACTACCACTCTACAGAACAAACAAGCATTTCCTGCTTTCCCGGCGGGGGCTTCACAACATTGAGGGTGATGCGCGTGAACTTGCGGAGATCATCAGCGCCCAAGCGCCGGCGCAGAAGGGTGATAAAACTGGGAACGAGATCCGCGCTGGGTGAGGTGAGGCGAATCGGGAGAGTGTAGAATTTCATGACCCGACCCATTACGGTCTTCGGCAGATCCTTCAGAATGCGTTCAGCGAGTTCATCAGCAATCTGCAGGACCTCAACCTCTATGTGGTCCGGCTCGGATTCGCCTACCCAGAGGCGGTACTTCAATTCGTCGTCCTTCATTTTCATTTCGGACGAGAGGTTGAGGTCACCCAAGAGCTTACGAATCGCGGCGAGCAGATGGCCGCGTTGCGCGACCGTCACGTTGGCCAGAGGTAAAGGCAGGGCACCACGGACCTCGAGTTCCCCATCAGGCCGGGCCCTCCATGCCGCGTGGAGTTTCTCGAACAGGGCCTCCGCGGGCGGGATTGGGGGAATGAGAGGGAGAGGCTCCGCTGGGATCCATGACACTTCGAGGCGACATGACTTTCCCCAATACAAGTGCCCATACTGAAACCCGTACGTAGGGAACGCGGCGGCAATGGCGGCATCGCGGTGTGGATTCTCAACAGGGTCGTAGTGACGAGGGAGGACGAGGTCGAGAGACGTGCGGTAGCGCCCGTCCTCAACGGCCTTCTTGACCGCCACCTCAATTTGCCGAATCTGGTCGGCCATATAGAGGGGTCGGGCCTGAGCAGCGGCTTCGCTGGCAGTGGGGAAGGGGGTGGGGGTGGACATGTTCTCGAGCACAGAAGAGAGTGACCGAGGATCGGGGAAGAGCCATCCTCGGACAGTTGTCCAAACTTTCACGTCATTTTACGCGAAACGCACGTGAAGAGCCATCTTCTCCCCCTTTTCGCGTAAAAGGGGCGACGCAGCCCGGCTAAAGTGAGGACACTCACTCACTCCTCCATGTTCTCCCCCATGAAGCAGCAACAACCCGATATCAAGGCCCTTCTCCCCCCTTACTTCAAGCATGGGAAGATCGAGGCGAAGCTGCACGGCAAGGAGAACCTCCTCGGGGAGGGCGCCCTCTCGGCCGTCTACCGCGGGCGCAACCACGGCCAGGCCTGCGATGTGGCCATCAAGTTCTACAACCTCCGCGACGCCCAGGCCCAGAACGCGTGGCAAATCGAGGCGCAAGTGTCGGCGCGCCTGCGAAAGTACGGCTTTGGCGCCGCGCACCTGCGGGTCGCCACGGACTCGGTGTCCTGGACCCGTTTCGGCCTGGGCGTCCTCATCATGCCGCTGCTGCCGGCGCAGACGCTGGAAGCGGAGATACGCCAGCGGGCCACAGAACGGACGCCCTTTACAGTGGCGCAAGTACTCTGTCTGAGCCGCCAGTTGGCCCTGGCCGTCGAGCGGCTGCACGACCACGGCATTGCCCACCGCGACATTAAGTGCGAGAATATCAGCTATGCGGAAAACGGCATGGTCACCCTGTTCGACTTTGGCCTCTCCGACATGAAAGCCGAGGACCGGCTCGACAAGCCCTTGATGGTGGACACCGCCAAGGGCACGCCGTACTACATGGCGCCCGAGGTGGTGACGGGAAAGGCCGTCGTCTTTGACGCCTACGCCGCCGACATGTGGGGCGTGGGCCAGGTCATGTTCGAGATCATCTGCATGCGTGGGCAGTTCTGGAAGGTGAAGGACTTTGGGCAACTCCAGCACGCGATGGCCCAAAAACGACCGGACCCGACCCTCGAGCCTGAGGTGGCCGCCGAGCCCATCTACCAAGAGCTGCTGCGCCGCACGCTGGTCTACCACGCGCCCTACCAGCGCGCGACGGCCTCGGAGCTCGTCGCCTTTATCCTGGACTGCGAGGACGCGGTGCAGCAGCAGCAGCAGACGGCCGTGTTGAGGGAGGTGAATTGTTGATTTATTGATAAAAGGTGCACACATCCACCCTATGTTGTTGATGACGCAACTTGGCAAAGACGTGCTTTCCATTGCCGTGCTCGGCGACCACGGTCTCGTCGGCCTCACAGGTGGCGCAGAGGTCAAAGTCCCGGCCGGCGCGCGCACAGTCGAGGCAGGCGTAGCGCACTTCGTAGGACATGATGTGACTGTGATCACAGTGCGGTCCGTCGCAGTAGTAGTCAGCCGAGCCGTCTGCGTAGCGGCCACTAGAAGGGGCCAGCATCTTCGCCGTCGTCATGTCCACAATCTTGCAAGGGTGGCCCTCTGGACGCAGCAGGACGACTTGGCCCTTCCGCAGGAGCTGGACTTGGCGGCTGACGAGGAGGCCTTCTTCTTTGAGTTGCAACAATCGTTCCTCTGTATTCATAGAAAGAGACTAACACAAGATCACAACGACTCCCTCGCCGCCATAAGGTAGTTTCCCATCGCATTGTCCCCTACGATCACCAAGCCCGGTTGCTCGGGGTCGACCATCCCTTCCCAGTGCGGCAGCGGCTTGCCCTCGCGGCGCAGGCGGATGGCGCTGATCGAGCGCTCGATGAGGTGCTTCCCACGCGTGGCCAAGAGGACGCCACGAGGACCCTCATTCTGCCTGTATTTAAGGCGTAGTATACTTAACCACACAGAGCGCTCGATCGCAGGGGCCAGCCATTCGCGGTCAAAGTCCATCTTACCACCGTCGAGCCCGAGCCGCGCCGCGTAGTCCGAGTTGGCCGCCAATTTGGCCTGGACGCCCAGCTGGTTCTTGGGTTGCCAGGACTTGAGCTTTGCTGCCACCTTTTCGGCCCTTTTTGCAGGGTCCTTGTCCCACGCCACACTGTTACCAAAAACCTCTGGATTCCACCTCCCGATGTCCCCATCACATGTGAAGCGCAGGAAAGTCGTCTTATCGGTGCTCTTCAAGGACTGCCAGCAATGTTCAGATGTCGGGAAACGAGTGCCCTCTTCGGGGACCCACTCCGCCAGGCCGGGGCAGACGGCGCGCATGTCGGCGGTGACGTCGCTGCGCTTGAGCACAAAGGGGGCGTAGAAGAAGTTTGAGAGTTGGTAGTACGGCGCCTTGTCGTTGCTCTTAAAATATTGATAATCTGGTCGTTGCGCCATGCGTCACTAATAGAAAGAAGAGAGTGACAGCGGCCATGAGGAGGCAGACGAAGAGCCATCTTATCGTCTTTTACGCGCCGGTTGGGGGGCTCCTTCTCGTAAAATTACGGTAAATTTACGGTAAGAACGCGTGAAAATCTCGCTTTCTGCTTTAAAAGCACGGCCCCTGTTCATTCCAATCATTCTCTTACTACCGCCATGAGCAACACCAAAACGCACATCATCGAATGCACCGCGTGCAGACGCAGTTTCTGGACGCCCAGCGACTGGCTGCGGCATAAGACGGCACTGAAGGCGACGTGTGGCGGCGACGGCGCTGTGCGTTGTCTCACTAGCGCAGAAGCGGAGGCACGTGTGCGAACAACGTTCAGTGAACTATACACCAAGGAGTGCCTGCTCTTTGCCCAGCTCGCTCGTAGCAAGACGGGACTGGTTATCACTCCCGAAGAGGCCACGACGCATGCGTGGTCCCTCACCAAGGAACGGGCAATGGAGGAGCGCGCGGCGTTCGTGCAGCTTGCCCCGCGCCTGGGAACGGCTACCATGTCGGCGAACACGGGAAATAAAAAGAAGTGAATTGACAAATTAGTCCTCCTCCGCCTCACTTGACGCCACCATTCCCGTCGCGCTGCTGTTGAGAGAAGAATGATACTACCCACTCCCCTTTTCAAACGATAACGGTGGGAAGCGTGACGTCATTCTTTGTATTTTCCACAGCTCGACGGAATGGCCATGACCTTCTTCCAAAAGGCCCTGCTTGCCTTCGGTGTCCTTGCGCTCACAAACGTGTTCCTCTCAAGCCGCTCCTCGTCTGATTCTCCGACCGTTGCTGCCCTCCCCTCGCCAACGCGTGATCGGTGGATCGTCATCACGACCATCCAAGCGCCGACGGCCCAAGTGCGCTTCCTCTGCGCCCTGCCCAACTGGACGACGGTCATTGTGGCTGACTACAAGACGCCCTGGAAGCCCTGGCAAGAGGACAAGAGCCATGGCTGTGCCCACTTTTTGAGTGTGCAGGACCAAGTGAGCCTCGGGTATAGCATCGTCGCGCACCTCCCGCTCAACAACTATGGACGGAAGAACGTGGGCTACTTGTTCGCCATCCAGCACGGGGCGCGGGAAATCTACGAGACGGACGATGACAACCAGCCCTCTGGCGCCGGCGTGGCCATGCTTCCTCTGGGCGAAGAGCCCTTTGCCCGGGTGGCTGACCCAGCTCTGCGTGTGCAAAACCCCTATGCCTTTTTCGGCCGGCCCGACATTTGGCCCCGGGGTTACCCGCTCAACAAGGTGAATGCGAGCCGAGCGCCGCGGGTGGCCAAAGCCGACGTCCTGTGCCCCCAAAAAGAGTACCCTATCCAACAAGGGATCGTGGACCTCGACCCGGACGTCGATGCCATCTTCCGCATGACGCAGGCCCCCTCCGTGGGCAAGGTCAAGTTCCGCACGGACCGCGGGCCGCTTGCACTGGGCAAAGGGACCTACTGCCCATACAACACACAGAACACGCTTTCCAGGTACAAGGCTTTCTGGGGCCTCTTAGTCCCCGTCACGACGACGATGCGCGTGTGCGACATTTGGCGCTCCTACTGGGTCCAGCGGGTTCTGTGGGACATTGGAGAGGAGCTCCTGTTCCTCCCCGCCACCGCCGAGCAAGTGCGCAACCCGCACGATTTCCACAAGGACTTTCTGGAGGAGCTCGACCTCTATGTGAAGGCCGGGGATTTGATCAGCACGCTCGACAGCTGGGACCCGCCCTCCGACGCGGACCTCTTTGGCAGGCTTCAACACCTCGGGCGGCTGCTGGCCGAGCGCGGCTTCTGGGGCGAGGCAGACGCCCGGCTGATGGAGGCGTGGTTGGCCGACTTGGTGGGGGTCGGCTACATCCCACCCCGTTTGGTCGGCCCTTGTGAATAAATGTTCTCGTCCCTCTGGATGTCTCAGCGAAGTGGCCCATACCATGCTATCCCGTCGTCTAGTGTTCATCCTCGCCTTTGCCCTCGTCATGGGCGTGCACTTGTTCTTTCGGGGCCTGTTACCCTCGGGTGAGGATGATGAGCGGCCGTCACCGTCCCTGGTGTCACCCAATGTTGAGGAACCAGAGCCCGAGCCCGAGCCCGGGCCAGCGCCCAGCCCCTGCGACCCCAACCTCCCTATCATCCAGATCCTCCTGCCCGTCACGTCGGGGAAATTGAAGCCACCTGCGCAGACCCTGGCGGCCTTGCCCTTGTTCAAGTACGCCTTCCCGAGCATCGTGGAGACAGTCGAGCCTGGGCGCTTCCGGTACATGGTCTCCCTCGGCGCCGACAAGGGAGACCCGTGGTACGATAACCCTGACCGGCAGCAGGCGATCCGGGCCTGGGTCACGAATGCGTGGCAAAAACGCTGGGGCGCCGAAACGTGTCCGTTGACCCTGACCTTCCACGCCTACGATAATACGCGCTCGCGGCCAACGTGGGTCACGAACTACATGACGCAAGTGGCCTACGAGATGGGCGTCCACTATTTCTATCGCATCAACGACGATACGGTACTACAACCCAACCAATGGTCGAGCATGTTCGTCAACACCCTGGCCAGCTTTCGGCCCATTCCCGGCCTCGGGTCCACGGGCCCCTTTGACCCGTTCCAGAAGGGCAAACTGCTGACCATGAGCTTCGTGGGCCGGCTGCACCTCGAGTGCTTTGGCACGCACTTCCCTTACCTCTTTGGCAACTACTATGCCGACGACTGGATCCAGAACGTCTACGCGAATGTGACCTCTGTGCCCAATGCGCACATGATGCAGATCGTGGCCAATGTGAGCATCACGCACATGGTGATCAAGTCTCGCTACGACATCAAGGCGACGCCCGAACGTTACCGGGCGCAGCTGGAGACGGACCGGCAGGAGTTGGACGTGTGTATTCAGAGATTGTTACGCACGATTAAACCACGGCAATGACAAACGTGATCGCCTGCCCCACAAAGGGCACGGGCTGGCCGCGCGTGTCCACATGCTGCGGGGCAAGGCCGGCCGTCTGCGGGTAGCGCTTGGCGTCAATCACGACGCCTGGTATTGCCTGGAGGTCGGCGAACATGGGCTTGCGGACCTTGTCGTCCAACGAGTCCACAGCGCCGCTGAAAAAGTCGATGAACGAGGAGTTTTGACCCCACTTCTGGGGCACGCCTTTGACCGCGTAGACCTCGTTCCGCCCGGTCAGGTGTCCATAACGTTGCACGAGCGCGCGCAGCACACTCTCCTTGGAGTTTGGCGAGGCAATGAACTCGAGCCGCGCCACTGTGAGATGGTAAGGCGTCGGCCGCCCGTCTGCCCAGATATTGAGTTGGACGGTGCTGGGCATTGGTATGGCGAAATGAACAACTGTATTAATAGATTTCAACAACAACAACAACAACACGTCTAGCGTCACCCCTTCGCAATCGCTGCCGCCAACAAGGCACACCAGTGGGGCAGAGTCTGCACGTCCTCCCGCATCCGGGCGACAATGGTGCGCAGGGCGGCGTCCTCAAGCTCGCTCCGCACTGGAGGATCGGTGGTTCGAAAGTGCGTCAAAACATCCCGAAGGAGCGGCACATCATCGCTGGTCAAAACCACGTCAGTACGCGCGACCGCTGCCAAGAAGGTCAGGGCGGTGCACCGCGCCTCGACGGTGAGAGGGTTGTTATACAACACATGCGCTTGTTGAAACACTCGTGTGACTTTCCACATAGCGCGCGATTGTGCGAAATATTCCACCTCCATGCCACCTTGCTCAAACAGTGGTCTCGGCTGACAAGCCCCGTCGCTGCACATTCGGGCTGAGGCGTATACGAAGGGGGCGAGTCGACCAATGCGGTCCTGTAGAGTTGATGATAGGCCATCGAACTTTGCGAGATACGCCGGGAGGGCGAGCATTCGGTCTCGCAAGATCGCGCCACTCGCAAGCACAGCCTTCCGCACCCGCGCCGTCGGATACCTGGTCCCAAGTTTATAGGTGGGAGTGTCCACATCAGGACAAGTGCTCGCATGCGGGTGCGGTAAGACCTCCTTGCACATAATATTGGCGAACACCGGGCCCAGGGATGGCAACGTAGCGGCGATAAAGAGGGCGGCCTCCTCGTGGCTCAAACGAAGCCGCCTGTCAAGCACCGCAAGGAAGGAAACGAAGCGCCACCATGGCTCGTGGATCACCCAGATGGAGCCAGTCCACATGACCGTATGCCAGTATCGGAGCACAACGGGCTGGACATGGGTGGGATCCAGCTCCTCATTATTGAGGATCATGGAGCGCACGGCTTCCATCGGCAGCCGCGTCCGCAAGGTCGCGCGCCAGTCCTTGCTCACGCCGAGGAGGCTCAGAATGTCCGAAAAAGGAAGGTGGACAGCGATGGCGGGGACGAGGTCGGTCACAATGTGCGGTCCGGCCTCGGCGTCCCCGGCGTTCGCTCCCTTGTGTCGCTTGTGCGACAAGCTCGTCTCAGCCGCGAACGTGTGCGTGCGCTTCATGGTGAGCGAGAGAGAGAGAGAAGTGACCGTGTACCAAGCGAAGAGCCATCATCTTGCCCCGGAATTTTACGGGAAAGGGCGACGAAAGCTCTTTCCGGGGTTTTACGCGAAATTGGCAGTAAAAAGCGCCGCGGATGCCTCTTCGCTGGCGTCAAAGGGCCCTGTCATTATCTTCTCTGCCACAATGAGCAAGCGCCTGCGCGAGGTGCGCGTTAAAGTTCGCCCATTGGGACAGCAAATACCACTCATTGATGACAATGTGCGCGAGATCTGGGCCAAACAGGCATACGGCGCCATGCACGCCTCTCTCTCGAGTCACGCGGCCTGGTGGCGCATCGCCGAGGAGACTCCTCTGGTAACCGTGAAGATGTTGCTCCTCGGCTGCACTGGCGCCATCCCCTTTATGCGCGCCTACGTTGAGCACGTCTTGGTGCCGCTCATGACCGTGGACGAAGCGACAAAGCAGACACTGATTGCGGGCCGGATCTGGTGGCGGTATCTCCTCCTTCTCGATGAGCTTTCCGCGGCAGCCGCGCGAGTCCCCGAGAATGCGGCGGACGAGGCCCCTGCGGACTGTGGCGTCCGCATGACGCCGAAACAGTGCTTGATTGACGTCGCCGGTGACTCCCTCTTCCGCGTGCCGTTGGATGCGGCCAGGAGGGCACGCACGTTTTTCCGAGAGACAGAGGCGCCCATTCCCCTTGGCTGGACAGTATCCACACCGCGCTGGTCCGAGCGGCGCCTGGACCTGGGGGAGCGATTTTGCCTCCGTTGGCGTCACCATTTAGCCTGCGTCCTTTCCGAAAGAAATCAGCGGCGACTGGAGTCGGGCTTGGTTCATCTCATTGGGCTCGCGGATTGCCCGCTGCCCGAGCGCAATGGAGGGTGGCGTCAGCGATTGGGCCCCCAGGACGTCCAAGACATTTTATGGCGACTTGCTTATTCCCCCCAAGGCTGGGTATTTGTAAGAGATGTCATTGGCATGGAGCTTCGTATTTTCGACGATGTAAAGGGTACTATTGAGTTCCTGGAAGCGATCCTGCGCAGGCGACGTGACTTATGCAGGACCCCGTTTTCAGAAGAGGAGATGGGCATTCTTCTCAGTCTCAAGACCAATCCAGAGGGCTACCACGCCTATAGTGGTGTCGGCTGGTTGGCTGAGCGAATCCGTCAGGAGCCTTGCATGGACCCTGAGGAACGCGCCCAATGGCGCCGGATTGTGGGGAACTTGTTGCTCCCGGACGTTTAATGAATAAAGCCCCAACCTACACATACGCTCTGCGCGCCGCCACACTCTCGAGGTCCTGGATGGTGCTGCTACCCATCATCTTGCCCCGGAATTTTACGGTAAAACGCTTTTTGTATTGATAATAAAGCGGCCTGTCACACCATCCCACCTGCCTGATTATGCAGCGGGAACACGGACATGAGTTTCATCTTCTCCGACGTCCTCCACGACGGCGCCGACGCTGCCAAACGGGACGACACACTCGCGACAATACCAACGGCTACCAGCACGGCGACAAGAATGATGGGTAGCAGCACCGTGTTGGCGATCGCCAGCCGTGTGAGCTCGGCCGTGTTCGGCGCGCTAGGCGGCGTCGCCTCGGCGACAATGAAGGTGCTCGCGGCACCCGGGCCCCAGGTTGGTGTTGCTTGAAGCACGACCTCACTCTCGTCATCGAAGTTGAACCCGTCCGCGCCGAGCAGGTTGCGAATGTGCGCCATGTCGATGCAACGCCGGGCGGCTCCCTGTTTGGCATTGGCCGAGCTCAGTCCATAGACATAGGCCCACGTCAACAGGTCAGGTGCGCACGCGCTCTCCATTGCTGGAACGATGGCCGAGCCAATTGCCAACGGGGTGTCGAGCGGCAGATCCGTCTCAGCGTCGAGGACGTTGACATAGGCGCCGACTGCAAGAATCGGGCGCGTCTCGTCCAGTACAGTGGGCCGCGCCGGGTTCCACGCAGGTGCCTGATTACCCTCTTCGTCAAGTACGGCATAGGGCTGGATCCCGTCAGCGAACAGGGCGTTCTGTTCGACGAGGCAGGCGTCAAAGTCGGCCGTGCCTGTGACCGTCTCGATGCCGCGCTGCTGCAGCA
>Ga0247829_10000805_pt1 | contig 13142 bp, 7 predicted proteins | sample 12C_Control_Day4_FD_207765 | JGI IMG/M metagenome (GOLD analysis project Ga0247829, IMG submission 207765) | Soil microbial communities from agricultural site in Penn Yan, New York, United States - 12C_Control_Day4 | ecosystem: Environmental > Terrestrial > Soil > Agricultural land | place: USA... | reverse complement strand
GCCGAGCCGTGGGAGCGCAAACGGCTCGGCAGGAGCCTCGCCCTCCCGAAAAGCGGAGCGGACGAGGGAACCCCATGAACCCGACCCACTGGCGAATGCGGAGCCGGCTGGCGGCGATCGTCGCCCCGGCGGCGCTGCTCGCGCTGGGCGGCGTGGTCCTGACCCGCGACTCGCAACCCGAGGCGGTCGTGGCGAAAGACCTGGGTAAGCCGAGTGACCTGCCTCTGCCCGGCAGCCTGCCGCTGGCGCAGTACGAGGAAAAGCTCTTCGCATTCCTGAACAACCGCGAGTACGTCAAGCTCGGCTGGGTTCGCGACAAGGGCGTCCGCGACACCGGGCCGTTCATCAACGGCACCTACTACGGCACCCATCCAGCGGTCCGCGTCTACTACTCGCCGGGGGTCATCCGCTGGCTCGAGGGCGGTCGGGTCGGGCCGATCCCCGACGGCGAAATGATTATCAAGGAACAGTACCCCGCCCCGGCGGTCCGGCACCACGGCCGCTCCGAGGAGCAACTGTGGGCGGGTCTGGAGTCGTGGACGGTGATGGTCAAGGACTCGGCCGGCTCCCACGACGGCTGGTTCTGGAGCAACCCGTCCAAGGGCCAGTGCGTCGTCGATAACCACAAGGACCCGTTCGACCACGCGATCTCCGGGTTCGGTCTGTACTGCATCCGCTGTCACGCCGCGACGAATTCGCCCGGGACCGAGACCGCCTCGCCGGCCAACGAGTTCACCTTCGCCTCGCTGCGGAACGTCCAGGGCTATCCGGGCGAGCCGATCCTGTTCCGGGTCGATGACTCCTGGCGCAAGGACGCGGAGAAGAAGTCCGCCAGTGCCGAGGGCCACGACTCGCACCCGAAGTGTACCGCCCCGAAGGCCGCGGACCGGCCGGCACGACGAGCCGACGAGCGGTTCGTGAATTTCTTTAGCTCGGTGAAGCCGACGGCGCTCGCGGACGTGGCGCACCTGCCGCCGGTGACGCGCGACCACGTCGTCCCCGGCCGCGATCGGTCGCAGGGGTTCGCCACGTCCGACCAGTGCATGAGCTGCCACGCCGGGCTGGTAGCGCCGTTCGGGCCGTCGATGTTCGTCCCAACCGGCAAGGGCGCCGAGTACGGCGCCGACGGCTGGGACGTGTCGCCCTACGGCGAATGGCGCTGGACGCCGATGGGGCTGGCCGGCCGCGACCCGGTCTTCCACGCCCAGCTCGAAAGCGAACTGCGGCTGATCCGCAACGACCACGCGGACGACCCGAAGGTGACGAAGGAGTTGAGCGAGACGCTGGCCGACACCTGCCTGCGCTGCCACGGGGCGATGGGCCACCGGCAGTTCCACCAGGACCTACCCGGGACGAAGTTCTCGCCGGACCACGTCCACTCCCCGGACTCCAAGTACGGCGCGCTGGCCCGCGACGGTGTGAGCTGCGCCGTCTGCCACCGGATGCAGCCGCGGCCGCAACCGGAGGGCGACACGCGGCCGTACCTGCAACACTTCCTGGAGACCTCGACCAGCGGCAACTTCCACCTCGGCCCGCCGGGCGAGATCTACGGTCCGTTCAAGGACGACGAGATCGCCCCGTACGTCATGGAGCACGCCACCGGCATGAAGCCGAAGCACGGCGAGTTCCTGAGGTCGTCGCAGATGTGCGGCACCTGCCACACGGTCAGCCTGCCGGCCGTGGACATGCCGGCCGACGCGAAGCACCCGGCGGACGAGCTGAACGCGGCGCAGACCGTGCCGCTGTTCCAGAAGTTCCACCACCACGTCGAGCAGGCGACGTACCTGGAGTGGCTCAACAGCGAGTACGAGAACGAGGTCAACCGGCAGAACCCGAAGGCGAAGTCCTGCCAGGACTGCCACATGCCTTCGGGCCTCAAGGACGAAAAGCACAAGCTCGACATCCCGCAACTGAAGACGCGAATCGCGGCGGTGCAAGACGCGACGTACCCAGACGCCGAGAACCTCGCCCCGCACAAGGACCTCGACGTCCGGCTGCGCGAAACAGGCTACCGGCGGCACAACTTCGGCGGGCTGAACGTCTTCCTGGTGGAGATGTTCAACCAGTTCGACGACGTGCTGGGCGTCCGCAAGACCGACTTCATGACCGGCTCGAAGCAGGGGCTTCCGCACGCCGTCGAGAGCATGGCGAAGACGGCCCGCGAGGACACCGCGACGGTGCAAGTGGCGGCGGGGACGGACGGCCCGAACAAGCTGACCGCGAAGGTGGTGGTCACGAACAAAACTGGTCACCGGTTCCCAACAGGGGTCGGGTTCCGTCGCGCGTTCCTGGAACTGATGGTGGTCGAGGCGAGTACGGAACGGGTCGTCTGGGTGTCGGGCCGCGCGAACGAACTGGGCGTGCTGGTCGGGCCGGACGGCCAACCATTGCCTACCGAGTTCTTCGACAGAGACCCGGCGACCGGCGAGCAGCGCTACCAGAAGCACCACGAAGTCATCACGTCGCAGGACCAGGTGCAGGTGTACGAGACGCTCCTGTGCAACGCGAAGGGTGATCTCTCGACGAGCTTCGTTCGCGGCTGCCGGACGGTGAAGGACAACCGGCTACTCCCGAAGGGGTGGAAAGCAGACGGCCCCGGCGGCGGGCTGACCGGGCGCTACCTCAAGGCGACGCACCCCGGCGCGGACACGGCCGGCGACCCGCGCTACGCCGACGGCAGCGGCTCCGACGAGGTGACGTATCGCGTCGAGTTGCCGGCCGGCGTGGACGCGAGCAAGCTGCGGGTCCGGGCGACGCTGTACTACCAGGCGATGCCGCCGTATTACCTGCGGAACCTGTTCACGACGGCGCCGGACGGCCCCGCGACGCAGCGGCTACACTACCTCACGAGCCACCTGAACCTGAAGGGCACGCCGGCCGAGGGGTGGAAGCTGCGGATCACCTCCGCCGAGAGCAACGTGGCGCCGCGCGGGGAGTGATACCGAGTTGCATCGATTGCTTGTCTATCTCCCCTCTTCCCTTGGGGGAGAGGGGGTAAGAGATCAATGCAACTCGGTATGAGGTGTCTGTCGGAGCCTGAAGCGTCAGCGAGGGTCTTCGAAGACCCTCGCTGACGCTTCAGGCTCCGATCGTGTCCACGCGGCGATGGCGATCCGGGCGCACGCCTCGGCGTCGGAGCCGGCGTCGTGGTGCATCAGGCCGATCCCCAGACGACGGCAGACGCTCGCCAGGTCGTTGGGCTTCAGCCCCCACCGCCGGCGGGCGAGCTGCACCGTGCAGATGAACTGCAAGTCCGGGACGGGGTGCCCCGCCGCCTGACAGCAGGCGGCCAACACGCGCCGGTCGAACGGGGCGTTGTGCGCCACCAGGAACGCCGCGCCGTCCAGCAGCGGCTCCAGCCGGGGCCAGGCGTCGCCGAACGTCGGGGCATTCGCCACCTTCGCCCAGGTGATCCCGTGGATGTGCGTGAAGACGATCCGCGGTCGGGGCGGCCGGATCAGGATCGACTCGCGGTGGACGACCTGCAACCGCTCCACCCGCACCAGCCCGACGGCGCAGGCGCTGTCCGGCCCGTGGTCGGCCGTCTCGAAGTCGATGGCGACGAACGGCAGGTCGGGCGGGATCGGCTTGCGGGAGTTAAGCACGGTCATGCGGCGGTCCTTCGGCGGCCCTCTCGAACAGTTTACCGGCCAGCTCCTCGATCAGCGGCCGCATCGCCAGCTTCTCCCGCCACGGCGCGGGGATCGCGTCCTCGCCGTAGTACGCGCCGGCGAGCTGGCCGTACACCGCGCCAGTCGTGTCGGCGTCGTCCCCGAGGTTGACCGCCAGCAAGACCCCGTCGCGGAACGTGTCGGACTTGTGGAGCGCCCACAGGGCCGCCTCCAGCGATTCGACGACGTACCCGGTGCCGCGGATCGCCGGCGGCTCCTTCTGCTTGAACGAGCCGGCCGCGACGGCGTCGATCTTCGGCGCCAGCGGCTCGCGCTCCCACAGCCCCGTCACCGGCGTGAACCGCGGCGCGAGTAACTCGTCCTTCGACACCCCCTGGAGTGCTCCGACGATCAGTCCGGCGAGGTAGCGGCAGGCGTCCACGCACTCCGCCGCGCCGTGGGTGGTCCGCGACGACAGGGCCGCGTACTGGACCGCGTCCGCCGGGTCGCCGGCGTAGCGCATCGGGACCGGGGCGAGCCGCATGATGCTGCCGTTGCCGGCCGACCGCGGGTCGGTCAGCCCGGGGTACGGCTCGCGGCTGGCGCGGAACCGCTGCAGCGAGGCGTTGGTGGTGGTCCCGATGTCGAAGCAGTAGCCCTTGACGCTCAGGTGGCCGTCGCGCTCCCACCGACAGTAGGTTTCAAGCTGATGGATCGGGTCGAACCCGTCGCGCTCGACCAGGCTCTCGGCCAGGCACAGGGCCATGGACGTGTCGTCCGTCCAGCCGCCGGGCTTGAGGTTGAACGGCCCGCCGCCGACCATGTCGTCGATCGGCGTGAAGCTGCCCGGCCGTTTGAACTCCAGGGTGGTGCCAACGGCATCCCCGGCCGCGAGGCCGAGCAGGCAGCCGCGGTAGCGGGCGAGCGGGGAGGTCATGGTGGCGGCCCGTGGGGAAGGGGAGTCGCCAGTTTAAGAGCGGGCGCGGGTCCGGTGCAAGGGATCACGCCGCCCCGGTTCCCGACCCGCGTCCCGGTCGCGACAATAGACCGGGACCTATTAGTTCGCCCGGAGGGTGCTGGGATGTGGCGAAAGTCGTTCGGGCTCGTCGCCGTGGTGCTGCTCGTCGGCGTGTGCGGGGCCGAGCCGCCGAAGGCCGCCCCCGAGAAGCCGAAGGTGTACACGGGCAAGGTCGTCCCGCTCAAGGACTCGAAGGGCAAGCCCGACAAGCGTGGCCTCGTCCTGAAGACCGACGACGGCACCTCGTACCCGATCGTCGAGGACGGCGTTTCCGGCAAGCTGTATCAGGATGCCCGGCTCCGGAACCGCCCGGTGCGGCTGACCGCCCTTCGGCAGACCGGCACCGGCAAGCTCCAGGTGGTGCGGGTGCAGACCGTCAAGGACGGCGAGGTCCACGACGTGGACTACTGGTGCGAGGTCTGCCAGATCAGCCTCGACCACCCCGGCCAGTGCTACTGCTGCGGCGATGAGGTCGAACTCCGCGAGCGCCCGGTCCGGTGACGCCGGGCGCCTTCCCGTCACGCCGCCCGGCTGACCGGCGGCTCGTCCTCGTCGGGCCAGTCCTCGAAGCGGACCGCGACCAGCTTGCTGACGCCGCTCTCCTGCATGGTCACGCCGTAAAGCACGTCGGCCACCGCCATCGTCCGCTTCTTGTGCGTGATGACGATGAACTGGCTCCGCTCGCTGAACTCGCGTAGCAGCCCGGCGAGCCGCTGAGTGTTCGCCTCATCCATCGCCGCGTCCACCTCGTCCAGGAGGCAGAACGGGCTGGGCCGGCTCTTGAAGATCGCAAGCAAGAGAGCCACCGCCGTCAGCGCCCGCTCGCCGCCGGACAGGAGCGAGATGCGCTGCAACTCCTTGCCCGGCGGGCGGGCGGTGATCTCGATGCCGCTCTCCAGCACGTCCGCCTCGTCCTCCAGGATCACGTCGGCCATGCCGCCGCCGAACAGCTTGCGGAACAGTTCCTGGAAGTGGCCGCGCACCGCGGACAGCGTCTCGGTGAACAGCCGCCGGCTGTCGGTGTTGATCTGGTCGATGATCTGTTGCAGCTTGAGCCGCGCGGCGGTCAGGTCGTCGAACTGGGACCGCAATTCGGAGTCGCGCTTCTCGACCTCGGCCAGCTCGTCCAGCGCCTCCAGGTTCACGCTGCCGAGCTTGGCGATCTTCTGCCTTAACTCGGCGATCTCTTGCTCCGCGTCGGGTGTCGGGTGTCGGGTGTCGGGTATGGTTCGGCCATCCGCCGGCGTCAACTCGACTTCGTTGTCGTGATCCGTGATCCCCGACACCCGATCCCCGATCCCCGCAAGATCGGCGAGCGAGACGCCGTACTCCTCGCCGATGCGCTGGGCCAGAGCGTCGCGGCGGTTGGTCAGGTCGCGGGCGGTCAGCTCGCGGGCGTGGGCCTGGTCGTGCTGGTCCTTCCAGGCGTCGCGGCACTGCTTGAGGTCGTGGTGGAGCCGCTCCCGGTCGGCGCGGAGGGCGTTGCGGCGGGCGGCGAGTTCGGCCGCCTGTCGCTCGCGGGACTCCTTGTCCGCGTAGGCGGTCGCGGCCGCGGCCCCGGCTCGTAGCGCGGCGAGTTGCGACTCCAGCAGCCGGCCGCGGACTGACCGGTCGGCCGATGCCAGGTTCACTGCGTCGATGCGGCGCTGGCGGAGTTCCGCGTCCAGCTCGTCGCGCTTCCGCCGGAGGCCGGCCAGCCGCTCGTTCACCCGGGACAGGGCCACCTGGGCGTCGGTGTTCTCCCGGACCCGCTCGTCCCGGTCGTGCTCGGCGGTGGTCAGCGCGGCGTCGGTGTCGGCGAGCCGGTCCTTGACCGCCTCGGCCTCGCGGTCGGTCTCCCCGGCCTGTTGACTGGCGGTTTGCCATTCCTGGTCGGCCTTCGCCAGCTCCCCCTCGGCGATGACCGCTTCGCGAGACAGCAGGTCCAGCGTGTCGGCGAGATGGCGCTGGACCTGGCGCTGTTCGAGGATCTGGTCGCGCAGCGATCCGGCCTCGCCGGTCAGCGCGGCGATCTCGGCCTCGCGGCCGTGGATCGGGCCATCCAGGGTGCCCGCCCGGCGACGCAGTTCGGCCTGTTCGGTCTCCAGCGCGGCGATGCGTGCGTCGAGGTCGGCGATCTGCTGCCGCAGGTGACGCAGTTCGCTCTTGCGGGAGAGGATGCCGGTCTCGGCCAGCGGCGGGCCGACGGTGACGGTGCCGTCGGGTTCGAGCAGTTCGCCGGACCGCGTGACGAACCGGATCCCCGGCCGCGCCGCGGTGCGGGCGGCGCCGAGGTCATCGACGATGAGAGTGTGACCGAGGAGTTGGTCGGGAAGGGCGGGGTACTCGCAGTGAACAAAGGATGAAGCGCCACGCCCATCGATGGCAATCGATGGGCTTTCGGAGAGTGGAATGAACCCCACCCGCCCCGGAAGTTCACCCAGTTGCGCCAGCACCTCGTCGATCGCCTGCGCGTCGCGGACGACGAACCGCTGGGCCGCGTCGCCCAGCGCCAGGTCGATCAGCGGGGCCACGTCCCGCGGCGCGGAGAGCACGTCCGCGACCAGCCCGAGGACCGCGCTCGACAGCTCTCCGGCCCGCTGCCGGCGCAGCACCTCGCGCACGCCGGCGCCGAACCCCTCCAGACTGCGCTCCAGCCCTTCCAGCACGTCCGCGCGGCCGCGAAGGGCGCTGCGGTCCTCGCGCAGCCCCTCCAGGTCGGGCTGTAGGCCGTCGGCCCGCTGCCGCAGTTCGTCGCGGGCCGCGAGGTGGTTGGCCAGCGCCTGGCGGGCGTCGGTCAGCCGCTGCCGCAGGTCCGCGTCGGTCTGCGACAGGTCGGCCAGCAGCCGGTCCAGCGCGTCGTGGCGAACGGACGTCTGCTCGGCCTCGGCCCGCTTGCGGTCGCGGTCGCGGCGGAGCCGGTCGGCTTGCGACTGCGCGGTCTCGGCGTCGCTGTGCAGTTTCGCCGAGCGGCCGACCAGTTCGAACTGCCGCTCGCGGTCGGCCTGCGCCTCGCGGGTCAGGTCGGCGATCCGGGTCGTCACGTCCGCGACCGCGGCCGACGCGGAGTCGGCGCGCTCGCGTCCGGCGTCGGCCTGTCGCGTGACCTCGTCCAGCTCGCCGGCGACCCGCGCCGCCTCCGTCTCCACGGCCTTCGCCCGGTGGCCGAGATCGACGCGCTGGCGGCCGAGTCGCAGTAACTCGGCTTCCAGTCCGGCGGTCTGGCCGCGCTCGGCCTTGACCGCCGCCTCGCCGGCGGCGATCTGCTGGCGGGCGTCGGCCAGCTTCGCCTCTTGGTGCCGCAACCCGTCCTCGGCCCGGCCCGCCTCCCAGTCAAGCCGTCGCAACTCCTCCTCGCCGGCCTCGGCCTTCGCGGTGGCCTCGGCCAACTCGGCCCGCAGGTCCGCCAGCACCGCCTCCTCGGCCGCCAGCGCCGCCGAGAGCGTGCGGTACTCCGACAGCCCCGCCGCCACCCGCAACTCGCGGAGCCGGGTCGTGTACTCCTGGTAGCGCTGCGCCTTGGCCGCCTGGAGCCGCAGCGTGCGGAGCCGCTTCTCGAGTTCCTGTAGGGTGTCGCCGACGCGGACCAGGTGCTGCTCGGTCCGCTCCAGGCTGCGCAGCGTCTCGATCTTCTTTGCCTTGAAGCGGCTGATGCCGGCCGCCTCCTCGAAGATCTGCCGCCGGTCCTTCGTGGACGCGGACAGGAGCGCGTCCACGCGGCCCTGCTCGATGACGCTGTACGCCCCGTGGCCGGCGCCGGTGCCGAGGAACAACTCCTTGATGTCCTTCAGCCGCGCCTCCTGGCCGTTAATCAGGTACTCGCCCTGGCCGTCGCGGTAGACCCGGCGGGTGACCTGGACCTCCTCGACGTCCAGCGGTAGCAGCCGGCCGGCGTTGTCGAAGGTCATCGTGACCTCGGCCAGCCCGAGGCTCTTGCGGGTACTCGACCCGTTGAAGATGACGTCGGTCATCTCGCCGCCGCGGAGGCTCTTGGCCGACTGCTCGCCGAGGAGCCAGCGGACCGCGTCCACGACGTTCGACTTGCCGCTGCCGTTGGGGCCGACGACCGCGGACACCCCCGACGCGAAGTCGAACCGGGTGCGGTCGGCGAAGGACTTGAACCCGATCAGTTCGAGGCGCTTGAGCATGAGCTTTGAGCGGTGAGCGGTGAGCGGTGAGCCAGAAAGCAGCGGGCGGAGAGGCAGCCGTCGGCCCGCTCGCTCCCCGCGGACCTGTCTGGCTCACCGCTCACCGCTCAAAGCTCACCGCTTTGTTCCGAACAGCCGCCCCGGGGCGCGGTTGAGGGCCGGCTCGGTTTCCGGCTTCGGCTCTGCCCGGACGCGGTCAGCGTCGGTCGGCAGGTCGTAGGACGCCGGCACCACGTCGCCGCGGCCGGCTCGCTCCACCTCCAGGTCGGCCCGCTCGATCGACGGGTCGGAGCCGGCGATCTGTGCCAGTTGCTGCACCGACAGCCCCCGCGGGCTGGCGTCGTACTGCGCCGCGGCGGTTAGCGCGTCGGCCTTCTCCGCCCGGCGGACGAACTCCACCGCCTCGTTGTAGGTCGCGCCCAACTCGGCCAGGGTCTTCAGCACCGCGCCGACGTCGGCCAGGCACTGCCGCGCGACCGGCACCGGCTCGCCGTCCTTCAGCGCGATCTTGGTAACCGTCACCTGCGGCTCGTCCCCCTTCGCGGTGACCGTGAAGTCCTTGCCCAGCGGGAAGCTGAATGCTCCGCGCAGCGGTTGCAGCGTCCCGAACAGCACGACCTCGGCCCGGTGCGCGGTGCTGACGTGGACCATCGGCTCGGAGTCGGCCGCGACGTGGTGCAGCCAGAACGAGTCGTTCACCCGCACGCCGCGGATCGCCTCGTGCGTCTCGGACGCCGACCGCAGCGCGACGAACGCCCCGTACCGCAGTTGCGGGTCCGGCTTCTTCATCAGCTCGGCCAACTGGTCCAGGCAAATCGCGTCGTCCAGCGAGGCCAGTGCGGTCAGGCAGTGCGACCGCAGCGACGGGTGCTTCTCGGCCAGCTCGGCGAGGTCGCGGGCGCCGTCGGCGTGGCCGAGGTACGCCAGTGACTCCGCGGCTGCGAACCGCACCCACGGCGACTCGCTTTGCAGGCCCACCCGCAGCGGCTGGCGGCTGTCCGGCCCGAGCGCCTCCAGCTTCAGCGCGGCGGTGATCGCCGTCTCCGGCTGGAGCAGCTCGTTCTCGATCTGTTTGCGGTACGGGCTGTCCGGCGTGACCGGGTTGAGCGGCACCTGCCGGGCGACCAGCAGGAACCGGGCGTGGTTGAGCCGGTACGCCGGCGGGACGAAGGACGTCACCAGAGGCCGGCCCTGGACCTTGGCCTCGGCGAGCTTCACGGTGCGGTCGCCGGCGGCGTGGAAGGTGGCGTTGAGCCGCTCGGCGATGACCAGCGCCAGCCGCGGCTGCGGCGAGTTGTCGTTGAGCAGGAAGTAGTACGGCCGGTCGAGCAGGCTCGTGGTCCCGCCCCAGACGCGGGCCGCCCGGGGACCGTCGAGGTCGGACCGGGCCGGGGCCTCGTCGCCCTCGGCGGTCGGGGTCGGCCCCTCGTAGCCGGCGATGAGTTGCCCCTCGGCGACCGCGAGCTTGTGGCCGGGGAGGATCGTCCCCTCCTGGACCAGCGGCACCTTACCGACCGGGATGCCGGCCTCCTGGAGAGACTGCCGGGCCTTGTCCGCCAGTTCCATGTTCTGCAGGTCGGTGGTGATCAGGACGCCGTGCTTGAGGCTGGTGGTCTTGCTCCCCGCGGGCAGCGCGACCGTCGCGTCCAGCTTGTCCCCCTTGCGGGTGCCGGCCGGGATGACGGCTGACACCAGCACCAGCGACGAGGTGCGGTCCGGGTCGTCGAGCAGTTCGCGGGGGTTGAGCTTGTGCTTGCGCAGGGCGTGTTCGAGGGTGGAGCGCCACTGGTCCTGGGCCGGGCTGGAGCCGGTGCCGTGCAACTTGTACACGAGCCCGACGCCGTGGACCGGGATCGGCTCGACGTTGCCGACGGCGGTCCGCTGGCCGACGGTGGCGTTCGGGTCGGCCTCGGCCGCATCGTCAGCGACCTGGGCGCGGGTGTCGGTGGAGTCGGTGAGCTTGGGTAGCTTCGGGAGGCTGGTGCAGCCGACGGCCAGGCCGGCGCCGACGACGCCTGCCGTGAGTAGCTTGGCCCGGAACATGGGTCCCCCCTCCCGTCGGCACGGTCCGCGGGGCGGCTGACGGCGGTTCCCCCGAACCTGTTGCCGTCGGCCGTGGTCCCCGGCGGGTCGTGCCGGTGTGGTCTGCGCGTGAGTGCGATCAGGGGCGGGACGATAGCGTGGGCCGGGGTCGTGTCAAGCGAAGGGCGGGGGAACAAACTGGAATTCACGAAAGTGAACGCTGGCGACGTGCCGGGGTCAGGTCGCCAGGTTCGCCAAGTTCGCCAGTGCCACCCCCCGGCTTTGCTACGGGAAACGAAATCTGCTACGAAATTGGTTGGTCTGATACGGATCACTTCTTCTCGGCAAAGGCGTACAGGTGCCCGGCGGTCCGCACGTACAGGGTGTCGTCGGCGATCGCCGGGGTGGCCGCCACCCGCTCGCCCAGCTTCGGGTTCTTGACCACCAGCTCCGGTTCGCCGGCCCCGGCCTTCAGGACCGTCACCGTGCCGTCCTCCAGGGTGGTGAGGTAGATGTGACCGTTCGCGGCCACCGGGGACGCATAGTACCGGCCGACCCCGGCCACCCGCTCCTGGACGTACACCTCCTTGCCCGTCTTCGCGTCGTAGGCGGTGACCAGCCCGCCGTCCTTCACCATGACGACCTGCCCGCGGTAGACGATCGCGGTCGCGACGTACGGCAGGCCCTTCGTCTTCCGCCAGAGGACGTGCGACTTCGTCACGTCCCCGGACCCGCCGGGCTTCAGGGCGAACGCGCTGTTCGTCCCCTCGGCCATGAACTTGAGGATCACCTCGTACTCGTCCCGGGTGATCTTCCCGTCCTTGTTTGTGTCCTGGGTGTCGAAGAAGCCCTCGAACGCCTTCGCGGCCTCCTCGCGGGACAGGACGCCGTCCTTATCCTTGTCCAGGTCCTTGAGCATCGAGTCGAACGACGGCATCTGGTTCTCCTTGTCGTCCGGGCCGCCGGGCGACCAGCCAGCGAAGAACAGGGCGCCGTCCGCTGCCACCGGGGAGGAGCAACAGCCGGACGGCATGCCGCGCACGGACCACTTCTCGTCGCCGGACTTCAGGTCGTACCCGATCATCCGCCCGTGCCCGGCGGCCACGAGCTGCCGGCCGGCCGGCGTGTCCCACGCGACCGGAGTGCAGTACGAGACCGGGGACTGCCGCTTCGCCTCCCACTTGCGCGAGCCGGTGGCCGCGTCGATCGCGACGACCTTCGAACCCTTCGCCTCATCCCGGACAACGATCACGGTGCCGTCGAGGAGGACCGGCGACGTCCCGGTGCCGAAGTCGCCGGGCGTGGACGCCGTCGGCATCTCGTACCGCCAGAGTTCCTTCCCCGCCAGGTCATGGCAGACCAGACCGCACGACCCGAAGTACGAAACGATCCGTTGCCCGTCCGTCGCCGGCGTGGACGCGGCCGGACTGCCCTCGGTCTTGAGGAACGCCTCGATCTGTTTCGCGCCCGCGTCCCTGCGCCACGCCTCCTTGCCGTCCGCGCGGTGGTAGGCGACCGTGTACAACTTGCTGCCGTCGAACGCCGTGACGACCAACTTGTCCCCCACGACGATCGGGGAGGACAGGCCGGCCGGGGCCGGCACCTTCCACTTCACGTTCTTGTTCGGCCCGAACTCGACGGGCGGCTTCTGGTCATCCGCCACGCCCGACCCGTTCGGCCCGCGGAACTGCGGCCACGCCAGCGGCTCATCCGCGCCGAGGCCGACGGCCGCGACCGCCGCCACCGTCAGGGAAGTGATCGCCCATTTCATCTCATGCCCTCGACCGTTGCGGAAGGGTGGGCTCACCGGGCCGCGGAAGGCGGCCCCTACCAGCCCCAGGACACTACTCGGACCGAACAGGTTCTCTAACACGCCGCGACCGCGGCGTTCAATCTCAGCAGCGTCACCCGGACCCGCTCCACGCCGAACACCTCCCGCGGCGTGCCGGTCACCGCGGCCCTGGGGTGTGGTATCCCGGGAGGTTCCGATGCCGGCCCGGATGTGTTATGGTCGGCGAATGTGCAACGAGGCACCAGGGCAGCGCCTGACCGCGGCCCAATGCGGCCGCGGATGAGAATCGGGAGTTCGGCCCGGCGAAGGGAAGGGGGGTGACCGTGGCCCGCAAGCGACTCGGGAAGCAGCCGGCCCGATATGAGTTCCTGCTCAACCCGTACACCGACGTGCGACTGAGCAAGTGCCCGACCTGTGGCAAGCCGACCCACCCGAGGAAGTTCGCCATGCTCATCGACGCCGACGGGTGGGGGACTCTGGCGCTGGGCAAGACATGCCGGTACTGCTCCCGGTGCGAGTTGATCATCGCCCACAAGGACGAACTCGACGCGGAGATGGCGTGCGCCCTGTCC
>Ga0247829_10000804_pt1 | contig 13144 bp, 13 predicted proteins | sample 12C_Control_Day4_FD_207765 | JGI IMG/M metagenome (GOLD analysis project Ga0247829, IMG submission 207765) | Soil microbial communities from agricultural site in Penn Yan, New York, United States - 12C_Control_Day4 | ecosystem: Environmental > Terrestrial > Soil > Agricultural land | place... | reverse complement strand
TGGGGGAAGAGGTGCATCAGGCCGGCATGGTAGAGGTCCGGGTCCACCGAGACGTAGACGGCCACGGCCAGCACGAGGATCAGGGAGGCCAGGACCGCCAGGCTGGAAGAGAAGACGGCGAAGAAGTTGCCGCCCACCTTGGCCGCCTGCTGCACCAGCCCCTCCCGGATTTTCGCCGGCGCGCCCCGGTCCGTCTGGGCAGGACGGGCATCGCCAGGCTTCGCGGGGTCCTCGAGGAGCTCCATCGCGCCCGCCTGGTGCCGCTCGACCCAGAGCTCGATGCCGCGGATCGCCTCCGGCACCTGCTCCCGCACCTCCCGTAGCTGGCTCCCGATCCTCGGCGCCGTCACGGCCCCGAGTCCGGTGAAGACCCCGAGCACGCCGAGCACGATCACGAACGCGCCCAGCCCCCTCGGCACCCGCCAGCGCTGGAGCCGATCCACCCCCGAGGCAAGCGCCAGTCCGAAGAGCACCCCGAGGAACGCGAGGCAGACGACCGCCCGGACGGTCCAGAGGAACCAGAGCGCGACCACGAGGCCGACCACGAGGGCGGCCACGCGAAGCACGTCGCGGCTGTACCAGCCGCCGCGGGCGTCAGCGGCTCGCATCGGTAGACGGGTGCTTGAGATGCGGCCGCTCGGGATCGGAAAGGTCCAGCCAGTCCCAGCGAATCGGCCGGCGGCGGATACGCCGGCCCAGGAACGGGATGTGCCGGATAAGCGGCGTGCCGCCGGCGAAGTCCATCAGCTCCTCGAGAAACCCTTCCGGGCCGCTGAGGTACTCGCGGACCACATAGTCGTCGCCCTGCGGCTCGAGCACGATCTCCTCGATTCGCGCGTCCACCCGGCCGCCGGGTCCCAGCACCTTGCGGCCGAGCAGCAGCTCCCCTCGTACCTCGCGCGCCTGGCTCATTCCGCTCCCGGCAACCGCCGGACCACGTGGTCCCGCAGCCACTCCTCCCAGGCCCGCGCGGGGGTGCCGTCCGCGATCAGGTCCACCCGCACGTCCACCCCGATCGCCTTCACCTGCGACCAGGGAATCCGGAGCGTCCCGTCGCTTCGAGGCCCATGACCATGCAGCCAGCGCTGGAGCCAGGCCGCCAGCCTGGGGTGCATCCGGCGGGCCACCGCCACCGGGCCGATCTCGATGGCCGCGATCCTTGGCGGCGCCCCCTCGCGCAACTCCAGGATGACGCCGTCCACCTTTCCGAGCCGCTGGCCTCGGCGATCCACCACCTGCTGATCCAGGATATCCCGCGTCAGGTTCATCGCTCAGCCTCCCAGGAGCTGCAGCGGAATGGCGACAAGCGCGATGAGCGAAGCGAGCAGACTGATCCCGACCACGGCGACGTTCCCGATCCAGCCGTTCCGATATTCACCCATGTAGGCCCGGTCGTTCATCAGCAGGATGAACGGGAGGGTCACCAGCGGCAGCGTCACCGCGGTGAGCGCCATGCTGAAGACCGTGAGGGTGAGCGGATCGATGCCCAGCGCCATCAGCACGGCCGCCGATCCGATCATCCCCGTGTACACCAGGCTGAAGCGCGCCGAGTTGGCCGGCGGCGAGTTCAGGGTGTAGTTCCAGCCGAAGCCTTGGGCGAGGACATACGCCCGGCCCAGGGCGACCTCGAGCGCCGCCCCGAAACAGGTGATCCCGAGCGCGCCCGCGAAGAGGTACAGTCCGGGGCGGCCCAGCGCCTCCGTCAGCATCAGCGCCACCTGCTCGTACCGGTCCACCTGGATCCCTCGGGGGTAAAAGACCATGGCGGCCGCCGTCAGCACCCCGAACGCGAGCACGGCCCCGAAGCTCATACCCACGATGGCGGTAAACCGGTTGCTTCCGATGTGATTCTCGTCCCATTGATCCTCGATGGCCCCGGACGAGTAGAAGAAGAAGAGATACGGGCTGATCAGGGCGCCGAGGATGCTCACGGCTAGAAACCAGTAACCCGCGCCATCGCTCCGGGGGAGGCTCGGGACCAGCCCCGCGGCCAGGTCGTGGAGCGGCGGGTGCAGCCGGACCGCCGCGACGACGAAGGCGAGTGCGACCAGGCCCAGCAATGCGGTCCCGTTCTCGACCAGCCCCAGATTGCCCTTCCACATCAGGAGCCAGGCGGCGATGGCCACGGGGAAGGCCCACCACTGGTAGCCGACCCCGGTCACGAGCTGGAGGGCGAGCGCCACCCCGCCGATCTCGGACGCGAGCACCAGCCAGTCCACCACCATCCCCGGGATGGTCGAGAGCAGAAAGAAGCCGGCGCCGAACCGCTCTCGCATCGCGTCCTGGAGCGTATGCTTGCTCACCGCCGAGAGCCGACCCGACATCTCGACCAGGAAGATCACGCAGATGGTGCCGAGCAGCAGGACCCAGGCGAGCCGGAAGCCGAACTGCGCGCCGGCCTGTGCGGTGGTGGCGATGGCGCCGACCTCCAGGAACCCGCCGATGCTGGTGAATATCCCGAGGGTGACCTGGAGATACTTCTTCATCGGGTCAGGAGGACCTAACGGCGGAGCGTGCTCAAGGAGCGCCCGCCGCACGACGCTTCGCCGTCGCCTCCTCGCGCGCTTCCGCGGCCGCACGGAGTACCTGCCGGACGAACTGCTCGGGAACCGCGCCGCGGGCCCGTTGCTCCTCGAGCAGGCGTGCGGTGGCTTCCCACGACGTCAGCCGCATGGCGGCCTCCTCGGTCCTAGCCTCGGGGGACTTGGTACACCCGGCGACGAGGGCCGCGCCGATGAGGACGAGCCTGCTGAACAGAGGCACCCGCCGCACCATTGGGCCGAGGACGGATCTCCGGGTGGACACTTGAGACGTGCTCGGCCCAATCTGGACATCCGACGTCACGCCGGGCGGTGATCGCTCTCACGCCCCGAGCGGAGATGCGCGGGGCCGCCGGCCTCGCCGCTCCGCGTCGGTGAGCCAGCGGGCCGTCAGCGCCAGGGCCGCCACGAGGTAGGCGACGCCGCCGGGCATCCACATCACCAGCCCCGCGAGCTGCTGGTCCTCCAGCGGCGAGAGCCCCCAGGCGGCGGTCGAGCGGTACGCCGGATACCATGGCGTGCCCGCGAAGGTGATGAGCGCCCCGAGCGCCCCGGTGTAGAGGCCGGTGAGGAACAGCGACAGCACCGCCGCACCCCGCTGACGCCGGGCCGCCGGTGTCTCGAGCACCGACCACCAGTAGAGCACCGCCGCCCCAACGAAGCTGAGATGTTGAGCCGCATGGACCCAGTCGGAGGCGAGGCTGCGCTGATAGAGCGCCGGCACGTGCCAGGCGGTCAGCACAATGGCCTGGATGACCCACGCACTATCCATGCGCGTTGCCAGCCGCCAGACTCGCCGTACTCCAGGCCGGCGTACCACGCGGCCGATCGAGCGACGCACATCACGGGGAAGCGCGCGGAGCATCGGCACCAGGGTGCCGCCCAGCACCAGCAGCGGCGCCGCCACCGTCATCAGGATCTGGTGCTGGGTCATGTGCGCGCAGAAGAGCACCTCGCCCATCGCATGCAGCGGGCTCACCAGCGCCAGGACCAGCGCGCCCCAGCCGAGCCAGAACGCTATGGGGCGCCGGTCACCGCCGCGCGACGCTGGATGCCGCCGGTGACGGCGCCCCAGCCAGTACAGGAGTGCCAGGGCAGCCAGGGTCGCGAGCATCACCGGGTCGGAGGACCACGCACTCCACAGGTCGTGAGGGGCGAGCGGTGTGCGGTCGTAAACCGGGAGCAGAATCACGGCCGGACCGGGCCCACCATCAGCCGCAGGGCCCGAGCAGGAAGAACGGCAGGACGTTCAGCACGATCCCGAAGAGGAACAGCCCGCTCAGGAGCATCCCGCTGAGCGCCATGAAGCGCGACCGCCCTTCTCCGGTCTCGAGCAGGTGCACCTCCCCCGAGACGTGCTCCGCCCGGGTGGATCGCCAGTTCCGGAGCGCGACCAGGCCCGCCGTCGCCGCCACGGCCAGCGCCGTGACCGACACCAGGAGAACGATGGGATCGGTGGAGAGCAGCGGAACGGACAGCGGCCGGTCCCGCGGAAAGCACGCGTGCGCCACCACCGGATACAGCAGCAGCAGCTGCAGGCTCCACACGGCTGGCGCGGCGAACAGGCCGAACCAGAGCGCCGTCAGGCTCACCTGGTGCCGTCCGGGCGAGGGATGGGTCATCCCGCCAGTCTCGGCGAGAGGTACAGGGAGGTGAAGACTGCGAGCCAGACCAGGTCCACGAAGTGCCAGTACCAGGCGGTATTGGTCACCGCCAGATGCCGCCCGGCCGCGAAGTGCCCGAGCCAGGCGCGGGCCGTGACCACCAGCAGCATCAGGAGGCCCACCGCGACGTGAGCGCCGTGAAATCCGGTGATGGTGTAGAACAGCGAGCCGTAGGCGCCGGTGCGCGGGCCGAAGTCGGAGTTGTGATACTCGACCATCTGCACGCCGAGGAACACGGCGCCGAGCGCGATGGTGAGGCCCAGCCCCGCCCGGAGCCGGGCCTGGTTGCCGCGACGAATCGCCGACTCGGCCCACCACATGGTCCCGCTACTGGCCAGGAGAACGAGGGTGTTGGGCAGCGCCAGCCGGAGCTCGGGCGGTCCGTGGGGCGGCCAGGCGCCCCGGGCGATCGAGCCGAGATAGAAATAGCCGAACAGGAAGTAGGCGAAGAGCGCCGCCTCGGTCGCGATGAGGCAGACGACTCCCCACCACGCCGGGGCGCGCCGGTCCTGCAGCTCGACCGGAAGCGTCTGGGGAGCATCGATCGCGGGCGCCGTCATGGCCAGAGCCATCCCGTGACGGCAACGGCGGAGAGCGCCGCGCCCGCGGCCGCCATCCACCACGCGCCGGTGAGCAGACCGTACGCCGTCACCGTGAGGGAAAGGCCGAGCAGCAGCGGCCAGAGCGAGTCCTCCGGCATCCGGAGCACCTGCTCCGGCTCCGCGTCGAGGGCCGACGTGCCGAGGGTTTCCCGACCCGTGTCGAGCGTCGGCCCGACGTCGAGCCGGCTGCGTGCCCCCTCGCCCAGCTCGACCTCCCACAGCGGATGACGGCTCTCGACCGTCGGGATCACGGTGAAGTTGTACGGCGGTGGCGGCGACGGAATCGACCACTCGAGCGTGGGCGCGTCCCACGGGTTCGGGCCCGCGACGGCACCGTTGCGCCGGCTCCACCAGACGTTCACCAGGAAGAGCAGCAGACCCAGCGCGAACACGAACGATCCGATGGTGGTGATGAGATTGAGCGTGTCCCACCCTAGCCCCGCCGGATAGGTATAGATCCGCCTCGGCATCCCCATGAGGCCGGTGAGGTGCATCGGCAGGAACGCCAGATTGAAGCCGACGAACATGACCCAGAAGTTCCAGCGCCCGAGTCGCTCGCTCAGCATCCGCCCTGTCATCTTGGGGAGCCAGAAGTAGAAGGCGCCGATCACGGCGAAGAGGTTGATCCCGATCAGCACGTAATGCAGGTGCGCCACCACGAAGTAGGTGTCGGTGAGCTGCCAGTCGAACGGCACCGCCGCCGTGGCCACCCCGGACACGCCGCCGATGACGAAGAGGACCACGAACCCGGCGGCGAAGAGGAACGGCGTCCGGACCACCGGCCGGCCGTACCAGATCGTCGCGATCCAGGCGAAGACCGCCACCGCACTCGGCAGCGTGATCACCATGCTGGCCGCGCTGAAGAAGGTGGTGGAGAGCGGCGGCAGGCCGGTCGCGAACATGTGGTGGGCCCACACCCCGAAGCCCAGGATCCCGGTGCTGACCGTCGCGAGCGCCACGAAGGTGTAACCGACCAGCGGACGCCGGCAGAACACCGGCAGATAGTCGGAGACCATCCCCATTGCCGGCAGCACGATGATGTAGACCCAGGGGTGGCCGAAGATCCAGAACAGATGCTGCCAGAGCAGCGGATGGCCCCCGGCCGCGGGGTCGAAGAAATGCATCCCGAAGCGGCGGTCGAAGTAGAGGAAAACGCAGGCGGCGGTGAGGGCCGGCAGCGCGAACAGCACCGAGAACGACGTGGTAAGCGTCCCCCACATGAAGATCGGCAGGCGGTTCACCGACATCCCCGGGGCCCGCATGGTGAACGCGGTGACGATGAAATTGATCGCGCCGACGGTGGTGGACACCGTGAGCAGGATGAGGCCCAGGGCGTAGAAGTCCATGTTGAGCCCGGGCGCGTACGTACCCTCCGTGAGCGGCACATAGGCGAACCAGCCGCGGTCCGGCGCCTGGCCCACCAGGAAGCTGCTGTATAGGAAGAGGCCCGCGAAGAGGAAGACCCAGTAGCTGAGGGCGTTCAGCCGGGGAAACGCCATGTCCCGCGAGCCCAGTAGGAGCGGCCAGAGGAAGTTGCTGAACCCGGAGAGGATCGGCGAGGCGTAGAGGAAGATCATCGTCACGCCGTGCATCGTGAACAGCTGGTTGTACTGCTCCGGACCGAGCAGGTGGCGCTCGGGGCCGGCGAGCTGCAGGCGCATGGCCGAGGCCTCGAGGCCGCCCAGGATCAGGAACAGAAACGCGGTGACCAGGTAGCGCTTGCCGATGGTCTTGTGGTCCACGGTCCCGAGCACGCCCAGAAGCCCCGGCGCCGTCTCCCAGATCCGCCCCAGCCGTTCCTCCAGCCCGGCCGACGGCTCGGCAGGGCGTATCGTCGTGCTCGTCACGGGCACCTCATCGCAGGGTCTCCAGGTAGGCCACCACCGCCTGCAGCTCGGGGCCCGACAGTCCGACGGCGGGCATGGCGCTGCCCGGCTTGAGGCCCTGCGGGTCGGCGATCCACGCCGTCAATCCCCCTCGGCTGTTGGCGACGGCGCCGGCCGCGAGCAGTCGGCGCGATCCGACGTGGGTGAGGTCCGGGCCCAGGCGCCCGCCGGCCGTCGTGCCGCGAACGGTATGGCACAGCGCGCAGGCGCCTTCGGTCACGAGCCCCTGCCCTGCCAGCGCCGCCGCCGAGCTGGGGGCCGCCGCCGCCTGGCGCTGCCGGTCGAGCCAGCGCCGGAACGCCGCGGGCGGCTCGGCGACCACCGTGAGCTGCATGCGCGCGTGCTCCAGCCCGCAGTACTCGCCGCAGGTGCCCCAATAGACCCCGGGATGGTCTGCTTCCAGCCAGGCGACGTTGTGCTGCCCGGGTATGAGATCCGTCTTCCCGGCGAGCTCCGGCACCCAGAAGCTGTGAATCACGTCGGCGCTCGAGAGCTCGAGCCGGACCGGCTGGCCGACCGGCAGGTGCAGCTCGTTGGCGGTGACGGCGATGTCAGCCGGCAGCGAGTCGAGGTAGCGCACCTCCCACCACCAGCGGTGGCCCACCACCTGGATCGTGGCGGCGCTCCTCGCGGGGGGCGAGGCGGCGCCGAGGGTCCGTACGGTGAGCACGAACACGATGGTCAGAATCACCGTCGGCACCACCAGTCCGCCGACCACGATCCAGGAGAGTCCTCGGCCGCTACGACGCACGCCGGTGCTCTCCCGCCCCGCGCGCAGCGCTGCGGTCAGTACCAGCGCGCTCACCACCAGGACCACGACCACCGAGATGGCCAGCAGCACCCACCCGAGCGACGCGAGGGGTGACGCGGCCGGGCCGGCCGGGTGGAGCATCCCGGGCATCGGGATCGCGTGCTGGAGGGTCATTTCGGTGGCTGGTAAACCGTATAGGCCGGCTTGGGCGGCTTCACCGGCTCGTTGCTGGTGCCCAGGGTGCGGAGGTAGGCAATGATCTTCCAGATCTGCTCTTCGGGAAGCTTTGCACCCCACGCCGGCATGCCGTTCGGGCGCCCCTCCACGATGGTGGAGTAGATCTGGGCGTCGCTGTTGCCGTAGATCCAGGTGCTGTCCCGCAGGCTCGGCCCCATCCCGCCCCCCGCGTAGCCCGAGTGGCAGCCGGCGCAGTTCATCGCGTTGAACAGCATCTGGCCGGTTGCGATGGCGGACCGGTCGCCGGTGTAGGGGTTCCGCAGCTCGCCCAGCACCACGGCGGGGTGGATTCCCGGATACACGCCGGCGGCTCGGTCGGTGCTCTCGGCCGCGGGCATGCTGCGACCGCGGACCGGCCGCTCGCTGCCCCCGGCGCCCTGGGTGCAGGCGCCCACCGCGAGCAGCGCCAGCATGCCCGCGCCGACCGCGGCGCTACGGCAGCGCGAAGACATAGACCGTGCCTCCCGGCTGGCTGTAGCTCGGCAGATCCTTCATGCCGTTGACGAACCCGAGCGCCCCGGTGGGGTCCGTGGTATCGAGTCCCAGCGCCACCGCGCCGCTCCAGCCGCCGACACCGGAGTACACTGCGACGTACTGCCTGCCGTCGGGGCCGAGATAGGTGATCGGGTTCCCCAGGGTGCCGGAGCCGGTCTTGAGCTGCCAGAGCACCTTTCCGTTCCGGGCATCCACCGCCTTGAACCAGCCTTCCATGGTCCCGTAGAACGCCACGTCGCCGCCGGTGACCAGGGCGCCGGTCCAGACGGGGAACCGCTCGGGAATCGCCCAGACCTTGCGGGCCGCGACCGGGTCCCAGGCGATGAACTCCCCGCGGTTGCCCCGCGGCCCCGGATACATCATCACTTCCGCGCCCACGTACGGCGTGCCCGCGATGTACCCCACCGAGGTGCCCTTGTAGTCCATGCACAGGTTGGTCGCGGGGCTGTAGATCAGCTTGGTGCGGAAGGAGAACGCGGCGGGCTGCTGGTCCTTGGCGCCGGTGGCCGCCGGACAGATCCCGGTCGTGTTCACGCCCTCGTGCGTCTCCTTGTCCTTCGCGACCTGGGGACGCCCGGTCTTCAGGTCGACGCCGGTGGACCAGTTCACGTGCTCGAAGGGCGTCGCCGAGATCACCTGGCCGGTTTGACGATCGAGCAGATAGACGTACCCCGTGCGGCCCATCTGCAGCAGCACCTTGCGCGGCCGTCCGCCGATGGTGAGGTCGAGCGGAATGTTCTCGTTGATCGCGTCGTAGTCCCACGAATCGTGCGGCGTCGTCGGATAGGCCCACACCGCCTCGCCGGTCGCGGGGTCTCGCGCGAAGATCGCCGTGGTCCACAGGTTGTCGCCCGGACGCAGGTCCGGGTTCCACACGCCGGGATTGCCGTTGCCGTAGAACAGCAGGTCGAGCTCGGGATCGTAGGTCACCCAGCCCCACACGGTGCCGCCGCCGATCTTCCACTGCTCGCCGGGCCAGCTCGAGACGCCCCGGTCCTTGCCCTTGAGCCAGTCGTACGCCGGCTTGAAGCGAGGCCCGATCTTCACGTCCTGGTCCGGACCGGTATGGGTCGCCTGCCAGAGCACCTTCCCGCTGCCCAGGTCGAGCGCCGTGATCCAGCCGCGCACGCCCATCTCGCCGCCGCTGTTGCCGACGAAGACCCGGTTCCCCACGATGAGCGGCGCCATCGTCATCGTCTCGCCCTTGTCGATGTCGCCCAGCGTGGTCTGCCACGCGACCTTGCCGGTCCTCGCGTCGAGCGCGACCGTCACGTTGTCGAGGCGGTTGAACACGATCTTGCCGTCACCGTAGGACGCGCCGCGGTTCACCACGTCGCAGCAGGCCTCGCCCTGTGAGGCCGGGTCGGTCGGCGGCGTGTAGCTCCAGCGCAGCGGACCGCCGGGATGACTCAGATCGATCGCGAACACCTTGTTCGGGTAGGGCGTGACCACGTACATCATGCCCGCCACCACGAGCGGCTGTCCCTCGAACCCCCGTGCGAACCCGGTGGAGAAGCTCCAGGCGAGCCGGAGATTGCGGGCGTTGGCGACGGTGATCTGGTCGAGCGGGGAGTAGCGGGTCCCGGCGTAGTCACGTCCGGGAAGCGTCCATTCGCCGGGCTGGGGAGCCCCGGGCTGATCGATCAGACTGCTGTCGGGCGAAGGTCGGTGCGGCTCGGCTTCAGCCCGCCTGGGGGCCGGACCCGCGCACGCCGCGGCGGCGAGCGTGACGGCGAGAAGGAGCTCGGCTCGTGCTGCCGTCGTCAGGCGGCCAGCGCTATGTTTCCTGGGTAGCGGTCCGTTCTCCATGTAGTCCGGTGTGCCTGTGCCGTTTACTCCCTAGATCAGGGAACATTCGGCCTGCCGCCGTGATCCACCTCACCCCCGCTCCGAGCCGCTCCTGCCTCGTCCTGACGACGCGAACCCCGGCGCCGCTCGCGCAACTTCGCTTCCGGTCAATGTATCCGCGCTCCGGCTCGCCGTCGTCGGTTGCGGGCGGGTCTTCGAGCGGTTTCATCACCCCGCCCTGCTCGGCTCGTCCGAATGGGAGCTGGTCGGCGCCGTGGACATCCGTCCGGCGCGGCTGCGCTGGCTCTCCAGCGTCCGGCCCATGGTGCCCGTGGCCGAGTCGCTCGGCGCGCTGCCGCGGTCGGAGCCGCTCGACGCGGTACTGATCGCGACGCCGCCGGAATCGCATTGCGCGCTGGGCGCCGAGGCGCTGCGCGGCGGCACCCATGTCCTGGTCGAAAAGCCGCTCGCGCTGCAGCAGGCCGAAGCGGTCTCGCTGCTGACGTTGGCCGACAAGGCCGGGCGGCAGGTCTGGGTCGGCTTCAACCGCCGGTTCCGCTCCGCATACGCGGAGCTGCGACGCCGGCTGGAGGAGCTGCCGGCCGACCGGATTCGCGGCCTCGAGTTCGACCTGCACACCGATCCACGCCGCTGGGACGCGATCGCCCGCCCCACCAGCGACCCGGAGGCGCGCGGCGGTCTGATCGACGATCTCGCCTCCCATCAGCTCGACCTCGTCCCCTGGCTGTTGCGGCGGCCGGTCGAAGCGGTCTGCGCGCGGTATCTGCGCCGCGAGCTCGGCACGAGCGTGGTCGAGATCGAGCTGCGCCTCAGCGGGGGCATCGAAGCGCGCTGCCGTGCCGGCCACGGGACTCGGCAGCTCGAACGGATCGCGGTGGACCTGGGCGACCGGCTCCTCGTCGCGGCGCCCGGCGGGTTGCTCGCCACTTCGCGCGCCCTTCTCCCGCTCGTCGGGCGGCGGCTCGCGGCAAGCGCCGCCGCCGACGCCCTGCGCCGGCGCCTGACCCGACGGCCGAAGGCTACCGTGGAGACCATCCGCCTGCAGCACGCCGATTGGGCCGCCGCAATGCGTGGCGCGAAGATGCCGATCGGCGCCGCGGCGGACGGACTTGCCGGTGCGCGGTGCGTCGCGCTCACCGACGCCGCCCGGCACAGCCTGGCTGGCGGCGGCGCCTGGGTGTCCATCTCCCTACCCGACTCCCCATGAGCGCGCGTGCACCCGCGGTCCTCCTCGGGCTCGACGCCGCCGACCTCGGCCTCATCCAGCGGCTCGGCGCCGGCGGGACACTGCCGAATCTGTACGGTCTCCTGGCAGGTGGCTGCACCGGTGTGATCCGGGGCGAGGCGGAGCGGTTCGCCGGCGCGGTGTGGCCCACGTTCTATACCGGCCAGCCGGTCTCCAGGCACGGCGTGTACCACAGCAAGCTCTGGCGTCAGGAGCACATGCGGTGCGAGATCCCGGCGGCGGACTGGTGCCCCGAGCCGCCCTTCTGGGAACGGCTGCGGGGCGCCGGCCGTCGAGTGGCCGTGGTGGACGTGCCGATGACCGTGGCTCGGCCGGCGCCGATCGACGGCGTGAGCCTGGCGGGATGGGGAACCCACGACGTCATCGCGCGGGGGAGCTGGCCTCCGACGCTGTGGCGGGAGATCGAAACCTCGCTCGGTCCGCCGTCCATGCCGCCGGAGCGTTTCGGCTCCCAGACGCCGCGTACGCTGAGGCACCTCGCCCACGAGCTTCGGGTGGCGACCTCGCAGGTCGCGGAGATCGGGGCCCGGCTGTACCGCCGGGAGCCGTGGGATCTCTTTGTGCTGGTGTTCGGCGCCCCGCATCGGGGCGGGCATTACCTCTGGGACCTTTCCCAGGTGGATACCCGCGCAATCAGCGTCGGGCGCGGTCGGGCCCTGGGCGACGCGCTCGGCCAGGTTTACCGAGCCGTCGATGCCGGCGTGGGGCGGATCCTGGAGCTGGTCCCTCCCGGCACGCGCGTGCTGGTCTTCGCGTTGCACGGGATGGGTCCCAACACCACGTGGGCGGATCGCTGCGCCGACATCCTGGCGCGGATCATGTCGGGCCGGTCATCCGGCGCGGCACCCCGGCGAGGGTTGCTCTATGCCGCCAAGCAGGCGATTCCCTGGCAGATCGCGCGCGCGGTGACGACGCGCATTCCGCCGGAGCTGCAGGCGCGCCTGGTCCCGATCTGGTCCGCCCGGATGTTCGACTGGCGCACGACCAAGGCCTTTCCCTTGCCGATGGATCACGCCGGATACGTGCGCGTCAACCTGCGCGGCCGGGAGCCGCGCGGGATCGTCGCGCCCGAAGAGTACGGGCCACTCTGCGACCAGATTGCGGAGGGATTCCTGGGCTTTCGTGACGTCGTAAGCGGTAAGTCGATCGTCCGCCAGGTTCACCGGCTCGACGACCTGGCGCCGGAAGGCGCGCCGGCCCGGAGCCGTCTGCCCGATCTGGTCGTCGAGTGGGCCGGCGTGCCGCCGGCCTCGGCGCCGGTGATTCGCTCGGAGCAACTGGGTGAGCTCACCTGGAGCTCGCCGCGGCTCCCGTCCGGCCGCGCCGGCAATCACGGCGCCGACGGCTGGTTCGTGGCGTCCGGCCCGGGGATCGAGGCCGGGGCCGCGGCGGCGACGCACCCCATCGTGGACCTGGTGCCCACGCTCTACCGCTGGCTCGGCCTCGAGCCCGATCCCGCCTTCGCGGGTCAGCCGATACCGGAGCTGGTGCGATGACGCCCCCGGTCACGCTCTGCATCATCAACTACAATGGCGAGCGGTACCTGCCCCGGACGCTGGCGGCCGTGCGGGCGTCAGGCCTGCGGTTCGACGAGGTGCTTCTGGTGGATGACGCCAGCCCCGACGGCAGCGTGGCGTTGGTGCGGGAGCATTGGCCGGAGGTTACGGTGCTCGCGCAGCCGAAGAACGGCGGACCCGGCGCGGCCCGGAACGCCGGATACGCCGCCGCCCGCAACGACTTCATTCTCTTCATCGACAACGATGTCGCGCTCACGCCCGAGTGCGCCCAGCGGCTGCGCGCCGCGCTGCTGGAACGGGAGGGGGCCGCGGTAGCCATGCCGCGGGTTCTCTACGCCGCCCGGCCCGACACCATCCAGTACGAGGGCGCGGACTGCCACTTCCTCGGCCTCATGGC
>Ga0247829_10000800_pt1 | contig 13166 bp, 12 predicted proteins | sample 12C_Control_Day4_FD_207765 | JGI IMG/M metagenome (GOLD analysis project Ga0247829, IMG submission 207765) | Soil microbial communities from agricultural site in Penn Yan, New York, United States - 12C_Control_Day4 | ecosystem: Environmental > Terrestrial > Soil > Agricultural land | place... | reverse complement strand
GGGGATGTGGGGCTGCGGCTCCTGGCGAAGGTGATGAGTCTTCTGGCACGAGGAGTGTGAGTGACGAGGCGGCGTCTTCTTGCATGCGTGGGTCTCCTGCTTGCCGGCTGTGCGCCAGCCGCCGCGCCATCGGCAAGCGGGCAGTTGCCGGCATACTCGGATGGGACGGAGTACTTCGTTCCGACGATCCGCGAACCGGTGTCACGCTCGCAGGTGGGAACGGCCGGCGTGACGCACTACTTCCAGATCAATTCGAAGCATCTCTGCTACGGCTTTCAGGTTCCCGGCATCTGGCGACTCGGGCGTGAGCCAGGCGTCCTTCGGCGGCTCGACGACAACGGAATGGTCGGCGTTCTCCTCTTCGGCATTGCCGAGGTGGGTGGTGGCTCGGTGGAGAGCGCGATCCAAAAGGCCGCCGAGCGAAGCGGCGAGCTCTACGCCAAGCAGCGCGCAGGCGCCCCGTGGAGTCTCATGCCGTATCGTGGCGTTCCGGGCGCCTGGTCCTGGACGGTACCTGCCGCCGGCGCCTCGATCGTCCCACGGTGGTATCTGCCGGCGGGAGGCGCCTGGATCGCCCAGTTCACGATCGGTGTACCGCCCGAGGTGAACACCGACCAGTTCGTCGCCGACGTCCTGAAGAGCCTCACCACCAGCCGAGAGCCGCGCTGCTACGAGGCCAAGCTCCGTGAGCTCGGCGGTATCCGCTGATTGCGCGAGTGTATCCATTCGGATGTCTTGTGAGCGCCACGCGCGGGCACTACGCTGCACTCGATGATGGCGAACGATCCGACAGCCGTCTCCGCCGGCGCCCCGGAGATGTCCGCTTCCGGCGGCCCGCGGCTGCTGGACCGCGTGCGCGCCGCCGTGCGGATGCGCCACTACAGCCGCAAGACCGAGAAGACCTATGTCGGCTGGATCCGCCGCTACATCCTGTTTTACGGCAAGCGCCACCCGCGCGAGATGGGCGCCCCTGAGGTCACACGCTATCTCAGTGCCCTGGCCACGACAGGTCAGGTGGCCGCCTCGACGCAGAACCAGGCGCTGAGCGCCCTCCTGTTCCTGTACCGCGACGTTCTCGGGGTTGACCTGCCGTGGCTCGACGAGATCGTCCGCGCCCGGCGCCCCGTCCGCCTGCCGGTGGTGCTCACGCGCGACGAGGTCCGGGCGGTGATCCGTCAGCTGCATGGCATCCCTCGACTGATGGCCATTCTGATGTACGGCTCCGGACTGCGCCTGCTGGAATGCGCCTGTCTGAGAGTGAAGGACGTCGACTTCACTCGGCGCCAGCTGATCGTGCGAGCCGGCAAGGGCGACAAGGACCGGGCGACCACCCTACCCGCGATCGTCACCGACGATCTGACCCGCCATCTCGAGACCGTCAAGCGGCAGCACGAGCACGATCTCGCCAATGGCGCCGGCTGGGTAGAGCTGCCCTGGGCGCTGGCCCGCAAGTACCCCAACGCCGGGCGTGAGTGGGCCTGGCAGTGAGTCTTCCCGGCCACCCGCTTCTACGTCGACAGAGATACTGGACAGCGCCGACGACATCATCTCCATGAGTCAGTCGTGCAACGCGCCGTCAAGGACGCCGTACGCCGGGCCGGGATCCCGAAACGAGCCACGTGTCACACCCTGCGTCATTCTTTTGCCACGCACCTGCTGGAGGACGACCGCGACATCCGGACCGTCCAGGAACTCCTGGGCCACCGCGACGTGAGCACAACCATGATCTACACTCACGTCCTCAACCGCGGCCCAGCCGGCGTCCGCAGCCCCGTCGACAACATGGACCTCTGACCCGCCCGTGCTAGGCAGCGAGCTTCGCAGTGTGCGCTGGATAGCCCAGACCTGCCTATCCCGGGCCACCGAGCGTCCCGCCCCCGGCCAACTAATGGTGGCGTCAGGGCTTTCCCTGCTACCCCGGAAGCCGCTGCCGGTGCTAGCCTGCAAGAGTCGCTATGTTCAACGGATTAGACGGTTCCACAGACTATTAGTTCGGCGCACTCCGAATGTGCAGCGCCAATCGGGCACGGTTGAGGGCAGATCAATGGATACCGTGAGCTTCTTCCTCATTGGGCACGGTCGTCTGCACTTCGCGGAGGTCGCGGGCGAGACTTCGTACGCCGACCGTGTCTTCGCCGGTTTGACCGACGACGAGATGCGGGCGCGTCCGGGCAAGGGCCTCAACTCATTGGTGTGGCTCCTGTGGCATATGGCGCGGACCGAAGATGTTGCGGTGAACGTTGTCGTTGCAGGCCGTCCTCAGGTATTGGACGACCACTGGCTCCATCGGCTCAACGTGCCGTGGCGAACGATCGGTACAGGCATGACCGACGACGAGGTCTCGGAGCTTAGCGCGCAGGCTGACGTCGCAGCGATACGGGCCTATCGCTCGGCCGTTGGCCTCCGGACGCGGGAGGTGGTCACCACGCTCCGACCGGAAGCGTGGGACGAAATCTTAGGGATTGCTGATACTGTTCCCGCAAACGCGGCGGGGGCGTTCGCGCGCGGTTGGGTCGACGGCCTTGGATACCGGGCGTGGCAGGGGCATTCCAGGGCGGCTCAGCTCGCCAATTCTGCCATCGGGCACAACGCGGTACACCTTGGCGAAGCCATCACGGTCCGGGGTCAGACTGGCTTTGGTCTTGGCATCTAGCGAGCAGCGTGGCCGCTTCGATGGGCGCCGAACCACGGCATGCAGCCGACGGCCTTCGGCCGCGGCTGTACCGAGCGTTCGGCGCACCACCTAGCAATCAGGGGAGGTGATCGTGTATCGGTCCGGACCGTTTGCACGCACTCGGCAAGCCAATTCAGGAGGCACAAATGAACGACCATCAAGGACTTTCGCGACGGCACGTGTTGGGAACGGCGATCGCGGCAGGCGGCTTCGCCCTGTCCGGTGCGGCCAGCTCAGTGTTCGCCCAAGCGCTCAAACGAACTCCAGGCGAAATTCTCGGTCCCTTTTACCCCGTCTTGAGATCGGTGGAGAAGACCGCGGATCTGACGACGCTGCCTGGTAAGCCAGGACGCGCCGCGGGCCAGGTCATCTACGTCATGGGACGTGTCCTGAACGTCCAGGGGCAGCCAGTGAAAGGGGCGCGGGTCGAGCTGTGGCAAGCAAACACGTACGGACGCTACGTCCACCCGAGTGATACGAACCCAGCGCCGCTCGATCCCAACTTCGAGGGCTTCGCCATTCAGGACACCGATGCCGAAGGCCGTTATCGCTTCAAGACGATCAAGCCCGGGGCGTATCCGGCGAATGCCGACTGGATGCGGCCCCCTCACCTTCACTTCGAAGTGACCGGGAAGATCAACCGCGTGATCACACAGATGTATTTCCCGGAAGAGCCGTTGAACGACAAGGATCTCCTCCTCCAGAACATCCGCGCAAACAAGGAGGGCCTGATCGCGAAGGTGCTACCTCCGACATCGGATATCGAGCCTGATTCGCGCCTCCTGGTCTGGGATATTGTGGTTGACAAGGGGTAGCAGCCTTGTCGGGGCTGACGCCTGGGTCGCCGAACAGCGCGTTTGAGCGGACCGCTGGCGCGCATTCGCTCGCCGCGGCCGCTCAACGCGAACCTTCGGCGTCCGCTCCGTCTCTCACCGGTAGTAAGATGGTTCACCGACCTTGCGCAAACTCATCGTCTGCAACATCGTCTCGCTCGACGGCCTTTACTCCGGACCGGGCGGGGACGTCATGGCCATGCCGTTCGACGACGGCTTCTCCGACTACAACGCGGAACGGCTGCGGGCGGCCGACACCCTGCTACTCGGGCGCAAGTCGTACGTGGGCTCCCGGTCCCACTGGTTCGCGATCGCCGAGGACGTGAGCCAGCCGGCTGTAGAGCGCGAGATTTCGCTTCTCAACGCCGCCATCGAGAAGGTCGTGGTTTCGAACAGCCTGAAGCCCTACGAGGTCGAGGGGTGGGGCCCGACCCGCGTCGTGCGGCGCGCGGACGCGCACGCGGAGGTCGCCGCACTCAAAGAAAGGCCGGGTCGGGAGATCCTGATGTTCGGCAGTCACCTCCTCTGGAACGACCTCCTTGCCAACGGCTTGGTGGACGAGCTGCACTTCATGATCGGTACCGGCGTGGTCGGCGAGGGCGTGCGGGCGTTCGGACCCGGCCGCTTGGCTCGCTCCGCCTGCTGGACACCCGCACCTTCGACGGCTCGAGCCTGCTTCTGGCCCGGTACGCCGTCGAGCGCTGACCGCGACGCTGCGCTCGGACGCCGAACCAGACGCTGTTGCAGCACAGCCCGGCCACTCTCAAACGATCCGATATGTGGTCTGCGGAGAGGGCGCGTACCGTATCGGGGCCCAGCTTGCTGACGGGAAGGCTACGCACTGAAGGTCGTGAGGACAGCCATGGCGGACTACGATGCGGCGTTTCCGGCGCTGGGTTAGAGTAGCGGCGACTCGCTGAGGAGGAGAATCGCCATGCCGTTCTATGAACGAGGCCCTGTCCGCATCCACTACGAAGAGGTCGGTTCCGGCTTCCCCCTGCTGCTCATCCCGGGCGGCGGGCTCAATTCGGCCCTCTCCTCCTGGGAGACCGCTTCGCCCTTCAAGCCGATGGAGCGGTACAAGAACGACTTCCGCTGCATCTGTGCCGATCTTCGGAACGCCAACCCCGGCAAGTCCACGGGTCCGCTGGAGATCGACCGCCCGTGGGACGCCTACACCGACGACCAGCTCGGGCTGATGGACCACCTCGGCATCCGGGAGTTCCTGGTCATGGGCTTCTGCATCGGGGGGCCGATGATCCACAACCTCATCCGGCGGGCGCCGGAGCGCGTCGTCGCCGGCGCGATGATGCAGCCCAGCGGCTCCCGGCCCGAGATGCCGGACCTGTTCTACCAGAACAACATCAAGGGCTGGGGGCCGCAGCTGTGCGAGAAGCGCCCGGACCTCACGATGGCCATGGTCCACGACTTCCTCACCAGCATGTACACCAACCGTGCTGACTTCGTGTTCACCGTGTCGCGCGATTTCGTGCGCTCCATCCAGACCCCGCTGCTGATCGCGCCCGACGACGTGCCGGCGCATCCGTACAAGGTCGCGATGGAGGTGGCCAGCCTCGCCCCCAAGGCCGAGGTGACCATCTACCCCTGGAAAGATTCGCCGGCGCACATCGACGAGGTCGTGGAGCACGCGCGGCGCTTCCTCAAGGCCCACGAACCCGTCAGGGTCTAGGAATTTCTGGCCTCGCGAGCGAATAGGCGTCGGCTGTGACGTGACGTTAGCTCGGTCATGGTAGTCACCGCAGGGTTCGTCATCCTGCCGCTGCTCGTCGCGACCGGATTCGTCGCGGGGTGCGACTGGGCGAGCAGACGTCTTCGAGAAGGGGCGACGGTCCGTCGACACCGCACGGTGCGCGTCGGCGTGGCCGTGCTCGCCTGGATGCTGATCACCGCGATCGTCGCCGCCAGCGGCGTTCTACGGCGATTCGACGCGACGCCACCTCCCTTCGCGCTCCTGGCGCTGGCGGTCGCTGTCGTCGGCATTGCCGTCCCCTGCTCGTCCCTGGGGACGCTGCTGGTCCGCGGCCTGCCGCTCTGGGCTCTGGTCGGCTTTCAGGTGTTCCGCTTCCCCCTCGAGCTCCTCATGCACCGGGCCTATGTCGAAGGGCTCATGCCCGTGCAGATGAGCTATTCGGGGCAGAACTACGACATCGTGAGCGGGATCACCGCCGGAGCGCTCGCTCTGCGGCTCGGACGTGGGCGAGCGCCGCGCTGGGTCGTGGCGACCTGGAATGTGTTGGGGTTCGTTCTCCTCGTGAACATCGTCACCGTCGCGGTCGTCTCCACGCCGCTGTTCCGGTGGTTCGGCAACGAACGGCTGAACACCTTCGTGACCTATCCACCATTCGTCTGGTTGCCCGCGGTTCTGGTCGTGGCAGCACTGATGGGACACATCCTCGTGTGGCGGTGGCTGTCCGCGAAGCCTGCCTCCTGAACCGAGTCACCGCGACGCCGCGAGATCGTCCAGCCGATCCTCGATCCGATTCAGCTTCGCCGCCAGCTGCGTGATCTCCGCTTCCGCCTTCCGATTGACCGCGAAGTCGAGCTCGCTGCGCAGGCGATCCTTCGCGTCCTGACGGTTCTGGCTCATCATGATGACCGGCGCCTGCAGCGCGGCGATCATCGACAGGAACAGGTTCAGCAGGATGAACGGGTATGGATCCCAGGCCCGCGTCGCCAGCACCACGTTCACCGCGGTCCACACGACCAGGACGACCCCGAACGCGATGATGAAGGACCAGGATCCGCCGAAGCGGGCCACCACGTCGGCGATGCGGTCGCCGAAGGTCAGATGCTCGGCGATCACCTCGTTGGGGTTGCGGGCGGCCCGCATGCGCACCAGGTCCTGGGCGGCGTGGAACTGGCGACCGACCATCGTGAGCATGTCGAGTCCGGCCATCGGCTTGCGGTTGAGCAGCGCGCCGATGTCATTGCGCTCGATCTCGATCGCGGTGGTGTCCGCCATGGCCACGGCCATCGTCTGGTGCGGCGCCGCCGCCAGCATCGAGGCCAGCCCGAACATCTCGCCGTTGCCCGGCGAGTCGATGACGACCTCCTGGTTGTCCTCGTCGATCACGACGACTTGCACTTGGCCCCTGAGCACGACGTACGCCTTGCCGCCGGGATCGCCGGGTTTGTAGATGCGATGCCGGGCCTTGAAGGTACGTAGCTCCACCTGCTCGGCCAGCACCGCGCGCTCGTCGGCGTCGAGCAGCGAGAAGATCGGGATCTCTTCGAAGACGGTCGGATCGCAGGGCATGAGCTGTTCCTCCGGCGTCGATCATGGCACGGCGGGGCTGGCCGCGGGAGGACCGGTCGGGTCTTCGCCATCCGCGGCGGACGTGGAGCGATTGTCGACGTAGCCCTTCACGGCCGTGTCCCGGCCTCCGATCAGGTGGAGCTCCCCGCCCATCAGGACCGCCATGCCCATGCCCTCGCCGAGATCCATCTGCGTCCTCCCGAAGCTCACCGTTGATCGCTGGCCGGTGGGTGCTCGCCGGGCGCCGTCCGCTGCGTCACGTCGCGCGCCGAGGGCAAGGCGGTGTCGCGCCATCCGCCACCCAGTGCTTCGACCAGGAGGACCGCCGCGGTCATGCGGCGGCCGAGAATCTGGACCGCCGTGATCTCGTTGCCCAGCGCGATCGTCTGCGTCGTGATGACGTTCAGGTAGCTCACGGTTCCCGCCCGGTACTGCGACGTGGTCAGCGTGACCGACTGCCGCGCCGCCGCTACCGCCTCGTCCTGCACGCGCGCCTCGTCCTGCAGGATGTGCAGCGCGGCCAGGTTGTCCTCCACGCCCTGGAACGCGCCCAGCACCGTCTGACGGTAGGTGGCCACGCTGGCGTCGTAGGCCGCGCGCGCGGCGTCGGTCTGCGCACGCCGCAGCCCGCCGTCGAACAGCGTCTGCGAGATCCCCGGGCCGACCGCGAAGAAGCGGCTCGGCCACGTCAGCCACGTCGCGATGCCGGAGCTCTCGAAGCCGGCCGAAGCGCTCAGCGTGATCGTGGGATAGAAGGCGGCGATGGCCACACCGATCTGGGCGTTGGCGGCCGCCACCCGACGCTCGGCGGCCGCGACGTCGGGCCGGCGCTGCAGCAGCTCTGACGGCACGCCGATGGGGATGCTCGGCGGCGCAGTGGCCAGGGGCGAGGCCGGCAGCGAGAAGTTTGCCGGGGGCTGGCCGACGAGCAGCGCGATGGCGTGCTCGAGCTGGGCGCGCAGCACGCCGACGTCGAGATCCTGCGCCTGCGCGCTCTTGAGCTGGGCCTCGGCCTGCGCCACGTCGACCTGCGAGGCCACCCCCGCCGAATGGCGGGTGCGCGTCAGGGTCAGTGACTGCTCGAACGCGGCGACCGTGGCGTCCAGCAATTGCTTCTGGGCGTCGAGGGTCCGTAGCTGGAAGTAATCCTGGGCCAGCTCGGCCGAGAAGCTCAGACGCGCGGTTTCCAGATCGCCCGCGCTGGCCTGGGCACTGGCCTGGCCCGACTCGACCGAGCGGCGCACCTTGCCCCAGAAGTCCGGCTCCCACGCGATGTCGAGCGGCAGCTGGAAGAAATTCGATCCGCTCGAACCGGTCCGGGTGCCGGAGCCGCTCCCGATGCTCGTGGTCCCGGGCAGCGACCCGAGGTTCTCCGACTGGCGCGAGCGCGTGTAGCCCACCCCGAGGGTCGCCGTGGGGAAATACGCCGAGCGCGCTTGCCGCACCAGCGCGCGCGCCTGCCGGTAGGTCGCCTCGGCCACGACCAGGTTCAGGTTGGCCGCGCCGACGCGCGCCTCCAGCGCATTCAGCGCGGGATCTCCGAAGCGTTCCCACCAGGGGCCGCGCAAGGCGTCGTCCTGAGGGAGGGCGATCTTCCAGTCCTCCTGCTCCTTGTAGGCGTCCGGGGCCACGACCACCGGCCGGACGTAGTTGGGGCCCACGACGCAGCCGCCCGCGAACACCGTGAGGCCGGCCACGAGCAGCACGCGCATCCACGACCTCATGACGGCGACACGGCCTCGGGCCCGGCGTGGGCGGCGGAGGATGCGCGGGCGGCAGCGCCGTCGCGCCGGAACCAGCGCAGCGCCCGATCGAGATAGAGATAGACCACCGGCGTGGTGTAGAGCGTCAGCATCTGGCTCACGAGCAGCCCACCGACGATGGCGATGCCGAGCGGCCGACGCAGCTCGGCGCCGACCCCGGTGCCCAGGGCCAGCGGCAGCGCGCCCAGCAGTGCGGCCAGCGTGGTCATCATGATCGGACGGAAGCGCAGCAGGCACGCCTGGGCGATCGCGCTCACCGGATCCTTGCCCTGCGAGCGCTCGGCCTCGAGCGCGAAGTCGATCATCAGGATGGCGTTCTTCTTGACGATGCCGATCAGGAGCAGGATGCCGATGAGGGCGATCACGCTCAGCTCGGTGCGAAACACGAGCAGCGCCAGGATCGCGCCCACGCCGGCCGACGGCAGCGTGGACAGGATCGTGAGCGGGTGGATGTAGCTCTCGTACAGCACGCCGAGGACGACGTAGACCGCCAGCAGCGCGGCGACGATCAGCAGCGGCTCGTTGGCCAGCGAGGCCTGGAAGGCCTGGGCCGTGCCCTGGAAGCTGCCCTGGATGCTCGCCGGCAAGCCCAGCTGAGCGGTCGTCGCCTGGATCGCGGTGACCGCGTCGCCCAGGGAGGCGCCGGGCGCCAGGTTGAACGACAGCGTCACCGACGGGAACTGCGCCTGGTGACTCACGGCCAGCGGCGTCGACGTCGCCTCGTAGTGGGTGAGCGCACTCAGGGGCACCGGCGAGCCGTTCGGCGGCCGGACGTAGATCTCGCTCAGGGTGTCGGGCCGCTGGCCGAACTCGGGCGCCGCCTCCATCACCACGTGGTACTGGTTCAGCGGCGTGTAGAGCGTGGACACCTGGCGCTGGCCGAAGGCGTCGTAGAGCGTGTCGTCGATCAGCTCAGAGCTGACGCCCAGGCGGGAGGCGGTCGCCCGGTCTATGACTACCGTCGACTGGCGGCCGCGGTCTTGTTGATCGCTGCTGAAGTCGACGAGCTGGGGCAGCCTGCGCAGCCGCTCGGCGACCTTCGGCGCCCAGGCGTTGAGCTCCGCGACGTCCTCTCCCCGGAGCGTGAACTGGTACTGCGCGTTGCTCGCGCGTCCACCGACCCGGAGATCCTGCACCGCCTGCAGGAACGCCGGCGCACCGGACACCGCGGCCAGCCGGCCGCGCAGGCGCGCGATCACCTGATCCGCGGTGAGCCGGCGCTCGTCCGGCGTCTTGAGCGCGACGAACATGCGCGCGGTGTTGACCGTGGCGCCGCCGCCACCGGCCCCGCCGGTAAAGCCGATCACGTTGTCGACAGCCGGGTCGTCGGCAATGATCCCGACCACCGCGCTCAGCTTCTGCTGCATCGCCCGGAACGAGATGTCCTGCGCGGCCTGGATGGCGCCCGTGAGCCGTCCCGTGTCCTGCTGCGGGAAGAACCCCTTGGGCACGATCACGAACAGGTAGACGTTGAGCGCAATCGTGAGCAGGGTCACCAGCAGCACGCCCGGGGGGTGACGCAGGACGAAGCCGAGCGTCACCTCGTAGCGGCCCAGCACCCACTGAAACCCGCGCTCGCTCAGGCGAAAGAGGCGTCCGTGGTCATCGCGGGCCCGTTCTGGCAGGACCGTCGCGCACATCATCGGCGTGGTCGTGAGCGACACCATCAGCGAGATCCCGATGGCGGCCGACAGCGTCACCGCGAACTCCCGGAACAGACGTCCCACCACGCCGCCCATCAGGAGAATCGGAATGAACACCGCGACCAGCGAGATGCTCATCGACAGCACGGTGAAGCCGATCTCGCGCGCCCCCCGCAGGGCCGCCTCCAGCCGGCTGTGGCCGGCCTCGCGGTAGCGAGTGATGTTCTCGAGCACGACGATGGCGTCGTCGATGACGAACCCCGTGGCGATGGTGAGGGCCATCAGCGACAGATTGTTGAGGCTGAAGCCGAGCAGGTACATGACGGCGAACGTCCCGATCAGCGAGACCGGCACGGCGACCGCCGGGATCAGCGTGGCGCGCACGCTACGGAGAAACGCAAAGACCACCAGGGTCACCAGCACCACCGAGATGACCAGCGTCCGCTCGACGTCGTGCAGCGAGGCGCGGATGGTCGAGCTGCGATCGAGGACGACGTCGAGATCGATGGTGGCCGGAATGGAGGCGCGGAGCTGGGGGATCAGCTCGCGCACCCGATCGACCGTATCGATGATGTTGGCTCCGGGCTGGCGAGAGATCACCAGGACGATCGCCGGCTTCTTGTTCGACAGACCGGTATTGCGCACGTCCTCGACCGAATCGACGACGCCGGCGACGTCGGTCAGCCGCACCGGCCGGCCGGCCTGATAGGCAACGATCAGCGGGGCGTACTGCTCGGCCCGGAGCAGCTGGTCGTTGGCCTGGAGCTCCGAGGCTCGCATCCCATCGGTCAGCTGTCCCTTCGGTCGGTTGACGTTGGTCGCGGCCAGCATGCCGCGGACATCCTCGAGGCCGATCCCGTACCGGCTCAGCGCCAGCGGATTCACCTCGACGCGGACCGCGGGCAAGGCGCCACCGCCCACGATCACCTGCCCCACCCCGGGCACCTGCGAGAGCTTCTGCTGCAGGATGCTCGAGGCCGCGTCGTACATCCGTCCTCGGCCGAGCGTCGTGGAGGTCAGCGCCAGGATGAGGATCGGGGCGTCGGCCGGGTTGACCTTGCGGTACGTCGGATTGTTGGGCAGCGTCGCCGGCAGGTAGCCGCGGGCGGCGTTGATGGCGGCCTGGACGTCGCGGGCGGCGCCGTTGATGTCGCGGTTCAGGTCGAACTGCAACACGATCCCCGTGGAGCCCAGGTTGCTCGTCGAGGTCATCTCGGTCACCGCGGCGATGTGGCCGAACTGTCGCTCCAGTGGCGCCGCCACCGAGGTCGCCATCGTCTCCGGGCTGGCGCCGGGGAGCGCCGCCGACACCTGGATCGTGGGGAAATCGACCTGGGGCAACGGGGCCACCGGCAGCCGCCAGAACGCCAGCGCGCCGCTCAGCGCCAGCGCGATGGTGAGCAGCGTCGTCGCGATCGGCCGGATGAACGGCTCAGCGATGCTCATCGCGGCCCCGCCGCGCCAGGCGGTCGAACGCCAGGTAGATCACGGGCGTGGTGTAGAGCGTCAGCGCCTGGCTCACGATCAGCCCGCCCACGATGGCCAGGCCGAGCGGGCGCCGCAGCTCGGACCCCACGCCGTGGCCCAGCGCCAGCGGCAGCGCGCCCAGCAGCGCGGCCAGCGTGGTCATCATGATGGGCCGGAAGCGCAGCAGGCAGGCCTGGTAGATGGCGTCGCGAGGCGACTTGCCCTCACGCCGCTCGGCGTCCAGCGCGAAGTCGATCATCATGATCGCGTTCTTCTTCACGATGCCGATCAGCAGAATGATGCCGATCAGTGCAATGACGCTCAGCTCGGTGCGGAACAGCAGCAGGGCCAGGATGGCGCCCACGCCTGCCGACGGCAGCGTGGACAGGATCGTGAGCGGGTGGATGTAGCTCTCGTAGAGGACACCCAGCACGATGTAGACCGCCGCCAGCGCCGCCAGGATCAGCAGCGGCTCGCTCGACAGCGATGCCCGGAAGGCCTGGGCCGTGCCCTGAAAGCTGCCCTGGATGCTCGCCGGCAACCCGAGCTCTCGGGTCGTCGTCTCGATGGCCCGCACCGCGGCGCCCAGCGCGGCGCCGGGCGCCAGATTGAACGACAGCGTGACCGCGGGGAACTGGCCTTGCCGGGCGATCGCCAGCGGGGCCGTCGTCTCCTCGACCTGGGTCATCGCGCTGAGCGGCACCGTCACGGGCTGGCCGCCGCTGGCGCCGCGCACATAGATGTCGCGGAGCGCCGTGGCATTCCGGCGGAAGCCAGGCTGGACCTCCAGCACGACCCGGTACTGGTTGAGCTGCGTGAACATGGTCGAGACCTGACGCTGGCCGAAGGCGTCGTAGAGCGTGTTGTCGATGGTCTGTGGGCTCACGCCGAGACGGGAGGCCGTGGCCCGATCGATGAGCAGGGCGGTGCCGAGCCCCTGGTCTTGCTGGTCGGTGCTCACGTCACGCAGCGCCGGCACCCCGCGGAGGGCGTCGACCAGCCTGGGCGCCCACGTGGCGAGCTCGCGACCGTCCGCGTCCTCCAGGCTGTACTGGAACTGCGTTCGGCTGACGCGATCCTCCACGCTGAGGTCCTGCACGGGCTGCATGAAGAGCGTGATGCCCTGCACCGCGGCCAGCGGCGGCTGCAGCCGCCGGATGACGTCATCGGCGCTCAGCCGCCGTTCGGCCAGCGGCTTCAGGTTGATCAGGATCCGCCCGCTGTTGAGCGTGACGTTGGTGCCGTCCACGCCGATGAAGGACGACAGGCTGGCGACGGCGTTATCTTGAAGTATCACGCGGGCCAGCGCCTGCTGCCGCTCGGCCATCGCCGGGAACGAGATCGACTGCGGCGCCTCGGAAATGCCCTGGATCACGCCGGTGTCCTGGACCGGGAAGAAGCCCTTGGGCACCACCACGTAGAGCGCGACCGTGAGCACGAGGGTGGCCGCCGCCACCAGCAGCGTCGCCGGCTGATGGCCGAGCACCCAGCGCAGGCTCCGGCCGTAGC
>Ga0247829_10000798_pt1 | contig 13179 bp, 16 predicted proteins | sample 12C_Control_Day4_FD_207765 | JGI IMG/M metagenome (GOLD analysis project Ga0247829, IMG submission 207765) | Soil microbial communities from agricultural site in Penn Yan, New York, United States - 12C_Control_Day4 | ecosystem: Environmental > Terrestrial > Soil > Agricultural land | place... | reverse complement strand
CGCGCTGGGCACCGGAGGCGGCCGAGCGGGCCTCGTCCATGAGCGCGCGCATGTGCGCGACGGCCGCGCCGAGCCCGCCGAAGATCGCCTCGCCGACGAGGAAGTGGCCGATGTTGAGCTCGACGATCTCGGGGATGCGGGCGACGGCGGCCACCGTGTTGAACGTCAGGCCGTGGCCGGCATGCACCTCGATGCCGGCCGCCGCGGCGAGCTCCGCCGCGCGGGCGAGCCGGTCGAGCTCTCGCGCCTGGCCCGCGGCGTCGTCCTCCAGCGCGCGCTCGCAGTAGGCGCCCGTGTGCAGCTCCACCACCTGGGCACCGAGCCGCGACGCGGCCTCGACGGCCTTCGCATCGGGCTCGATGAAGAGCGACACGCGGATGCCTGCGCTCTTGAGGTCGTCGACGTAGCGGCGCAGATGGTTCTCGCCGCGCACGACATCGAGCCCGCCCTCGGTGGTCTTCTCCTCGCGCTTTTCAGGCACCAAACAGCAGGCGTGCGGAATGTGGCGCAGAGCGATGGCGAGCATCTCGTCGGTGGCGGCCATCTCGAAATTGAGCGGCCGGGTCAGCTCGCGCTTGAGGCGGGCGATGTCGGTATCGGAGATGTGGCGGCGATCCTCGCGCAGGTGCGCGGTGATGCCGTCGGCGCCGGCCGCGACCGCCTGATGCGCGGCGCGCAGAGGATCGGGATGGCGACCGCCGCGGGCATTGCGGATGGTCGCCACGTGGTCGATGTTGACGCCGAGGCGCAGATGCCCCGGCCCGCGCTTGGCCGATTTGGACCGCCCGGACAAGTGCGAAACCCCTTCAGGCCGTCATCTTCGCGCGATCGTAGGCGACGCCCTTCTCCTCGAGAAGCTGCTGCAGCTCGCCCTGCTGGAACATCTCGCGGACGATGTCGCAGCCGCCGACGAACTCGCCCTTGACGTAGACCTGCGGGATGGTGGGCCACTGCGAGAAGCTCTTGATGCCCTCGCGGATGCCCATGTCCTCGAGCACGTTGATGTCCTGATATTCGACCCCCATGTGGGCGAGGATCTGAGCGACCTGGGCCGAGAAGCCGCACTGGGGGAAGGACTTGGTTCCCTTCATGAACACCACCACGTCGTGGTTGGCGACCGCCTTGCGGATCCAGTCGTGGACGGCTTGCTCGCTCATGGAGCTTCCTTTCGTCTGTTGAGGCATCTGCCGGCGTCCGCCCGGTCGGGGCTGCTGCCGATACTCTTTTGCGCGTCTGTTGGAGATGTGGTCAAGGCCCCGCAAAGTCAATCTTTGGGGGCGGCGGTGGTCAGTGCCAGCGCGTGCAGCACGTCGCCCATGCGGCCCTGCAGGGCCTCGTAGACCATCTTGTGCTGCTGCACCCGGGTCTTGCCCACGAACTCCTTGGCGACGACGTGGGCGGCGTAGTGGTCTCCGTCGCCGGCCAGGTCCTTGATGGCGATCTCCGCATCGGGGAAGCGGGCCTTGATCAGGCGCTCGATCTCACTGGCATCCATGGGCATGGGGGCAGGGCCTTCCAGGCGAGGCATTCGCTCATGAGCATCATAAGCGAAGGCCGATGCCCGGCGCCACAGGCGGGTCAGCTGTCGGTAAGCTCCAACCGACGCTCCACACGCTCTAGTCGCCTCTTGATCTGGTCGATCTCGGCGTTCTGATTGATCTCAGAGATATGCGTGCCGCCCTGGTGGCGCTCTATCGCGCCAAGCCTCAGGATGACTTGGCGCATGTCGTCGCTCAGTCCGTCGATCCGACCGCGAATGTGCCGGAGATGCTCGAGGACGATATTGGACGTCTCTTCGGTCATGACGCGAAAACCCAATCTGCGTGCACTTGGTGAAGGCTACACAACTCGATTGCGGCAGTCAAGAACATATAGCGAACATTCTACGCCTAGCCGCCGCCCATGTAGCCCGGAAGCCAGCTCTCATGCGTGCCGCGCAGCTCGGCGAGGGGCAGCTCGGATTCGCCGCGGAGCGTGATTCCCTGGCCGCCGACGCGGGCGACGACGCGGGCGGGCAGCGCGAGCAGGCGGGCGCGCTCGATGACCTCCTCGGCGAGCTCGGGCGAGGCCTCCACGACGTAGCGGGCCTGATCCTCGCCGAACCAGGCGGCGTGCGCGGGAAGCTTGCCCTCGTAGGGGAAGAGCTGGACGCCGATACGGCCGGCCAGCGCCATCTCGGCGAGCGCGACCAGCAGGCCGCCGTCGCTGACGTCGTGCACGGCCTCGACCTTGCCCTCGCGGATCAGGGAACGGACGAGGTTGCCGGCCTTGATCTCGTCGGCGAGGTCGACGGGGGGCGGGGCGCCCTCGAGCTTGCCGGTGACGGCCTGCTGGTAGAGCGACTGGCCGAGGTGTCCCGCCTCGCGGCCGATCGAGACCAGCAGGTTGCCGTCGGTGCGGAGCGCCAGGCTCGCCGTGCGGGCGAGATCGGGGATGAGGCCGACGCCGCCGATGGCGGGCGTCGGCGGGATGGCTGCGCCGTTGGTCTCGTTGTAGAGCGAGACGTTGCCGGAGACGACCGGGTACTTGAGGACCTCGCAGGCTTCCTTCATGCCCTGGATGGCGCCGACGAACTGGCCCATGATCTCGGGACGCTCGGGGTTGCCGAAGTTCATGTTGTCGGTGATGGCGAGGGGATCGGCGCCGACGGCAATGAGGTTGCGCCAGGACTCCGCCACCGCCTGCTTGGCGCCCATGACGGGATCGGCGGCGACGTAGCGAGGGGTGACGTCGCAGGTGAGCGCGAGCGCCTTGCTGGTGCCGTGCACGCGCACGACGGCGGCGATGCCGCCGGGGCGCTGGATGGTGTCGCCCATCACGGTGTTGTCGTACTGCTCCCAGATCCAGCGGCGCGAGCACAGGTGCGGACCACCCATCATGCTCTTGAGCGTGCCGAGGACGGTGTTGGGCGCCGGCACCCATTCGGGCAGGATCGCCTTGGGCGGGACGGTTGCGACCCACGGGCGCTCGTAGAGCGGGGCGGAGTTGGCGAGCTTGTCGACAGGGAGGTCGGCTTCGATGCGGCCCTTATGGGTGACGATCATGCGGCCGGTGTCGGTGGTCCTACCGATCACGGCGAAGTCGAGGCCCCATTTGCGGAAGATCGCCTCGGCCTCGGCCTCGCGGCCGGGCTTCAGGATCATCAGCATGCGCTCCTGGGACTCGGAGAGCATCATCTCGTAGGCGGTCATGCCGGATTCGCGCTGCGGCACCTGGTCGAGGGTGAGCTCGATGCCGACGCCGCCCTTGTCGGCCATCTCCGAGGTGGAGGAGGTGAGGCCCGCCGCGCCCATGTCCTGGATGGCGACGATCATGTCGGTTGCCATCAACTCGAGGCACGCCTCGATCAGCAGCTTCTCGGTGAAGGGGTCGCCGACCTGGACGGTGGGGCGCTTCTCGGCGGAGGCATCGTCGAACTCGGCCGATGCCATGGTGGCGCCGTGGATGCCGTCGCGCCCGGTCTTGGAGCCGACGTAGACGACGGGCAGGCCGACGCCCTTCGCCGCCGAGTAGAAGATCTTGTCCTTCCTGGCGAGGCCGACGCACATGGCGTTGACCAGGATGTTGCCGTTGTAGCCGGGATCGAAGTTGGTCTCGCCGCCGACGGTGGGCACGCCCGTGCAGTTGCCGTAGCCGCCGATGCCGGCGACGACGCCAGCGACGAGGTGGCGCGTCCTGGGGTGGGAGGGATCGCCGAAGCGCAGCGCATTGAGGTTGGCGACGGGGCGCGCGCCCATGGTGAAGACGTCGCGCATGATGCCGCCGACGCCGGTTGCGGCGCCCTGGTAGGGCTCGATGTAGGAGGGGTGGTTGTGGCTCTCCATCTTGAAGACGACGGCGTCGCCGTCGCCGATGTCGACCACGCCGGCGTTCTCGCCGGGGCCCTGGATCACCTGCGGGCCCTTGGTGGGCAGCGTCTTGAGCCAGACGCGGGAGGACTTATAGGAGCAGTGCTCGCTCCACATCACCGAGAAGATGCCGAGCTCGGTCAGCGAGGGCTCGCGTCCCAGGATGCCGAGCAGTCGCTGGTACTCGGCCGGGCTGAGGCCGTGCTCGGCGACGATCTGCGGCGTGATCGCGGGATTGACCTTGGCATCCATCGGCAAGGGCTCTGGAATCGGCTGGCGTTGGCCCGAGCTTATAGCTGCCGGGTCCGCGATTGTCGCGCCGTCGCAAGGAGTTGTGGACGCCTATTCCAGCCCATTCGAGCGCGAAACTGCGCGAATTGCCTATCGGCAGGGCACGGCGAAATCGACGTGGTAGTGCTCGTCGTGCCGCACCCAGGAGCGCTGCCTCTGGAAGGGGAGACGGGCCAGGGCCTGGGCGCCGCCGGGGGAGGCGGCAAGCTTCGAGTGCAGGGCTGGGTCGAAGATCACCCGCTGGATGCGGGTGCCGTTGGCGCGCGCCGCCTTGTCGAGGGCCAGGAGGTGCAGGCCCATGGCCTCGAAGTCGATCAGGAGCGAGCCCGCGCGGCCGGCGCCGTCGAACTCCACCGAATAGCCGAACTTGTTGAAGGGCGAGGTGGGGAGCTCGGAGACCTGGCCGTCCGTCCGCGTCGGCACGTGGAAATCGACCGAGGTGCCGTTGGCATGCGTCTTGTGCGGGGCGAAGTTGCCGCCCCAGGGCCAGCTCGTCTCGGCGTAGAGGAATCGCAGGTCCGGGTGCGACCTGGCGAGATCGGCGTAGGCATCGCGCATGGCGTTGCGCACCTTGTCGTGTACGAAGGTGCGCCCCAGCAGGTAGCCGAGCAGGCTGTAGGCGCGGTAGTTCTCGCCCGAGTAGGGCAGACGGCGACCGCCTTCGAGGCTGCCGTTGGCGATGCTGCCGCGGCATGTGCTGGGCGCGCCGAAGTCCAGGCCGAGCCATGCCACATACAAGGCGAAGACGGCCGCGACGGACGCCGGCAGGAGGCAGACCCAGAGCAGGATGCGGCGCAGTCTCATACTGGCCAGTGTATGCACAGAGCTGCCGATATTGCCCGATCGCCGTCATGCCGGCGCAGGCCGGCACCCAGGACACGGCGCGGTGATGTGCGGACAGGTGCATGGGTCCCGGCCTTCGCCGGGGTGACGGCACAGGTCCGGCGATGCAGGTCAGACCTTGCCGACGCCAGTATCATGTGGCGCTCAGCGTCCCTGCGTGGTGAGGATGCGCACGGCGAAGGCGCTGAACACGCCGGCGAACAGCCAGTCGATGGCGCGCAGCACGCGCGGGCGCGACTTGAGGGCGCCCACCACGCGCTCGGCGCCGAGGATCATCAGCACGCCCAGCGGGAAGGTCGCGACCACGAAATAGATGCCGAGGAACAACAGCTTGGCCGCCGCGTGCGGATCGCTGGCATCGACGAACTGCGGCAGGAACGTCACGAAGAACAGGACCACCTTGGGGTTGGTGAGATTGACGGTCAGCCCCAGCGCCAGCGTCGGCCAGAAGGACACGCGCCGGCTGGGCTCGGCGCGCACGTTGAGCGAGGAGCCGTTGCGCACGGCGTCGACGGCGAGCCAGAGGAGATAGAGCGCGCCGACGACCTTGAGCATGAGGAAGGCGGTGGGCGAGGCGGCGATCAGCGCGGAAAGGCCGAAGGCCGCGAGCAGCGAATGCACGACGCAACCGAGCGAGGCGCCAGTGAAGGCGGCAATGCCGGCCGCGCGACCGCCGGCGACGGTGCGCGCCAGGAACAGGCTCATGTCGGGGCCCGGCGTGACGAACAGCACCAGGCACGCCAGCGAAAAGGCGAGCAGAACGGACGCGTCGGGCAGGAACGGCATGGGCGCCAGCGCTCAGTGCAGCGTGGCGAGGACGCTCTCGAACAGGCGGCGGCCGTCGCTGCCGCCGAGCAGCGGCTCGAACAGGCGCTCGGGATGCGGCATCATGCCGAGGATGCGCCGGGTGGGGTCGCAGATGCCGGCGATGTTGCGCTGGGCGCCGTTGGGGTTGGCCGCGGGCGTGGCGTTGCCGGCCTCGTCGACATAGCGGAAGACGACGTGGCCCTCGGCCTCGAGCCGGTCGAGCGTGGCGGGATCGGCGAAGTAGTTGCCGTCGCCGTGGGCGATGGGGATGCGGACGACCTCGCCCTTGCGGTAGTGGCTGGTGAAGAGGGTGTCGGGCTGCTCGACCCTGAGGTGGACGTCGCGGCAGACGAACTTGAGCGAGGCGTTGCGCATCAGCACGCCCGGCAGCAGGCCGGTCTCGGTCAGCACCTGGAAGCCGTTGCAGATGCCGAGCACCGGCGTGCCGGCCTTGGCCCTCGCCACCACGTCGCGCATGACGGGCGAGTGCGCGGCCATGGCCCCGCAGCGTAGGTAGTCGCCGTAGGCGAAGCCGCCGGGCAGGACGATCAGGTCGGCGGGCGGCACCGCGGCGTCGCCGTGCCAGACCATGGCGACGGGCCCGCCCGTCACCTTCTCCAGGGCCACCGCAACGTCACGGTCGCAGTTGGAGCCAGGAAACACCACGACCGCGGATCGCATTGGAGTTGCCTCCTAGGGCAGGATGCGGAAGCTCGCGAAGAACGCGTCGACCACTTCCTTGCGCTTGTCGAAGTCGTCCTTGAGCGCCCGCGCCATCACGCGATAGCGCATCCCCGGCGTGATCGTGAAGCGCACCTGGGCGCGGCGCTCGCCGAGACCGAGAAACTTGATCTCGGGGCATGTCACGGCCGCTGTGTACACGACTCGCGTGTCTTCGAGAACCTGCTTGGGGCTGTCGATCTTGACCTTCGCGCGGTCGGCCTCGCCGCACACGGCCTCCGCCAGCTCCTCCTTGAAGTGCGTCTCGCCGTAGCGCTGCGCGAGGTCGGCGGCTGCCGCTCCGCCATCGGCCGGGACGGTCTCGGCGCCGACCTCCAGCACCAGGGCGCTGGCGGCGCTCGCCTGCGCGCTCTTCTCGGGGTCGAGATCGCTCGAGCACACCGCATCGAGCGTGCCTGGGCCCTCCTCGTGACGGCAGCCGGCAGGGAGCGCCACGCCGTAGCGCAGAGTCGGGTACTCGAAGGTCTTGCTGTCCGCCGCCGCGTACGCCACGCCGGCGCAGAGAGCCAGGATCACGCCGAGCGCGGCAATGCCTGCCGGCAGCCCTGCGCAGGGGCAACGCATCACGGTAGCAACTCGTAGCTGTAGTTCTCGATCACGGTGTTGGCGAGAAGCTCCTTGCATATGCGCTCCACCTGCTCGCGCGCCTTGGCCTCGCCGGTCTCGGCCAGGTCGACCTCGATGTACTTGCCCTGCCGGACGTCGTTGACGCCGGAGAAGCCGAGGCTCGAGAGCGCGTTCTGGATCGCCTTGCCCTGCGGGTCGAGCACGCCGGACTTCAGCGTGACCTTGATGCGTGCCTTCATGCTTCCCCCGTGAGATGGTCAGTGGTCAGTGGTGAGTGGCAAGGTGGTGAGTGGCGACATGGGCGCGTGCCCCACTAGCTCAACCTACCACTCACCATCTCACCACTCACGATCTCACGCTTCTTCAATGCGGCTTGGAACTCACCAGGACAGGGCCGCTGCCCTTGGGGCGCGGGCTCTCGGTCAGCACGCCGAGCCGGCGCGCTACCTCCTGGTAGGCTTCCAGCACACCGCCGAGGTCGCGCCGGAAGCGGTCCTTGTCGAGCTTGTCGGAGGTGGCGGCATCCCAGAGGCGGCAGCAGTCCGGGCTGATCTCGTCGGCCAAGACGATGCGCATCTGCTCGTTCTCCCACAGCCGGCCGAACTCGACCTTGAAGTCGACGAGGCGGATGCCGATGCCGCAGAACAGGCCCACGAGGAAGTCGTTGATGCGGAGCGCCAGCGCCATGATCTCGTCGATCTCGGGCGGAGCGGCCCAGCCGAACGCGGTGATGTGCTCCTCGCACACCATCGGGTCTCCGAGCGCGTCGTTCTTGTAGTAGAATTCGATGATGGAGCGCGGCAGCGGCTTGCCTTCCTCCATGCCCAGCCGCTGCGACAGCGAGCCGGCGGCGACGTTGCGCACGACGACCTCGAGCGGGATGATCTCGACCTCGCGGATCAGCTGCTCGCGCATGTTGAGGCGGCGCACGAAATGGGTGGGCACGCCGATCTCGCCGAGCTTGGTGAAGATGTGCTCGGAGATGCGGTTGTTGAGTACGCCCTTGCCCTCGATCAGCGCGTGCTTCTTGTTGTTGAAGGCCGTGGCGTCGTCCTTGAAATGCTGGATGAGGGTGCCGGGCTCCGGTCCCTCGTAGAGCACCTTGGCCTTGCCTTCGTAGATGCGGCGCCGCCTGTTCATTTTGTTACGATCCTCGTGCCCGCGTTCATCTCGGCTGGATCGGCGCTCCGGACCTTGGTGGTGCCATTGAAATCGCAGCGTGTTTTTCGCATGCTGCAGCGCACGATGAGGGGTCCGGAGGCGCTGCCCGCCCGAGTCCGGACACTAGCCGATGGTGGGGTAGGAAACAATCGAGACGCCTCAGGGTGCACAAGGCTCTGTTGGACCAGCCCAAGCCCCGCGATTTGGCCTTCGGCGGGGCTTGATTGCGAACCTGCGATACCTCAGGTTAGCTCCAACTCTGGCGTTCGGCGCCGGGACGCACGCCCAGCGGTAGCATGCTGGCGGCGCACAACCTCTGATGGAGCGGAGATTGCGCATGACCACGTTCAATGAGCGCGAGAAGTCCTTCGAGAAGAAGTACGCGATGGACGAGGAGGCGCGCTTCAAGGCCGACGCGCGGCGCAACAGGCTGCTCGCGCACTGGGTCGCGGGCAAGCTCGGGCTCACGGGGACGGAGGTCGACGACTACGTCAAGGCCGTGCGCAAGGCGGATCTGGCCTCCAAGGGGGACGAGGACGTGTTCGTCAAGATCAAGAAGGATTTCGAGGAGAAGGGCGTCGCCATCGCCGACAAGGAGCTGCGCAAGGCCATGGACGACTTCCTGGCCCAGGCAATGCGGGACATCCAGGCCGAGAGCAAGGCCAAGGGCTGAGATCGCGAGTTGGGCGAAGGCGGAAGGCCGAGCGACGCCGACGTCCATCGAGGCCGGTCCGCTCAGCCTCCCGAGGCCCAGATTGACTTGGCGCGTGCGCCCAATTACCTGCTTGCAATTGAACGCATCGAGGCCGCCGCTGGGGGCGACGGGGGCCCAAGGAGACACCCCATGCCTACCAAGTCGCGCACGGCCCAGCGGGCCAACATCGCTGCCGTCGACCCGATCTGGGAGGAGCTACGCCGCGAGGCCGAGGAGGCCGTGCGCAGCGAGCCTGGGCTCGGCGGCTTCATCTATGCCACGATCCTGAGCAAGGACCGCCTCGAGGAGGCCGTGTGCCATCGCCTGGCCCAGCGGCTCAATCACTCCGACGTCGACGCCGGGCTGATCGCCGAGACGTTCGCGCAGGTGCTGGCCGACCGCCCCGAGCTCGGCCGCGCCTTCCGCGCCGATCTCGCCGCCGTCTACGACCGCGATCCCGCCTGCTCGCGCTACATCGAGCCGCTGCTCTACTTCAAGGGCTTCCACGCGCTCGTCACGCATCGCTTCGCGCATGAGCTCTACAAGCAGGGCCGGCGCGACTTTGCGCTCTACCTGCAGAGCCAGAGCTCGCGCATCTTCGCCGTCGACATCAATCCGGCCGCCAAGATCGGCATCGGCATCATGCTCGACCACGGCACCGGCATCGTCATCGGCGAGACGGCGGCGATCGGCGACAACTGCTCGCTGCTGCAGGGTGTCACGCTCGGCGGCACCGGTAAGGAGACGGGCGACCGCCATCCCAAGATCGGCGCCAACGTCATGATCGGCGCGGGCGCCAAGGTGCTCGGCAACATCCATGTCGGCAACTGCAGCCGCGTCGCCTCGGGCAGCGTGGTGCTGAAGGATGTGCCGCCGGAGACGACGGTTGCCGGCGTGCCGGCCAAGGTGGTGGGGCCCGCCGGCTGCCCCGAGCCTGCCCGCACGATGGATCAGCGGCTGCTGCCCGACGACTGCGGCTGCGGCGGCTGAGAGGAGGCTGATTTGAGTCCGCAAGACATGGTGCGCGTGCAGGCCTACCTGCGCAAGGTGTTCGGCGCCAAGACGCTGTCGGTGCGTGCGCGCCCGAAGATCAAGGACTCGGCTGAGGTCTACGTCGGCGAGGACTTCGTCGGCACGCTCACGCTCGACGACGAGGACGGCGAGGTCTGCTACCAGTTCCAGATGGCGATCCTGGAGCTCGACCTCGAGGACGTGTGAGGCCTCTCGCGGACGCGTGCGCCCAAATCAACGGCTGCGCACACTGACCAGCGGGGCGGTGGAGTTGCTGCCCTCGGCCGGGTCCAGCGACATCCAGATCTGCACGTTGAGATAGGACTGGCGCATCACGTAGTCGTAGCGCGTGCGGTGCCACACCTTCACCTCGTCGATCTTGTTGTCGAGGATGAAGTCGCCCTGCAGCGTGCGCGCGGTCAGCACGGCGTGTCCCTCGCCCTTCTCGTCGCGCACGACCGTCATCAACAGGGAGCTCTCCGGCCAGCCGCGGGCGATCAGGCGCTTGCGCTTGAGGAGCGCGTAGTCCTCGCAGTCGCCCCTGTGGACGGGAATGGTCCAGTATTCGGCCTGGCCGTAGACCTCGAGGTCGGTGGCGGGCGCGATCTCGCGGTTGACCGCGCGGTTGACATTGTCGAGCTCGGCGAGGCGCTGGGGCGTCGCCGACATGCGCTGCTCCTCCATCGGCCCCTGCTGGCACTCGGCGGGCATGCGCGAGCAGAACTGCACGAAGCCGTAGGGCGCTTGCGTGACGCCGAACACGCGCATGTAGGGGGAGTTGCGCTCCTGCCCGCGCGGGGGGGTGGCGGGATCGGCGATTGCGGCCGTCGGCAGGGCCGCTGCGGCTGCGATCGCTGCCAGAAGTATGACGCCTGCCGGTCTCATGCTCTACCCTCGACAACTACCCACATCATACTGAAAACGCTCTGTCTTTTGCTGAGCGCGCGCTGCGCAATTCGTGCCAAGTTTTCGTCGCCATTGCTGCAAATTGCAGCGGCAGACGGCACCGCTCCTTAACCGCCTGCTCGCTTCCCGGTTCCCGCCGGCGCTGCTGTCTCCTGGGCGCTGCATGGGTCCCGAGCCGCCTCAGCCGAAATAACGCCGCAGCGCGATGGGGTTCTGGATGTCGAGGAACTGCACGCCGAAGCCGTGCGGGTGATGCCGCACGACGCGCGCCCTGAGCTTGCCCAGCAGCACCTCGCTGCCGAGTTCGGGCCGCGCGGGTGTGGCAATCGAGGCCCCGGAGATCGACACGTCGAGCACGCGGCAGGACAGGGTGATGCCTTCGGCGAGCTGGAGGATCTGCTCGCGGTTGCTCGGCGCTTCGCGCTCATGCCGACGGCCCTCCTCGCCGAGCTCGGAGCGGTTGGCGAGCCAGGTCAACTGCGCCGCGAGCTTCTCGCGCTTGTGTCGCGTGGCCTTGATGCTGAAGGCAAATCCGCCCTCGAACTCGCGCGCGACCAGGCCTTCGATGCCGCCGATATGGTCGAAATAGGCCACCACGCGCTCGCCCACGGGCACGACCACCGGAGCCGTCACCGCGGCGCCGCCGGCGGATATGTCGACGAGCTTGCAGTGGTGCTCCTCCTTGCTTTCGCGCATGAAGCGCCCGAGCAGGGTCACGGCAATTCGCTTGTAGCGGCGCCGGTCGGGCACAATGCGCGACAGGACGCCTTGCGGGCGGCGGGCGAATGTCATGTGCTCGGAAAGCATCTGGAGGTACGGGTTGCCGTTCGATCTCGCGAGCCGTGTATCGACATCTGCAGGGAGCATGGGCCCGGTTAACGCGCGGTCACGGCCGACTATGCCCGGGATTGATTTCGTGAAGCTTAACGCCTGCCCCGTTTCGGGAGAGGGGTGGCCACGATTTGAGGCCTAGCAAGCGGCGGCGGAGCAGAAAACGGTAAACCCGTTAACCTTTTCGCGAGCATTAGCCCTTGTTGTGCTTGCCACCCTCGAAGACGCGGAACTGGCGCCGCCCGGTCTTGACGATGCGCATCTGCTCGCGGGGCGGCACGAACGGCGCCTGACGTCCGAGCCGCTCGACCACCGCGTGGGGCCGGCCATCCGGCCATATCAGCTCGTGGCGCCTGACGCGGCGGCTCTTCAAGGGCTCGCTGTCGAGCCAGTAGGGCCGGGACGTCGGGGTCATGGCGCCGATGAGGCGCACGATCTTGTTGCCGCCGTGGGCGAGCGGCAGCAGGATTGCCTCCAGATCCACGCGGTGGCGAACATCGCTGCTGCTGCCTTCGATCGCAAGGGTTGCGGCCGCTCCCTGCTCGCACACGCTGGCGAGGTCGCGAGCGAGCACGCTGCGGTCCTCCTCGCTCCAATCCTCCAGAAAGTTTCGGCCCCGCAGCTCCGAGCCGAACAGCCCGCAAAGCTGCGTGCCCGCGAGACGATAGCGGTAGGTGCGGGCATCGATCCGCTCGAGCATGAACGTCTCGGACAGGATGGCGGCTATCCGCGACGGCTCGATCTCGAGACGCTGGGGGGCGAGGCGCCCGGCGCGCACCTCGTTCCAATAGCTGTACAGTGTATCCAGGGTTCTCTGCTTCATGGCCGGACGATGCTTGCCCCCTACGCCAGCGCCGTGTGCGTCGCGTCTTGCGCCCGCCTGCACGTGCCGAAACGAGACATCGGTTGTGCGCGAGCACTTGACCGGAGCACCATTCGTGCCACCCCTCCGAGGTTGGGACGGGCAGAAAAGGGAAGCATCTTCAGGGGTTGTCGCGCAGCGGCCGGCGTGTTAGCCGGCGGCATCATCCCGAACGCGCTGGAGCGCGAGCCTTCGTGAGCCATCGCGAACCGATCTTCAACGTGCCTGGCGTCATCGTGGGGCTGCTGGCCGTCTTTCTCGGCGTCCACGTCTTGCGATGGGTGCTGCCCGAGACCGAGGACACGTGGCTGACGGCCGCGCTGGCGTTCGTTCCGGCCCGCCTGGGCGGTCTTGCCGCCGATCTGCCGGGAGGCCGGCCGGCCGCGGTTACGGCGTTCGTGACGCACCAGTTCGTGCATGGCGACCTGGCGCACCTCCTCATCAACTCGGCCTGGCTGCTGGCCTTCGGCACGCCGGTCGCCCGGCGCACCGGTCCGGTGCGGTTTCTCGCCTTCTTCCTGCTCTGCGGCGTTGCCGGCGCGCTGCTCTATCTGGCCGTCAACGGTCCGATCCCGATCCTGGTGGTCGGGGCCTCGGGGGCGATCTCGGGGCTGATG
>Ga0247829_10000797_pt1 | contig 13203 bp, 14 predicted proteins | sample 12C_Control_Day4_FD_207765 | JGI IMG/M metagenome (GOLD analysis project Ga0247829, IMG submission 207765) | Soil microbial communities from agricultural site in Penn Yan, New York, United States - 12C_Control_Day4 | ecosystem: Environmental > Terrestrial > Soil > Agricultural land | place... | reverse complement strand
GTCCACAATCACCTGAAGAAGCTCGCGCATCAGAAAATCAACATCACTGCGACCGATGCCGTGTCCGCGGGTCAGGGGCGCTACGCTATGCTCCTCTGGGTGAAGCCGAAGGACTACGCCCGGGCTGCCAAGGCGTTGGGAGCCAGGTAATCGTCATTCGCTGCTGCACGACGCTCCAGCCGGTGGTGGTCGGCTCGCACCCGTCGGCCGCTACCGCTTCGGGGCGGCGGGCGGATCATCGCCGGTGAACACGTCGCGGTTCTTTACGGTGTACGACACCCAGTTGGGCGGGACTTCTTCCTCCGGGAAGATCGCCGTCACGGGACACTCGGGCACGCAGGCCCCGCAGTCGATGCATTCGTCGGGATGGATGTAGAGCTGGTCGTCCCCCTCGTAGATGCAGTCCACCGGACATACGTCTACGCACGACCGGTCTTTGATGCCGATGCAGGGTTCGGCGATCACGTACGTCATGGGCAGCTCCTCCGTCGGCTCCTCTCCGGCCAACGCCGCTCAGTGCTCAGCCCGGCGCTCCCCTTCGTGGATAGGTGGCCCGCTCGGCGAGGAGCTGCTCCACCCGGGCCCAGAGCTCCGGTCGGATGCTATCGTTCAACTCGCTGCTCAACCTGCCGAGCATGGAAGCGATGGCCTTGGTGTCGAGCCCGGCGATCCGGGCTTCCTCGATCACCGCGGCGAAGTGGATACGGGCTTCGCGGATCATCCGGCCGAAAAGCGGAGACCCGTCCGATCGCTCCCCCAAGGCCAGTGCCAGGAGGTAGAGGTCGCGCGCCCCGTCTAACCGGTGTGCCAGGTACTCGGAGGTGTCCGGCAGGGATTCCTTCGGGGATCGGGTCGTCTTGGCCATGGCTGCTCCTTTCTGCAAGGCGCCGAGCCACGCTGGGAGATATACCGCGTCGTACTGTTCCTTGGAAGCTCGGAAGTCTGACGAAGGTACCCCACGACATCTGGTGAGGCCCGCGACCGCTCGTGGGCTGAAAGTCCAACTTGCTCCCCAGGGTGTCCCTCTTCGTCTCCCTGGCCAATTCCTTTGCTCATAGGGCTTTGCGATCTCCCGGCCCACCCGTCGGAGCGGTGGCCCGTCGCATGCCTATTGCGGAGTAGGTATGAGGCACCCCCTAGCCCGACCCCGCACTCGGTGGTCGTCGGGGCGAATGGGGTGAGGGAAGACTCACCGAGAACCACGATATGACACATCGAATCGAAATCCTCGGCCGCGTCGCCCTCAGCGCGGCGATGCTGTCGACTGGCTGCGCCCGGTCGGTAAATCTGCTGAACCCCGATACTCCCCGGTTCGTAGGGGAGTACGCAACGCCGGTGGTCGCTACTCAGGCACCAGGTGCGACGCTCCGCGTGGTCACCTTCAACATCAAGGCGTCGCGCGAGATCGACCGCTCCATCACCCTGCTCCAGAGCGACAGCCTCCGCGGGGCGGATATCGTGGCACTACAGGAGATGAACGCTACCGGAGTGGATCGGATCGCGCGGGCCCTGAAGCTCAACTACATCTACTATCCCTCGCTCATTCACCCCGTGAACAAGGATTACTTCGGCCCGGCGATTCTGACCCGCTGGCCGATCGAGCGCAGTTGGAAGGTGTTCCTGCCCTACGAAGCCTGGGGGCGAAAGCTGCGGCGAACGGCCACCGCGGCCATCGTGCAGGTCAACGGCCTCCGCGTGCTGGTCTATTCGGTGCATCTGGAGACGATGGTGAAGCTCTCGGAGCCGCACCGGACAGAGCAGGCACGAACGGTGACGGAGGACGCGAAAGGGTTTTCCGGTCCGGTCTTGATCGCGGGGGACCTCAACGACTACGCCATGGCCGCCCGGATCCGGCAACAAGGGTACCTCTGGACGAGCCAATGGTTGGGACCGACCCACTTGGTGTTCACGCTGGATCACATCCTGACCCGTGGCCTGGTCCTGGCCAGGCCGGGTAGCGTCGGTGTGGTACACCAGGTCCTGGGCGCCAGCGATCATCGGCCGGTGTGGGCGGTTCTCGCACCGGCTCCCGCCAGCCTCTCGACCTGCAGGAGGGGGCCCGAACGCGAGATCTCCCGGCAAGTGGCGGCATGCTGAACCTTGTCCAGTGTGTGTGTGAGGTACCAGCCTATGCGAATGATCCGGCGGTGAGTAGGCGGGAGAAGGCCTAGCGGCGGTCCGACCTATCTTTCCTCAGGTCATGCCGAGGGATACCACTACACCTTGGTCGAAGGGAAGCTTGCTACCCCCTTGGCCTTGCCAGTGGCCCGATCCGCAACTCCCTCCCCTCCTGAGACAGGAGCACTTCCGCCACCCGGCGGGCGTCCGCCGGTCGAGGCCGGTGCATCGCCCACCAGCGCTCCGCTCGCTCGACGGTCCAGGCCGATTCCAGGGAGACGGCGTCGAGCCGGGTGCTCACCGCCTCCGCGCTGGCCGGACGGCGCGCCGGGTCCTTCTCCAGGCACTCCACGACAAGATCCTCGAGCGGAGCCGGGATGGGCAGCTCGGACCTCGTCGAGGGCCTGGGCGGCGGCGTGTGAGCGTGATGGAACATCATCTCCACGACGCTCCCTCCCTCGAAAATCAGCTTGCCGGTAAGCAGCCAGTACCCGACACACCCTAGCGCATACAGGTCAACCCGATGATCGGTGTCGGCGACGCCGAGCACCACCTCCGGCGCCATGAACGCCGGAGTGCCGCCGGGGCTGCCCTCGGTGCTGAGTTCGACGGCATCGTCCTCGGAATTCCGCGCGGTATCGAGTTTGACCAGACCGAAGTCGAGCACCTTGGCGAAATCGAAGGTGGTTCCCGCGCGACTGACCACCACGTTCGCCGGCTTGATGTCACGATGCACCAGCCCGTTGACGTGCGCATCCTGGAGCGAGGAGCAGACCTGTCGCAGGATGTGGACGACCCGCTCCGCGGGCAGCGGCCCGTACTGTCTGACCAGGGTCTCGAGATCCAGGCCGTCGAGCAGCTCCATGACGTAGTACAGCCTGCCGTCCTCGGTGGCGCCGAAGTCGTAGAGCTGCACCGTGTGCGGGGACTTGAGGGCGGCGGTGGCCCGGGCTTCCCGCTCGAAGCGCCTGAGGAGCAGCTCGGGATCGCCCGACATCTGCGGTCGGATGAGCTTGATCGCCGCCGGCCGGATCAGCAGGCGGTGGCGCGCCCGCCAGACCTCGCCCATCCCGCCTCTGCCGATCCTCTCCTCGAGGACGTACTGGCCCAGCTCATTGGCTTCGGCGACCTGCTGGCGAAGTCCGTAGGTAACCCTGGAAATAATGGTGGCCAGCGTGGTCCCCAGGATGCTCCAGAGGACCGTGTTGAGGGTCATGTACTGCTTCTGGTAGCCCGGGGTGAACCCGGGCAGGAGCGCCGTGGGGTCATGGCGCGCGATGCAGACAACCACAGTTGGCAGGAAGGCCAGCGCCGAGAGCACCATGGTTCGGCGCGGCCGGGACGGCACCAGGATCGCCCGGATCATGACGGTGACGGTGAGGGCAAGCAGCACCTGGAGGATCTGCCCCTCGTTATTCATCGTCATGATGGATAGGAATCCGCATGCCACGACGATGCTGACGGCATCGAGCGTCCCCAGGCTGCGCACCGAGAGCCTGCCGCGCCTGGCCAGAAGCCAGAGCAGGCCCATCGTCCCGCTGGCAGCGAGGTGGCCGAGCGCGACCGGCCCCATCACCACGGCGACGAACGGGGCGCCGCCGACCAGCACCATGCTGGCTAGGAGGAAGAGGTAGAATCCGAACGACACGAGGAAGAGCGTCTTGCCGACCAGCGCCAGGCGCTCCCGCACGAAGTCCAACCCGTTAGAAGTGTCGAGTCCCCGCTCGAGGACGGCACCAGTCCCGGACTCGGCTGGACGAGTCGGCGATGCGGACATGCTCACCCACTTTCAGAGTGATCGGCAACAGCGTCGGGTCGCGAGCGGCACTTGAACGTTCACGGTATGTTATCCGGTATCACCATCATCACCAATGGCAGTCACACGCAGGATATCAAGTGCAAAAGGGAGCGAGGGAGGTGATATGGCCAGGCACATTGCCGGGTATGAAGCGGCATGGCACCCGGACAAGCACAGGGGTGTCATTTTCCTTGAGTTTGCGGATGGGGGGAAAGCGCGGCTGGATGCAAAGGACGCTGCTGAGTTCTCCGCTCTACTCAACGTTCTTCGTCATGGGTCTGCCGTGATTGGTAGCGAAGGCTGGATCCAAACGCGCAAGGCGGAGCTGGAGTAGTGGGGTGCGGGCTGATTGGCGATGGCCGGTGCAACAGCACCGGCCTTTTGCTTTCCGGAAGGCGAAGCCTTGCGAATGCAAGGCGCGCACGGTGGCTCCAGGTCGACGGAGGCCAACTTTGGACAAAACCAAAGATCTCTTGCGTTTTCATGTGAATTTAGTTAAAGTAAACTTGAACTTACTGAAACTTCGGTACCCCAATGCCGTCTGCCCGTTGGCTCGACTATCTCAGTGACGAGGATCTCTCGTTCGTCAAGCGACTGGTTCTCGCCTCGGGCTCGCTCAAAGAGGTGGCGGCTGGCTACGGCATTAGCTATCCGACCGTGCGGCTGCGGCTCGATCGCCTTATCGCCAAGATCAGGATCACCGACAACGCCGACATTCACAGCGAGTTCGAGCGCATCCTGCGCGCTCAACACGCCGAGGGACGGATCGATGCGGAGACGCTCAAGACGCTGCTGGCGGCGTACCAGAAGGACCTCGAGCGCACGAGGCGCGACACTCGCACTGCTTAGTCTGCCGATCGCGTGGATCGCCCTCTCGGCCCAGGTCCAGGAGGTCCGATGGGATGAGCTCCAGCGTGAGGGGAGGTTGTCGGCCGGCTCGGTGCTTGCGCCAACGGCCGAGGCGCCGTTCAGCAGTCTGAAGATCGACGGTGGCACCGGAGCGCCAGTGACCGTCGCGATCATCGAGCTTCCAGCGATCAAAGGGCAGCGGTATGCGGTGACCGGGCAGGTGCGCTACGAGGGCGTCGAGGGTGCCGGCTATCTGGAAATGTGGAGTCACTTTCCGAACGGCGGCCAGTACTTCTCACGGACGCTGGGCGACGTCGGGCCGATGATGAAGCTGCAGGGCAGCTCAAAATGGCGTCAGTTCACGCTGCCCTTCGATGCGACGGGTGCACCACCGCCAACTCGGCTGGTCGTCAACATTGTGCTGCCCGGGCGGGGAGTCGTCTATCTCGGACCGCTGCAGCTCGTCGACGACATTCCGGGCGCCGATGGAGCATCAGGGTCACTTGATCGCGCGGTCGGGCTCATCGGCGGCGTTGCCGGCGGCCTCGTCGGCTGCCTCGGCGCACTCATCGGGGTGCTCGCGTCGCGCGGCCGCGCGAAGCGGTTCGTCACGGTCGCGACTGTCTCCCTGGCTATCGGAGGGACACTGGCGTTTGCGGCCGGTGTCGTCGCACTGAGCCGCTCACAGCCTTACGCCGTGTATTATCCGCTGCTGCTTATCGGGTTCCTCGTGACGGTCATTCCGCTCGGGCTGAGGCCCTCCATTCGCCGGCGATACGAGGAGATCGAGCTGCGGCGGATGCGCGCTCACGATTTGGGATGAGTGCGCCGCGACAGGAGAGCACAGCGCACGAGTGACACGGCCGGCGATCTAGACAGCCCTCCCCACTGGCCGACCAGAGTCCCGCCTATTTCCCCGCGTACCAACGTCGCCAGCGGCGCTACATGCGCAGCCGCCGGTCCGCCGGCGCGGCGTTCGCCAGCAAGTCCCGCCGGAGCCGCGCAGCGGTCTGCAGCACCCGCGCCGGATAGCGATGGCACTGCGGTGTGTTGGCGCCACGCACGCAGCCGTTGTACCGCCGCAGGGCGACCGTCACCGAGCGGCTCCGCACCAGGTACAGGTGCAGGATCCGCGCGCCGTGGCAGATGTTGCCGTCCACGCTCCGCAGGTCGTCCGACTCGCAGCCGTAGCTGCCGGCGTGAATCGGCATCACCTGCATGAGACCGATGGCGCCCTGGCTGCTCACCGCGGCCGAGTCGAGCTGCCGGTTCTCGACCAGCAGCACGGCCGCGAGCAAGCTCGGGCTGATGCGGAGCCGTCCAGCCTCGCGGGTCACGGCCCAGGCCGCACGCTCGGCGAGCTCGGGATTGCGCGTGCGCCGCGCGATGGCCCGCGTGAGCGGCTCGTGGGCCAGGCGCGCGGTGACGGCAAACTCGAGCGCAGTGCTGTCCATCAGCGGGCGCGGGGCCCGAGTCGGGAGCTTGTCCGTGGTGCGGGCTGTAGCCTTGGCTGGTGCACGGGAAGGCCGCTTGGCCGGCGGGGATGGCTTCTTCCGAGATGCGGCCAGTGCCGTGCGCGCGGCAGGCGGCACCGAGTCTCGCGGCGCACTGACGGTGCGCGCCGCGCCCGGCGCCACGCCGAAGGGCGACGGTGTCGAGAACCCGATTGCGCTGCCGGAACCTCGAGTGCACGCGGACCCCGCGATTGCGAGCACCACGAGCACCGGTGCCAGCGAACGGTGACAGCCGAACGGAAACGGCACGGCTTCTCCTGTCGAAGACGCCGACAGGATCGTCCCTGCCGCTCTCGCCTTCAAGTGTGAGAAAACTGGCGCCGCAGTGAAAGGAGACGGTCGGGCACGAGATGTATTCTCATGCCAGGCTGCAAGTCCGCGCGACGCGTGCCGGACACCCACCCGAACAGGCTCCGGTGCAGCACTTCGCACGGCGTCGGCACAGCCCGAATCGTTACAGTGGCGCGATCACGAGCAGGGGGTCTTCCTCAAAGTCCGTCGCACTGCCCTTGCGGGATCCGGGTGGCTACTGTACTGTCGTATTGGTATCCCATAGGGTTGACCATGGCGGAAAAGATGGACGTGCAGCAGGGCACGCTCGCCCTCATGATTCTCAGAACCCTCCAGGTCCTGGGGCCCCTGCACGGCTACGGGATCGCCCGCCGCATCGAGGAGACGAGCAAGAACCGTCTCAGCCTCAATTACGGCACCCTGTATCCCGCTCTCCTCAAGCTCGAGCAGGAGGGCTGCATCACGGCGGAGTGGCGTCCGTCCGAGAACAACCGCCGCGCGAAGTACTATGCGCTCACCGTCGTGGGGCGCAAACAACTGGCCCGCGAAACCCGCGAGTGGCAGCGGACCGCCGACCTGATCGCCGCCTTTCTCGCGCCGCGAGGGGAGGCACCATGAGGCGTATTCGCTCCGTGCTGGCGCGCATCGCCGGCGTCTTTGCCGGGCGCTCTGCGGAAGACGATCTCCGCGACGAGCTCCAATCCCACCTCGACCTGGAGACGGCCGAGAATATCCGCCGCGGCATGCCGCCGGAGGAGGCGCGCCGGCAGGCCTTGTTGGCGTCCGGAGGCCTCACCCAGGCTGCCGAGGCGGTGCGCGACCAACGTGGACTGCCATCGCTCGAAAGCATGGTTGCCGACATCCGTTACGCGCTGCGGGCGCTGCGACACAGCCCAGGGTTCACCGCGGTGGTCGTGACGACCCTGGCGCTCGGCATCGGGGCCAACACCGCGATCTTCAGCGTCGTCCGCGGGGTGTTGCTCAAGCCGCTGCCCCATCGGGACGGCGACCGGCTGGTCTACCTCCGACACTCGAGGGAAGGGCCCGGAGGCGCGAACGTCACCTTCTCGGTCCCGGAGGTCCGGGATCTGCGCACCGGCGTGCCGTCGTTGTCGGGCATCGCGCAGTATTCGTCGTGGTCGGTCATCCATCAGAGCAAGGAAGGCGCTGAACGATTCCGGGTGGGCCTGGTCACCGGCAACTACTTCGAGGTGATGGGCCTCTCCACCGTCGTCGGCAGGCCGACGGGCCAGGGCGACGACGGGCCCGGCGCGTCGCCCGTTGCGGTGCTCACGCACGAGTTCTGGTTGAAACGATTCGGCGGCGATCCCGCCATCGTGGGCAAGCAACTGACGCTGGATAGAAGGCCGGTCACGGTGATCGGAGTCCTCCAGCCGGCGCCGTTCTTCCCGGAGCAGGTCGATGCGCTGCTCAACATGGTGAACAGCAATCACCACTTGGGCGCAAGCATGGTGGAGGAACGCACCCATCGGATGACCGAGGTCGTTGCTCGGCTGGCACCGGGGAGGACGCTGGAGCAGGCGCGGAGCCAGATCTCCGAGATCTACGCACGCATGCACGGAGACTACCCGGAAGCCTACGATGCCGGATCCCGGTATCACGTGGCCGTCACTCCGTTCAAAGACGTGCTGGGCGAGCGCGCCCGGCTCACGCTGTGGCTGCTCATGGGTGCGGCTGCGTTCGTGCTGATCATTTCAGCTGCCAACGTGGCCAATCTGACGCTGATGCGGGGCGTGCGCCGAGAGCACGAGCTGGTGGTGCGCGCGGCCCTGGGCGCCGGCGCGGGGCGGCTGCGGCGGCTGCTGTTGGCCGAGAATCTGGCGCTGACGATCCTGGGCGCCACCCTCGGCATGGCCATCGCCGTAGCGGGGATCGGGCCGCTCACCTCGCTGGCCGAGCGCTACTCGCCACGGGCGAGCGAAATTCGTCTCGACGTCGTGGTCCTGGCCTTCGCGCTGACTCTGTCGGTGTTACTCGCCTCGTTGCTTGCCTTCGTCGCGTGGTTGCCGAAGGAAGGCGGCCTCGCCGTCGCGATTTCCCCGGGCGCTCGCCGGGCGAGCGGCGGCCTCAGGAAACAGCGCCTCCAGCGAGCGCTGGTGGTCGTGCAAGTGGCGGTCTCGGTGGTGCTGTTGGCAGGGGCGGGATTGCTCACCCGCACCCTGATCCGGCTGGCCGAGGTGGACACGGGTCTCACGACCGAGGAAGTGCTCACGATGCAAGTGCCACTCCTCACGGACGCGGACCGGTCAATCCCGGCGGCCAAGGCCGCGGCCGAGGACCGATACGAGCGCATGCGGAGTGAGATCGCGGCGCTCCCGGGGGTCGTGGAGGTGGGCGTTGGCTCTCCTCCGCTCCGCCTCTCGGAGGTCGTCTGGGAGGTCAAGGCGGAAGGGAAAGTGGCCGCCGCGGGCGTCACTCCGCCGCGAGCCGAGGTGCGGACGGCCAACCCCGAGTTCTTCCGTGCGGCGGGCATCCCGCTGCTCCAGGGGCGGCCGTTCGCCTCAACCGATGGTCCCGTCTCCGCCGGGGTGGTGATCATCAACCAGATGCTCGCCACCCAGCTCTTCGCTGGTGAGGACCTGGTGGGTCGGCGGATCGCATGGACCGGGGACATCGTACGACTCTACCCGCCCAGCGCCGGTTGGCGAACCATCGTTGGCGTGGCCGGCAACATCCGCGACGGAGAACTGGACGTGGAGCCTGGGCCGGCGGTCTACGTGCCGCTCTCGCAGCTGGGGGAGCTCGGCGGAAGCCTGGCGATCCGGGCGGACAGCAACATCGCGGGCCTGGCGGCTGCGGCGAAGCGTATCGTGCGGCGGATCGCGCCCACAGCGCCCATCGAGAACGTGATGACCGTGGCGCAGTATAAGGACCGGACCTTCTCGCCTCGGCGCCTTAATGCCGTGCTGGTGTCGTCGTTCGGCATCCTGGCAGTGATCATCGCGTCCGTCGGTATTGCCGGCGTGCTGGGGTTCTCGGTGAGCGCTCGCCGGAACGAAATCGGCATCCGTATGAGCCTCGGGGCCGGCCCTGGCCGGGTGGAGCGAATGATCCTGTGGGAAGGAGGCGTATTGCTGGCGGGCGGTTTCGTGCTGGGCATTGCCGGAGCCTTCTTCGCCGTCCGCGTCATGCAGGGGCTGCTCTTCGGTGTCGCGCCGCACGACCCGAGCACGTTCATCGGTGTGGCGGTGATGATGGCGGCGATCGGGGTCGTGGCGTGCTGGATTCCGGCGTTGCGGGCGGCGCGGATCGACCCGGCAATCGCCATGCGCGCGGAGTAGCTGGCAGGGAACAACGCTGATCTGCCGTTGAGGGCTGCAACATCCATGGAGCTGTCGACGGCCGAAGCCACCCGCAGCCGTGAAGCGAATTCGCCTCACTACTGACCGAACACGTTCCGCGCGATGCCCGCCGCCGCACGCACCTTGCCCGCAACGATCACGGTCTCGACGTTGGTACGTTCCATCAGCGATACCGTTCTGCTGCTCCGGGTCGCCCCTCGTAGGTGGTGCGTCTTGCGGTCGAACAGTCTAAAGCCGAGCTGGTTCTCAAGCTCCCGGAGGAGCAGGCTCAAGCCGGACGGCGTAAGGAACAGAGCTTCAGCCGACCCGACTGAAGCTGCCGTGCTGCGCCACCAGGTGGAAGCCGCGCAGGTGCCTGGAGGTGAATTCCATAACCGGATCGAACTCAACAATGGGTGAGTTCCTTGAGTTTGCGCTCAATGGAGCATCTCTGTAAAGTGTCGAGAGCGAGGCCGAGATACGCGAAGGAAGAAGGAATGGTCAGCAGTCCGACCCAAACACCAGAGAAAAGGGGTCACCTATGGCCAAGCAATCGGCTGGTAGCATCAGGAACGTCGTACTCGTCCATGGGGGCTTCGTGGACGGGTCGGGCTGGGAGGCCGTATATCGGCGACTCCGGCAGCAGGGCTTCACCGTCAGCGTCGTTCAGAATCCCACTACCTCCTTGGCCGACGACGTGAAGGCGACCCGATGGATACTGGCGCAGCAGGACGGGCCGGTTATCCTGGTCGGGCACTCGTATGGCGGGGTGGTCATCACCGAGGCGGGCAACGATCCCACCGTCGCAGGACTGGTCTACGTCGCGGCGTTCGCGCCCGATGCCGGCGAGTCCGTGGCTTCTCTCATCAAGGATCCGCCGGCCGGGGCACCCGTCCCTCCGATCCTCCCACCACGAGACGGGTATCTCCTGCTGGACAAGTCGAAGTTCGCCGCTTCGTTCGCCGCCGACGTCGACCCCGAGTTGGCGGCGTTCATGGGAGATGCTCAGGTGCCCTGGGGTCTGGAGGCGCTCCAAGGCGCGGTGAGCCACCCGGCCTGGAAGTCCAAGCCGAGCTGGTACTTGGTGACCACGGAGGATCGGATGATTCCTCCGGCCGCGCAGCGCGCCATGTCCCAGCGCGCGGGGTCAACCGTCGCTGAGGTTCCGGCAAGTCACTCGGTCTACGTTTCGCGCCCTGACGCCGTTGTCGATCTGATAGCAAAGGCTGCCAGGGGCGCCCGGGAGGTTGAAGCTGTTGTGGGGTAAGACAGTGGCGTAATGCCAATGCAACGCCAGCACCAAGGTCGCTGTCAGCAGGTTCGCGCCGTATACGAACAAGGCCAGACGGTTCAGCGGGTAGTGACCGAGCAACGCCGTGGAGAGCGGCATGAAGGACACCAGGAGCAGGTAGCCGATGTTGATCCAGAGAAACCAGCGGTCGGCTCGGGAGAAGCCAGCGGTCGGCTCGGGAGATGAAGTGATACTGGTTGTGCTGCCCCACCCACAGCACGCCGAGATTGATGAAGCTGATCACGTACACGAGCACCTGCGGCGCAAGCTGGCGCAGCGCCCCCGGAAGCCGCTCCGCCGGTACGGTCTCGGCCGTTGGAACGGCGATGCTGAGGACCAGGATGGTCATCGCAATGGCGAAGACGCCGTCGCACAGAGCCGCGACGCGAGCCGTACCGAGGGCGCCCGCGGGATCGGAAGCCACGCCTGGCCCTACCGTGGATCCAACCTGCCTGCTGCAGCCGATTTCACCATCTGGTGCCGCGCAGTCATATGGGCGATTCAGGACACGTGAACACCATCATGCAGCTCGCGCTCGGACAATCCGCAGCGCCCTCCGCGTCGGCCGATACCTGAAAATGTGCGGGATGGTCGCCGGCCGTGCAACGTGCCTGCTACTCTTGACGGCTCCTGTCGATCTCCCTCCGCTTGAACCAGGGGGAAGCTGAGCACCGCAGCGCATTCAGGGTGTTTCCCGCGGTTCCGCACGGCACTAATTTGACTCGACCCTAGGATGGACACGACACGCGACGCTACAGGAGAGCTTATGCCAGGACTCAGGATTGGCGTACTGGGGGCGGTTCTTTTCGCGATGGCGGGGACCGCCCCGGCAGCGGCCCAGGTCAGATTCTCCCTCGGTGGTGGTGCCACTCTGCCCGCCGGCACCTTCGACGACGTGGCGGGCACCGGCTGGCACGGTATGGCGGCCATCGGCTTCCAGCCGGCCGATTTCCCCGTTGGCTTTCAGGTTGATGGGATGTACCATCGCTTCGGTTTTGAAGCAGAGGCTGTCGACGCTGACTGGCAGATGATCCAGGGCACGGCGAACATTGTGTTCGCATTCAACAGGTCCGAGGAAAGCAAATTCCATCTCTACCTTATCGGGGGTGTCGGCGGATACAACGTGAAAGCTGTGGGCGACGATGTGGAGGGCTCCGACTCGGACACGAACTTCGGAGTCAACGCCGGCGCAGGTTTCGATTTCGGGCTAGGTAATCTCGCTGCCTTCGTGGAGGGCCGATACCACGCTGTCTTCAGTGGCACCGTGGATCCCGAGACCCTGGACGACGCGACCGCGAGCTTCGTCCCGATCACCATCGGCATTCGATTCGGCGGCGGCAGCTGAGCCCGAGTGCAATCCATAAGCGGCGCCCCGTGACCGGTGCGCCGCTTCTTGTTGAGACGCGCTCCGCATCCATGGGGGGTAGTCCCTAGACAGACTGCGATCGCTCTGTAGGATACGGCAGGTTCCCTTCGGCGTCCCTTGCCCCCTACCAGGGTGCGTTTCGCATGGTCCGCATCGGGCGCGTGCTCCTTCCGACAACCGCCTCGTTGCTTCTCCTGATGGCGCGCGCTGTTCGGGCGCAAACGCCGGAATTCAGCCTTCCCCCTACCAGCCTGCTTCCCAATTATGGCCGGGTCGGCATCGGGCAGCGGGAAGCAATCGAGGCAGGCGCTTACGTGGCCCGAACCGACGACGCGCTCGCCAATTGGTACAATCCTGCCGGCCTGGCGATGAGCCAGAAGACCGCGCTCAACGCCAGCTCCAGTGCCTACGAATTGACCACGACGACGCTGAGCGGCATTGGGGAGGAAAGCTCCGCCACTCGGTTGTCGCCGGCCGGGGGGTTCTTCGGCATCGTTGTGGGCGAGCCGATCGCCAGGCGCTCTCGCTGGCGTTTTGGCCTCGCCGTCACCAAACCGGTGGCCTGGTCACCGAGCACCCTGGAAGGCGCGTTCAACCTGCCGGCCATGGGCGGGACCGAGGCGTTCAGCTATAGCACGGCGGCGGGCTTCGGGACTCTGATCCCGAGCCTCAAT
>Ga0247829_10000796_pt1 | contig 13204 bp, 16 predicted proteins | sample 12C_Control_Day4_FD_207765 | JGI IMG/M metagenome (GOLD analysis project Ga0247829, IMG submission 207765) | Soil microbial communities from agricultural site in Penn Yan, New York, United States - 12C_Control_Day4 | ecosystem: Environmental > Terrestrial > Soil > Agricultural land | place... | reverse complement strand
GCATCGGGAGCGTCGCACTTGGCTTCGGCTTCGGCGCGCGGCTCAGCCTGTTTGGGAACGCGGGGCCGTTCCCCGGCGTGTCCGTCAGCGTGATGCGCCGCAGCATCCCCCGGGTCCAATACGGCGATCTCGCGCTGGGCGACGACTACTCCTTTGCCGCCGATGTGCAGGCCTGGAACCTCCGCGCGGTGGCAGGAACGCGCTTCTCGGTTGTGACGATGGCGGCCGGCGTCGGCCACGACTGGTATGACGGCGAGGCAAGCATCCGCTTCCGCGAACCGATCACCGCCGCAGTGGTGCCCCTCGAGCTCGATCTGAGCACCACACGCACCATGGCATTCGCCAACCTCGGCCTGGATTTCCGGTTCGTTCGGATCGTCGGTGAGGCTGGCTATCAGTTCGGGAAGGACCAGGGGATCACCACCGTGTTCCAGGACTTCGATCCCGCCAGCGGACGGTTCTTCGCCGCCGCCGGCCTCCAGTTCGGGCTCTAGCCATTGGATGAGCCGGCGGCGATGGCGCGTGCCCTCGATCTCGCCTGGCGGGGTTGGGGCCGGGTGGCGCCGAACCCCCTGGTCGGGGCCGTCGTGCTGCACAACGGCGAGCTGGTGGGCGAGGGCTGGCACGCCGAATACGGTGCCGCGCACGCGGAGCCGGCGGCGCTCCGCGCCGCCGGCGATCGCGCGCGCGGCGCGACGCTCGTCGTCACGTTGGAACCCTGCGCCCACCACGGCCGGACGCCGCCGTGCATCGACGCAATTCTGGCGGCGGGCATCCGCCGGGTGGTGATCGCCCTCGAAGATCCGAATCCCATTGCGGCGGGCGGAGCCGCCCTTCTTCGGGACGCCGGGGTCGAGGTGGCCATGGGGCTCCGGGCCGAGGAGGCCGCCGCGCAGAACGCCGCGTTCCTGCACCGCGTTCGAGTAGGCGCCGGTCCATTTGTCGCATTGAAGCTGGCAACCAGTCTGGATTTCCGGATCGCCGACGCGGCCGGCACCTCCCGGTGGATCTCGGGCATGGAGGCGCGGGAGTACGTCCACTGGCTGCGTGCGGGATTCGACGCCGTGGCGGTCGGGCTCGGCACTGCACGCGCGGACGACCCGTCGCTCACGGCGCGCGGCACCCCGGAGCCCCGGGTGCCCGCCCGCCGGGTCGTTTTCGACCGGCAGCTCGAGTTGCCGCATGGACTCCGGCTCGTGAGCGAGCAACCCGCCAGCACCATCGTCATCGGTGAGCCATCGGCGCCAGAGGAGCGCGCACAGGCCCTCGAGGCGCGCGGGGTGCGGGTGTTCCGCGCGCCGGATGCCGCGGCGGCGCTCCGGCGGCTGCGCGACGAGGGCGTCGCCTCATTGCTCGTGGAGGGCGGCGGCCGCCTGGCCGGCGGGCTCCTTGCAGCCGGTCTCGTGGACCGCTTTTACTGGATTCAGGCGCCGGTCTGGCTCGGGGACGCAGGGGTACCGGCGGTCCGCGGACTGCCGACGGCGGCACTTGCCGACGCCAAACGCTGGCGCGTGGTCGAGCGGCGGTCGCTCGGGGCGGACACCCTGCTGGTGCTGGATCGGCCCTGATGTTCACCGGAATCGTGAGCGCGGTCGGCAGGGTACGTGCCGTCCGACAGTCTAGTGAAGGGCTCGAGCTGGACCTGGACGCGCCTTATCCCGACCTCGCGCCGGGCGAGAGCGTCGCGGTGGACGGCGGGTGCCTCACCGTCGAGCGGCAGGGAGCCGGCTGGTTCGGGGTGCACGTGGTGCGCAGCTCGCTCGATCGCACCGCGTTCGGTGACTATCGCCCGGGCCGGCGGGTAAATCTGGAGCGCGCCCTCCGGCTGGGCGACCGGCTGGGCGGACACCTGGTGCAAGGGCACGTGGACGGCGTGGGGCGGGTGGACCGCGTGGCCGACCGCGATGATGGCCGGCTTCTCGATCTCGTGGTGCCGGACGAGGTTGCGGGCGTCGCGCTCCCCCTCGGCTCGATCACGGTGGACGGCGTGAGCCTCACCGTGAACGCGCGGCCCTCGCCGGCCGTCGTCCAGGTCTCACTGATTCCGTTTACCTTACAGCATACCACGTTGGGTGAGCGGCGCCCCGGCGATCGGGTCCATCTGGAAGGCGACACGGTCGGCAAGTGGGTGCGACATCTCCTGGGTGACACGCGATGAGCGGCGAGCGACGAGTGAGCTCGAGCCCAGGCATACACCGTCACCTGTCGCTCGTCGCTGGTCACCAGCCGAACGGAGCCGCATGGTTTTCGGGACCATCGAACAGGCCGTCGACGATCTCAAGAACGGCAAGCTGATCATCGTCGCCGACGACGAGGACCGCGAGAACGAGGGCGATCTGGTTTGCGCGGCGGAGCTCGTCACGCCCGAGACCATCAACTTCATGACGTTGCACGGGCGCGGCCTGATCTGCCTTGCGCTCACTGGCGAGCGGTGCGATCAGCTCGGTCTGCCCCAGATGGCCGACCGCAACACCGAGGAGCAGGCCACCGCCTTCACCGTGAGCATCGATGCCGAGCGGCGTTTCGGCGTCAGCACGGGCATCTCGGCGAGCGACCGCGCCACCACGATCCACGTGGCCATCAACCCGGCCACGGTGCCCTCCGACCTCCGCCGCCCCGGTCATATCTTCCCGCTCCGCGCCCGCCCCGGCGGCGTGCTGCAGCGCGTGGGACAGACCGAGGCCAGCGTGGACCTCGCGCTGCTGGCGGGGCTGATTCCCGCGGGGGTGATCTGCGAGATCCTCAACCCCGACGGCTCGATGGCCCGCCGTCCCGAGCTCGAGGTCATCGCAAGGCAGCACGGGCTCACCTTCATCACGGTGGCGCAGCTGGTGGCGCACCGGCTGAAGCACGAGCGGTTGGTGCACCGGGTCGCCGAGGCGCGGCTCCCGACCGACCTCGGCGAGTTCAAGGTGATTGGCTACCGCAACGATGTGGACCATGCCGAGCACGTGGCACTGGTCATGGGCGAGGTGGCGGGCGAGTCGGGGATCCTGGTTCGCATGCACTCCAAGTGCCTCACCGGCGACGTGTTCGGCTCGCAGCGATGCGACTGCGGCTTTCAGCTCCGCCGGGCCATGGAGCTGATCGCCGCCGAAGGGCGCGGCGTCATCGTGTATCTGGACCAGGAGGGCCGCGGCATCGGGCTGCTGAACAAGGTCCGCGCGTACGCGCTTCAGGACGCCGGGGCGGACACCGTTCAGGCCAATCAGCACCTCGGTTTTGCCCCCGATCTCCGGAACTACGGGATCGGCGCCCAGATCCTGCGCGACGTCGGCCTCTCGTCCATCAGGGTGATGACCAACAACCCGCGCAAGCTCGTCGGGCTCGAGGGCTACGGCCTGGAGATCGCCGAGCGCGTGCCGCTGGTCGCGAGCCGCACGCAGGAGAACGCGAGCTACCTCGCCGCAAAGAAGGACAAGCTGGGCCACCTGCTCACCCACTAGCCCCGTGTCCGAAATCTCCGGCCGCCTGTGCCCCATCGGCAGGGTGGCGATCATCGTCAGCCGCTACAACGAGGGTGTCACCGCCCGCCTGCTGGACGGGGCGCTCGGTTGCTGCGCCGAGGCCGGCATCGAGCGCGACGCCGTAGACGTGCTGTGGGTTCCCGGCGCCTATGAGCTGCCGGTCGCCGCGGCGGCCGCGGCGGCTACCGGTGGCTACGCCTGCCTCGTGGCTCTTGGCGCGGTCATCCGGGGTGAGACGCCGCATTTCGAGTTCGTCGCGGGGGAAACCACCCGGGGCCTCGGCGAGGTGGCCGTGACGCACCGGCTGCCGGTCGGGTTCGGGCTGCTCACCACCGATACGTTGGAACAGGCGGCGGCGCGGGCCGGCGGTCCGGCCGGGAACAAGGGGCACGAGGCCGCGGCGGCCGCCATCCAGGCCGCCGACGCCATCGCCCAGCTCAGGGCTCGTCATGCTGAGGGCTGAGACCCGAAGTCGGGCCCGCGCGCTCCAGCTCCTCTACGCGTGGGAGATACAGGGGCGTCCGGCGCTCACCGACGTGGCGTGCGGGGTGGCGCGCCTGCTCGGACCGCGGCCGAACGTCCTCGATGACGCGGAGCTCCGGGCGAGCGGTGTAGTGGCCTGCCCCGCGGCCCTCGACCGTCTGGTGGCCGACGCCGCGCATCACTGGCGGCTCGAGCGCATCGGCCTCGTCGAGCGGAATATTCTGCGGCTCGGCATCCTGGAGCTGCAGGACGTGCTGGTGCCTCCGAAGACCGCCATCGATGAGGCCGTGACGCTGGCCCATCGGTTCGGCGATGTCAGGGCGCCGGCGTTCGTCAACGGGGTACTCGATCGCATCGCCCGCACACTCGGACGGCTCTGAGCCGGCCGCCGCCGCGTGGACATCCTCCTCGTCAACTGGCAGGACCTCGAGAACCCGCACGCGGGCGGGGCGGAGCTCCATCTGTTCGAGATCTTCGGCCGGCTGGCGGAGCGGGCCCATCGCGTCCGCCTGGTCTGCTCCGGATGGCCGGGCGCATCGGCGCACGCCGACATCCGGGGCATCGAGGTCAGCCGGTTTGGCGGCCGTCACAGCTTTGCGCTGCTCGGGCGCCGGGCGGTGCGAGCGGCGATCCGCGGGCGGCGCCCCCACGTGCTGGTCGAGGACCTCAACAAACTGCCGCTCATGCTGGCGGGCCTGACCGATGTGCCGTTCTGCGCCATGGTGCCCCACCTGTTCGGCACGACGGCGTTCCAGGAGGCCAGCTGGCCGATGGCCGCCACGGTCTGGCTTGCGGAGCGCCCGCTCGCGCAGGTCTATCGGCGGGCGGGCTTCCACGCCATCAGCGAGAGCACGCGGGACGACCTGGTCGCCCGCGGTGTCCCTCCCGAGCGCATCCGGGTGATCCATCCGGGCGTGGACACTGTCGCCTTTACGCCGGGGGGTGCCGGGTCGCGGGCTGGCGTCCCCCAGTTTGTGTATGTTGGACGTTTGAAGCGCTACAAGGGAGTCGACGTGGCGCTCCGGGCCCTCGCGCTGGCGCGCCGCACCCGCCCTGACCTGACCCTTTCGGTCGCGGGGAGCGGCACGTTCCGCCCCGCGCTCGAATCGCTTGCTGCCGAGCTGGGAGTGTCCGGTGCGGTTCACTTCCTGGGATTCGTCAGCGAGGCCGACAAGGTGACCCTGTTTCGCCGCTCCTGGGCCAACATCTTTCCCTCGCCTAAGGAGGGATGGGGCATCACCGTGGTCGAGGCGGGTGCGTGCGGGACCCCGTCGCTGGCATCGGACAGCCCCGGGCTTCGCGACTCGGTGCGGCACGAGCTGACCGGGTATCTGGTGCCCCATGGCGACGCCGGGGCGCTGGCGGCGCGGATGCTCCAGCTCGCCACCGAGCCCGCCCTCGTGGAACGGCTCGGTGCGGAGGCCCGCCGCTTTGCCGAGGCGCACAGCTGGGACCGAACCGCCAATGCGACCGAAGCCCATTTGGAAGAGATCATCGCGGGAAGCGGTCGGCCGTAAGCGGTGAGCGACATTCACCGCATCGGACCGCTCACGCTCGTGCCAGATTACGAGGAGCCCGACGCATGCAGACCACCATCACCGCCCGCCATTGCGAGATTCCCGATGTGCTCCGGGAGCGCGCGCTCCTGATCACCGATCGCCTGGGGTCGCTCGCGTCGCGCCCGCTCGAGGCCGCGGTCACGTTCGGAACCGACGGGCTGCAACAGGTCGCCGAGCTTCGGCTGCACGATTCGAGAGGGGAAGTGTTCGTGGCCACGGGCGAAGGCGCCGACCACCGCACCGCGCTGGACCGGGCGGAGGAGAAGCTTCGGCGGCAGCTGGAGAAGGCGAACGGCCGGCCGCGCCGCTCCCGCGCCCGCCCCGCGCCGCCCGCGTGATGCTGCGGCTGCGAGACTTCCTGACCCGCCGGGGCGATCCGCTCCAGCTCGAGGCGCTGACCGGCGAATTGGGACTCGATCGGCAGTTGCCCGACGCCGAGGTGGCGAGCCCGGGACTGGCTCTGGCCGGCTACACGGGACGTTTCGCGCCGGGGCGGCTCCACGTGCTGGGTGAAACCGAGATCACCTATCTGCGGTCGATGGACTCCGCCGAGCGCCGCCGGCGGCTCGAGATGTTCTTCGGGTTCGACCTCCCCTGCATCTTCGTCACCAAGGGTCAGCAGGTGCCGCAGGAACTGCTCGACCTCGCCCAGGAGCGCAGCGTCCCGGTGCTGCGTAGCAAGCTCAAGACCGCGGAGTTCTACCGCCGCGTCAAGCCGATCGTGGAGGACGCGTACGCACCGCGCACCACGCTGCACGGCTCGCTCGCGGACGTCTATGGCGTCGGTCTCCTCTTTGTGGGGCGTTCGGGCATCGGCAAGAGCGAATGCGTGCTCGACCTCGTCGAGCGGGGGCACCGGCTGGTTGCGGACGATGTGGTGCAGGTGACCCGGCGCGGCCATGACGTGCTGATCGGGAAGGGACACGAGCTCGCCGCGCACCACATGGAGATCCGCGGCATCGGGCTGATCGACATTCCTGCGCTGTTCGGCGTGCGGGCGGTGCGCCAGCAGAAGCGCATCGAGGTGATCGTGCAGCTGGAGGATTGGGAGACCACGAAGGACACCGACCGCACCGGGCTGGCGCGGCAGGAAACGCTGATTCTCGAGGTGACGGTCCCCAAGGTCGTGGTCCCGCTCAATCCCGGCAAGAATATCACGGTCGTCTCCGAAGTCGTGGCGATGAACCACCTGCTTCGCTACTCCGGGATCGATACGGCAGCGGCGTTCAACGAGCGTCTGATTCGGCGGATGAAGGAAAAGAGCGGCATTCGGGAATACCTCCAGGACGACTATGAATGAGGCGGTGCGCGGCGTGGTGGTGTGCCATGGCCGGCTGGCCGCGGCGCTGATCGAGGCTGCGGAAGGCATCACGGGCGTCAAAGGCGCGCTGGCCCCGGTCTCCAATACGGATTGCGATCGCGGTACGCTCGAGACCCGCATCCTCGAGGCGGTCAATGGGAGGCCCACGGTGGTGTTCGTGGATCTGGCGAGCGGCTCCTGCCTGGTCGCCACGCTCGCCCGGCTTCGCGGCCGCCCCGATGTGAAGGTCGTGACCGGAGTGAACCTCCCCATGCTGGTGGATTTCGTCTTCAATCTGGAGCAGACGCCCGACGAGGCGGCCGAGCGGGCGGTGAGCGCGGCGTTCCGTGCGATCAAGGTCCCGTGATGCCGATTGCGCTCTGCCGGATCGACGACCGCCTCATCCACGGCCAGGTGGTGCTTGGCTGGGGGCGGCCCCTGGGAATCGAGCGGATCGTGCTGGTGAACGATGAGGTTGCCGCAAGTCCGTGGGAGCAGGAGCTCTACCGGATGGCGGTGCCGGCCGAGATCGAGCTCCGCTTTGCCAGCATTGCGGCGGCCACCAGCGCCGTAGTCGCGTGGGGCACCGAGGCCGCCCGCACGATGCTCCTCACCGGCGACATCGCGACCATGGTCGCGCTGCACGCCGCCGACGGCAAGGCCCTCCGCGAGGTCAATCTCGGCGGCATCCATCATCGCCCCGGCCGGCGACAGCGCCTGCCGTACCTGTACCTGAGTGACAACGAGCGCGCCGATCTCGCGATCCTGGAGGCGCGCGGCGCACACGTGAGCGCGCAGGACCTGCCCACCGCCCCGGCCGTGCCGCTCCGGGACATCCCGTGATGACCCTCGCACCGGTCACGCTGATCGCCCTGGTCGGCTGGGGCATGCTCGTCGGGCTCGACCTGGTGAGCGTCTGGCAGGCGATGATCGCCCGCCCACTGGTTGCCGGCGGCATTGCGGGAGTGCTGGTGGGCGACGTCGAGGCGGGCCTCCGGGTGGGGGCCCTGATCGAGCTGTTCGCGCTGGACGTGTTGCCCGTCGGTGCCGCGCGCTATCCCGACTACGGGCCGCCCACCGTCGGTGCCACCGCGCTCGCCGCCGGCGGTCCATGGGAGCTCACCCTCGGCCTCGCCGGGGCCGTCAGCCTGATCGGCGCGGTGCTGGGCGGTCTGAGTCTCCAGCTCCTGCGGCGGAGCAATGCCACCGCGATCCAGGGGGCCGCCGCGGCCCTCGCGGCGGGCGAGGGCTCGGCGATCCGCCGGCTGCAATACGGGGGGGTGGCGCGGGATGCGCTCCGGAGCGCCCTATTGACCGTGATCGTCCTCGGGATCGCCGCGGGGGCGGCGCGCATTTCGCTCGACCGCCCCACCGCGGCGGCGCTCACCGTCGTGGTTGTGGGGATCGGCCTCGCCGCTGCTCTGGGCGGCGCGATCAGGAGCGCCGGCCGGGGGCGGCGACGGGCCTGGCTCCTGGCCGGGCTCGCGGTGGGCGCCGTGATCGCCTTGGCGGTGAACCTGTGAAGAGCCGGCTTCGCGCGCTGCTCCGGCTGTTTGCGGTGCAGGGGACCTGGAACTACGAGCGGATGCTCGGCGTGGGCATGGGCTACGCGGCGGAACCGTTGCTCGAGGAGCTGAAGCTGTCGGACCCACAGCGTCACGCTGAAGCAGTGGTGCGGTCGGCCGAATTCTTCAACTGCAATCCGAACCTTGCCGGCCTCGCCCTCGGCGCGGAGGTGCGGGCCGAATACGACGGCGACCCGGGCCCGCAGGTCGCGCGGCTCCGCACCGCGCTCTGCAGCCCGCTCGGGGCACTCGGCGACCAGCTGTTCTGGGCAGGTCTGGTGCCGGCGCTGGTCGGGATCACGCTCGCGGCAGTGATGCTGGGCGCCGGTCTCTGGGCCATTGTCGCGTTCCTGGTGGTCTACAACGGGATACGGATCTGGACCGCGGTCTGGTCGCTTCGCACCGGGCTCGCGGCGGGGATGAACGTCGCGGCAGCGATCGGGAGGTCGTGGCTGCCCCGGGCTGCCGGCGCGGTGGCGCCGGCAGCCGGGTTCGGCGTCGGGCTGGCGCTCCCCCTTGCCGCCGCCTCATTCCTGCGCCCCTTCCCGCTGACGGCGGGGCTCGGTGCGCTCGGACTCACCGCGCTCGGGCTCGTGGCGGGGTATGTCGGCGGCGCACGCTACGGCGCGCTGCGGTACGCGCTCCTGGCGGTTCTCGTCACCCTGCTGGTGCGGGTGGTGCTCACGTGACGATGCCCGAGCTGGAGCGCGAGGCCACGATCGTGAACTCCCTCGGAATGCACGCGCGCCCCGCCGCGCAGTTCGTCCGCATGGCGAGCACTTTCGCGTCCGACATCCTGGTGTCCAAGGACGGGCTCGACGTGAACGGCAAGAGTATCATGGGCGTGATGATGCTCGCAGCCGAGTGTGGAAGCGCCATCCGCATCAAGGCCAGCGGAGACGATGCCGAGCGTGCCGTGGACGCCCTGGCCAGGCTCGTCGCCGACGGATTCGGGGAGACGTGACATGTCGGTCGTGATTCGCGGTGTTGGGGTTTCTCCGGGCGTGGCCGTTGCACCCGCGCTGGTCGTGCGGCTCGACTTCCCCAGTGTCCCTGACCGCGCCGTGCCGCCCGAACAGGTTGAAGGCGAGGTGGCGCGGCTCCACGATGCGGTCGCCGCCGTGGTCGCGAGCCTGCAGGAGCTCGGCCGCCGAGTACTCGAACGGGCCGGCCCGGAGGAGTCGCGGATCTTCGACGCCCAGATCCTCATGGCGCAGGACGAGGATTTTCTCCGATCGGTGGAGCAGCTGATTCGGAACAACCGGCTCAGCGCCGAGACTGCGTACGAGTTCAAGGGGCTCGAGCTCAGAAACCTGTGGTCGGCGTCCGCGAGCGCGCGCCTCCGCGAGCGGCTCGCCGATCTGCACGCGATCCAGATGCGGATGTTGCACCGGTTGATGGGCAGCAGTGCGGACGAGCTCTGGCAGATCGAGCCGAACGAGCAGGTGATCGTCGTGGCACACGAGCTGTCACCCGGGCTCACGGTGCAGCTCGATCGGGACCATGTCGTGGGGCTCTTGAGCGAGGAGGGCACGCGCACGTCGCACGCCGCGATCCTGGCGCACTCGCTCGGCATCCCGGCGGTGATGGGCGCTCAGGGCGCCCTCGCCGCGATCGCCGACGGGGCCATCCTGCTCCTCGACGGACAGGCGGGCACGGTAGTGCTCGATCCCACCTCGGCCGAACTCGAGGACGCGCGCACCCAGGTGACCCGCCGGCGTCGCCTCGAGATGGAGCTCGAGACGGTGCTCGGCCAGCCGGCGGTGACGCCCGACGGTCGCCGCATCCTGCTGATGGGGAACGTGGATCTGCCCGAGGAGATCGAGGCGGCCGTCCGTTCCGGAGCCGAAGGGGTCGGGTTGCTTCGCACCGAGTTCCTGCTGACCGGGCGCGCCAGCCTCCCCACCGAGGACGAACAGACCGACTATTTCCGCCGGGTGGCACTGGCGTTCGCCGGCAACACCGTGATCCTCCGCTCGTTCGACCTGGGCGGCGACAAATTCCCCGCCTCGTTTCAGGCGCCCCAGGAGGCCAATCCCTTCCTCGGGTGGCGCTCCATCCGGGTCTGCCTCGATCAACCCGAGATCTTCCGGCCGCAGCTCCGGGCGGTGCTTCGCGCCGCCGTGGATCGGGACGTGCAGCTCATGCTGCCCCTCGTCACAGTGGTGGATGAGGTGCTCGAGACCCGCGCCCTGCTGGAGGAGGAGGCGGCCGCGCTGAAGCAGGCCGGCGTGCGCGCGGCCGCGAGCGTGCCGGTGGGCGTCATGATCGAGACGCCGGCAGCGGTTGTCATCGCCGACCGGCTGGCCGAGGTGAGCGCCTTCTTCAGCGTCGGCACCAACGACCTGACCCAGTACACTCTCGCCGTGGACCGCGGCAACGCCCGGCTCGCCGAGCGGTTCACGTCGCTGCACCCGGCTGTGGTGCGCCAGATGAAGCACATCCTCGATGTTGGCGAAGCGGCGGGTCTGCCGGTGAGCGTGTGCGGCGAGATGGCATCGGAGCCGCTCTCCGCGGTGCTGCTCATCGGCCTGGGGTACACCAGACTCAGCGTCGCGCCGCCGGCACTGTCGCCTATCAAGTGGCTGATCCGCACCGTACCGGAGGCGGCTGCTCGAGCCGCGGCCGAGGCGGCCCTCCACGCCCCCACGTCGCAGGCGGTGCAGCGCGCGCTCTACGAAGGCGTGCGCGACCACGTGGATCTTCGCCTGCTCGACCCGCGCGGACCGTTGCCCGGCAAGTGACGCGCCGCTAGCTTCCGCCGGTTTGACCCACGCCGGCGCGTTCGCGCGCTCACCCGCAACCAGAGACTTCCCACGCCAATGGCACTCTCCAAGCGTCACGTCTTCACGTCCGAGTCGGTGACCGAAGGTCATCCTGACAAGGTCGCCGATCAGATTTCGGACGCGGTCCTCGACGCCATTCTCGCCAAGGACAGGAATGCGCGGGTGGCCTGCGAGACCCTGGTGACGACGGGAATGGCGGTAGTGGCCGGCGAGATCAGCACGAGCACCTACGTGCACATCCCGGACATCGTCCGGCGGACGGTCGAGGAGATCGGGTACACCGACGCATCGTTCGGGTTCGACTGCCGCACCTGCGCTGTGCTGGCCTCGATCGATCGGCAGTCGCCCGATATCGCGATGGGCGTGGACGAGGGCTACCACCATCAGCAGGGTGCCGGCGACCAGGGCATGATGTTCGGCTACGCCACCGCCGAAAGCCGCGAGCGGATGCCGCTTCCGATCCTGTTGGCGCACCGCATCACCGAGCGGCTGGCGCGGGTGCGCAAGGGGCTGGATGGCACCGAGATCGCCTGGCTGCGGCCGGACGGAAAGTCGCAGGTGTCGGTGGAATACGAAGGCGACCGGCCCATCGCGGTCCGCACCGTCGTGGTGTCCACTCAGCACGCCGAGCGCTACGCCGGCCGGATGGTGTCCAACACGATGATTCGCGAAGCGGTCATCGAGGAGGTCATCCGCCCGGTGCTGGCACAGGCGGGGCTGGAACAGCGACGGATCAAGTTTCTGATCAATCCGACAGGACGCTTCGTCATCGGCGGTCCGCACGGCGATGCCGGGCTCACCGGCCGCAAGATCATCGTGGACACCTACGGCGGGATGGCCCGCCACGGCGGCGGCGCCTTCAGCGGCAAGGACCCCTCAAAGGTGGACCGCTCCGCGGCGTATGCCACGCGCTGGGTGGCCAAGAACATCGTCGAGGCCAAGCTGGCTCGGCGGTGCGAGGTGCAGGTCGCATACGCGATCGGCGTCGCGGAACCGGTGTCGATCATGGTGGACACCTTCGGGACCGGTACGCTGCCGGACCGGCGTCTGGAGCAGATCGTCCGCGAGGTGTTCGATCTCACCCCCCGCGGCATCATTGACACCCTCAAGTTGAAGCGTCCAATTTTCGGTCCCACGGCGTCGTATGGGCACTTCGGCCGGAAGCCGCGAACGGGCAAGTACGGCGACAAGACGGTGGAGCTGTTTACCTGGGAACGCGCCGACCGCGTGAAGGAGCTGCTGTCGGCCGCCCGCTGAGGACCGGCACCGAACGCATGATCGAAGTGACCGTCGCGCACCTGGGGCTGGACCGTTCCACCAACACCCCGGTGGTCATCCTGCGCGAGAAGGAAGGCGCGCGGGTCCTGCCTATCTGGATCGGTCCCGCCGAAGCCAGCGCCATCGCCATGGAGCTTCAGGGCATGAAGGCGCAGCGTCCGCTGACCCACGATCTCCTGAAGCAGGTGATCATCGGGCTCGGCGGCGACCTCCGGCGCGTGGTGATCAGCGCCGTAAAGGAGAACACCTACTTCGCCGAGCTGCTCATCCGGCGCGACGAGCACGTGTTTCAGGTGGACGCGCGCCCCTCCGACAGCATTGCCCTCGCGCTTCGGCTTGGCGCCCCCATCTTCACCAGCGACCAGCTGCTCGACCAGGCCGGCGTCGAGACCGAGGAGCCCGGGCCGGACCCGAGCCTCGAGGCCGACAAGCTCAAGCAGTATCTCGAGAAAATGGACCCGCAGGACTTCGGCCGCTTCAACCCCTAGCGCAGCCGATCGAAAAAACAGCGGCCGCGAATGAACGCGCATTGACGCGAACGACAAAGAAGGGCGGTCCATTCGCGGCTGTCGTCCTGCTCGCGCTTGGCGCCGCGCCGGTGCTGGCCGCGCCGGTGCTGGCCGCGCAGACGGTCGCGGGCGGAACAGTGGTCAGGCTGGCCGACGGCGATTCCGTGCCAGTGCCCCGTACCCGGGCCGTGCTGCACCGGATCGGACGCGACGTGCAAGGACCGGTGGATTCCGCCGACACCGATAGCCGCGGGCGC
>Ga0247829_10000795_pt1 | contig 13206 bp, 12 predicted proteins | sample 12C_Control_Day4_FD_207765 | JGI IMG/M metagenome (GOLD analysis project Ga0247829, IMG submission 207765) | Soil microbial communities from agricultural site in Penn Yan, New York, United States - 12C_Control_Day4 | ecosystem: Environmental > Terrestrial > Soil > Agricultural land | place... | reverse complement strand
CACGACCGCGCCGGCGGGTGCTCACGGGGCTGTGCGGCGTGGTGCTGGCGCTGCACTGGCTGTTCCTGGTGTCCGCGCAGCAACGCGCGCCGCTCGGCACCGTCATGCTGCTCATGTACCTCTCGCCCATCCTTGTGGCCGTCCTGGCCCCGCGGGTGCTCGGCGAGGTCGTGCCCCCCACGACGAAGGTCGCTCTCGCTCTCGCCGCCGTCGGCCTCGTCCTCCTGGCCCGCCCGCAGCCGGGGACCGGCTCAGGAGTTGTGCTGGCCGTGCTTGCGGGTGTCCTGTTCGCGGCGTGGACGCTGATCAGCAAGGCAGTGGTCGCCGACGTGGGTGGGATGTGGCTCGGCTTCTCCAACATCGGCATCGCTGGGCTCGTCCTGGCGCCGTGGGCGCTCCTCGCCGAGTGGGGGGAGCCGCAGACGTCGTGGTCGTGGCTGCTCGTGCTCGGCCTGGGCATGACCGCCCTGCTCGGGCCGCTGTACCTGGTGGTGCTGGACCGCCTCCCCGCCTCGACGGCGAGCGTCCTGCTCTACCTGGAACCGGTCTCGGCGCTGCTCCTGGCCTGGGTCTTCCTCGGCGAGGACCCGGGCGGCGTCACGCTCGTCGGCGGCGCCCTCATCGTCGCCGGCGGCGTCATCGTGCTGCGGCAGCCGACGGTTGCGGACACGGAGGTCCTTTCACATGTTCCTGGGTGAGAACCTGCTGGCCTGGCTGGTGCTGGCGCTCGGCGGCGCCCTGGCCGTGGGCAACCTGCTGGCCATCGTGCGCCCGCCGGCCCAGACGGAAGCGGGCGATCTGCGACGGGCGCCGGTGGCGCGCAGCCTGGTGATGGCGGGCATCGGCTTGGTGGCGGCGCTCTGGGCTCTGGGCACCTTGATCGGCGCCTGATGGCCAGCGACATCGGCGCGCAGGGCGCGGGCCGCCCCGAGCCCGAGTCCGACGACGCCGACCCGCAGCCGCGACGAGGACCCGGGCCGGCTGTCTCGGCAACTGGCGTTCCTGCTGGAGGCGGACCGGCTCAAGCAGGTCGAGCGGCAGACGGCGATCATCGGGGGCAGCCGCCGCGAGAACACAGCCGAGCACTCGTGGCACCTCGGTCTCTTCGCGCTGGTCCTGGCCGAGCACGCGGACGAGGCCGTCGACGTGGCCCGTGTGGTGGCGATGGTGCTCGTGCACGACCTGGTCGAGATCGACGCCGGCGACACCTTCGCCTACGACGAGACCGGCTACGAGACGAAGGCCGCGCGCGAGCAGGCCGCCGCCGACCGCCTGTTCGGTCTGCTCCCGGATGGGCAGGGCGGGCAGCTGCGGGCGCGCTGTGGGCGGAGCACGAGGCCGGCGTCACCGCCGACGCCCGCTTCGCCAACGCGCTGGACCGCCTGCAACCCGTGCTGCTCAACCACGCCGCCGGCACGGACGCGCCGTGGGTCCGCCATGGCATCACCGACGAGCAGATCGTGCGCCGCAACGCCGTGATCGCCGACGGGTCGCAGGCGTTGTGGGCCCCTGTCGATCGCGTTGGCCCATGAGCGCATCGCTGACGCGGTCCGCGAGGGCTGGGTGGCCGACGGCGGCGGCTCCGGGCTCCGCTGAGCCCGGCGGTCAGTCGAGCGAGGTGTTGACGGCGTCGACGACCTGGTCGATCTGGTCGTCGGTGATGACGAGCGGGGGGCACCACGTGAGCGTCTCGTTGTTGACCGCCCGGGTGATCACACCCGCCGCCATGAGCGCGTCCCGCACCGCGAAGGCGTCGTGTTCGCCCGTGAGCCTGATGGCACCGACGGCCCCCGCGGCGCGCACCTCGGCCAGCCGGCCGTCGGCGGCGATGGCCCGGAACCCGCCGAAGAGCCGCTCGCCGATGGCCGGCGCCCGCTCGACCAGCCCTTCCTCGCGGAGGATCTTCAGATTGGCCAGACCGGCCGCGCACGCCGTTGGGTGCCCGGAGTACGTGTGGCCGTGCCGCAGCAGCCAGGCGTCTTCGGCTTCCAGCGGTTCCCGCACCGCCGGGCCCACCAGCACACCACCGAGGGGCACGTAGCCAGACGTCACCGCCTTGGCGAACGTGGCCAGGTCGGGCGTGACCTCGTAGTGATCGGCCGCCCACCAGCGACCGAGCCGGCCGAAGCCGCAGATGACCTCGTCGAAGATGAGGTAGCAGCCGTGCTGGTCGGCCAGCCGGCGCAGCCCGGCCAGGAATCCCTCGGGTGGCGGGTACACACCCCCCGCGCCCTGGACCGGCTCGGTGAGGATGGCCGCGACCTCGTGACCGTGCTCGGCCAGATAGCCCGCCCAGGCCTCGATGTCGTCGGCGGGGAGGTTGACCATGCCGTCGACGTAAGGGCCGAAGCCCTCCCGGTTCAGCGGTAGGCCCTGCGCGGTCATCCCGCCGTAGGTGACGCCGTGGTACGCCCGGGCGCGGCTGAGGATGACGGTGCGCTCGGGCCGGCCGGCCCGGACGTGGGCGATGCGGGCCAGCTTGATCGCCGAGTCGACGGCCTCCGAACCGCTGCTGGTGAAGAAGACCCTCGTCCCGTCGGCTGGGGCGAGGCCGGCGACCAGCTCGGCCAGCTCGTCGGCTGGCTCGTTGGTGAAGGGCTCGAAGCAGGAGAACGCGGCCACCCTGACCATCTGGTCGCGGACGGCGTCGGCGATCTCCACCCGGCCGTACCCGACGTTGCAGTACCAGAGGCTGGCCATGCCGTCGATGTAGCGCCGGCCGTCGCGGTCCCACACCTCGGCTCCTGCTCCACCGGTGATGGAGACGTATTGATCGCCAGCACGGGTCGGGCGGGCGAAAGGATGGAGGAACGCAGGGGTCGTCATCAGCCCGGCACCGTAGCCACGAGCCCGCGCAGCAGGGCCTCGAGGGCGAACCCGAACCGTGCGTCGGCGTCGCCGCGGTAGAGGTGGACGGCTGCGTCCCGGCAGTGCGGGAACTCCGCCGCGGGCAGCGCCTGGTAGTCGCGCCGCCATGCCGTGTAGGTGGCCCGGCGGGCGGCCGGATCGAGGGTGGCCGTGGCGCCGTCGATGGTGGCCGAACCCACCGTCAGCTCGATGAGCGCGTGGTACGCCGCCGCCGCGTGCCCGGGCGGGAAGCCGCCGGCGTGGAGCGCGCCGAGCAGCACCTCGGTCAGCCGCGTCTCGTGGCGCTGGCGGGTCGGCGCCGAGCGGGCGAGGTCGGCCAGATGGGGCCGGGCCATCAACGCGGCGCGCAGCCGCAGGCAAAGGGTCCGCACGGTGGCCTCCCACGATCGGCGACCGGGCAAGCCCTCGACCACGCCGTCCAGCAGGTGATCACCTACGGCCCGGAGCAGCTCGTCCTTGTCCTGTACATGGCGGTAGACGGCGGAGGGGTCGGCGCCGAGCGCGGCCCCGAGGGCTTTCATGGTGAGCGCATCGGGCCCGCCCTGCTCGACCAGCCGCACGGCGGCGTCCACGATCTCGTCGCGGCTGAGCCGCGCCGGCCGGGCCATCAGTGGGGGGCCATCAGCACAGGCCGATCAATAGAGCCTGGCCCGCCCCAGGCGCTCCAGGCAGACCTCCGCGCTCCATGGCAGCATCAGCGAACCGAGCCGGGCATCCCGGTACATCCTTTCGAGGGCCAGGTGCCGCAGCATCGCCTGCCCGCCGCACACCCGCACGCCGATGGCCGCCACCTCGGGCGCGGTCTCCATGGTGTTGAAGGTGGCTGCCCAGGCCTGGGCGAGCTGCTCCTCCGACGGGTCGACCCTGGCGTTGTCGGCCGCCGCGAGAAGCAGCGCCCGGCTGCGCTCGTACGCCACCTGCATACGTGCCCAGCCGTCCTGCTTCTGGGGCACGTCGCGCCGCGCGCCGGTGGTCATGCCCGCCAGCTCGCCCCGCAGGTACGACCGCGTGAAGTCGCAGATCCCCCTGGTCACCCCCAGATACGTCGGCGCCAGCGACATGAACAGGAACGGGTAGCGCTCCGCGGCCTGGTCGTAGAGGCCCGGGGGCAGCCACTCGTGTTCCGCGGGCACGAAGGCTCCGTCCATGACGAGCGTGCGCGACACGGTGCCCCTCATGCCGAGCGGGTCCCACGTTCCCTCGATCCGCACCCCGTCGCCCATGGCGGGCACCCCGAGGAAGCGGATGACGTCCTCGCCCTCGACCTGCGCGGTCACGTTGTAGAAGTCGGCCGCGCCGGACAGCGACGCGAAGATCTTGCGCCCGGTGACGAGGAAGCCGCCATCCACGGGCACGGCTCGCGTCGCGATGCCGCTGGTGGCGCCGGGGCTGATGCCCTCGGAGAACGGTTGGCTGTGGATCCTCCCTTCCTCCACGATGCCCCGGAAGAGCTCGGTACGGACCCGCTCGTGGCGCTCCCGCTGTTCGTCCGTCATGGTCAGGAGGTCGGCCACGGGACCGGTCCACAGCGTGGTGGCGATGTGCATGTTGAAGGTCAGCGCCGTCGCCCCGCAGTGGCGACCGATCTCTTCAGACACCCGCACGTAGTCGGCGAACCCGGCCCCGAGACCGCCGTACGCGGTCGGGACGCAGAGGGCCAGCAGCCCCCGCTCGTGGAGGTCCCGGAAGTTCTCGAACGGGAACGACGCTTCGCGGTCGTAGGTGAACGCCCGCTCCTCCATGGTCGGCCCGAGCTCCGCCACCATCCCTACGAGCTCGTCCCGCGTTGGCGCCATCGCGCCGAGTGTGGACGGCACCGGCCCGATAAGTCAACAGCGTTGACAAACGAGCCTGTGCGCTGCCAAGGTCGCCCGGTGCCGGACGCGCCCCGCGACGTGGATGGCCCCATCGCGTGGCGGGAGGCCGGGGAAGGGCCGGTGGTCGTGTTGCTGCACGGGCTCGGGGGGAGCCGCACGGCATGGGAGCCGCAGCTCGCCGCGCTGTCGGCGTCGTGGCGGGTCGTGGCCTGGGACCTGCCCGGGTACGGCGCCTCGGCTCCGCTGCCCGGCCCTCTCGACTTCGACGTCCTGGCCGACGCCGCGGTCCGGCTGTTCGACGCCGCCGGTACCGAGGCCGCTCACCTCGTCGGGCTGTCGTTCGGCGGCATGATCGCCCAGCACACCGCCCTGCGGCACCCGGACCGGGTGCGCAGCCTGACGCTGCTCGCCACCAGCCCCGCCTTCGGCCTGGACGGGACCACGGCCGACGCCTGGCGGTCGGGCCGGCTCGCGCCGCTGGACGCCGGGCGCACGCCGGCCGACATCGCGCCCGAGGTCATCGACGCCATCGCCGGTCCCGGCCTCACCGCCGCCGCCCGCGCCGAGCAGGTGGCGGCCATGGCGCGGATCCCGGAGAAGGCGCTGCGCCGTGCCATCGCCTGCTTGCCCACCCACGACACCCGCGCCCGGCTGGGCGAGGTCACCGCACCGACGCTGGTCGTTGCCGGGGAGCTCGACGCCGAAACACCGCCGGGGTACGGCCGGGCGCTGGCCGATGCGATCCCCCGCGCCCGGTTCGTGCTGGTGCCGGGCGCCGGGCACCTGCTGCCGGCCGAGATGCCGGAGCAGGTGAACGCGCTGCTGATCGAGCACCTCGCCCGCGTGGAGCAGGATGGGTCCTGATGGCCGAGTGGCGCTGGATCCGGATCTTCGCCGAGCACTTCGAGCGCTGCGGCCTCGCCCCGGGTGAGGTCGTCGCCGTGCTCTCCGAGTCCTCCAGCCGCCCGGAGCTGGTGGAGACCGCCCGGCTGGCAGCGCAGTCGCTCGACGGCCAGATCTTCGACCTCATCGTCCCGACGCCGGTCAACGACCAGCCGGTGGCCATCCGCTCCACCGGCGCCTCACGCGCCCTGCAGGGCAACCCGGGTGTGCTGGCCGCGCTGGGCTCGTCCGGCCTCGTGCTCGACTGCACGGTCGAGGGGCTCCTCCACGCCCCCGAGCTCGGCGCCATCCTCGGCGGTGGCGCCCGCGTCCTGATGATCTCCAACGAGCACCCGGAGAACTTCGAGCGGTTCCGGTACGACCCGGAGCTGGGCCGCCGGGTCGCCGAAGCCCACGACGCCCTCGCCTCGGCCTCGTCGATGCACGTCACCTCGGGTGCCGGCACCGACCTCACCGTGCACCTGGCCGGTTCGGTCACCGCCGGCTCGACCGGGCTGACGGACGGGCCAGGATCCATCGCCCACTGGCCCGGTGGCCTGGTGCTCGCCTTCCCGGCACCCGGCACGGTCGAGGGCTCGGTGGTGCTGGCGCCCGGCGACCTGAACCTGACGTTCAAGCGCTACCTCGAGCGGCCGGTCACCCTCGAGATCCGTGACGACCACATCGAGACCATCGGCGGTGACGGCGTCGACGCCGACCTGTTCCGCTCCTACCTCGCGGCGTTCGCCGACGCCGAGGGCGACCGGTCCGCGTACGCCTGCTCCCACGTGGGGTGGGGCCTCAACGAGCACGCCCGCTGGGACTACTTGGAGTTGTACGACAAGGGCGCGGTGAACGGCACCGAGGCCCGGGCCTTCGCCGGGGGTTTCCTCTACTCGACCGGGGCCAACGAGGTGGCGAAGCGGTTCAGCGCCGGTCACTTCGACCTGCCCATGCGCGGCTGCACGGTGGCACTCGACGGGCAGGTCGTCGTCGACGCGGGGCGGCTGGTGCGGTGAGCCGATGGAGGTGAGCCGGCCAGGATCGACCACTCGCAGCGAGTGTCGTAAGGTACCGAACGATCTGAAGGGGGGACAGCGGGGTGCCGGAAGCGGCTGAAATCGCTCGCGTCTTCTACAGCGACGTCCACGGGCTGTCACACGGGAAGTACGTGGCCGCTGACGACCTCGACCACCCCACGCACTACGCGGTCACGGTGCTCACCCAGGCCATCGACGGCGACATGCCGCCGGCGCCCGGCTACGGCGCCGACGTCGGTTTTCCCGACATGGAGGCCCGCGCCGATCTGGCCACGCGCCGCCCCGGTTGGGAACCCGACACGGACGTCGTCTTCGCCGATCTGTACCACACCGATGGCCGAGAGCTCCCCATCGACGTGCGGCGCGCGCTGCGCCTGATCTGTGGCCGCTGGACCGATCGCGGCTTGACGCCCATGGCCGGGTTCGAGATGGAGCTGTACCTGCTGGCCAAAGACCCGTCGGAGGGCTTCGAACCCCTCGCCGTGCCGTGGCACCGCGTCTACGGCACCGGACCCTCGTTCGATCCCACCGGTCTGGGCCGGGAGATCTTCGAGACCTGCCGGCGGTGCGGCATCCCGGTCGAGGGGGTCAACGGCGAGTTCCACCCCGCGCAGATGGAGGTGGCGCTCCACTACCGCGACGCGCTCGCCGCGGCGGACGACGCCTTCCTCTTCAAGGAGCTGGCCCGGGAGCTGGCGCACCGGGCCGGCCTCGGAGCCACCTTCATGCCCCGGCCATTCCCGCGGCTGGTGGGCAGCGGCCTGCACGTCAACCTCAGCCTCCAGGACGCGCCGGGCTCGAACGCCTTCGCCGCCGCCGACGAGGAGTACGGGCTGTCCCCGCTCGGTCGTCACGCGCTGGCGGGGCTCATCGCGCACCACGAGGCGCTGTGCGGCATCGGCGCCCCGACGATCAACTCGTACAAGCGGCTCGTCCCCGGCCTCATCGCCGGCTACTGGGCCAACTGGGGGCTCGACAACCGCTTCAGCACCTACCGCGTGCCGGGCGAGCGCGGGCAGGCCACCCGCGTCGAGTGCCGCAACCCCGACGGCGCCTCCAGCCCGCACCTGGTGACGGCGGCGATGCTGGCCGCGATGCTGCACGGCGTCGAAGAGGAACTGCCCCTCCCCGAGCCTCAGGTGGGCGACGCGGATGCCGACCCCAACACCGATCGCCACGCGCCCCACTCCCTGGCGGAGGGCCTCGACGCCATCGCAGCCGACACCGTCCTCACCGAGGCGCTCGGCGCTGATCTGGTGAACCTCTTCCTCGGGGTGAAGCGGACCGAGGTGGATCGCTTCAACGCCGCCGTGACCGACTGGGAGATCCGCGAGTATGCCCGTCTGTTCTGAGCACCAACACCTGACCATGGGGGAGCGTGGCTGATGAAGCGCACACACATCTCGATCGCTCTGGCTGCGGTGCTCGCCACCGCCGTCGGATGCGGAAGCGACTCGGACTCGGGAGAGGGGACCACGGCCGCGCCCGACACGTCGGTGGCCGCCACCAGCCCCGACACCAGTGCTGATGCGGCCCCGGGGGACTCGTCGGCCTCGAGCGAGCCGGCGCCCGAAGGAGCGTTCGACGTCGACGCCGTGCTGGCCGCCGACCTGGACAACTGCGCGCCGGAGCCCACCGGTGAGCCGTTGAAGGTCGGGTACGCCGCCGACCTGTCCGACCTGGGCGGGTTTGCCGACGCTCCGGCCAGCGCGGCGGCGGAGCACTTCGTCAACCTCATCAACTGCGTGGGCGGCGTCGACGGCACACCGCTCGAGCTGACCATCCAGAACATCGAAGGCGATCCGGAGGTCACCGCTCGCGCCGCGCAGGACCTGCTCGACGCCGGCGTCTCGGCCATCCTCGGACCGCCGTTCGCCGACTTCGGCCAGCCGCTGCTTCAGGTCACGCAGGGCAACGTGCCCGTCCTCTTCGTCGCCTCGACGGAGCCGACGCTCGGCGACGTCAGCGCCCTTTCGTACCTCACGGCCTTCGACGACACCGCCCAGGCGACTGCGGCGGCCGAGTTCGCGCTGGACCAGGGGTGGCAGACGGCGGTCACCTTCTCCTCGCCCGGCCCGTACTTCGGGTACAACCCGGAGGTCTTCACGGAGGTCTTCGAGGCCGGCGGCGGGACGATCCTCGGTGACTACAACTACGTCCCGCTGGACGACACCGACTTCTCCACCCAGGTCAACGAGATCGCCAACCTCGGCGAGCAGCCGGCCGTCGTCTACAGCGCCATGCTGGCCTCGCAGGCGGTGCAGCTGGCGGCGCAGCTCGATTCGGCCGGCGTGGACACGACCATGCTGATGGCCGACGCCTTCGAGGCGACCGGGGGGTACGTGACCGAGGGGACCGACGGGTTCTTCGCCACGACGCACGCCTTCTCCGAGGCGGGCAACCGGGTGGCGGCGCTCGACGAGAGCTTCGCCGCCGCCACCGGCGCGCCGCTGGAGAATCCGTCCTTCGGCAGCCTGGCCGCCGACGCCATCCTCGTGCTGATCTCCGCCTACCAGCAGGCGGGGACGACGGACGGAGCCGAGCTCGGCGCGGCGATCGCCGACGTCGACGTCGACGGCATCACCGGGCGCCTGACCTACGGAGGCAATGCCGTCCCGGCCAAGCCGGTGTTCATCACCGAGATGGTCGACGGTCAGCCCACGCTCGCCGCCACGATCGGCTGACCTCGCCCGATGGCGATCCTCGCGGTCGAGGGCCTCTCGTGCCGCTACGGCTCGATCAGGGCTATCCGCGATGTCGACCTGACCGTCGACGAGGGTGAGATCGTCGGCCTGATCGGGGCCAACGGCGCCGGGAAGACAACGACGCTCAACGGCATCGCCGGACTGGTGACCCCCTCGGGCGGGAGGGTGCGCTTCGCCGAACGCGACGTCACCGGCCTCGGCCCCGACCGCCTACTCCGGGCCGGTCTGGCCCTTGTGCCCGAGCGGCGGAGGATCTTCATCGACCTCACCGTGGCCGAGAACCTCAAGGTGGGCGGCGTGACGGCCAGCCGTCGGGAGCGGGAGGAGCGGCTGGAGGAGATGACGTCCCGCTTTCCCGTGCTGCGCGACAAGTGGAGCACGGCCGCCGGGTTCCTGTCCGGTGGCGAGGCCCAGCAGCTGGCCATCGCCCGCGCCCTCATGAGCGCGCCTCGCCTCCTGCTCATGGACGAGCCGACCCTCGGCCTGGCGCCCACGCTGGTCGATCGCATCTTCGAGCTGGTCGTCTCGCTGCGGGCCTCCGGGGTGACGCTGCTGATCGTCGAGCAGAACGCCACCCGCTTGCTGGAGGTCGCCGATCGCGCCTACGTGATGCGAACCGGCGACGTCGCCATGAGCGGCCGGGGCGCCGACCTGCTGGCCCGCGCCGATCTCTTCGAGTCGTACGTAGGTGACACCGCGTGACGGAGATCCTGCAGCAGTTGGTCGACGGGCTGGGCCGTGGCTCCGAGTACGCGCTCATCGGCCTCGGCATCGCGTTGATCTTCGGCGTGATGCACCTCGTGAACTTCGCGCAGGGCGATCTCATCACGGTCAGCGGGTACGTCACCTACGCCCTGCTGACCGCCGGCTGGAGCTGGTGGGCCGTCATCCCCCTCATCGTCCTCTCGGCCACGCTGACCTCGGTGGTGATCGAGTTCGTCGCCTTCCGCCGCGTGCGGGGCGCGTCCGACACGACGATGCTGCTGACCTCCTTCGGCGTGCACTTCGTGATCACGGCCCTGTTCGTGATGTTCGTGTCGCCCAACGTCCGCACCTTCGACCGGCCGGGCTGGATCACGAACACGGTCACGATCGGGTCCGTGCGTCTCGAGGTGTTCGACCTCGCCACGCTCGGCGTCACGATCGTCACGCTCGCCGCCACCGCCTTCCTGGTGAGGCGCACGATGTTCGGGATCTCATTGCGGGCCGCGGCGGAGGACTTCGCCGCCGCCCGGCTGATGGGCGTGCGCAGCGACCGCGTGATCCAGGGCGCCTTCGCACTCGCCGGTCTGCTGGCCGGTATCGCGAGCGTGTTCATCCTGATGAGGAGCGGCCGCACGTCGCCGAACTTCGGCGAGACCCCGATGCTGAAGGGCATCCTGGCCGCGCTCATCGGCGGCCTCGGCAGCCTGGGTGGCGCGGTGATCGGTGGGTTCGCGCTGGGCCTGCTCGAGGTCTTCCTCATCGCCCGGCTCCCGGACGAGCTGGCGGGGCTCACCAACGGCGTCGTGTTCCTCCTGATCGCGCTGCTCTTCATCTTCCGGCCTGGCGGGATCGTGTCGGTCCGCCATGCGGAGCGGGTGTGAGCGAACCGAGCGAGCTCACCGCCGTCCGCCGGTACCTGGCCCCGGTCGGCGGCTCGACCGCGCTGTTCGTCGCGCTGGTCGCTGGCTGCTCCATCTACGCCGCCGGAGGCGGATCGTCCCGGGACAGCCTCGTGACGCAGCTGCTCATCAACGCCGTCGTCGTCGTGGGCATCCAGATCTACATGGGCAACACGGGCGTGCTCTCCTTCGGACACGTCGGCTTCGGCGGGGTCGCGGCCTACGTGTTCGCGCTCTTCGCCATCTCCCCCGAACGCAAGGCGACGATCATCCCCGACGCGCCGTTCGGCCTGACCGATGCGGGTACCGGCCCGGTCGTGGCCGTGCTCATCGCCATTGCGATCTGCATCGTCGTCGCCGTGATCGTCGGGCTCGGGCTCGTCCGGTCAGGGGCGCAGTCGGGCGCGGTGGCGGCCACGGTCATCACCCTCGCTTTGCTGTTCGTGGTCCACGAGGTGGCCGTCAACTGGACCGAGCTGACCGGCGGCGATCGGGCCGGGCTCTCCTTCTCGGTCGGCGAGACGTTGGGTTCCCTCTGGCCGGTCTACCTCGTGCTGTTCGCGTCCATCGTGGCCGGGCGGGTGTTCTCGGAGTCCCGCGTCGGCCGCTCGGCGCGGGCCAGCCGCGAGGATGACCTGGCGGCCCGGGCCATGGGCATCAACCCCGCCGTTCCCCAGATGGCCGCGCTCGTGCTGTCGGTCGTCATCGTCGCCGCCGGTTCCTCGCTGCGGGTGTACGAGCTGGGGACCGTCACGCCCAAGTTCTTCTTCCTCGACTACACGCTGCTGACGCTCACGATGCTGATCGTCGGCGGACGCAAGGGCGTGACCGGAGCGCTCCTCGGCGTCGTCGTGATCACCGCTGGCAACGAGCTCACCCGCTACCTGGCCGGCCCCGATGTGAACATCGCCGGACTCGACTGGCTGCTGCGGGACGGCCTGTCCGAGATCTTCCTCGGCGGGGCGATGCTCGGCTTTATGATCCTGCGGCCGTCCGGCCTGCTCGACGACTGGGAGCTTGACCGTTGGTGGTTCGACCGTTGGCGGCGCCGTCGCGAGCATGCTCCGCCGCCACCGGTCCCCGCACCGACTGCCGCGCCGGCCTCTCTGCGGGCCGAGGGCGTGACGGTGCGGTTCGGTGGTTTCACGGCCCTGCGCGATGCGTCCGTGGCGGCGACGAACGACACGGTCCTCGGCCTGATCGGGCCGAACGGAGCCGGCAAGACGACGCTGCTCAACGTCATCACCGGCCTCGTCGAGCCGGCCGAGGGCGCGGTGACGCTCGACGGCGCCCCGGTCACTGGCCTTCCGTCGCACCAGCTCGCGCGCCGGGGTCTCGTGCGGACCTTCCAGAACCTGCGCCTGTTCTCGTCGCTGACCGTGCGGGACAACATCGCCGTGGCGGCCGAAGTCGGTGCCCGCTACCGAGCCGATCGCGCGCGCCCGAGCGTCGAGGAGCTCCTCGTCCTCGCCCGCCTGTGGGACCAGCGCGATCGCCGCGCTCGGGAGCTCGACTACGGCAACTCGCGGCGGTTGGAGCTGGCCCGTGCCGCGGCCGTCGGGCCTGTGTTCCTGCTCCTCGACGAGCCCACGTCGGGCATGTCCGAGAGCGAGTCGCAGGCGATGATCGAGCAGGTGCGGGCGACCGCGGCCGCGGTCGGAGCGGGGATCGTCGTCATCGACCACGACCTCGGGTTCATCGTCGGGATCTGCCAGCAGATCGTGTGCCTGGACCAGGGCGCGGTGATCGCCACCGGCACCGCCGCGGAGATCCAGGCCGATCCCGCTGTTCGGGCCGCCTACCTCGGATCGCGAGCGCCGGTCTGAACGGCGGGACGGTCCGACCAGAAACGGTCGAACAGGCTCAGCGCGGCCTCGCGGCTGGCGTCGGCGTGGTCGTCGGCCTCGTCCAGCAGCAAGGTCCGTGAGAGGCCCATGGCCGCCAGCTCGTCGCCGCTCTCGTCCGTCCACCGCGCCAGCACCGACCGGTCCACCTCGGGGTGGAACTGCACGGCGAGCGCCGAACCCAATCGGTAGGCCTGGAGGCCGTGGTCGTTGTGGGCCAGCTCGGTGGCGCCGGGTGGCAGGTGGCAGGCGTCGTAGTGGTACTGCAGCCAGGGGCCGGTGGGGATCGCCGGATCGGTCGAGGGGAGCACCCGGAAGCCGATCTCGGGCTTCGCTGTGCCGAAGACCTCGCCCCCGAACGCGATGGTCAGTTGTTGCATGCCGAAGCAGATGGCGAGGACGGGCACGTCGGCCGCCACCGCCTCCCGCAGCAGGGCCTGCTCGGG
>Ga0247829_10000792_pt1 | contig 13235 bp, 12 predicted proteins | sample 12C_Control_Day4_FD_207765 | JGI IMG/M metagenome (GOLD analysis project Ga0247829, IMG submission 207765) | Soil microbial communities from agricultural site in Penn Yan, New York, United States - 12C_Control_Day4 | ecosystem: Environmental > Terrestrial > Soil > Agricultural land | place... | reverse complement strand
CAGCAGCACGGCCGCCCGGAAAGCGGGCCCGGCCTCGCCGGCCAGCAGCCGCTCGATCCGCCCGGCATTCCCGGCCACATCGCCGCCCTCCAGATCGCCCAGATTGTCCACCGCAAGCCCGACGCTGGCCGGATCGAGCGTCCATTCTCCGATCTTCCCGTCCCGCACTTCCCAGACTGCCGTTGCGCCGCGCGGACTGATTTCGTCCATACCGACGGCGGCGTGCACGACCAGGGCATGGACGGCTCCGAGCTCCCGCAATGCCCCTGCCACCAGTGGCGCTCGCTCCCGGTCAGCCACCCCGATCACCTGCCGCCTCACCCCGGCGGGGTTGGCCAGCGGCCCGAGCAGATTCATGATCGTGGCGATTCCCAGTTCCTTGCGGGTGGGGCCCACGTGTCGCATCGCCGGGTGGTAGGTCGGCGCGAACAGGAACACGAGGCCGGCGTCGGCCAGCACCGCGGGGGCGCGTTCGGGCGCGAGCATGATGTCCACCCCGAGTGCCTCGAGGACGTCCGCCGAGCCGCAGCGCGACGTGTAGCTGCGGTTGCCGTGTTTCGCGACCGGCACGCCGGCGCCCGCGACGACAAACGCGGCAGCGGTCGAGACGTTGAGGGTGCATACCGAGCCGCCTCCGGTACCGCAGGTATCCACCAGCGAGTCGGGGGCCGCGGTGAGGAGCGGCAGCATGGCACGCCGTAGGGCAGTAGCCGCACCGGCGACCTGCTCCACCGACTCACCCCTGGCGCGGAGCCCCATCAGGAGCGCCGCTGTCTGGGCCGGCGTTGCACCTCCGCTCATGACCACGCCGAACGCGGCCGCTGTTTCCTCGGCCCCAAAGGATATGCCGTCGGCCAGGCAGCGAAGCACGGCCACGAGCGGGGTTGACGAGCTCGGTATCGAGACGGCGGTCACGTGGGCACGGGGAGTTGGGGAAGAGGGTGGCTACACCCCTCGAAAACGTATCTGGTGCCACCGCGTTCTGTCAATCACCACAAGCACTTGCGATTGTTGCCCGGGTCGGCGGGGAGGGCTAGATTTCCGGCCGATGCTCGAGACTTTTCTCGCGGTTCTCCACTTCGACGGCGGCGCGTTCGTAGGCTGGCAACGTCAACCGGCCGGTCGGTCGGTTCAGGGCGAGTTCGAGCGCGTCCTGGAGCGGCTCACCGGCCACCGTGCCAGCGCGTACGCCGCCGGTCGTACCGATGCCGGCGTGCATGCGGAAGGACTCGCCGTCAGCTTTGCGCTCCCCGAGCGGTGGTCCGCCACCGAAACGAGACGGGCGCTCAACGCCTTGCTTCCCCCGGACTGCTGGGTCGAGCGGGTCCACTCCATGCGACACGGCTTTCACGCCCGGAAGTGCGCCCTCAGCCGCTGCTATCGCTACGACGTCGGCACCAACGACGCCAGTGCCTCCCCGTTCCGTCGCCGCTACGAGTGGGCGCTGGCCCGCCCACTCGACCTTACCGCGCTGCGCGTCGCCGCTGCGCAGCTTCGCGGCGAACACGATTTCACCGCCTTCTCCGTGCGGGGACAGCTCAAGCCCCATCACCGTTCCCGCATTGCGCGTTCCGAGTGGATCGAGCGGCCCGGCGGACGCGGCGCGAGCTATCACGTCGAGGCAGATCGGTTCCTTCACCACATGGTGCGGATGCTGGTGGGAACGATGGTGGATATCGGCCTTGGCCGCCGGCCGCTGGCGGATATGGCTGCGCTGCTGACGCGGGGCGACAACCTCGAGACGAGCGCGCCGGCGCCGGCCGAGGGCCTGTATTTCGTGGCGGCGTCGTACCCGGCCGAATGCTACGCCGATACTGCGGCTGATGCCGCGCCCATTGTGATGGCGGCGGAGGCATCGTGATCGCGCGCGCACGGGTGCTCCTGGCCTGCGTTGCGGCGGTGGCTTGCGGCCGCGAGGACCCCGCTGCGTGGGAGGTCGGGAGCATAGATGCGCAGCAGCCGACGGCGCCCCGCGCCACAGCGCCCCGGCCTGCGGCTCCGGCCGCCGGCGTGCGGCGCGAGCAGGCGGGCACCGGCGTCTCGGCAGCGCGCCGCACCGCGCTGGTCGAAGCGACGGAGCGGGTCGCCCCGGCAGTGGTGTCCATCCACCAGACGGCACGGCAGCAGGTGCAGGCGCGCTCGCCATGGGACCTCTTCTTCGTTCCCGAGGGCGGCGAGCGGCTGGTGGACGGCTACGGCACGGGGTTCATCGTGCGGCCGGACGGCATCATCGTCACCAATCAGCACGTGGTGAGCGGGGCCGAACGGGTGACGGTGAGCCTCGCCGACGGCTCCGATCTTCCCGCCCGGGTACTGGGCGAGGATCCGCTCACCGATATCGCGGTGCTCAAGGTGGACCGCACCGGGTTGCCCACGGCGCCGACCGGTCGAAGCACCGACCTGATGATTGGGGAGTGGGTCGTGGCGCTCGGTAACCCCTTCGTCTACCTGCTGGGCAATTCGGAGCCGTCGGTGAGCGTTGGAGTGGTGAGTGCCACCGGTCGCAACATCCTGCCGTCGGGTCAGCAGCCCGGGCTCTATCTGGACATGATCCAGACCGACGCGGCCATCAATCCCGGGAATTCGGGCGGTCCGCTTACCAATGCGCTGGGCGAGGTGGTGGGCGTCAACTCCTCTATCTTTTCCAGCAGCGGCGGCTCCATCGGGCTGGGCTTCGCGATTCCGATCGAGCGGGCGCTGGCCGTCGCCGAGGCCATCGTCCGGACCGGTGAGGTGCGGCGTGCCTGGACCGGTCTGGAGGTCGAGGGCGCGTCGAGCATGCGGAGCTGGAAGAGCGTGGGCGGCGTTGAGGTGGTGTCGGTGACTCCGGGCGGTCCTGCGGAGCGGGCGCGCCTCGCGCCCGGCGACGTGCTGGTCTCGGCCAACGGGCGCCGGCTGCGGAACTTTCTGGATTGGGAGGCGGTCAAGCTGGACCTCAAGGTGGGGGACACCGTCGCCATCGCGGTTCGTCAGGGCGGGCGCACGGACCCCAGGCTGCTGGTCAGCGGTGACCTCCCCACCGTCACGGCCGACAAGCTCACCGCGCTCCGGGATCTGCAGCTGGTCACGGTGACACCGGCCGTCCGCGCGGAGCGCTCGCTGCGGTCGGAGGCGGGCGCCCTGATCTTTCGCATCACCCCGGCGGCCAGCCGCAACTCGGGGCTCCGCGAGGGCGACGTCATCATCGGCATCAACCGCACCCCGGTGCGCAGCGCGGCCCAGGCCGGAGCGCTACTGGAGCGGCGGGAGGGTGTTATGCGGGTGTATGTCGAGCGGAGCGGGCAGATCGACTTCCTCGACCTGGTGATGCGATGACCGACGAGCGCTGGCGCTCGCCGCTGGGCACGCGCTACGCGTCGCCCGCCATGCAGGCGCTCTGGGGGGAGCCGCGCCGCGTCGGGCTGTGGCGCCGGCTCTGGCTCGCACTGGCGGAGACCGAGCGCGAGCTTGGAGTGCCGATTCCGGCGGCCGCGCTCGCCGAGATGCGCGCGCACCTCGATGACACCGATCTCGCGGCGGCCGCCCGCTACGAGCGCCGCTTCCGCCACGACGTGATGGCCCACGTCCACGCCTTCGGAGACCAGGCCCCGGCGGCCCGGCCCTACATCCATCTCGGTGCCACCAGCGCGTTCGTCACCGATAACGCCGACCTCATCGTGATGCGCGACGGCCTTCGCCTGCTGCTCGGCCGGGTGCTCGCGGTTCTCGGCGCGCTGGAGACGTTTGCCCGGCGCCACGCGGCGCTCCCCTGCCTCGCGTACACCCACTTCCAGCCGGCGCAACTCACCACGGTCGGCAAACGGGCAACGCTGTGGATGCAGGACTTCGCCAGCGACGTGGAGGAGCTCTGTTACCGGATCGAGACGATGCGGTTCCGCGGCTGCAAGGGCACGACCGGGACGCAAGCCTCGTTCCTCGAGCTCTTCGGGGGCGATCACGCCAAGGTGCGCGAGCTGGACCGGCGGGTGACCGAGCGCATGGGATTCCGCCAGGCGTTTGCGGTAACGGGCCAAACCTATTCTCGGAAAGCCGACAGCGTCGTGCTCGATGCGCTGAGCGGCGTCGCGCAGTCGGCCGCCAAGTTCGCGGGAGACCTCAGGCTGCTGCAGCACGAAGGCGAGATCCTGGAGCCGTTCGAGAGCGAGCAGATCGGGTCGAGCGCCATGGCGTACAAGCGGAACCCGATGCGCTCCGAGCGGATCAGCGGGCTTGCGCGCTTCGTACTCTCGCTGCAGGGCAACACGGGGCAGACCGCCGCGGCGCAGTGGCTCGAGCGCACGCTGGATGACAGCGCCAACCGCCGCCTCACGCTTCCGGAAGCGTTCCTCGCCACCGACGCCATCCTCGTTCTCGCCACCAACGTGGCGGCCGGGCTCGAGGTCCGCGAACCGATCATCGCGGCGCACGTGACGGCACAGATGCCGTTCATGGCCACCGAGCGGTGGCTGATGCTGGCGGTGGGTGCCGGCGGCGATCGCCAGACCCTTCACGAAGTCATTCGGCAGCACAGCCTCGCGGTGGCGGAGGCGGTCAGCCGCGGCGGGCCCAACGACCTGCTCGAGCGACTGGCGGCGGAGCCAGCGTTCCGCGGCGTGCCGGTGGGTGCATTGCAGGCCGAGCTCGAGCCCGCCCGCTATACCGGCCGCGCCGCCCGCCAGGTCGAGGAGTTTCTCGGCGAGCACCTCACGCCGCTCCGCGAGCGCGCGCGGCCGCTGGCGGCCGAGGCCGACGTCGCCGAGGTCAAGGTATGACGGTGCTCGAGCGAAGCCGGTTGCCGCTCCCGCTCCTCCGCCGGGGTAAGGTGCGGGAGGTCTATGAAGTTGACGCGGAGCACCTGCTGCTCGTCGCCAGCGATCGCGTCAGCGCGTTCGACATCGTGATGCGCGAATCCGTCCCCCACAAGGGCGCGGTGCTGACTCAACTGAGTGCGTTCTGGTTCGAGCGCCTGGCGGACGTGGTCCCATCGCACTACGTCACCGCGGACGCCGACCGGATCGTCGCACGGGTGCCGGCCCTCGCCGCCAGCCGCGAGCAGCTCGCCGGGCGCGCGATGCTGGTGCGGCGCACTGCGCCAGTGGCCTTCGAGTGCGTGGTGCGCGGCTACCTGTCGGGCTCGGCGTGGGCCGAGTATCAGCGCCAGGGCACCCTGGCCGGCGAACCGTTGCCCCCGGGGCTGGTCGAGAGTGGGCGCCTGCCCGAGCCGGTCTTTTCGCCCGCCACCAAGGCGGAAAGCGGGCACGACGAGAACGTGCCGCCGTCGGCTGTCGCGCGCGCCTTGGGCAGCGCGGTGACGGCCGAGCTTCGCGACCGGAGCTTCGCGGTGTACGCCGCCGGCCGCGAGCACGCCGAACGCCGGGGCATCATTATCGCCGACACCAAGTTCGAGTTCGGATTCGATGCAGCCGGGACGCTCCGGCTCATTGACGAGCTGCTGACGCCCGATTCGTCCCGATTCTGGCCGGCCGACCGCTATCAGGCCGGCGGGCCGCAGCCGAGCTTCGACAAGCAACCGCTCCGGGACTACCTTGCGCTGCTCAGGACCGAGGGTCGGTGGAGCGGCGATGCGCCGCCGCCCCCCCTCCCGCCGGCGGTGGTCGAGGCGACGAGCGTCCGTTACCTCGAGGCGTACCGCCGGCTCACCGGCCGGGATCTGGATCGTTGATGCGATTCGCGCCGGAGGGCCGTTGGTTCATAGTCGGCGCCTGGCTCCTGGTGATCGGGTTGGTGGTCGCCGGGCTCCCGGTCGGCGCGGTGCTCGCCGCCGTGCTTGCGATCTGGGTCATGTGGTTCTTTCGCGACCCCGAGCGCCGGTGGGGAACCGGCGACGACCTGATCCTCGCTCCGGCCGACGGCAAGGTGGTCGGTATCGTCGAGACCGACGAGCCCGCGTTCCTCGGCGGCGTCGCGATCCGGATCTCGATCTTCATGAACGTCTTCGACTGCCATGTGAACCGGTATCCGGTGGACGGTACGGTCGAGTATCGTTACTACAACGCCGGCAAGTTCCTCAACGCCGCCGGCGACAAGGCGAGCCTCGACAACGAGCAATCGTCGGTCGGCCTCGCGACCCGCCGTGGCCGCGTGCTGATCCGCCAGATCGCGGGGCTCATCGCTCGGCGCATCGTCACCGACCACGCCGTCGGGACGCCGGTGACCCAGACGCAGCGGCTCGGCATGATTCGTTTCGGCTCGCGGGTGGACATGTTTCTGCCGCGCTCGGTGACCGTTCTGGTAAAGGTGGGCGACACGACCCGCGTGGGGGTGACCCCGGTGGCCCGATGGAACTGATCCCTCGCCGCTCCAGCCTTCGAGCACCAGGCATGCGCCGCGTGGTCGTAGTCATGCCGAGCGCGTTCACGCTCGGCAATCTGTTCTTCGGGTTCTGGGCCATCGTCTACGCCTTCAACGGGAACTACCGATGGGCCGGGTGGTTCATCGTCTTCGCGGCCATCCTCGATACACTGGACGGCCGGGTGGCGCGGCTGTCGAACACGAACAGCCGGTTCGGCGCCGAGCTGGACTCGCTGGTGGATGTGATTTCGTTCGGCGTGGCGCCCGCCCTGCTGGTCTATTTCCTCGATTTCGCCGCGGGCGGACGGTTCGCCTGGGTGCTCTGCTACATCTACGTGGTCGCGGCGGCGCTCCGGCTGGCCCGCTACAACGTGCTGGCCGCATCCGGCGCCAAGTCCAATCCCGGCTGGTTTACCGGCCTTCCGTCGCCCGCGGCCGGCTGTACCCTCGCCGTGTTCTATCCCTTCAGCCAGACCGAGTGGTACCGCGCCTCGCTCGCCTACCTCGATCTACAGCACCAGGGGCTGGTCGTCCTCCTCCTGCTGCTGTCGCTCCTGATGGTGAGCAACGTCAAGTATCCGCGCTTCCCGCCCATCGGATTCCGCTCGGCACGAGGACTGTTCGGCCTGGCGGTGCACGTGATCATTCTGGGCGGTGGACTGCTCTGGCCCGCGTCGTTCCTCTTTCCGCTCGGCCTGTTCTATATGGCGTTCGGGGTGGCCCGGACGTTCGTCCTGGGTTTCATGGAGCGCACCGATACCGGGGTCGAGGCCGATGTCGACCCGTCGGCGGAGCCGGTGGGTAATGCCGAGATCGCCGCCGTCGAACCCGCCGCGACCCGCGAGCGGCGGCGTGTCTGGGGAGACCGACGACAGGAGCCCATCGAATGAGCTATCGGGTGCACGTCCGGGTCATGCCGCGCGCCGGCCTGCTCGACCCGCAGGGCCAGGCTGTCGAACACGCGCTCGGCACGTTGGGTTTCGAGGAGGCGGGCGCGGTGCGGGTGGGCCGCGCCATCGAGCTCAATGTCCGGGCCTCTTCCCCGGCCGATGCCGAGGCGCGCGCCCGCCGCATGTGCGATCGCCTCTTCGCCAACCCGGTCACCGAGGACTACACCGTTCAGGTGGAGGTCGCCTGATGCAGCGCGTCGCCGTCGTCCGCTTTCCCGGCAGCAACTGCGACTTCGACTCGCTCCGCGCCGCGGCGCATGTTGGGGCCGAAGCCTACTTCGTCTGGCACCGCGACACCGATCTCCGCGGCGCGGACGTCGTGGTGCTGCCGGGAGGCTTCAGCTACGGCGACTACCTCCGGGCCGGCGCCATCGCGCGGTTCAGCCCCGTCATGCAGGCGGTGCAGCGGCACGCGGGAGACGGCGGGGCCGTATTCGGCATCTGCAACGGCTTCCAGATCCTGTGCGAAGCCGGCCTCCTGCCGGGGGCGCTGGTGCGCAACGCCGGCCTCCATTTCGTGTCCAAGCCGGTGGACCTGCGAGTGGAGCGCACCGATACCGTCTTTACGTCGGAATATGCGGCCGGGGAGCGTGTACGCCTGCCGGTGTCGCACGGCGAGGGCCGCTACGTCGCCGATGAGGCCACCCTCGCCTTGCTCGAGGGCGAAGGTCGGGTGGTGCTGCGGTACCTGCCCGACGCCATGGGGGTGGAGCCGAATCCCAACGGCTCGACCCGCGACATCGCAGGCATCTGCAACCCGGCCGGCACGGTCGTGGGAATCATGCCGCATCCCGACCGCGCGTGGGTGGCTAACCTCGGCTCGACCGACGGCCTGCGGTTCTTCACCTCGATGGCTGCTTGGCAGCCCGCCACACCGGGGAGGTCCCAATGACCCGTGTCCTGCCGCCGCTCGCGCTGGCCCTCGCACTCGCCGTTCCCGCCGCGGCCCAGGAGCCGGTGGTCATCCGGGCCGGGATGACGGAGGCCGAGGTGGTGGCCGCGTGGGGCGAGCCGCTCGCTCGGCGCACCCGCGGAGGCTTCACCTACCTTCACTTCCCGACCGACTGCTTGAAGGCCTGCGGCACCTACGACGTCGTGATCCTGGACGGCGGCCAGGTCGTGGACGCTATTGCCCGCTCGAAGAACCATCGCTACGACGGCGTGTCGTCCTCGCCGTCCACGCGGGCACCGGAATTCACCGCGCCGAGGACACCATGAGCACCGAACGCAAGCCCAGCAAGAACGAGGAGGAGTATTTCGCGCAGCAGGAGCGCGAGCTGGTGGAGCAGCAGCGCCAGCGTGCGGCCGTTGCGGCCGCCGATGCCGAGCGCCGGATGCACCTCATGAAATGCCCCAAGGACGGGTACGACCTCAAGACGGTCATGTTGCACGAGGTGCAGGTCGAGACCTGCCCCCACTGCCGCGGGATCTGGCTCGACGCGGGCGAGCTGCAAGTGCTGGAGAAGCACGAGGAGATCCGCCCCGGCATTCTGGGCCGGGTAGTCACCGACATCTTCAAGGGCATTGGCCGGGGGAAGCACACGGTTGGCTGAGCCGAGTCACGCCGCTGGCGCAGTCGCGCCGGTCGCGCACGCCGAGCCGTTTCCGGGTGAGCGACCGGTCACCGCCGAGGTCGTGCGCGAACACAACCTCACCGAGTTCGAGTACGACCGCATCCTGCTGCTGCTCGGCCGCACGCCGACGCTGACGGAGTTGGGCATCTTTTCCGCGCTCTGGTCGGAGCACTGCTCGTACAAGCACTCGCGGTCCGTCCTCCGGACCTTGCCCACCAGCGGCGCCAATGTGGTCCAGGGCCCCGGCGAGAACGCGGGTGTGCTGCGGCTGCCGCAAGGCTGGGCGGTGGCGTTCAAGATCGAGTCGCACAATCACCCCTCCGCCGTCGAGCCCTATCAGGGCGCCGCCACCGGCGTGGGCGGGATCCTGCGCGACGTCTTCACCATGGGCGCCCGCCCCGTCGCCGTCCTCAACAGTCTCCGATTCGGCCCCCTGGACCAGGCCCGCAATCGCTACCTGTTCGGTGGCGTCGTACGCGGCGTAGGCGACTACGGCAACTGCGTCGGCGTCCCCACACTCGGCGGCGAGGTCGGGTTCGCGCCGGGGTACACCGGCAATCCGCTGGTGAACGCGATGTGCGTTGGCCTGCTCCGCGAGAAAGACCTGATGCGCGCCAGCGCCCACGGTGTAGGCAACGTCCTGCTCGCGGTCGGCGCCCGCACCGGGCGCGACGGCATCCACGGCGCCAGCTTCGCCTCGGAGGAGCTGTCGGAGAAGAGCGAGGCCCGCCGCCCCCAGGTACAGGTCGGGGATCCGTTCACCGAGAAGCTGCTGCTCGAGGCCACGCTCGAGCTGATCGAATCCGATCTCATCGTCGCCGTGCAGGACATGGGCGCGGCCGGGCTCACCAGCTCCTCCGCCGAGATGGCGGCACGCGGCGGTGTTGGCGTGGAGCTCGACACCGGACTGGTGCCGGTGCGCGAGAGCGGGATGACGCCCTACGAGATCATGCTCTCCGAATCGCAGGAGCGCATGCTGGTGGTAGCCGAACCGCGCCGCGTGGCTGAAATCCAGGCCGTCTGCGCCAAGTGGGAGCTCGGCGCTACGGCGGTCGGGCGGGTAACCGACGACGGCATCTTCCGGGTGGTGCACGCGGGCCGCGTCGTGGCCGCCATCCCCGGCCAGCCGTTGGTGGACGACTGCCCCATGTACGAGCCGGCAGCGCGTGAGAGCGAGCAAGCCGCAAGACGCCGGGCGGCGCGCCCGTCCGCCCCGCCCCCGGTCGGGGTGGAGGAGGCACTCCGGCGCCTGCTCGACGCGCCCAACATCGCGAGCAAGCGGTGGGTCTACGAGCAGTACGATTCCACGGTGCAGGCCGCCACTGCGCTCGGCCCCGGCGGCGATGCCGGCGTGCTCGAGGTGGCCGGCACCGGTTTCGGCCTGGCACTCACCGTGGATTGCAACGCACGCCTGGTGGCGCTCGACCCTTACGAGGGGGGCAAGGCCGTGGTCGCCGAGGCCGCCCGCAACATCGCCTGCACCGGTGCATTGCCCCTGGGGATTACCGATTGCCTGAATTTCGGCAATCCCGAAAAACCCGACGTTTTCTTCCAGTTCCGCGAGGCATGTCGTGGCATCGCCGATGCGTGCCGGGCGTTCGAGACGCCGGTGACCGGCGGCAACGTATCGTTCTACAATCAGAGCCCGTCCGGCGCGGTGGATCCGACGCCGACCGTCGGGATGGTCGGGCTGCTGCCCCGCATCGACGATCGGGTGCCCAGTCACTTCCGCCAGCCGGGTGACGCGATCCTCCTGCTCGGAGTCACGCGGGGCGAGTTGGGCGGCTCGGCCTACTGGGCCGAAGTGCTGGAATTCGTCGGTGGACAGCCCGCGCGGGTCGACCTGCCGACGGAGCGCCGCCTGCAACAGCTGCTCGCCGCCGCGGCGCGGGCGCGGCTGCTGCGCTCCGCGCACGACCTCTCCGAGGGTGGACTCGCCGTTGCTCTGGCCGAAGCGGCGATCGGCGGGCCGTATGCCGCGCGCGGGGTTGGTGCCGCGGTGGACCTGGCCAACTACGGCGGCTCGCTGGCTGACGAGGCGCTGCTGTTCGGCGAGGACGGCGCCCGCGTGGTGGTGTCGTGCTCGCCCACCGCCGCATCCGAGCTGATCGCGCTGGCCGCGGAACACGGAGTGCCCGCCGCCCAGGTCGGCACGGTGGGCGGCCCGGGCGGGGCGCTGGAACTTCGGACCGGGGCCGGACTGTTCTCCTGGGTTATTGATGATCTCAGGCGGGTGTACTACGACGCAATCCCCCGGCGTATGGCGCACGCCGATCTCGAAGATCGCGCCGCGGAGAGCTGACGCATGTGCGGGATCTTCGGAGCATCCGGTGTGGTCGACGCGGCCAGGCTTACCTACCTCGGGCTGTACGCGCTGCAGCATCGGGGTCAGGAGAGCGCGGGTATCGTCGCCATCGATCGGGACGGCACTGCGCGCGTCCACCGCGGCATGGGGCTGGTATCCGAGAATTTCGACGACGCGATCCTGGCTCAGCTGCCCGGCGACGTCGCGGTCGGCCACACGCGCTATTCCACCACCGGCAGCACCGTCCTGGCCAACGCGCAGCCCTGCAGCGTCAACACCCGCTGCGGTCCCCTTGCCATCGCGCACAACGGCAACCTGGTCAACGCGTCGGAGCTCAAGCGAGAGCTGGTGGAAAAGGGCGCGATCTTTACGACCTCAAGCGATACGGAGGTGCTGGTCCACCTGATCGCCCGCTCCGATGCCCCCACGGTCGAGGGGCAGATCCGGGACGCGCTGGAGCAGGTGGATGGTGCCTACAGCCTGATCATCACCGTCGGCCGCACGATGTACGCAGCGGTGGACAGCCGGGGCTTCCGCCCGCTGGTGCTGGGCCGGCTCGGCACCGCGATGGTCGTAGCCTCCGAGACCTGTGCGCTCGACCTGGTCGGCGCGTCACCCGCGTGCGAGCTGCATCCGGGCGACTTCGTCAAGCTGGAGGCGGGCCGCATCACGCACCTGCCCCGGCTCAGCCCTCGGCCGGTCACCCGCTGCGTCTTCGAGCTGGTGTACTTCGCCCGCCCCGACAGCACGGTCTTCGGCGAGTCGGTGGACCGGGTGCGCCGCGACCTCGGGCGCGAGCTGGCCCGTGAGCAGCCAGCCCCAGGCGCGCAGGTGGTGTTCAGCGTCCCTGACAGCTCCAATGCGATGGCCTTGGGGTATGCTGATGCCTCCGGCATCCGGCTGGAGCACGGGCTGATCCGGAACCACTACGTCGGCCGTACTTTCATCAACCCGACGCAGGCCGTTCGCGTCGCCAAGGTGCGCATCAAGTTCAATCCGGTGCGGGAGGTGATCGAGGGCCGCTCGGTGGTCGTGGTGGACGACAGCCTGGTTCGCGGAAACACCAGCAAGGAGCTGGTCCACATGATCCGGAGTGCCGGGGCCCGCGAGGTGCACCTCCGGCTGGGGTCCCCGCCGATCACCGGCCCGTGTCACTACGGCATCGACACGCCGACTCGGGAGGAGCTCATCGCGGCGACGCACTCGCAGGAGGAGATCCGGCGCTTCCTGGGCGTGGACACGCTGGGCTATCTCTCGCTCGGCGGGATGCTGAAGGCCGCCAGCAACAGTACTGGCTTCTGCCACGCGTGCTTCTCCGGTCAGTACCCGACGGGCGTCCCGAACGATCTGGTGCCGCTGCGTCAGGCGTCACCCCTGCTGGCCACGCCGGCATGAGCGGTCCCTACACCCAGCCACTGGTCTGGTTCTTCGGCCAGGGCCGGGCGGACGGAACCGCCGCCATGAAGGACGTGCTGGGCGGCAAGGGTGCCGGGCTCGCCGAGATGACCACGCTCGGCATCCCGGTTCCTCCCGGCTTCACCATCGGCACTGCCCTCTGCCACACCTACCTCGAGACCCATCAGTTCCCCGTCCGGCTCCGCTCCCAGGTGGACCAAGCGCTCGCGCGTCTCGAAGCCGCGACCGGCAAGCAGTTCGGAGGAACCGACCGCCCGCTGCTCGTGTCGGTGCGCTCCGGCGCCCCGGTCTCGATGCCGGGCATGATGGAGACCATCCTCAATCTCGGCCTCAACGACGAAACCGTCGAAGGGCTCGCGGTTCAGAGCGCCAACGCCGCGTTCGCCTGGGACTCGTATCGCCGCTTCGTCCAGATGTACGCCAGCGTCGTATTCGACCTGCCGCGGACTCCGATGGATCGGCGCCTGGAAGAGCGGCGCCGCGCCTGCGGCGCCGCCCGCGACATCGATCTCCCGGTTCCTGCGATGCAGGCTGTCGTGCGGGAGGTCAAGGAGCAGGTCCGGGCGGAAACCGGCAGAGTGTTTCCGGAGCAGCCGGTCGATCAGATGTGGGGGGCCATCGCGGCGGTGTTCGAGAGCTGGAACACGCGGCGGGCGATCGACTACCGGAAGCTGCACGGCATTCCCGACCACATGGGCA
>Ga0247829_10000791_pt1 | contig 13237 bp, 12 predicted proteins | sample 12C_Control_Day4_FD_207765 | JGI IMG/M metagenome (GOLD analysis project Ga0247829, IMG submission 207765) | Soil microbial communities from agricultural site in Penn Yan, New York, United States - 12C_Control_Day4 | ecosystem: Environmental > Terrestrial > Soil > Agricultural land | place... | reverse complement strand
CCCTACACGCAGCTCATGCCGCAACCCTTTCGGCCCGGCTGTGGCCCGAGGCCGGATCGGCCATGTGGCAGGCGACCTCGTGGCCTACACGGCTGATCCCGAGCGTGGGCATCTTGGCCGAGCACACCGGCTCGGCGAATGCGCAGCGCGTATGGAAGCGGCAGCCCTTGGGCGGATCGATGGGGTTGGGCGGGTCGCCGGCAAGCGGCGCCTTCTCGGTGCGCTTGTCGGGATCCATGGACAGCAGCGAGCCCAGCAGCGCCTGCGTGTAGGGATGCCGGCTGCCGGTGTAGAGCGTCTCGGTCGGGCCGATCTCGGCGACCAGCCCCAGGTACATCACCATCACGCGGCTCGCCATGAAGCGCACGACCTCGAGGTCGTGGCTGATGAAGATGAAGGTGAGGCCGAGCTCGTCCTTGAGATCGAGCAGCAGGTTCAGGACCTGCGCCTCCACCGATTTATCGAGGGCCGAGACCGCCTCGTCGAGCAGCAGCACCTTGGGCTCCAGCGCCAGCGCGCGGGCGATGTTGACACGCTGGCGTTGGCCGCCCGAAAGCTCGTGCGGGTAGCGGCCGGCGAAGCGTCTGGGCTCGAGGCCGACGCGGTCGAGCAGGCGCCGCGCCCGGCGCACCGCCTCCTTTGCCGCAAGCCCATGCACCATTGGCCCGTAAGCGATCGAGTCCTCGATGGTCATGCGCGGGTTGAGCGAGGCGTAGCTGTCCTGGAACACCATCTGCACCTGCGAGCGGTAGGCCTTCATCGGCAGGTCGGCACTCCCCGCCGGCTTGCCGGAGAAGCGGATGGTGCCGCTGTCGGGCTCGAGCAGATGCATGATGAGCCTGGCCGTCGTCGACTTGCCGCAGCCGGACTCGCCGACGATGCCGAGCGTCTCTCCCGCCTCGACCGCGAACGAGATGCCGTCGACCGCGCGCACGACGGCGCCGGCGCCGCCGAACAGACCCGGCTTGATGCCAAAATGCTTGACCAATCCGACCACCTCGAGCAGCGGCGGGCCCTTCGGGCGGTCGGGAGCGGACGTCGGTGTCGCGGCAGCTGGCATCGTGTCAGGCCTTGATATCCATGGCCGAGCGCAGGCCGTCGGTCAGCAGGTTGAACGAGATGGAGGTGAGGAAGATCATCACGCCCGGGAGCGCGCACAGCAGCGGCTGGGTGTAGATCGCGGTCCTGAGCGTGTTGAGCATCAGGCCCCACTCGGGCTCGGGCGGCTTGACGCCGAGGCCGAGGAACGAGAGCCCCGAGGCCAGGATCATCGAAACGGCGATCAGGCTCATGGCGTAGACGAAGATGGGGCCCAGCACGTTGCCGAGCACGTGGTAGCGCACGATCGAGAAGCCCCCAGCGCCGCTGGCGCGCGCGGCTTCCACATAGTCGCGGGTGCGCACGCTCGTCGTCACGCTCTCGGCGACGCGCGCGATCGGCGGTATGAACACGACGGTCAGCGATATGAGCCCGTTGGCGATGCCGGCCCCCAGCGCGCCCGACAGAGCAACGGCCAGCAACACCGAGGGGAAGGCGAAGAACACGTCGATGGTGCGCATCAGCAGCGTGTTGACGAGGCCGCCGACATAGCCCGCCGTCAGACCGATGGCGGAGCCGATGATGAGGGCAAGGAGCACCGGCGTCACGCCCATGAACAGCGACAGCCTGGCGCCGAAGATGAGGCGCGAGAGCATGTCGCGGCCGAGCTCGTCGGTGCCGAGCGGATAGCCCTCGGTGCCGGGCGGGCGCAGGCGCCGCAGCGTCATGCCGCGATAGGGATCGTGCGGCGCGATCAAGGGCGCGAAGATCGCCACCAGCACGAGCAGCAGGATCACCACCAGCGCGCAGACTGCGACCGGGTCACGCCGGAAGCGCCGCCACACGGTCGCCCAGTAGCCCGGCGACCGCGTGATCGGTGCATTGGCGTCCGCGTAGCTGGCGTCGAGCATCGTGTCAGCTCCGCTGGACGCGGGGGTCGAGCGCCGTCTGCAGCACGTCGACGGCGACGTTGAGGATGACGAAGAACATGGCGAGCACCAGGATCGTGCCCTGCAGCACCGGCAGGTCGCGCTGGAAGATGGCGTCGTTGAGCAGCAGCCCGGTGCCGGGCCATGCGAACACCGTCTCGATCAGGATCGATCCGCCGAGCAGATAGCCGAGCTGGATGCCCATCACCGCCAGCGCCGTCGGCGCGGCGTTCTTGACGACGTGGCGGAAGATGCCGAAGTCGGAGAGGCCTTTGGCCCGCAGGCCCGCGATGAACTCCTGCGACAGCGTTTCGGCGACGAGCGCTCGCACCGTGCGGGCGATGATGCCCATGGGGATCATCGACATCGTGACCGCCGGCAGGATCAGGTGGCGCACGTGCGCCCAATTCCACTTCCACGCCTCGGAGCCGCCGGGCCCCGCACCGGTCGGCGGCAGCCAGCCCAGGGTTACCGCGAATACGATCACCAGCACCATGCCGAGCCAGTAGTGCGGCACCGACACGCCCACGACCGAGACGGCGGAGGCGAGCTTGTCGATCCAGCTGTCGCGGAAATAGCCGGCGACGAAGCCGAACAGCGTCCCGAGCACGAAGCCGATGACGGTTGCGAGCGCAGCCAGCATAAGCGTGTTGTGCACCGCCTTGGTGACCTCGAGCACGACCGGGCGATTGGTGCGGATGGAGGTGCCGAGGTCACCCTGCAGGGTGCGTCCCAGCCACTTGAAGAACTGCTCCCAGTAAGGACGGTCGAAGCCGTAGAGCGTCATCAGCTGCTGCTTGAGGTTCTCCGAGGCATCGGGCGGAAGCACCGAGACGAGCGGGTCGCCAGGCGCCAGGTGCACCAGCATGAAGCACACGACCGCCACACCGAGCATGATCGGTATGGTGTAGACGAGGCGCTTGCAGATGAAGATCAGCATCAGCCTCTCGCAGGCGGGCGTCCGGCGGCACCCCCATCCTGGAGCGCCGCCGCCGAAGGAGCAACGGCCGGCCCGGTGCCTCCACCCCTGCAGCCAATCGTACGGAACGTCGTCGGCAGGGTTGAGCGAGAATGCCCAACCCTGCACCGCGTTATTCTGTCAGCGCTACTCCAGGCTCACCGGCGCCAGGTCGACGAACCAGCTCTTGGGCTGCACGTAACCCTTGATCTTGGTGCTCATGGCGCGCGGGCCCACGTCGTGGGCGACCCACAGGAAGGGAGCCTCCTCGACGATGCGGGCGTGCAGCTTGGCGAGCGCCTCGTCGCGGTCCTTGTCGGCGAAGGCGGTGCGCGCCTTGGCGATCAGATCGTCGAACTCGGCGTTGCCGAAGTAGCCCCAGTTGTTGGAGACCGGCGGGAACGTCTTGGTCGAGGTGAAGCGCACCATGGCGAAGAACGGGTCCATGGCCGCGAACGTCACGTTGGTGGCGTGCGCGCCGCGTGAGGTGGGGTCCTTGGCGCCCGCCCGCCAGTTCGTGAACAACGCGTTCCACTCGATGACGTCGAGTTCGACGTCGAAGAAGCACTCCTTCAGCGCCTGCTGCAGGAACTCGTTCATCGGCACCGGCTGCATCTGGCCGGAGCCCGATGCGGAGGTGATGACCTTCACCTTGAGCAGCTTGCCGGGCCCGTAGCCTGCCTCCTGCATCAGCTTCTTGGCGGCGGGGAGGTCGTATTTGATCTCGAACTTCGGGTTCCCCCACCAGGGATGCCCGGGCGGCACCGTACCCTTGGGGACCTCCATCAGGCCACTGAGCGCCGACTTCAGCTCGTCGCGGTTGACGCAGAGGTTGGCCGCGTGCCGCACCTTCTTGTCGAGCCAGGGCGAGCCGTCCGCAAAGGAGAACTGCCACGGCCACACGTGCGGCTGCGCGTTCGCGGTGATGACGAAGCCCTTGTCTTTGATGCTCTTGACGGCATCGGGTGCCGGGTTCTCGATCCAATCGACCTGGCCCGAGAGGAGCGCCGCCGTGCGCGCGTTGGCCTCCGGCATCGGCTGGAGCACCACGCGGTCGATCTTAGGCTGGCGCTTGGGGTCCCAGTAGGCGGCGTTCTTGACGTACTCGGCGCGCTCGCGGGGCTGGAACTTTGCCATCTTGAAGGGCCCGGAGCCCGAGGCGTCGGCAGCGAAGGCGGCCCAGGCCTGCTTGGCCCGCTCTGCCTTGTCGGCGACCGAGGAGAGCGCGTCGTATTTCTTCTGCCAGTGGGCGGGGGAGGCGATGAAGAGGTTGGTGAGGTTGATCGGCAGGAAGCTGTCGGGCTCCTTGGTGGTGAGCTCGACCGTGGTGTCGTCGATGGCCTTGGCCGACACGAGGTTCGGCATGCGGCTGACGGTGACGCCGATCTGGTCGGGCGCGAAGTGCGGCGCCTCCTTGTCGAGCACCTTCTGCACGTTCCACACGATGGCGGCGGCCTTCAGGTCGGAGCCATCGTGGAACTTGACGCCCTGGCGCAGCTTGAACACCCACTTGGTCTTGTCGGCGTCCGAGACCTTCCACTCGGTGGCGAGACCGGGGATCAGCACGCTCGGCTTGTCGGCGGAGGAAAGGTCCCAGTGGGTCAGCGCGTCGTAGAGCGGGATGCCGGTGAAGCGGTTGCCCTCGAAGCCCTGGTCGGGCTGGCCGTGGGTCTTGGGGATGTCGGCGGCCGTCATGCCGATGCGCAGCACCTTCTCCTGCGCGAGCGCAGCCGTGGCGAGCGCGGCGGCGAGCACAGCCGACGTCGCGAACGTGGCTGCGAGCCTCTTCGGTATGATTGGTCTTCCCTGCATGGGTGATACTCCGTGTCGTGCGTGATCGATCGCGGGGTTGTACGTGTCGTCAGGAATGCCCGGCTAAAGTATGCATGGCTCGGCACGATTGGTTAGGGCAGGATTGCATACAATTTCGGCAGTGGATTGCGTACAATTGAGGCAGCGAGCGAAGCCTCTTGCCAGTGCGCCGCGCTTGTTTCTGACTAGGGCGCCTGTCTCGGATCTCCTTGGCGCAAACACCATGACTCGAACACGAACTGCCGCAGCTCGATCGGGAGCGCTTGGCCTCGGAGTGCAGGGCGCGTCGCCGCCGCATGAGACCGGTCGCGCGGAGACCGTCTACAGGGACATCCATCTCGCCATCGTCGAGCATCGGCTGTCCCCGGGCACGCGGCTGCCGGAAGCACATCTGGCCCACGTGTTCGGCGTCAGCCGGACGCTCGTGCGGCAGGCTCTGCAGCATCTCGCGCACGATCACCTCGTCGTGCTGGAGCCCAACCGCGGCGCGCGCATCGCGGAGCCCTCCATCGACGAGGTGCGGCAGCTTTACGAGGTGCGGCGGCTGATCGAATGCAACATGCTCGCCGAAGGCGCCTCGCGCATCACGCGGGCGCGGCTCGCGGCTCTGCGGCGCAAGGTGGCGAGCGAGGCGCAAGCCAATGCGCGCGGCGACACGCTCGCGTCCATGCAGCTCGCCGGCGCCTTCCACCTCGACCTCGCAGAGGCGCTCGGCAATCGCATCCTCGTCGACATCCTGGGCGAGCTCATTGCCCGCGGCAACGTGGCGATCGCGCTCTACGAGCAGCGCGGCCGAGACATCTGCCGATGCGACGAGCACCGCCAGATCGTGCGCCTGCTCGTGGCCGGAGAGACAGCGGCCGCCGTATCGGCCCTGCGCCGGCATCTCCTGGAGATTGGGGAGAGCCTGACCGCCGCCCGCCCGCCGCGAGGGCCCGTCAACCTGCGCGAGGTTCTGGGAAGGGCACCCGTAAAGCCGGCCAGGAAGGACCGGCGCGCCTCCTGAGCCGCCGCCTCCCGCGCCTCATTCCGGCCGGGGGACGGGGCTGGCATAGGGCGAGCGGTCGCGCGGGACATGCCGGCCCGTCCTGGAACTGGCCACGAGTGTGCCGTCGCGCACGACCGTCATCCCGCGCACCAGCGTCGTCACCGGCCAGCCCGTGACCTCGAGCCCTTCGTAGGGCGTGTAGTCCGAGCCGTGATGCAGCAGCGCCTGCGAGATCCTCACTCGGCGCTCGGGGTCCCAGATGGCGATGTCCGCATCGGCGCCGACGGCGATCGTGCCCTTGCGCGGATGCAGCCCGTACATCTTGGCGTGGTTGGTGGCGGTGAGCGCCACGAACTGGTTCAGCGTGATGCGCCCCTTCACGACGCCCTCGGAGAACAGGATCGGCAGCCGTGTCTCCACGCCCGGAATGCCGTTCGGCACCCAGCGGAAGCTGGTGCGGCCCTTGGGAGCGAGCTTGCCCTCGGGGTCGTCGTAGCGAAACGGGCAGTGATCGGACGAGAATACCTGGAACACGCCCGTCTCCAACCCGAGCCAGCACGCCTTCTGGCTTGCCGCATCGCGCGGCGGCGGGCTGCACACGTACTTGGCGCCCTCCATGTTGAGGCCGTCGAGGTCCTTCTCCGTCAGCACCAGGTACTGCGGGCAGGTCTCGCCGAATACCTTCAATCCGCGCTGCTGCGCCCAGCGGATCTGCTCCATGGCTTCGCCGTTGGACACGTGCACGATCATGATCGGCACGTCGACGAGCTCGGCGAGCGAGATGGCGCGGTGCGTCGCCTCGCGCTCCACGGCGATAGGTCGCGACGTCGCGTGAAACCTGGGCGCCGTCTTGCCTGCCCGCTCCAGCCTCTCCGTCAGGAAACGAATGGCGTCATAGTTCTCGGCATGCACCATCACCAGCGCGCCGGTCTCGCGCGCTACCGAGAACACCTCGAGCAGCTCCATGTCCGACAGGGCGAGGTCCTGGTAGGTCATGAAGACCTTGAAGGAGGTGTAGCCGTCGGCGACGAGCGCGGGGAGCTCCTGGCCCAGCACCTGCGGGGTCGGGTCGGAGATGATGAGGTGGAAGCTGACGTCCGTGTGGCACTTGCCGTCCGCCTTGGCGTGGTAGTCCTTGACCGCCTGGCGCAGGCTCTCGCCTTTCTGCTGCAGGCAGAACGGCATGACCAGCGTGTTGCCGCCGAAGGCTGCCGCGCGGGTGCCGCTCTCGAAGTCGTCCGCCATGACGATGCCGGGGCCGCTCGGCTGGGCGAAATGCACATGGCTGTCGATGCCCCCGGGGAGCACCAGCTTGCCGCGGGCATCGATGATCTCATCGGCGGTACCGAGGTCGTCGCCGAGCGCGACGATGCGGCCCTCGCGGATGCCGACGTCGCAGGCAACCGTGTCGCTGGCGGTCGCGACCTGTCCGCCTCGAATTACCGTGTCGAGCTTGCCCATGCCGGCCTCTCAGGTGTCTTTGCGCTCGATGCGTCGCGCCAGCGCCGCCTGTATCCCGCTCGTCTCCTTGGCGCCGGGACGGCGGAAAGTGCCGACGGTGGGCTTGGCCGTCCCCAACGCGACGAGCGTCTCGGCGAGCTTCACGGCGGCCTGGATCGGATCGACGACCGGCACGGGGATGCGATGCTTGACGCGGTCCGTCAAGCCGGCGAGCGGCGCGCCCGAGAAGATGACGACGTCGGCCTGCGCGTCGGCGACGAGTCGATTGGCAAGCTCGACCAGAAGGTCCGCCATCTCGTCGCGCACCTCCAGGATCGACGAGAATGGGCCGCCGAGCGCATACACGCCGGCGCAGCGCGCTTGGAGGCCGTGCATCTCGACGCAGTCCTGATACCAAGGCTTCAAGGCCTCGGCGAACGTCACGATGGCGAACTTGCGGCCGAGCATACAGGCCGTCAGCATCGCCGCCTCCGACATGCCGACGACGGGGATGTCGAACAGCTCGCGCGCGCCGAACAGGCCGGGGTCGCCGAAGGCGGCAATGACGGCGCCGTCAGCGCCGCGGTGATGCTCGGCCAGCATCTCGAGCACGATCGTGCCGCCGATCTGCGCCTCCGCGCGGCTGGCGATATAGGGAAGGCCGCGGGGGGCGGTCAGCGGGACCAGCGCCGTTCCTGGCGCCGCGACCTTGACGGCGGCATCGTGGAGCCGTCGGGTGACGCCTTCGCTGGTGTTCGGATTGGCAAGCAGAATGCGCATCGGACTTCAGGGCCTCCCGGAAAGAACGCGCTCGGCGGCCGCAGCGAGGTCGAGGACGCAGCGATCGCGCCCTCGCCGCGCGATGATCTGCAGACCCACCGGCAGACGGTCGCGGCCCAGGCCGCAGGGGAGCGAAAGGGCCGGCGTCAGCGCGTGATTGAAGAGCGGCGTGAACACGGCGTGCGCGCGCGGCGCGACAGCGACGCTGCCGATGGTGGCCGGGCCGAGCTCTGTGGCGGACCAGGCAACACAAGGGGCCGTGGGCGTGAGGAGAATGTCGTGCTCGCCGAAGAAGGCGGCGACAGAGCACTTGATGCGCTGGCTGGCCTCCAGCGCGCCCGCGACCTCGGCTCCGGTGAGTGCCAGGCCACGCTCGATCTGGGCGCCGATGTCGGGGTCGAACAGCTCTGGTCTTTGCTGCCACGTCTGCCCGTGAAGCGCGGCAAGGCCCGCCAGCTGCAGAGGCATGATGGAGGCCTCGCTGATCCCAGCGGGCCAGGCAGGGTCAGCGCGCGCGATGCGCCAGCCCGCGCCCACGAGGTGCTCCACCGCGTGAGCTACCGCGTCAGCGACATCTGCATCGACGGGCACGTCGAGGCCGAGTTTCGGACTGAAGGCAATGCGCAGCCGCGCCACGTCCAAATCACAGGCCGCGTCGACGGCAATGCTCTCGGGATCACCAGGGTCCGGCCCGGCGACGGCCTCGAAAAGGGTGGCCACATCGCCGACCGTGCGCCCCATGGGAGCCAACACGGCAATGCCCCAGAACGGCTCGGGGAAACCGGGGCCGTAGGGGATGGCGCCGAACGACGGCTTGAAGCCGACCACGCCGGTATGCGCGGGCGGTCGGCGACCCGAGCCGCCGCCGTCGGTGCCGAGAGCTATCGGCGCGAAGTCTGCTGCGAGCGCTGCCGCATTGCCGCCGGACGAGCCGCCCGGTGTGAGCCGCAGGTCGAGAGGGTGACGGGCCACGCCGTGCAGAGGGCTGTTGGTGACGCCCTTGCAGGCGAACTCGGGACAATTGCCGATGCCGATGATGACCGCACCGGAGCGCCGCAGCCGCGCCACGGCAATGGCATCCTGCGGGGCGACGTGGTCGGCGAAGAGCCGCGAGCCTTGGGCGATGCGTCGGCCGGCGACCCAGATGTTGTCCTTGACGACGACGGGCACGCCGGCAAGTCCGGGCCGCTCTCCGGCCGCGATCCGCGCGCGCACCTGCTGCGCCTCGCTGCGCGCCGGTGCAGGGTCGAAAGCGCAGAGCGCATTGAGCGAAGGGTTGCGCTCGGCGATGCGCGCAATGAACGTTTCGGCGACCTCGACGGGATCAAGCGTGCGGGCGTTCACGGCGGCGGCGATCGAGCGTGCGTCGAGCTCGATCATGGCGGCGCCCTCCGCAACGCCACGGTCGCCAGCAGCGCGAGCGCGGCGAGCACCGCGTAGCCTTGCTGGATGGACGCGACCTGGGCGACGCCGGCCATCAGCAGGGGCCCGAGCAGGAGGCCGGCATAGCTGGCGGTGAGCACGGCGCCGGTCGCCTCGGGCACGCGGCCCTCGGGCGCGAGGCGCGCCACCTCCGCGAGGAACACGCCGTTCCAGCCGCTCGCCGTCAGCCCGAACACAAATGCAAGCGCGCCGAGCGCGACCAGCGGCCAGCTGGGCGAGGCGATCGACACGGCCGCCGCGCACGCCGACATGGCGAAGCCCAGACCCGCCACGACCGCCCGCGCCGAGTGGTAGCGGGTCGCGACCATGCCCCACAGCAGGCGCCCGATGAGGCCGCCGGCCTGGGCGACGGCAAGCAGGACACCTGCCGTGACATGCGGCAGCGCCAGCCGGTCGACGGCCAGAATGACGAAGTAGGCATTGAGCGCGAGCTGCATGGCGGAGAATGGCATGGACACGAGCGCGAGCAACGACAGCGCGGGCACGGCGCGCAGCAGATGCCAGGATTGCTGCAGGCTGATGCGCGCGGCGGCGCCGGTATGGCCAGTGTCATAGCGCGGCCGCATGGCGAGAAACACGACGCACATCAGGACTGACAGCAGAGCGATCACCGCAAAGCCGGCATCCGGCGCCAGCACGGCAATCGCCGGGAGGGTCAGCGAGCCCAGCATGGCGCCGAGCTGGTTGCCGGTCTGGCGGATCGAGAAGATCAAAGGCCTCTGCTCCGGCCGAGAAAGGCGGGCCAGCAGCGCCGAGCTTGCCGGCGTCTCGGGGCCGAACGCCAAGCCCAGGATGGCGCCCGCAGCGATGAGGGCCGCAGAGCTGCCGTGCATCGCGGTCGTCATGGCGGCGGCCACGGCCAGGGCACACAGCGCGGCGACCGAAAGCGATCCGAGCCGCGCCGCCAGCATGCCGCCGGCCATGGAGGTGGCGACGCCGACAACGAAGACGCTCGTCGTGAAGAGCGAGATGTCGCGCTCGCTGATGCCGAACTTGGGTGCGAGCACCCCCGGGGCAAACAGGGCGAGCGCGACCAGGGCCTGCAATCCCGTCATGGCCGCGAGCGCCGGCGCCAGTCGCGGCGTCTGCGGGCTTGCGGCGGCGGCCTCTCCAGCTACCATGGCCGCCATCCAAGGGAGGGCGAGCGATGCCGGGACTGTCGGTGCATGCGGTGGACGTGACGCGCGGCGTGCCGGCCCGCGGCATGCGGATCGAGGTCTTCGCACTGGCGCCCCAGCGACGTCTCATTGCCGAGGGCGAGCTGGCGGCCTCGGGCGTGCTCGAGCATGCGCTCACCAAGGAGAGGCTGCAACCCGGGGCGTACGAGGTCGTGTTCCATGCCGGAGCCTACTTTGCTGCCGCCGGCGTGCCGCAGGCGACCCCGCCCTTTCTCGTTGACGTCCCGTTCCGCTTCACGATTGCCGATCCCGAGCAGCACTATCACCTGCCCATGAAGATCACGCCGTGGGGCTTCTCGCTCTACCGCGGCAGCTGAACGGGACCGTCGGCGAGTTTCGCGCAGAGCCGCGAGCAGCATCGCGATCACCGCAGCCTGCGGGACAGCCCCGCAACCCGCTCCATCACCATCATCAGCGCCAGCGTCACCACGATCAGCACGCCGGAGACGGCGGCAATCGTCACGTCGAGCTTGCCCTCGAGGTCCTGCCACATGCGGATCGGCAGCATGTCGGTACGGGCATCGCGCAGGAACAGCGACACCGGCACGTTGTCGAACGACGACATGAAGGCAATGAACGCCCCCGCCAGGATGCCCGGCCGGATCAGCGGCAGCGTCACGCGGCGGAATGTGAAAATGCGCGACGCGCCTAGGCTTGCCGAGCTCTCGAGCAGCGACACGTTGAGCTGCGCCAGCGCCGCGACCGTGGTGCGCACGACATAGGGCACGCACACTACCGTGTGGCCGATGATCAGGGTCAGCGGGGACACCGACATGCCGATGAGCGTGAAGAACATCAATGCCGCCAGTCCGAACGCGAGCGCCGGCAACACCAGCGGCGACATGAACAGGCTGTCGAGCACGCGCGCGCTCCATTTCTCGGAGCGCGCGATGGCAAGAGCGGCGGCGACGCCCAGCACAACCGCCAGCAGCGTCGATCCGATCGCGATCTTGATGCTGTTGCTGGCCGCAAAGTGCAGCTGCCACGCGTCGAGCAGCGCCACATACCAGCGCAGCGAGTAGCCCGGCGGCGGGAATTTCAGGGAGAAGCCGCTGGTGAACGAGACCACGATGACGACGAGCGTCGGCGTCACCAGCAGCAGGAAGCAAAGCGCCGCCAGCCCCCACATCACGATCTTGAAGCTCTGCGCCTCGAGCCCGTCGTAGCGATGCTCCACAGCGACCTACGCTTGCGCGTACCCCTTCGAGAGCCTGCCCAGCATGTTGAAGACGGTGACGGCGGCCAGCACGGCAACCAGGAAGATGATGGAGATCGCCGCCGCGAACGGCCAATTATTCAGGGTCGACGACTGCTGGTAGATGTACATGGGCATGAACAGCATCTGCCCGCCGCCGACCAGCGTCTGCGTGATGAAGGCCGTGATGGCCGCCGCGTAGGTCAGGAGGCAGCCGGCGACGATGCCGGGGAATGTCAGCGGCAGGATCACCTTGCGGAACGTGCGCCAGTGCCCCGCCCCAAGCGCCGCCGAGGCATCGAGCAGGTTGGGGTCGAGCCTCGACAGCGCCGTGATCAGCGGCAAGACCATCAACGGCATCTGCACCTGGGCCAACGCCGCCACCATGCCCTTCTCCGTGTAGAGAAGCCGCAAGGGGCTGTCGATCAGGCCGAGATCGAGCAGGGCCGTATTGACGATGCCCTGGCGGCCGAGGATGACGATCCAGGCGAAGGTGCGCACCACGACGCTCGTCAGCAGCGGCAGCAGGATGACGAGGATCAGCGCTGCCTGTGCCCACCTCGGCGAACGGACATAGGCCCAGGCCATCGGAAAGCCGAGCAGCAGGCAAAGCCCCGTCACCTCGACGCCGATCCAGAGCGTGTGCACGAGCACGCCGAGCGAGAAGGGATCGAGCAGGAACTTGGCGTATTCCGTGAGCCCCATCCTCGCCATGGAGGTGTCGGTGTGCAGGCTGACGAAGATCAGGATCAGCAGGGGCGCGAGGAAGAACGCGGCAAAGAACAGCGCCAGCGGCAACGCCAGCTTCAGGTCGTAGGTTGCGGTATCGGTGCTGCCGGCCATGAGACCCTTGCGTAAAGAGGGAGCCGCCCTCCCCGCGCCCGTCGGGGGCCGGGGAGAGCGGAAGGCCGAGCTCAAATCTTGATGTCGCGGTTGAAGCGCTCGATCCACTGCGCCCGCTGCTCGTTGATCTTCTTCCAGTCCTGGAACACGAACTTCTGCTTCATGTCGGCGTGGTCCTTGGCCAGGACCTTGGCGATCTCGCCGCCCATCTTCACCTTGGTGTTGGTGGGCACGATCAGGTAGGGCGATTCCATCAGCTTGGCCTGCACCTCGGGCGAGAGCGCCGCGTCGATCAGCTTGGCCGCCATCTCCTGGTTGGGCGAGTTCTTGACGATATGGATCGTCGTCTTGAAGGCGATCGCCCGCTCCTTCGGCGCCACGAACTCGACCGGCACGCCGCGCGCCTTCAGGATCTGGATGGCGTTGAAGTTGCCGGGGCCGATGTCGATCTGGCCCTGCTGGTAGAGGGTTGCGAGCTGGCCGGGATTGGCGGCGACGGCCGCCAGGTTCGGTTTCAGCTCCTCGATCGCCTTGAAGCCGGCTTCGACGTTGGCCTCGCTGCCGCCGCGCATGCGGGCGATCTCCACCAGCCAGCCCGTGCCGAGCGTCGAGTTGAGGTTGGTGATGCCGACG
>Ga0247829_10000790_pt1 | contig 13245 bp, 9 predicted proteins | sample 12C_Control_Day4_FD_207765 | JGI IMG/M metagenome (GOLD analysis project Ga0247829, IMG submission 207765) | Soil microbial communities from agricultural site in Penn Yan, New York, United States - 12C_Control_Day4 | ecosystem: Environmental > Terrestrial > Soil > Agricultural land | place: USA... | reverse complement strand
CTCTCGAGACACCGGTCGACGAGGCTGCCGAGCCCACAGCGGACGCGCCATCCTCGCCGCATGCCGAGATCGCACGCTGGGCAGAAGCCGCTCGCGCCGAGCGCGAGACGACCGGCTCGGATGCGCCCGCACCTGCGCGCACGCCTGATCCCTTCAGCTTCAGGCCGCTGCAGGAGCCGGCGCTGCCGGCGGGGCCCGGTCTCTCACGCCTGACGGACGGCGACAAATGGGCGCCCGACGCGAGAAAGCCGGACGAGGCCGAGCCGCAGGTCAACGTCGAGCAGGTGCTCAAGAAGCTCGCCGACGCGCTCAACGCCACGCCTACAGTGGCTCCGCGCGTCGAGAAGCCCGCCGCCGCCAGCGAGACCGAGGTCATGATCGGCCAATCGGTTGCGGCCTTGCAGGCGGCCGCGCGCAGCATGTCGCGTCCGCCAGCGAGTTTCGAGCCGGCATCGGACGAGCCGACGGGCGGCGTGCCGTCGTGGTGGCCGAAGCCGTCCGCTCCTGCCGGCGATTCCGGGCCGCGCGAGCCGGGCACGCCGCCCGCGCTCGACCCCCGGCTCGCGCCGATTGCCGAGGCCGTGGTGGCGGAGCGCATGGAGGTGCTGCTCGAGCCGATCCACGCCCTGGCGGAGGGGCGGGCACGCCATTTCGAGGTGAGCATGCGGCTGCGCACCGCCGACGGCGCCGCGCTGGAGCAGAGCGAGTTCACGCGCGTGGCGCGCGGGTCCGGCCTGATGCCGCGCATCGACGCGGCGCGCATGGTGCGCGCCGCCCGCGTCGCCCGCAAGCTCGGCGAGCGCGGCCGGCAGGGCTCGGTGCTGGCGGCGGTGGCCGGAGAGTCGCTGACCGATGCGCGCTTCGTCGATGCGGCCTCGGCCGAACCCAGCCCCGAGGGTGGGATGGGCCTCGTGCTTGCCTTCACGCAGAGCGAGGTGCGCGCGTTCACGCCCGGTCACGCCGAGGCGCTCGGCGCACTGGCTGCAGCCGGCTACAGCTTCGCGCTCGAGGAGGTAACCGATCTCGACATGGACTTTGCAGGGCTCAAGGAGATGGGCTTTGCCTTCGTCGAGCTCGATGCGCCGGTGTTCCTGGATGGCCTGCCGGCCGCCAGCGGACGCGTTCCCGCCTCCGACATCTGCCGCCATCTCTCCGATTTCGGCCTGACCCTGGTCGTCGGCCACATCGAGGACGACTGGCTGCTGGCGCGCATCCTGGGCTTCGGCGTGCTCTACGGCAAAGGCACGCTGTTCGGCGGCGCGCGCCTCGTCAAGGACGAGGTCGTCGCCGCGCCGGTTGCGGCCTGATCGAACTGCTGCGACCATGGAGCCGGGGCGCCGACGCGGCCCGGCTTTTTTCTTTTGCAGCGAGTCAGAGCACCGCCTTCGTGCCGATCATGCGGAACGTGGTCTTGATGCGGCGCACGGTGCCGGTCTTGGAGCGCAGCACCACGGTCTCGGTCTCCGCGAACTCGCCGCGGAAGTGCACGCCGTCGAGCAGCGATCCATCGGTGACGCCGGTGGCCGAGAAGATGACGTCGCCGGAGGCCATCTCGTTCATGGAGTACTTGCGGCGGATGTCGGTGACGCCCATGGCCGCCGCGCGCGTCTCCTCCTCCTTTTTCATGGGGTGCAGGCGCCCCTGCATCTGGCCGCCGATGCACCTCAGGGCCGCGGCCGCCAGCACGCCTTCGGGCGCGCCGCCGATGCCGAAGTAGATGTCGATGCCGGTCTCCTCGGGGTCGGTGGTCCAGATCACGCCGGCAATGTCGCCGTCCGGAATCAGCTGCACGCCGGCACCGGCCTTGCGCACCGCCGCGATCAGCTCGGCGTGGCGTGGCCGGTCCAGGATGCAGGCGGTGATCGCCGACACCGGCACGCCCCTGGCCTTTGCCATCTTCTGGAGCGTCACACCCGGCGGCGCGTCGAGATCGATGATGCCCTCGGGATAGCCCGGGCCTATGGCGATCTTGTCCATGTACATATCCGGCGCATTGAGCAGCCCGCCACGCTCGGCAATCGCGAGGACGGCGAGCGAGTTGGGCATCGCCTTGGCGCAGATGGTCGTGCCCTCCAGCGGATCGACGGCGATGTCGACCTCGGGGCCGTCACCGAGACCTACTTCCTCGCCGATGTAGAGCATGGGGCTCTCGTCCATCTCGCCCTCGCCGATGACGACGCGGCCCTTGACGTGGATCTTGGCGAGCTCCTTGCGCATGGCATCGACGGCGGCGCCGTCGGCCGCCTTCTCGTCGCCGCGACCGCGCAAGCGGGCGGCGGCGATGGCTGCCGCCTCCGTCACGCGGGCGACCTCGAGCACCAGAACCCGGTCGAGCCCACCCACGGTGTCATGGCCTTGAATTGCGTCGCTCATCGCGCCCCTCCCTGCTGCTATCCCCGAGATCCGCCTCAGAGCGGCTCGATGCGTATCATTTGCGGCTTCTCGGAGACCTGTCCATCCTTGTCGATGGCCTCTAGCGCGGCCCGGATAGCCTCCTCCGTGGTCTCGTGCGTGATCAAGATGACGGACGTCGGCGCACCCGGCGTCGGGCTGGCGCCGATGCCTGGCTGCGATCCGCGCGGGCGGCGCTGTACGATGCTTTCGAGCGACACGTCGCGCTCGCCCATGCGCCCGGCAATCTTGGCCATGGCGCCCGGCCGGTCGAACACGGAGAGGCGGACGTAGTAGGCGCCCTGGTGCTGACCGAGCTTGGCGCGCTTGTAGGCCTTCAGCTTGGCGGCCGGCACGCCGAAGGGCGGTGGTGAAGCGCCGCGCGCGATGTCGAGAATGTCGCTCATGACGGCGGAGGCCGTGGCCCTGGCGCCGGCCCCCGGGCCCGCCAGCAGCAGGTTGCCGACGAAGTCGCCATCGATGGCGACGCAGTTGGTGACGCCGGATATCTCGGCGATCGCCGAGTGCTTCGGCACCATGGCGGCATGCACGCGCTGCTCGATCCCGCTCTCAGTCATGAGTGCGACGCCCAGCAGCTTGATGCGGTAGCCGAGGTCGTCGGCGGCCTCGATGTCGGCCTGGGTGATGGTCTCGATGCCCTCGACGTCGATCTGATCCAGCGCCACGCGCGTGCCGAACGCGAGGCTGGTGAGGAGCGCGAGCTTGTGGGCGGTGTCGAAGCCGCCGATGTCGAACGTCGGGTCGGCCTCGGCGTAGCCCTTGGCCTGCGCCTCGGCCAGCACGTCGCCGAACGAGCGCTGCTCGTCCTGCATCTTGGTGAGGATGTAGTTGCAGGTGCCGTTGAGGATGCCGTAGACGCGGCGGATCTGATTGCCGGCGAGCGCCTCGCGCAGCGTCTTGATGACGGGGATGCCGCCCGCCGCCGCCGCCTCGAAGTTGAGGGCCACGCCCGCCTTCTCAGCGAGCTTGGCGAGCTCAGTGCCGTGGCGGGCGAGCAGCGCCTTGTTGGCGGTGACGACCGGCTTGCCCGCAGCGAGCGCCGCCTCGACCGCCTTCTTGGGCGCCCCTTCGTCGCCACCGATCAGCTCGACGAACACGTCGATGCCCGGGGCGGCGGCCAGCGCCTCGGGCGCCTCGAACCATTCGAGCCCCTCGAGCGGCACGGAGCGCTTCTTGCTGCGCGACCGCGCCGACACTCCCACAACCTCGATCGTGCGGCCGAGGCTTTGCGCGAGGCGGGGTCCATGCTCCGCCAAGAGCTGCAACAGCCCGCTGCCGACAGTGCCAAGGCCTGCGATTCCCAACTTCAACGGCTTGCTCATGGGGGCGCAGGCTAGTGCATTTTGCGCGCCTGATGAAGCAAAGAAGACTGGCAGGAGGTGCGACGGGTCGGCCCGATCCGAGCGCAGATTTGGGGCCTGCGGAGCGCCCTCGGCTGCCCGGCGCGACACCGATCCGTCACGGACCTGACAAGGAGCTGTAATGCAAGGCTGATAGCTCGCAGGCCACACAAACACTTCAGGAGGGACTCACTTGCGGACATCCCTGACGGCGCTCGCCCTTGCCGCGGGCATCCCGGCTGCCATGGCAGCCGAGCCACAGCAGTTCCCCGCCACCCTTGCCGGTCACGCGCTGTTGCCGGCGGCGACCTCCACGGCGCCGCCGGCCGATGCCCCCGGCGATTTCAAGGTGTCGGGCAGGTTCACGTCCAGCGACGGCCGCCGGATCGATGTTGTCGGGTCGCTGGAGGGCACCTCGTTCCTGTCCGCCAAAGACGCCCCGCGCAAGACCGGCTTCAAGGTCCCGCTCAACGGCCAGCCCATTCAGGGCTTCTCCGGCATCAAGAGCGTCGGCGACGGCAGCTATTGGGTGCTCACCGACAACGGCTTCGGCGCCAAGGCCAACTCGTCGGACGCGATGCTGATGTTCCACAGGGTCAAGCCGGCCTGGGACAGCGGCAAGGTCGAGATGCTCGCCACGATTTTCCTGCACGACCCCGACCGCAAGGTACCCTTCCGCATCGTCAACGAGGCCACCGACAAGCGCTATCTGACGGGCGCCGACTTCGACATCGAGTCGATCCAGCCGATCGGCTCGGAGGTGTGGTTCGGTGACGAGTTCGGCCCCTATCTCATCAGAACGGACGCCGCCGGGAAGGTTCTTGCCGTGTTGGAGACGATGGTCGACGGCAAACCCGCGCGCTCGCCCGATCACTATGCGGTGGCGACCCCGGCGGTGCCCGGCGGAGCCGTCGCCTTCAACGTGCGTCGCTCGCGCGGCTACGAGGGTATGGCCGCCTCCAAGGACGGCCGGTTCCTCTATCCCCTGCTCGAAGGACCCATGTGGGACGCCGAGAAGAAGGACTGGGAGAAGCTGGACGGCAAGGAGGTGCTGCGCATCCTCGAGTTCTCCGTCGCCGACGGCAAATGGACCGGCCGGCACTGGAAGTATCCCGTCGAGATCGCCAACAACAACATCGGCGACTTCAACATGATCGATGCCACGACCGGCCTCATTATCGAGCGCGACAACGGCGAGGGCACGGCCGACCGCGCGTGCCCCGGCGAGAAGCTGGCGTCCGACTGCTTCAACGTGCCGGCCCGATTCAAGCGCGTCTACAAAATCGAGATGACCGACGCCAATGCCGGCGGCGCCGTGCGCAAGATCGGCTACATCGACCTGATGGACATCCAAGACCCGAAAAAGCTCGCCAAGCAGGGTAGCAAGGACGGCAAGCTCACGTTCCCCTTTGTCACCATCGAGGACGTGGACGTCGTCAACGCCACGCAGATCATCGTCGCCAACGACAACAACTTCCCCTACTCGGCCGGGCGCGAGCCGCAGAAGCAGGACGACAACGAGTTCGTGCTGCTCGAGGTCGCCGATTTTCTGAAGGCGAAGTAAGAGGGAGGGCTTCCTCACTGCTCCGCCCAACCGCGGGCGGAGCAGGCTCTACCGCGTTGCCTCCTGCGCCAAGGGCATGACGTTGTGCATGCTCTCGCGCGAGCGGGAAAGGAACTTCTTGATGTTGCGCGCGGCCTGGCGGATGCGGTGCTCGTTCTCGACGAGCGCGATGCGCACATAGCCCTCGCCGTACTCGCCGAAACCCAGCCCCGGCGAGACGGCCACGTCAGCCTTCTCCACCAGCAGCTTGGAGAACTCCACCGATCCGACCTCGCGGTAGGCCTCGGGGATCGGTGCCCAGGCGAACATGGAGGCCGGAGGGGGCGGCACGTCCCAGCCGGCGCGCGCGAAGCTCTCGACCAGGCAGTCCCTGCGGCTCTTGTAGATGGCGCGGATCTCGTCGACGCAGTCCTGCGGGCCGTTGAGGGCGGCAGCCGCGGCCACCTGGATCGGCGTGAAGGCGCCGTAGTCGAGGTAGGATTTGACGCGGGCGAGCGCCGCGATCAGCCGCTCGTTGCCGACCGCAAAGCCCATGCGCCAGCCCGGCATCGCGTAGGTCTTGGAGAGCGATGTGAACTCGACCGTGATATCGATGGCGCCCGGCACCTGCAGCACGGAGGGCGGAGGCACGTTGTTGAAGTAGATCTCGGCGTAGGCGAGGTCGGAAAGGATTATGAGGTCGAGCTTCTTGGCGAGCTGCACCATCTCCACGTAGAAATCGAGCCCCACTGTCATTGCCGTGGGGTTGGAGGGATAGCTCAGCACGACTGCCAGCGGTTTCGGGATCGAGTGCTTCACGGCGCGCTCCACCCCGCGCAGGAACTCGGTCTCGGGATCGGTCGCGCCGAGCCGGGTCTGGCTGCCGACCATGGGAATATGCCGGATGGCCGCGCCGGAGATGATGAAGCCGAACTCGTGGATCGGATAGGTCGGGTTGGGGACCAGCAGCACGTCGCCCGGCGCGGTGATCGCCTGCGCCATGTTGGCGAAGCCCTCCTTGGAGCCCAAGGTGGCGACGACCTGCGTCTCCGGGTTGAGCTTCACGCCGAAGCGGCGCGCGTAATAGGCGGCCTGAGCCCTGCGCAGACCGGGGATGCCCTTGGAGGCGGAGTAGCGGTTGGTGCGCGGCTTCGCCACCGTCTCGACGAGCTTGTCGACGATATGCTGGGGCGTGGGCATGTCGGGATTGCCCATGCCGAGATCGATAATGTCGGCGCCGCGAGCCCGAGCCGCTGCCTTGAGGCGGTTGACCTCGGCGAACACGTACGGCGGCAGGCGTTTGACGCGATGGAAGTCTTCGAGCACGTGACTAACCGTAGAAGCTGTAGTTGATCCCCGAGTGCGTGCAGACGAGTCGGCGAGGACGAGGAGGTCGCCTCATCTATCCTCTTCGATCTCCTTGGCGGCCTCGGTCTTGTGGTTCTGGCCCTTGGCGATCATCTGTTGAACCTTGCCCTGCTGCTCGTCCTTGCTCAGCACCCTTTGCGGGACCTTGGCGATGTCCGGCAGCTCGGCAAGCTGCGAGCAGCCGCCCAGTGCGGCCGCACCGAGCGCCAGCAAAGCAAACGCATGTGTCAGCCGGGCCGCGATCACCGTTTCCCACACCCGCGCGCGCGAGCAAACTACCACCCGCGCGACCGCCTGTCTCACGTCAACTGTGGATAGGGGCTAGCAGATTCTCGTTTCTTTAGTCATCCAATCGTACCTATTTTTGGCGTACAGCGTTTGCCATAATAGATCGGTCTGAGGCATGTGGCCGCGGCGCCTCTCCCACCCCCCGAGGGACCCATGCAGAAGAGAGCTCCTGACGTCAGCAAGCCGGTGCCCGTCGAGATCGACGTAGCCGCCTACCGCGTGGCCGATCCCGAGGAATTCGGACGCAACATGCTGCGCCTCGTCGAGGAGGGCGGCAAGGCCATGACCGGGATGCTGGAGCGGGCCAACGGCAACACGGGGCCCTACTCGCTCGCCAGCGAGGTCACCGAGGCCACCAAGCTGTTCGCGGAAATTGCCCAGCACTGGGCCGCCGATCCGGCCAAGCTCGCCGAGACGCACGCCGCGCTGATGCGCGACTACATGCAGCTCGCCAGCACGACCGCGCAGCGCATGATGGGCGCCGACGCGCTCCCCGTGGCCGAGCCCGAGCCCGGCGACAACCGCTTCAGAGATCCCGAATGGAGCCGCAATCCCTACTTCGATTTCTGGAAGCAGGCTTACCTCATCACCACCCGCTGGCTCGAGGAGGTCTTGGAGAAGACCGAGGGCCTCGACGACCGCACCCGCCAGCGCGCCGAGTTCTTCCTCAAGCAGCTGGCAAGCGCGATCTCGCCCTCCAACTTCCCTGCCACGAACCCCGAGGTGCTGCGCGCGACCATGGCCTCCAGCGGCAAGAACCTCGTGCAGGGGATGGCCAACCTCGTGCACGACATGGAGCGGTCCGGCGATATCCTCAGCATCAGCCAAACGGACGTCGAGGCTTTCGAGGTGGGCCGGAACGTGGCCACCGCTCCCGGCAAGGTCGTGTTCCAGAACGACCTGCTCCAGCTCATCCAGTACGCGCCCTCGACGGAGAGCGTTCACGAGACGCCGCTCCTGATCGTGCCGCCCTGGATCAACAAGTTCTACATCCTCGATCTCGGGCCGCAGAAGTCGTTCATCCGCTACATGGTGGGCAAGGGCTTCACCGTGTTCATCGTGTCCTGGGTGAACCCCGACGAGCGCCTCAAGGACAAGACCTTCGAGGACTACATGACCGAGGGACTGCTCGCCGCGACTGATGCGGTGAAGCGCGAGACGGGCCAGTCAAAGATCAACGTCATCGGCTACTGCGTCGGCGGCACGCTGCTCGGCACCACGCTCGCCTACCTCGCGGCACGCGGAGAGGAGCCGTTCAAGTCCGCAACCTTCTTCGCCGCCCAGGTCGATTTCACCAAGGCCGGCGACCTCATGCTGTTCATCGACGATACCCAGCTCAAGGCGCTGGAGGAGATGATGGCGGAGCGCGGCTACCTCGACGGCGCGCGCATGGCCACCGTCTTCAATCTGCTGCGGCCCAAGGACCTGATCTGGCCCTACATCGTCAACAACTACATGCTGGGCAAGAAGCCGTTCCCGTTCGACCTGCTGTTCTGGAACCAGGATTCGACGCGGATGACGCCGGCCAATCACAACTTCTACCTGCGTGAGTTCTATCATGAGAACAAGCTCGCTCGCGGGCAGATGACGATCGGCGGCGTCCGGCTCGACCTGACCAAGGTGAAGCTGCCGATCTACGAGCTCTGCGCCAGGGAGGACCACATCGCGCCTGCCAAGTCGGTGTTCATCGGCTCGCGGCTGTTCGGCGGACCCGTCACCTATGTGCTGGCGGGATCGGGACACATCGCCGGCGTGATCAATCCCCCCGGCGACAAGATGAAGTATCAGTACTGGACCAACGATAAGAAGGCGGCGACGGTCGAGGCGTGGATGGAGAGCGCGGAGGAGCATCCGGGCTCCTGGTGGCCGCACTACGCGGACTGGCTGGCGCGGCAGTCCGGCGGCAAAGTATCGGCACGCACGCCGGGCGCCCGCCTCGGCGTCATCGAGGACGCCCCGGGGAGCTACGTGAAGGTCAAGAGCTGAGCCCGGTCAGCCGGCGTGGCGGTTGGGGGCAGCCTCGAGCGCCGCGAAATGACCGCGCCGCTGCAGCCAGGCGAGGAGAGCCAGCGCCGGCAAGGCGGCGAGCGCAGTAGCCACGAAGAACGCCGGCCAGCCGACGGCCTCGACCAGATAGCCGGTGCCGGAAGAGAGCAGCGTGCGCCCCGTGGAGGCGAGCGCCGTCAGCAATGCATACTGCGTTGCAGTGTGGAGGGGATTGCCGCACAGCGCCGATATGTAGGCGACGAAGATCACCGTGCCGATCGCACCGCTGAAATTCTCGACGACGATCGCCACCGTCAATGCCGCCGCACTCGGCGGCTGCTGCCCCAACCACACGAAGACCAGGTTCGACAGCATCTGCAGGATGGCGCCGAGCCACAGCGTCGTCGCCATCGGCAGCGCGCGCGCCACGGCGCCGCCGGCAAAGCCGCCGACCAGAAGCGCCGCGAGCCCCAGACCCTTGACGATCGCCGCATAGGTGGCCTTGTCGTAGCCAAGCGCAACCAGCACGAACGGCGCGGTCATCGCGCCGGCCAGCGCGTCGCACAGCTTGTAGAGCAGCACGAACGCCAGGATCGCCAGCGCAGCATCGCGTGACAGGAAGTCCGAGAACGCCTCGCGCGCGGTGCTCATGACACGCGCCATCGCATCTGTGTCGGGTGCCGGCGCGGAATCGGCGACAGGCGTCGGCTCGCGCCCGAGCAAGACCGCCGCCAGTCCGACCAGCACCAGCAATGCGGCAGCACCATAGGCGACCGCCCACACCGCAGCCTTGTCGACACCCTCGGCCTCGAGCCACGCCGTGAGGGCGACGACGCCCGCTCCCGATACCAGCATGCCCACGCGATAGGCCGCCACGTAGCTCGCCATGCCGGCCGCCTGCTCATCAACAGCCAAGCTCTCGACGCGATAGGCGTCGATGACGATGTCCTGCGTTGCAGAGGCGATGGCAACGAGCAGCGCGCCCAACCCCACGGCCAGCGGCGCAGCAAGCGGATCGCGCGTGCCGAGAAACAGAATCGCCGCCATCAGCGCCAGCTGGGAGGCTACGAGCCAGCCGCGCCGTCGCCCGAGCCTCGCCGACAACCAGGGCACCGGCAGTGCGTCGACCACCGGCGCCCAGAGAAACTTGAGGGTGTAGGGTAGGCTCGCGAGCGAGATCAGCCCGATCGTGCCGATATCGACGCCGACGTCGGCCATCCACACCCTCATCGTCTCGGCGGACAAGGCCAGTGGCAGCCCGCCGGAGAAGCCGAGCAGCAGCACCACGCCGACGCGCGCGCTGAAGTAGACCGCGACAGCGGCCCTCAGCGTCGCCCATCGGTGGCGCCCGGTTTGCAGCGAGAGGCTCATGTTCCCCGCGGGATCGGCTCAGAATCGCGGGCCATCCTAGCAATGCTATTGCGGCGATCCGGGGCCGATCGCAGCACTGCGAGGTGGGACAACTGCGCGGCCTACTGGCAGGCAGCTGGGCGAGCTGTTACAGTTTGCCGCGCGGCCGAACCCTGCGCGAAGACACGAGAAGGCGCTCGCAATGAGCTATGGAGCACTCGACATTTTCCAGCGTCTTCGGCAAGAGGACGTGCACTGGATATTGGCGAGCTCCGAGCTCAAGACCATTTCGGTCGGCAGCGTGCTCGTGCGCGAGGACGACCCATCCGACCGCATTTTCTTCATCGCCGACGGCCTGTTCGAGGTCTACGTGTTTGCGGGCCATCGCATCAAGGTCGGCCAGCTCGGCCCCGGCGAGGTCATCGGCGAGATCTCCTGGCTCGACCGCAAGTCCGTCTCGGCCAGCGTGCAGGCCCTCGAGACGAGTGCCGTTCTGGTCCTGAGCACGACCCTTCTCGAGCGCAAGCTCACTGAGGATGCAGGCTTCGCAACCCGCTTCCTGCGCGCGCTGGCGACCCTGATCGCCGAGCGCCTGCGCCGGACGACCTCCGAGGTGCGCCGCTCCGAGTGGGCCGCCGCGCCGCGTCCGGCCGGAGCGACCGCGGGCGACAGCGCCGGGGTGCTGCAGCGGATCGCAGAGCTCAAGGCGCTCATTGCCGCGGCCGAGAAGTCCGCCGGCGAGAGCGGCGGCAAGATTGCGGATGAGCACGCTGCGAAGGTACGCAAAGCCTTCGATACCCTGGAGCTCGCGAGCGGCCCCAAGGGTGGCGAGATGGTGTCCGGCGTCGGCGATGCCCTGAAGGCGGAGCTTCTGCCGCTCGTGCAGCTCAGCGAGACGGGGGCGCGCTACTACTCCAAACCGCGCGGCTATGCCGGCGACTATCAGACCCTGGAGATGATCTACAGGAACACGCCGGCCCGCACCGGCGTCGCACAGGTCCTCGATGCTTGCATGCTGAACCTCGCCGCGGCGAAGGCCATCCGCAACCGCCGCCATCTGCTGGCGGCCGAGATTCTCTCCTCCTTCATGGCCGCTTCCAAGGAATTCCATGTCGCCAGTCTCGGATGCGGGCCGGTAGCCGAGATATTCGACGTCCTCGATCGGGCCGACGATCGCGGCCGCCTGCAGGTGAGCTGCATCGACATCGACCGCGAGGCCCTCACCTACGTGGAGGCGCGCGCCCGCGAGCAGGGCGTCGCCGATCGGATCCGCACCTTCCACGCTAACCTGATCTATCTCGCGACCGGCAAGCAGGAGCTCGACCTCGCCCCACAGGACCTCATCTACAGCGCCGGCCTGATCGACAGCTTCAGCGACGATCTCGCGGTGACGCTCATCGACTGGATGCACGACAAGCTCCGCCCGGGCGGACGCGTGCTGATCGCCAACGTGCACCCGCGCAATCCGAGCCGGGGGCTCATGGATCACGTGCTCGACTGGCGGCTGACCCACCGCGACGAGGCACAGATGAGCGCGCTGTTCCAGAAGTCCCGCTTCGCGCAGCCATGCTCTCGCGTGGTCTTCGAGCAGGAAGGAGCGATGCTGCTCGCCGAGTGCCGCAAGACGTAGGCTGCCCGCTACTCGGCGGCAGCAATTCCCGGGAAGGCGGCGGGCGCCGACAGCCCGAGCTGGCGGCGGGCCTCCTCGCGCAGGGCATCGATGGGCTTGCGCACGCCCTCCGCTTCGAAGTGCCAGAAGGTCCAGCCATTGCAGGCCGACTTGCCCTGCACCTCGGCGCCGAGGCGGTGGATGGAGCCCTGGCGTCCCGCAAGGCTCAGCGTGCCGTCGGCCTTCACCTCCGCGCGCACATGCCCACGCTCGTCGGTCAACGTGATGCCGGGCTCGAGGATGCCGAGCTCGAGGATGGTGCCGAAGGGGACGCGCGGCTCCGCGCGTTTCGACCTCGCCGTCTCCAGCGCCGAGGGCGGCAGCGGCCGCACCCGGTCGATGCGGCGTCGCGCGGCCTCCGCGTAGTCCGCATCGCGCTCGATGCCGAGCCAGCGCCGGCCGAGACGCCGCGCTACGGCGCCTGTGGTGCCGGTGCCGAAGAACGGGTCGAGCACGAGGTCGCCCGGATTGCTGGTCGCAAGCAGGATGCGGGAGAGCAACGCCTCGGGCTTCTGCGTGGGGTGCGCCTTGCGTCCCTCGCCGTCCTTGAGCCGCTCGGGGCCGGAGCAGATCGGGAACAGCCAGTCGGAGCGCATCTGGATGTCGTCGTTGAGGGCCTTCATGGCCTCGTAGTTGAACGTCACGCGAGATTTGGCATCGCGTCCCGCCCAGATCAGCGTCTCGTGCGCGTTGGTGAAGCGCTTGCCGCGGAAATTCGGCATCGGATTGGTCTTGCGCCAGATCACGTCGTTCTGGATCCAGAAGCCCAGGTCCTGCAGCGCGACGCCGAGACGGAATATGTTGTGATAGGAGCCGATCACCCAGATGGCGCCATCAGGCCTCAGCACCCGCCGGCACTCGCCAAGCCAGGCACGCGAGAAGCCGTCGTAGTCAGCGAAGGAGGAGAACTTGTCCCAGGCGTCGTCGACGCCGTCGACCACCGTGTTGTTGGGGCGCAGCAGCTCCCGCTCGAGCTGGAGGTTGTAGGGCGGATCGGCGAACACGAGATCGACGCTCGCGTCCGGGAGCTTCGCCAGCTCCCCCAGGCAATCGCCGACGAGGACGCGGTTCGGCGCGACGGCTCCGGGCAACGCAACTCGCAGCCCCCTGGGGGCGCGCTGACGCAGGGACATGGGACGCAACTCGCTGTGACGCTACTCAGGGCGGCACTCTAGCACCAACAGAGACAGTTCAAGTTGCTGGGCGAACGCAGCTCGCGCGGGAACAAATGGTCGCTGCGCGAGAGGGGCTACCGCCCCTCACCCCGTTCGAGGGGACACCCCTCGAAC
>Ga0247829_10000788_pt1 | contig 13251 bp, 12 predicted proteins | sample 12C_Control_Day4_FD_207765 | JGI IMG/M metagenome (GOLD analysis project Ga0247829, IMG submission 207765) | Soil microbial communities from agricultural site in Penn Yan, New York, United States - 12C_Control_Day4 | ecosystem: Environmental > Terrestrial > Soil > Agricultural land | place... | reverse complement strand
AAGTCGCGCGCGAGCGCGTGCACGGCGGGGATCGGCCGGGGACCGCGGTGTACTGCCTCGTGGAGACCCTCGCCTTCCGCCCAGTTCCCCACGCGATAGGCGAGGTCCTCCAGGACGCCCACGTCGTATACGTGCCGGATCGCCGGGTGATCCAGACGGCCCAGTGCCACGGCCTCGCTGAGAAACCAGGCGCGGGTGGCCGCGTTGGACCAGAAATTCACCCGAAGGCTGACGCGCCGCTTGAGCAGGCGGTCCGCCGCGACGAAGAGGACACGCTCCGCCGAAGCGGCCACCAGCCGTTCGAGGAGGTACCGCTCGCCGAGCACCCGCTCGGCGCGCTCGAAGGCCTCGACCGGGTCGGTGGGGATCACCGCAGCAGGCCGCGCCGACGCTCGATCCGGCCGCGGCCGCCGCACACCGGTGCGCTGCACCACCGCCGGCTCTGCGTGGTGGAGCTGTCGAGGAAGACGAGCGAGCACGGCGAGGCGGCGCACCGCCGGACGGTACGGGCCGGATCCGCGAGCGTTGCCGCGGCCGACCGGGCGACGACCTCGAGAGCCTTCCGGGGGCGCTCGGGTGCCAGCCGGACCGACCACCGGCCGGACACCCGGACCAGCTGCTCGTGGCCGGGCTGGCGCGCGAGCACCGCGTTGAGCGCCGCGACAGCGGAGCCCGGGGCCTGGCGCCCGGCTCCGAGCGCATCGGCGAGCGCATTGAGCTGCTGCCGGAACGCAAGGATCTCGGCGAAGGCTATCTCTTCGACGTCGGATGCAAGCTTCTGGGCCCGGGTCCAGCGATGGTAGGCGGCGGGGTCGGGCAGGCGGTCAGCCGGGTTTGCGGCGCGGCCACGCACGGTGTTCACGAAATCCAGCCAGCAGGCGTCGCCCAGCAGGATGAACTCCCGGTCAGGCATGTCGGCGCCCGGCTATTCGTCGGCGACTTCGACGATGTTGCGGCCGCCGCGCTTGGCGCGGTACAGCGCGGTGTCGGCGGCGGCTAGAAGGGCCCCCACCGTACTGCCATGCCGCGGGGCCTCGGCCACCCCGATACTGAGGGTGCACTGGCCGAACTCGGGGTGCGCCTTGGCGATCTGCTCGAGGCTGGCCTGCACCCGTCCCACGAACACCTGTGCTTCGGTGGGTTTGGTCATCGGCAGCACCACCAGGAACTCATCACCGCCGAGGCGGCCGACCACGTCGAGGGCGCGGGCCTGCTGCCGCAGGACGTTGGCGACGAGCACCAGCAGCCGGTCGCCCGCGGCGTGCCCCATGGTGTCGTTGATGACCTTGAACCGGTCGAGATCGAGCAGCAGGACGCTGGTGTGCAGCTGGTGTCGGAGGCTCCGCGAGATCTCCGCGGCCAGCCGCTCCTCCAGCGCGCGGCGGTTGTAGAGTCCGGTAAGCTCGTCCGTGGTGGCCGCACTGTGGAGCTGCTCCACCAGCTCGGCATTCTTGAGCGCGATTGCGGCGGCGAACGACAGCGTCCCCGCAAGCTCGAGCTCCGCTCGCCCATAGGCCTTCTCGCTGATGCGACCGCCGAGCACGAGCACCGCCATCCGTTCCGCCCCGGCATCGAGCGGCACGATCAGCTTGGCTCCCTCGCTCACCAGCGTGGCCACCGACACGTCCTCCGCCCCGGCGGCGGCGCTGCCCGACGGTAGCGCCCGGTCGAGGGCGTCCCGGTCGATCGGCGGCGGCGGGTCACGCTCGGCAAGCGAGCGAGACAGCTTGGGCGCATACGAGCTGCCGCTGGCGCGGTACAGCGTGGCCCACCAGGCGAAGAACACCTCCGCCATGAAGTCGAGGATGAGCTGTTCGGTCTCTTCGGACGAGTGCACCGACGAAAGGAGCCGCGCCACCTGGCGGAGCGCCCGCAGCTGGAACACCGCGTCGTCCAACGCGCCCTGCCGTTCCAGCAGGATGCTCCGGAGCTCGAACACTACCGACAGGCCGACCGCGAGCGACGTGGCCACGCCACGCATCTCCGCCGCAACGGCCTGGTCGGCCAGGATCAGGACTTCGGTGTCGCCATTCTTGAGACGGGTGACCTCAACCGCCCCGGAGCCGCGATCGGGCGGACCGACCGTGGCTGTTTCCCCCTGCGCGGCCAGCAGCGAAAGCCAGATACGGTCGCTCTGGAACCGCTGGACCAGCGCTACCCGGCAACGCTCGAGCAGCTCTCCATCTGAGCGGGAGAGCCGGCAGGCAGCGGCAAAGGCGCTGGGAATGGTGGCAAGCGCGGTGGGCGGCGTGGAACCCATTGCCGAGGAAGATAGCGCGCCGGCAGGAGCGGGGAAGCGGGGCGCGACCGTCACCGGGCAGCGCGGACCCGCACGCTGTCCTCCCAGGCGGCGACGACCGCCGCCGTCGCGGAATCAGTCGGCAGGCCGGGATGCACGGGTAGCAGCGTCACGGCCTCCCGCCATTGGCCCTTAACGCCCCACAGCGTGGCGAACTGCGCCGAGCGCCCATTGGCGTCCGCCTTCAGCACGTGCCGGGTAGCGACACTGAGGCTCTGCGCCTCGTGCTCGTGGCCCCCGAGGATCAGGTCGATACGGCTCTGACGGTTCAGCAGGCCGCGGTCGGCCTCCAGCGGCTGGTGGGTGACCGCCACGATCAGCTCCGCGCCCTGCGCGACCAGGGTGTCCAGGGCCTGACGGGCCGCGGCTTCCGGTTCGGCGCAGCGTGCGTAGCCCCCCTCGCCGTAATTGCCCGCCAGGGTGAGCCCGAACAGCCCGATCTTCCGGTTGGCCAGCCGTACGGTGTCCCACGGGACCGTCCCTGCGAGCCGCCCGCCGGTCGAATCGGTGCAGTTCATCGAGAGCCACTTGAACCGCGACTCCGCGATACGGGCGACCAGCGTGTCCTTCGGGTACTCGAAGTCGTGCTCGCCGAAGGTGGCGTAATCGAGCCGGGCGGCGTTGAGCGCACCCACCATGCTCCTGCCGAACGACCACCGGCTGAGCGTTCCCGGTGCCAGGACGTCGCCCGCCAGCACGAAGAGGGTCGGTCCCTCGAGCGCGATGCGGTCCCGGATCGCCGCCACCCGGGCAAGCCCGCCGCTGCCGTCGGGAAGGGTGTCCGCCACGTACACGTCGTTGATGGACACGAACCGAATCGGATTGGTGGGTGCCGGAGCCGGCGGGAGTGCGCCGGCGCACGCGACAGCGGCGGCCAGGACGAGTGCCGCCGCAACGCGGCGAACCGGGGGACGGATCACAATTCCTCCTCACGCTGCTGCAGGCTCCGGACGAGATCGGCGCTCAGCGCGCGAATTTCGTCCAGCATCGCCCGTTGGGGCCAGTCGCCCCGCGCCGTCAGCACCTCGAGCATGGACCGGTACCACCACAGAATCTGCTCCGAGCTCGCCTGGCTGACGGTTCGGAGATACTCGACCCCGAGGCGACGCGTTGCCGCGATCATCGACCCGCACCGGTGAATCTCATCGGCCGCAATGACATCGAGCGCCCGCGGTTCGGCGACTCCAAGATGCTCGAGGAGGTCCAGCTTGCGCATACGCCAGGGCCGCTCCCCCCGCTCGTCGAAGCGTAGCTCGCTCGCGTCCATCGCGACCGCCAGCACGACGGGCCCGAACTTCTCCGAGATCTTCCCCTCGTAGCTCACGCGCTCCGGCGGGGGAAGCTCCTCCAGGATGTGATGGACGATCCCGGCGACGATGGTCGCCTGATCGCAGCCGTACCGCGCGAGGATCAGTCCCACGTTGGCCGGATGCGCCACGTGCCCCATGCCGCCCCACGGCGGCACCGAAGGGCGGTAGTGCTTGGCCGTGAACGCAAGCGCGTGATTGATCCGGTCAGAGTATCCGTGCATGTCGACAGGGCGGTAAGGGCGGTAGAGACGGTAAAGGCGGCAGGGGAGGTACACAAGGCAGGAAGGTGCGGCGTCGCTCACCGCCCTTCCCGCCCTTACCGCCCTTACCGCCCTTACCGCCAATCCCGCCGTTCTCCTGGTACTACCGAATCCCCAAGAGCTTATGCGTTTGCAGGCTCAGCCGCCAGCGCGGGTGCGCCAGGCAATAGGCCAGCGCGGCGCGGGTATTGGCGTCGCGTGCGGGCCCGTCCATCGGCTGCAGAAAGAAATGCCGGAACGCAAGTTCCTCGAACTGTGCCGGCGGCGTATCGGGCTGAGGGTACACCAGCTTGAGCTCGTCCCCCGCCCGAAGCCGCAACGCGGCCCCCGCCTTGGGGCTGAGGCAAATCCAGTCGAGCGAGGCTGGCGCCTCCTGGGTGCCGTTGGTCTCGACTGCCACCTCGAACCCCGCGGCGTGCAGGGCGGCGATCGCGGCATCGTCGAGTTGCAGCAGCGGCTCCCCGCCGGTGCACACTACGAACTTGCGGGCCGCCGCAGCCGGGTTCGCCGGCCAGACTGCATCCACGGCGGCCGCCAGGTCGCCGGCCGTCGCGAACTTACCCCCGCCCGGACCATCCGTGCCGACGAAGTCGGTGTCACAAAAATCGCAAATGGCCTCGGCGCGATCCTCCTCGCGCCCGGTCCACAGGTTGCAGCCCGCGAATCGGCAGAAGACCGCCGGGCGCCCCACCTGGGCGCCCTCGCCCTGAAGGGTGTAGAAAATCTCCTTGACCGTGTACGCCATGCCTCGAAACTAAGCAGGAGGCAGCGAGCGGTGAGCCGCGGCCGGATGGCGACGTACCGGACGTCTGCCCCGGTGCAACGCCCGGATCCTGCTTACGCCTCACCGCTCACCCCCGTCAGATACCTGGCGGGATCCGGGACGCCCGCCTCCCGGAACCCCTTTCGCCGGAGCTGGCAGGCGTCGCAGCGTCCGCACGCCTCGCCGCCGGATCCCGGATCGTAGCAGCTCAACGTGAGTCCATAGTCCACGCCGTGCGCCAGGCCTAGATCGATAATCTCGCGCTTGCTCAGGAGGATGAGCGGCGTGTGGATCGTAAAGCGGTGTCCGCCGTCGACACCGGCTCGGGTGGCAAGATTCGCCAGCGATTGGAACGCCGCGATGTATTCCGGACGGCAATCGGGATAGCCGCTGTAATCCAGCGCGTTCACGCCGATGAAGATGTCGGCCGCGCCGAGGGTCTCGGCCCTGGCCAGCGCAAAGCTCAGGAAGATCGTGTTGCGCGCCGGGACATAGGTGATCGGGATGCCATCACCGATGGCTCCGACCGGCCGGTCCTTCGGCACCGCGATGTCGTCGGTCAGCGCCGACCCGCCGAAGGCTCGCAGGTCGATGTCCACCACGGCGTGCTGCGCGATGCCCAGGTGCTCGGCGACCCGCCGTGCCGCCGTGATTTCCGCCGCGTGCCGTTGTCCGTAGCGGAAGCTCAGGGCATACACGTCGAAGCCGCGGCGCCGGGCGACGGCTGCAGTCGTGGCGGAATCCATGCCGCCGCTCAGGAGAACGACGGCGCGTGGCGCAGTCATGGCCGGAAGCTAACTACGCCGCTCGCCCCAGCAGGTAGCGCAGCGCCACCTCGAGCTGTCGGTGCCGGAACGGGTAGCCGTCCCGCTCGAGTGCGGCGGGCAGCACGCGGATGCTGGACAGGATGGTCGCCTCCGCCATCTCGCCGAATGCGGCGCGAAGGGCGGTGTGCGGGACCGGAATCACGGTCGGTCGGCGGAGGACCCGTCCGAGCGTCCGGGTGAACTCCCGGTTGGTGACTGGCTCCGGCGCGGTGACGTTGAACGGACCGGCGAAGCCCTCCGAGAAGAGTGCATGATGCACCGCGCCGACCACGTCGTCCACCGATACCCAGCTCATCCACATGCGACCGTTGCCGAGCGGGCCGCCGATTCCAGCGCGGACCACCGGGAGCAGCTTGCCGAGGGCGCCGCCGCGCGGGCTCAGCACGACGCCGAATCGGGGGTGAGCCACCCGGATGCCGGCGCGACGGGCCGGCTCGGCCGCGGCTTCCCAATCGCGCGCGACGGCCACAAAAAAATCATTCTCGGGCCCCGGCGCGCTTGCCTCCGTGAGCACCTCGTCGCCGCGGGAGCCGTAGATCCCGATCGCCGACGCCGAAACCAGTACCTTCGGCGGACGCGGCAGGCGCGCGAGCGTCTCGCTGAGGAGACCGGTGCTGGCCACGCGACTCGCACGAATGCGCCGCTTCCGGTCCGCGGTCCATCGTCCTGCCGCGACGTTCTCGCCCGCCAGGTGCACCACGGCGTCCAGACCGTCCAGCGCCCCAGCCTCGATCTCGCCCCGGACAGGATCCCAGTGCGCGTCGCCGGGGGCCGGTGCACCCCTCACGACACGGATCACCCGATGCCCGCCGGTGGTCAGGAACGCCGCCAGCGCCTGCCCGATCAGGCCGGTGGCACCGGTGATGGCAACCCGGAGCCGGGGTCTCGCGGCGAAACGCGCGTGCGCGGCCAGGTCGTGCTCCAGCAGCGTATGCCGGTAGGCGAGCAAACGATGGAGCCTCGGGCGCACCAGCCACAGATCGGCGGCGGCGCCGGCCCACCCGTACGGCGGCGCGTACTCGATCCGGTCGGTGACACGAGTACCAGCTCCCTCGGGGGCGAACTCATGGCGATGGACCCAGTGGGCGAACGGACCCTCCACCTGTTCATCCACGAAGCGGCGACCGGGCAGGTGATCGCGGTACACCGCCACCCAGCGCAGGGATGCGAGACCGGCGCGAACCCGGAGCACGGTGCGGCCACCGTCGTCGAACCCACCCGCCTGCTCGAGGATCTCCACGCGCTCCCACGGTGGCGTGAGCCGCTCGAACGCGCCCGGGCGCGCGTGCCACGCATACACGTCGTCCACGCTGTGGGGAACGACGGTGCTGCGCTCGGCGACATACGATGGTGCCATACTGTGCCCCACTCGCTCTTAGATTGGGACCATGCCCGTCATCCTGGCCCTGATAGGGCTGCTCGGCGCGGTCGCCGCGGACCGCCCGTGCACCGTCACGCGCGTCGTGGATGGTGACACATTCTACTGCGCCGATGGCCGGAACGTCCGCCTGATCGGCATTGACGCGCCGGAACGGGACCAGGGAAGGGCGGGGCGGGAGTCCGCCGCCGCGCTCCGGCGCATGCTGCCCGCGGGTGCATCGGTGCGGCTCGAACAGGACGTCGGCCCGCGCGACCGTTACGGCCGGGCGCTGGCCTACGTCTGGCTCGGCGACGCGCTCGTGAACGAGGTGCTGGTGCGCGAGGGGTGGGCGTTCCTGCTCACCGTGCCACCGAACGTGAAGTACGTGAACCGGCTGCAGCGAGCCCAGCGGACCGCGCGGGCGGCGCGCGCCGGGCTGTGGCGGGAGCCCGGTCTGGCCTGCCCGCCACGGGACTGGCGGGCACGGCGGTGTTGACGGTCAGCCGACCGTAATTTCCTTGATCATCCCGTGCATCAGGTGCGGCGTGCCGTCCTTCGCGTCCGGCATGAAGCAGATGAGCGCGTACCGGCCGGGTTCGAGGGTAGTGTGGATGTAGGCGTGCCGCCCGCCGTCCATCGGAGCGACCCCCCCGGCAAACGTGTAGGACGGCCGCGGCCCCTTCGTCTGGCCCATCTCCGCAGCCACCACCTGCTGTGCGGTGACGCCCTCACCCAGTCGAACGAGCACGAGCTCGTGGGGTTGTCCGGGCGCGGCCTCGACCCGGATCACGTGCTCACCCGATGTCGGTGGCTTGGAGAACTGGAAATCGTAATCCACCAGACGCAGCACGATGTCAGCTTCGGGCTCCACGGCCGGGTCGCCGGCCGCGGGCGTGACCTCGATCGGCGCGAACATGCCCTTGGCCACGTGGGCCACTCCGTCGGGACTCGGAACGAAGCAGATGAGCGCGTAGTTCCCGGGCGTCAGCTTCATGGTGACGTTCGATCCCGTCGCCGGATCGCCGATCATCATGCCACCATCCAGGTGCACCCACGACGGCGGCGGTCCCGGGTTCTTGATGGCCGCGGCCAGGTCGGCAAACGTCTTGCCTTGGTCGAGCCGCACCATGATCCCGTGATGCGGCTCCTTCCCGTTGACCGTGAATCGGAACGTCGTGAGTCCCGCCGGAATCTGTTTGGGAGTCTCGAACGCATACTCCCGCGCGGTAATGTTGACGACGTTGGGCGTAGCGGCAGGGGAGGCTGCCGGCTCCGCGGTCGCTTGATCGGACTTGGGAGTGTCGTCGTGGGAACAGGCAACCGCGATGGCAACCGCGGCAACACCTGCACATCGAGCGAACGGGGACATGCGTAATCCTCTTGGATCGGGAAGGCGAGGCTCGGGTGCTGCGAGGGCCTCTCTGACGGAGGTCGGACGAGTATGTCGTCACCGCCCACGCGAGGCAAGGCCGGGTCGAGCTGAACGACGCCGGCCCCCGGAACATGCTCCGGAGGCCGGCGTCGCCTCGCGTTCTTGTCGGGCTACCGGCCCCAGAGGCGACTAGCCCATGACGCGAAGACCGAAGGCGGCCACCGGTGCCAGGAGCGCCGGCGCGGGAGCCGGTGGCTCGACCTGCGTCACTTCCACCCGGAGCTTGGGTGCCGATGCAACCGCCGTGAGCTGCCGCTCGCCGAGCCGGGCGAGCGCCGCGCGGAACACGGTGTCGCTGTCCCGCGCGGGAAGGTCGAAGCTTCGGACGTAGACCATCACCGCCTCGTCGATCGGCAGCGTGTCGCCGAGCAGACCGGCCACCTCCACCGCCATGCGAGTATGCGTTTCCGCAACGGCGGCGTCCGCAAGACACGCCGCCATGCGGCACTGGAGCGTCGTCTCCTCGACCCACTGGGCACGCCGGCGCACCGACTCGACCAGGCGGTCGGGCCGCAGCCGCTGCCAGGGATCGCCGCAGGCGTCGGTATCAGCGACGCCTGGAATGGTGTCCGCCAGCTCGAGCAGCGCACGGGCGCGCACGGTCTCCTGCATCGCTACCGGAACCGCAACCTCCCGGAAATACCGATCCAGCGCCTCCCCAAGAGCGAGGCGGTCGGCCACTCGCCGGGAAAACAGTACGGCCTGCTGAAAATGCGTATCAGACAACGCCTGCCAGGCACGCGCATAGGCAACCTGGAGCTGACCTCGGACTGCCGGGGGCAGGCGGCGAACGGACGTGAGCGTCGGAGCGAACATGGGCAGCCTCGCGTTCTCATAGAACTGCTGGCAGTGCAACTGTTTGCAACGCGGGAACTTAGCGTTGCGCGCTGGGGAGAGGGTGCGAGCTTCGTGCCGTCCTGTACCGCTGCTCCGGCAACCACTTAGGGGCGGGACTCGGCCTCGGAATCGCGCCACCGTTGCCTCGGAGACACGCCCCGGATGTGGCGTGCCCGCTACAGGCCGGTGGCCAGGACGGCGTCCGCCGCGCGACGGCCCGAGACGAGGGCGCCATGAATGGATCCGGTGTCGCGGTGGTCGCCCGCGACGAACAGTGTCCGGTCGAGCCGGACGGGCCGTTCGGAGGGCTCGAGTGCCGGCGGTGCCTGATCCGGCAGAGCCCAGGGGATTCGGTACGTCCGAAGGTGGCGCCAGCCATCCACCTGGGTGCCGAACCATCGCCGGAGCTGGGTTCGAACCTCAGCGTCGAGTGCGCCGTCAACTGGGGCAGGGAGGCCGATGACGGAGACCGAAACGAGGGCCTGGCCGTTGGCCGCGTAACTGGGCGCGACGTCGCTCGGAACCGACAGGCTGTTCACGCGGCCCAACCCTTCGCCGTTGAGCACGAGGTACGGGCCGCGCACCGGCGACCGCTGAGCCGCATAGTAGAGCGTCGTCATTCCGCGGGCCGGTGGCGCGGCAAGCCGGCCGGTGAGCCTGGCCGCCGTGTCGCCCTCGGTTGCCACCACGACGGCGCGCGCTCCGATCCGCTCGCCGTCGTCCAGTATGACGGCGCCGGGCTCGACCTGGGCCACCGATACGCTGGTGCGGAGGCTTCCGGCGGGCAGCCGGGCTGCGAGCTGCTGCGCGATGGCTCCCATGCCATCCCTGGGAAGCGTGATCTCACCCGTGGCCATCATCCGGATGACGAAGTCGAGCATGCGGCTCGAGGTGGCGAGCTCGCGGTCCAGAAAGATCCCGCCGAGGAACGGGCGAAAGAACATATCGATCAGCGAGTTCGAAAACCCGAGGGCTCGCAGGGCACGGATCGTGGTGGTCTCCGGGCGGGCGAACACGTCTTCCAGCGAGCCGGCGGCAGCGCGACGCCGGAGGGCAATGATGCGGAGCTTGTCCGCTGTGGTACCTACCGGTCCCACGAGCGACGCGGCCGCGTCAATCGGGTGCCGGACCGGGTCGGCGATGCGATGGAGCCCGCGGCCGGTCCAGACCAGCGCGCCTCGGTAGAACGGACGCAGCCCGAGTTCGCGGTAGTCGAGCCGGCGCCTTGCCTCGGGATAGGCGGTAAGGAAGACCTGGAACCCGCGGTCGAGCAGAAAGCCCTCGATCCGGTCGGTCCGTACGCGGCCTCCCGGCACGGACTCGCGCTCGAGCACCAGCACCGGCTGTCCGGCCTCAGCGAGCACGCCGGCGCAGGCCAGGCCGGCGAGCCCAGCGCCGACCACCACGACCGGGCCGGAAAGTGGGGTGTGGACTGGGGAACTCATGGGGGACAAACTTAAGGGCGCTTCGGCGCCGTGCGCGCGGGTTCACCTGAGCAGGAGCTGCCGGCCATCGCTACCACCGCTACGACTCCGTCCACGACGTGGAGCGCCAAGGATTCCGAGAAACTCTACAACATGAGCGGCTGGGGACTCGGCTACTTCCGGGTCAACGAGGAAGGGCACGTCACCGTGCATCCGGACGGAAATCCGAAGCGCGGTCTCGATCTCTACCAGCTCGCACTGGACCTGAATGCCCAGGGCGTGGGGCTTCCGCTGCTGCTGCGTTTCTCGGACATCCTGCGGTCCCGGATCCAGAACCTCGCGGCGCAGTTTCAGACCGCCATCAAGGAGTTCGGCTACGACGGGCGGTACACCACCGTCTATCCGATCAAGGTGAACCAGCAGCGCCATGTCGTGCAGGAGATCGTCGAGTTCGGCACGCCGCACGGGGTTGGGCTCGAGTGCGGCAGCAAGCCCGAACTCATGGCCGTGCTGGGTCAGAACGAGAGCACCAACCACCTGATCGTGTGCAACGGCTACAAGGACGAAGAGTTCATGCGGCTGGCCCTGATGGGGCAGCGGCTGGGCCACACGGTCATGATCGTACTGGAGCAGTTGACCGAGCTCGACGTGCTCCTCCGGGTGGCCGACGAGATGGCGGTGACCCCCACGGTCGGCGTGCGCATCAAGCTGGCCACCGAGGGTTCGGGCCGTTGGGCCAAGACGGCCGGCGAGAGCTCGAAGTTCGGGCTCGGCGCCGCCGAGCTCGTGAAGCTGCTGGACCGGCTGGAAGCGCTGGAACGGAAGGACATCCTGCGCCTGGTCCACTTCCACCTCGGGAGCCAGATACCGGATATCCGCTACATCAAGGCCGGCCTCGAGGAGATCGGGCGCTACTATGCCGAGCTGCGGAATATGGGGTTCGATCGGCTCGACTACGTAGACGTCGGCGGCGGGCTCGGCGTGGACTACGATGGCTCGCGCTCGACCCGGCCCGCGAGCGTGAATTACTCCCTCCGGGAGTACGCCAACGATGTGGTCTACACCCTCGGCACGGTCTGCCGCACCGAGGAGCTTCCCATGCCCAATCTCATCTCCGAGTCGGGCCGGGCGATCACCGCGCACCATTCACTGCTGCTGGTCAACGTGATCGACGTCGAGTCGCTGGCCGAACCCTCGGCACCCGGCCTCCGGCCCGAGCCACACCCCCTGCTGGTGGAGATGGCGGAGAACCTCGAGTCAGTCGCGCCGGACCGAATTCAGGAAGTCTTTCATGACGTGGTGTTCGCGAAGGGGCGGGCGCAGGAGTACTTCGCGAGCGGTGTGTTCACGCTCCGGGACAAGGCGGATGCGGAGCAGTTCTACCTGGCAACGCTCAACGCCCTCGCGTCCGCCATCGCGGACGACCGGGCCTCGTATCCCGAGATCGCGGGGCACATCGAGTCGGCGCTGGTGGACCGGTATTTCTGCAACTTCTCGGTCTTTCAGTCGCTGCCCGACAACTGGGCCATCGACCAGATCTTCCCGATCGTGCCGATCCACCGGCTGCGTGAACCGCCCACCCGCCGCGGGACGCTGCAGGACATCACCTGCGACTCCGACGGGGTCATCGATCGGTTCAGCGGCGGGCGGAAAGGAAAGCCGTCTCTCGAGCTGCATCCGGTGCTCGACGGCGAACCCTACATCCTGGGGATCTTCCTGACCGGCGCCTACCAAGAGATCCTGGGCGACCTGCACAATCTCTTCGGCGACACCAACGCCGTGCACGTCCGGCTCACCGACCACGGCTACGAGATCACCGATCTGGTCCACGGGGATACCGTGACCGAGGTGCTCAACTACGTCCAGTTCCAGGGCTCCGACCTGCTGGCGACCTTCCGGCGCAAGGTTGCCAAGACGAAGGACCTGAGCCGGCACGACGCCAACAGCTTCATTGCCGACTACGTGGCCGGGCTGGAGGGGTATACCTATCTCGAAGGGGACATCCCGCGGGAAGCGGAGGTGGCGGGCGAAAAACAGTAAGCGGTGAGCAGTGAGCGGGGGCTCCGGTGCATTCCGGGGCCTTCTTGTGCGGTCTGCTTGCCTACTCTTACCGCTTTACCGCTCACCGCTCACCCTCGCCAGTGCCACACGGGCTTCACGCACCGCTGGCTGCAGCTCCGGATCGGCGTCCTTCCACAGGTCGATGAACCGGGCATACTCGCGCGCCGCTTCCTCCCGCCGGCCCAGCGTTTCCAGGATCTCGCCCCGCCGGCGGTGCCCCACGGCCGCGTACAACATTTCGAAGGGCGAAAACTCCGCGACCGATCCGTACCACTGCAGCGCCTCCTCGTTCCGGCCGAGCCGTGCCAGCGCCTCGCCGTGGAAAAACCGCTCGCGCGTCTGGGAGAGCTCCGGAAACGCGAACGCGGTGATGTAGTAGGTCTCGTGCCGCATTCCTTCGACCTCGCGGAGCGCCTCTTCAGCGTTTCCCCGGGTCATTGCGAGCTCTGCCCGAATGCCGTGGGCGAAGTCCGCGGCGAGCGACCCGGAGTCGGAGCGGGCCAGCGCGTCCAGCTCGTCCGCTCGCTGGACCGCCCGCGCACGGTCGCCAATGCGGGCCCAGATCACCCCCGTCAGATAGAGACGAGTGCGGCGGTCCTGCGCCGCCGGTGCGCGCCGGAAATAGGCGCTCAACCCCGCCCGGTCACCATCGGGCCCGGGCGGCGGCGTGGCGACAAC